>Ga0335085_10001058_pt1 | contig 64764 bp, 69 predicted proteins | sample Lox_Sample_45_FD_206712 | JGI IMG/M metagenome (GOLD analysis project Ga0335085, IMG submission 206712) | Soil microbial communities from Loxahatchee National Wildlife Refuge, Florida, United States - Lox_Sample_4.5 | ecosystem: Environmental > Terrestrial > Soil > Wetlands | place: USA... | reverse complement strand
CGTCGCCGACATGGTCGCCAACGGCATCGGCGCGGCGCTCGGCTTCACGCTTGCCCAGACGCCGCTCAGGAACGCTCTCGGATGGGCTGAAGCCCTGCTCAACCGGGTGATTCGAAGACCCTAGAGCTTCGGACGCGGGCTAGTCCTTCACGCGCGCGATGCGCACGACCTCGCGCACGCGTCTCAGCGCGCGCAGGACCCTCGCGAGGTGCATGCGGTTCGCGACCTGCAGGGTGAAATGCATCGTGGTGTAGATGCTGCGCTCCTCGTCCATGCTGACGTTGTCGATGTTGGAGCCGCCCTCGGCGATCGCGGTCGCGACCTTGGCGAGCACGCCGCGCTGGTTGACGACCGTCACCCGAATCCCCACGTCGAACATCTTGTCGGTCCGCGGAGCCCAGTCGACATCGAGCCACTTGTCCGGATCGCCGCGCGACCGGGCGGCGGTCGGGCAGTCGTGCGTGTGCACCACCAGGCCCTGGCCCTTCTTGATGAAGCCGATGATCGGGTCGCCGGGAATGGGGTTGCAGCAGCGCGCGAACTGGACCGCGAGTCCCTCCGAGCCGTGGATGACGATGGATCCGGCCGGGGCCTTGGCCTCGGGCTCATCGCCTTCGGAGAGCGCGAGCAGCTTCCTCGCGACGATCGCGGCGAGGCGCTTGCCGAGGCCGATGTCGGCGAACACCTCTTGCCGGGATTTCGCGCCCAGATCGCGCACGAGCCTGTCCCACTTGTCGGCAGTCGCCTCCGCCGACTTCGCGCCCAGTGCCCGCGCGGCCTGGTCGAGCATGCGCTCGCCGAGCGCCGCCGCCTCCTCGTACTGCATCGTCTTGAGGAAATGCCGGATCTGCGAGCGCGCCTTGCCGGTCTTCACGTACGACAGCCAGCCGGGGTTGGGGTTGGCGTGCGCCGCGGTGATGATCTCGACGCGGTCGCCGTTCTTGAGCTCGGTGCGCAGAGGCACCAGCTCGTAGTTGATCCGTACCGCGGCGCAACGGTTGCCGATGTCCGTGTGCACCGCGTAGGCGAAGTCCACCGCGGTCGCGCCGCGCGGCATCGCCATGATCCTCCCCTTGGGCGTGAACACGTAGACCTCGTCCGGGAAGAGGTCGACCTTGATGTGCTCGAGAAACTCGGCGGGGTCCCCGGAGGCGTGCTGGATGTCGAGAAGCGATTGCAGCCACTTGTGGGTGCGCTGCTGCACCTCGTTGATCTCGGCGTCGGACTTGTACAGCCAGTGCGACGCGACGCCGGCCTCGGCGATGCGGTTCATCGCCCGCGTGCGGAGCTGGATCTCGACCGGCATGCCGTAGGGGCCGATCAGCGTCGTGTGGAGCGACTGGTAGCCATTGACCTTCGGGATGGCGATGTAGTCCTTGAATTTCCCCGGCACGGGCTTGTACAGGCTGTGCAGCGCGCCGAGCGCGAGGTAGCAGGCGGGAACGTCCTTGACGATGACCCGGAAGCCGTAGATGTCGAGGACCTGCGAGAACGACAGATGCTTCTCCTGCATCTTGCTGTAGATCGAGTAGATCTGCTTTTCGCGGCCGGTCACCTCGGCGTCGATCTTCGAGGATTGCAGGCGCTCCTTCAGCGCCTTCAGGACCTTCTCGACGACTTCGCGGCGGTTGCCGCGCGCGGCCTTCACCGCCTTCGCGAGCACCTTGTAGCGCCCGGGGTAGAGGTTGGCGAAGGCGAGGTCCTGCAGCTCGCGGTAGAGGCCGTCCAGGCCGAGCCGGTTCGCGATCGGGGCGTAGATCTCGAGCGTCTCGCGCGCCACGCGCTTGCGGGTCTCCGGCCGGACCGCGGCGAGCGTCCGCATGTTGTGCAGGCGGTCGGCGAGCTTGATGAGGATGACGCGCACGTCGCGCGCCATGGCGAGCAGCATCTTGCGGAAGTTCTCCGCCTGCGCGTCCGCCTGCGACTGAAACTCGATCTTGTCGAGCTTCGACAGGCCGTCCACCAGCTCCGCCACGGGCTTGCCGAAGCGCTCGGTGATCTGCTGCTTCGAGATCGCCGTATCCTCCATCACGTCGTGGAGGAGGGCCGCCATCACGGCCTGCGTGTCGAGCTGCCAGTCGGCGACGATCTCGGCGACGGCGAGCGGGTGCGAGATGTAGGGGTGCCCGCTCAGCCTGAACTGGCCCTGGTGGGCCGCGTCGCTGAACTGGTAGGCCTCCTCGATCCGGCCGATGTCGCTCGGCTTGAGATAGCCGAGATGCTGCCGCAGGCCGGTGATGGCGACGGCCGCCATGGCTTAGCGGCGGCTCCCGTGAGGGAGGAACTTGTACCGCGGCCCCCTTTTCAAAGGGGGCGCGGCCTTCATCCCGTATGGACGCGGTTCAGGTATTCCACGCCGACCTTGCCCGCCGCGACCTCGCGCAGCGCGATGACCGTGGGCTTGTCCCGCGTGGTCTCGATGTGGGGCGTGCCGCCCTGCGCAAGCTGGCGCGCGCGGTACGTGGCCGCGAGAGTCAGCTGGAAGCGGTTGGGGATTCTCTTGAGGCAATCTTCGACGGTGATGCGAGCCATGGATATGTCTCTTAGTCTAGCTTCAGTCTAACCTGCGGGTTTCAAGATTTCCGGGTGCCGCGCGAGCTGGCTGGATGTTTTCAATCGGGCCGCGCGCACGACTGCGGCCAAGTCGCGCCGCGCCTGTTCAAACTCTTTGTTTATTATAACATATTCAAACTCGCCCACGTGGCCTATTTCCTCGGCGGCATCGCGTAGCCGGCGCCGGATGGCCTCTTCGGAATCCTGGCCCCGCGCACGCAGCCGGCGCTCGAGCTCGGCGAGTACCGGCGGCGGCGGGAGAATGAAGACGCTCACCGTGTCCGGAAAGGCCCTGCGGACCTGCTGCGCTCCCTGCCAGTCGATCTCGAGAATGATGTCGCGGCCCTGGCCGCGCGCCTCTGCGATCCATTTCTTCGAGGTTCCGTAGCGGTTGCCGTAGATCTCCGCCGATTCCAGGAAATCGCCGCGCGCGAGCATCGCCTCGAAGTTCTTGCGATCGACGAAGTGGTACTCGCGCCCGTTGGTCTCTCCGGGACGCGGCGCCCGTGTGGTGTAGGACACCGACAGCGCGAGCTGCTTGTCGTCGGCGAGCGCGGCGTTCACGAGCGACGACTTGCCCGCGCCCGACGGTGCGGACACGATGAACAGGTTGCCGTTCATTCGATGTTCTGGATCTGCTCGCGCATCTGCTCGATGAGGAGCTTGAGCTCGAGGCTCGCGTCGGAGAGGTCCTTCGAGACCGATTTGGATCCCAGAGTGTTGGCCTCGCGATTGAGCTCCTGCATGAGGAAGTCGAGGCGCTTGCCCACCGCTCCTCCGGCCTTGACGACGCGCGACACCTCGTCGAGATGGGCGGCGAGCCGCGTCAGTTCCTCGGCGACGTCGACCTTGACGCCGAAAAGCGCGATCTCGTGCCGCACGCGCTCGTCGTCGGCGCCGCCGAGGGCTTCGCGCAGGCGCGCCGACAGCTTCTCCTGATAGGCGGCGACGGCCTCGGGGAGCTTCGGCTGGATGGCCGCAAGCAGCTCCTTCATCCGCTCGGTGCGCTCGGCGAGCATCTGCGCGAGCTTGCCGCCCTCGCGGAGGCGCGTCGCCGAAAAGTCGTCCAGCACCTCGTGGACGAGCGTGACGCAGGCCTCGCGCAGTACGGCGGACCGGTCTTCGGCCAGCACGCCCGGCCAGCCGAGCACCTCGCCCACGCTCAGGGGGCGCGCGTCGGGGACCGCCGCGCGTACCTTGCGCGACACCTCGGCGAGCTCGACGAGCAGTCCCTCGTTCACGCTGATGCGCGGCGCCGCATTCGCCGGCGGGGTGACCGAGACGCGGCATTCCACCTTGCCCCGTCCCACGCGGTTCTGGATCAGCTCCCGCAGCGCCGGCTCCACCGGTCGCAGCTCGTCCGGGAGCCTGAACTGCACGTCCAGAAACCGGCTGTTGACGCTCTTGACCTCGGCCGCGAGGGAAGCGACCGGCAGATCCCGGGTTGCGGCGGCGTAGCCGGTCATGCTGGAGATCATGGGGCGCGTTCAGTGACGCCTTATAATGCCGGCGGAATTTTGGAAAACGCCGCTATGATAACGGCTACGAACGCAGCGCCGCTACCCCCTTAATGGCACAGCAGGCCAATCAGCCGCTGCCCGAAGGCTATCAGCTCGAGACCTACCGGATTGCGAGCGTGCTGTCCTCCGGGGGCTTCTCCATCGTCTACCTCGCCTACGACGAAAACGACCAGCCCGTCGCGATCAAGGAATACCTTCCGAGCCAGCTTGCCCTGCGCAACGAGGGCGACGCGCTCCCCTCGATCGCCGAGGAGAACCTGGCGACGTTCCGCTACGGTATGCGCTGCTTCTTCGAGGAAGGACGCTCGCTCGCCCGCCTGTCGCATCCCAACGTCGTGCGAGTGCTGAATTTCTTCCGCGCCAACGAGACCGTGTACATGGTCATGCGCTACGAGCGCGGCCGCACCCTCCAGGAGCACATCCAGCTGCGCCGCGGCACGATCAAGGAGAAATTCATCCGGCACGTGTTCACGCTGCTGCTGAACGGGCTGCGCGAGGTGCACTCGAACAAGCTGCTCCACCTCGACATCAAACCCGCCAACATCTATATCCGCAACGACGGCACGCCGCTGCTCATCGACTTCGGCGCGGCACGCCAGACGCTCGCCGAGGAAGGGCAGCGCCTGACGCCGATGTATACGCCCGGATTCGCGCCGCCCGAGCAATACGCCAAGCGCGAGCTGCTCGGGCCGTGGAGCGACTGCTACGCGATCGGGGCGAGCATCTTCGCCTGCCTCGCCGGCGCCGCGCCCCAGCCGGCGGACCAGCGCGCGGAGAAGGACCGCTACATCTCGGCGACGAAGATGTGGGGCGAGAAGTATTCGCGCCAGCTCCTCGAGACGGTCGACTGGTGCCTCGAGCTCGATCACCTGAAGCGGCCGCAGAGCGTGTTTGCCTTGCAGAAGGTGCTGCTGCGCGAGAAGGATCCCGAGGTTCACCGCAAGGGCTCGTTGATGGAGAGCCTCCGCGGAGCCCTGAAAAGGCGGATGGGATGAGATTCTCGATCTTCCAGGAGAGCCGCAAGGGCACGCGGAAGGCCAACCAGGACCGCACCAGCTACGCCTATACCCGCGACGCGCTGCTGATGGTCGTGGCCGACGGTATGGGCGGGCACCTTCACGGCGAGGTGGCGTCGCACATCGCGGTGCAGCTGCTCACCGAGGCGTTCCAGCGCGAGGCGAAGCCCACGCTCACCGATCCGTCCGCCTTCCTGCAGAAGACCATTCTCGACGCGCATTACGCGCTCCAGGATTACGCCAAGGCGCGCGGCCTGGTCGAGTCGCCGCGGACCACCTGCGTCGCGTGCGTCGTCCAGAACGCGATGGCCTGCTGGGCGCACGCCGGCGACTCGCGCCTCTACCACGTGCGCGAGGGGCGGATCCAGGCGCAGACGCGCGATCATTCTCGCGTGCAGATGCTGGTCGACCAGGGCCGCGTGCGCGAGGAGGCCGTCCAGAATCATCCGGACCGCAACAAGATCTTCAATTGCGTCGGAGCGAGTGCGCGCCCGCAGGTCGAGCTGTCCAAGCCGGTGTCGCTGCGCCAGGACGACATGCTGATCCTGTGCTCCGACGGGCTGTGGGGCCCGCTAACCGGGAAGCTGATTACGGCGACGCTCATGAAGCGAGACCTCATGAGCGCCATTCCCGCGCTGCTCGATCTCGCCGAGCTGCGCGCCGGAGCCGACTGCGACAACCTGTCCGTAGTGGCGATGAACTGGGAGGGATCGCAAAGGGCTGCGGGCGGCGAGGTCTCGACTCAGACGCTCGCGCTGGACACGGTCAGCACCCAGCTCGGGGACTTCAGCAAGGCCGACAACGGCGACCTCAGCGACGCTGAGATCGAGCGCGCGATCCAGGAGATCCGCTCGGCGATCCGCAAGCACACTCCGCACAAGCCGTGAGCAGACCGTCACAGCGCGAGCCCGGCGAGCTCCGTCCCGTAGGCATCGAGCGCGCGTACACGCGGCATGCCGAGGGCTCGGTGCTGATCGCGTTCGGAGACACGCGGGTGATCTGCACCGCGAGCGTCGAGGACGGCGTGCCGGCGTTCCTCAAGGGCCGCGGCCAGGGCTGGGTCACCGCCGAGTACGGCATGCTGCCGCGGTCGACCCACACCCGGACCGACCGCGAGGCCGCGCGCGGCCGGCAATCGGGCCGCACCCAGGAGATCCAGCGACTGATCGGCCGGTCGCTCCGGGCCGTGACCGACCTGCAGGCGCTGGGCGAGCGCACTGTGAAGATCGATTGCGACGTGATCCAGGCGGACGGCGGAACGCGCACGGCGAGCGTCACCGGCGCCTTCGTCGCGCTGCACGACGCGCTCGCGAAGCTCCAGGCACGCGGCGCGCTGGCGGCCTGGCCGATACTCGATTTCGTCGCCGCGGTGTCCGTAGGGCTCTTCGAGGACGTCCCCGTGCTCGACCTGGACTACGCCGAGGACTCGCGTTGCGACACGGACATGAACGTCGTGATGACGGGCTCGGGCGGCTTCGTCGAGGTGCAGGGAACCGCCGAAGGCCATCCCTTCTCCGCGGAGCAGATGCAGTCGCTGATCGCGCTGGCGCGACAGGGCATCGCGGAGCTGATCGCGAAGCAGAAGAAAGCGCTGGGAGCGGGGGGGCGATGAAGCGCCTGGTCCTCGCGTCCTCCAACCCCGGAAAGCTGCGCGAATTCGAGGCCTTGCTCGCGCCCCTGGGAATCGAGATCGTTCCCCAGGCCACCCTCCGCGTCGCCGACGCCGAGGAGCCGCACGGCAGCTTCGTCGAGAACGCGCTCGCCAAGGCCCGCCACGCGAGCCGGCGATCGGGGCTGCCTGCCCTCGCGGACGATTCCGGCATCTGCGTGAGCGCCCTCGGCGGGAAACCCGGCGTGCAGTCGGCCAGGTTCGCCGGAGCCGCGCCCCCGGGCGCAACGCCGGGGCGCGAGGCTCAGGACGCGCGCAACAACGAGAAACTGATCGCGCTGCTCGCCGGCAAGGACGACCGCCGCGCGCACTACTACTGCGTCGTCGTGCTCATGCGCCATGCCGAGGACCCCGAGCCGATCATCGCCGAGGGCAGCTGGGCCGGGGAGATCGTGGCGCAGCCGCGCGGGGCGAACGGCTTCGGCTACGATCCGCACTTCTTCCTGCCCGATCTCGGCAGGACCGCCGCGGAGCTCGAGCAGGAGCAGAAAAATCTCATCAGCCACCGCGGCAAGGCCATGCGGCTACTGCTCGCCAAGCTGAAGGAAGGCGCGTGACGGCGATCGTCCTCCCGGCCGCGCCGGCGACGGGCGTGCGCCTCGAGCGGCTGCCGCCGCTGGCGCTCTACGTCCACATTCCCTGGTGCGTCAGGAAGTGCCCCTATTGCGATTTCAATTCGCACCAGGCTCGCGGGGACGTTCCCGAGGCGGCGTACGCCGACGCGCTGGTGAACGACCTCGAGCAATCGCTGCCCGAGGTGTGGGGAAGGCGCGTCGGCAGCGTGTTCTTCGGCGGGGGCACGCCGAGCCTCTTCTCCGCCGAGGCGATCGGCGCGCTGATCTCGGCGTTCCGGGCGCGCCTTCCGCTCGAGCCCGACTGCGAGATCACGCTGGAGGCGAACCCGGGAACCTTCGAAGCGGAGAAGTTTCGCGGTTATCGCGATGCGGGCGTCACGCGCCTCTCGATCGGCATCCAGAGCTTCGATCCCCGGCACCTGCGCGCCCTGGGGCGCATCCACGACGACATCGAGGCGCGGCGCGCGATCGCCATCGCGCGCGAGCACTTCGACAACGTCAACCTCGACCTGATGTACGCTCTCCCGGGGCAGACCCTGGAGGAGGCGCGAGCCGACGCGCAGTCCGCGCTGGCGGCGGACGTCGCGCACCTGTCCTTCTACCACCTGACGATCGAGCCGAACACGCATTTCTACCGGCATCCGCCGGCCTTGCCGGACGAGGACGCTTCGGCGGCGATCCAGGACGCGGTCGGGGAGGCGCTGGAGCGCGCCGGTTACCGCCACTACGAGACCTCTGCGTGGGCGAGAACGGGCCGCGAGTGCCGCCACAACCTCAACTACTGGCGCTTCGGAGACTACCTCGGCATCGGCGCAGGCGCGCACAGCAAGCTCTCCTTCCCCGATCGCGTAACGCGCAGCGCGCGCTGGAAGCAGCCCAGGGACTATCTCGAGCGCGTCAGCGAGGCGCGTCCCGTCCAGGAAAGCCACGAGGTCGGCCGAGCGGACCTCGTGTTCGAGTTCATGATGAACGCCTTGCGGCTGACGGAGGGATTCCCGGTATCGCTCCTCGCCGAGCGCACGGGCGCTCAGATCGCGCTCGCGGAAAAAGCGCTTGCGCTCGCCGAGTCGCGCGGACTCATCGTGCGCAGCCACGAGCGCATCGCGCCGAGCGCCCTGGGGCAGCGCTTCTTGAACGACCTGCTGCAGCTCTTCCTGCCGGTCAAACCTTCCTGAAGACGAGGTCCCAGACGCGGTGGCCGAGCGCAAGGCCGCGGCGCTCGAACTTGGTCTGCGGGCGCGTCTGCGGCCGGTCGGCGTAGCCGGAGGCGGTGTTCACGAGCTCCGGCTCCGCGGCCAGCACCTCGAGCATCTGGCGCGCGTAGTCCTCCCAGTCGGTGCAGGCGTGGAGGAGGGCGCCCGGTTTCATCCGCGACGCGAGCAAGGCGGCGAAGGGGGGCTGGATGAGGCGCCGCTTGTGGTGGCGCTTCTTCGGCCAGGGGTCCGGGAAGAAGACGAGAATGCCGTCGAGCACGCCCGGGGCGATCATGTGCTGCAGCACCTCGACCGCGTCGTGCTGGACGATGCGGACGTTCGCGAGGCCCAGCCTTGCGATGCGCGCGAGCAGGCTCCCCACGCCTGGCGTGTGCACCTCGACGCCGAGGTAGTCGCATTCCGGGTGCTGCTGCGCGATCTCGGCCGTCGTCTCTCCCATGCCGAAGCCGATCTCGAGGATCTTCGGCGCCGCGCGGCCGAACACCTTGTCCAGGTCGACACGCTCGGGAGAGAACGCCACGCCGTATACCGGCAGAAGCTCGGCGCAGGCGCTGCGCTGCGCGTTCGAGATGCGCCCTTGGCGCAACACGTAGCTGCGGATCGAGCGCCGTTCCTGCAAGAACGAGGTGTTACGCGGCCTTCGGCGAGATGAGGCCCGCGGCCGGGGAGCTCGACGCGATAGCGCCCTCGCTCGGAGAGCTCGGGGTGGCGGAGTAGAGCTTCTTCGGCATGCGGCCCGCGAGGAAGGCCTCGCGCCCGGCTTCGACCGCCTTCTTCATCGCCTGCGCCATGAGGACCGGGTTCCGCGCCTTGGCGACGGCGGTGTTCATGAGCACGGCGTCGCAGCCGAGCTCCATGGCGACGGCCGCATCGGAGGCGGTACCGACGCCCGCGTCGACCACGACGGGCACCTTGGCGTTGGCGATGATGAGCTGAAGGTTCCAGGGATTGAGGATGCCCATCCCCGATCCGATCAGCGATGCGAGCGGCATGACTGCGACGCAGCCGATGTCCTCGAGCTGCTTGGCGACGATCGGATCGTCGCTCGTATAGACCATGACCTTGAACCCGTCGCGCACCAGCGTCTGCGCCGCTTTGAGCGTCTCGATCACGTTGGGGTAGAGCGTGTCCGGATCGCCGAGCACCTCGAGCTTGACGAGGTCGTGGCCGTCGAGGAGCTCGCGCGCGAGGCGCAACGTGCGCACCGCGTCCTCGGCGCTGTAGCAGCCGGCGGTGTTCGGAAGGATGGTGAATTTCGACGGCGGCAGCGCGTCGAGCAACGACGGCTCGTTCGCGTTCTGGCCGATATTCGTGCGGCGGATGGCGACCGTGACGATCTCGGCGCCGCTCGCCTCGACCGCGCGCCGCGTCTCGTCGAAATCCTTGTACTTGCCGGTGCCGATCAGCAGGCGCGAGCGGTAGGCCCGCCCGCCGATGACGAGGGGATCCGCGGCCTGGTCAGGAAGGCGGGTGGGAGCGTTCATCAGCCGCCTCCCACGGCGACGACGATCTCGAGCGCGTCGCCTTCCGAAAGCCGGGTGTTCGAGTACTGGCTGCGCGGCACGATTTCTCCGTTTCTCTCCACCGCGACGCGCTTGCCGGACATGTCCAGCGCCTCGAGCAGACGCGCCACGTCCGCGCCGGATTCGAGGCTCTGAACTTTCCCGTTGATCGAGAGCTTGATCACTTTGGAGATCGAAATGCGACCGTCAAAATCTTACCACGCCCCGTGAACGGTCGGCGCCTTCTGGTCCCGCAGTGTCTTGACCTGAATCAACCCCATCCTTGCCTCGGCCTTCATCATGAAGTCTGGATGGACCCGCGCCTTCGCCAATTTGGCCTGCTTCTCGTCTTCTGGGCCTTCGTGCCGCAGGCCAGGGCGCAGCCGCCGGAAGGCGTTTCGGGCTACCTGCGGCAGATGCTGGACCGCCCGTCCGCTGCCGGGACGCTTCGCGCCCTTTACGAATCGCGGCAATACGCGCCGCTGTGGCAGCGATCGGGAAGACCGACGCGCCAGGCGCGCGAATTCATCCAGCTGCTTCTCGACGCCAGGGCGTACGGCCTGCGTCCTTCCGACTACGATGCCGATGCGGCCTCTTCGCGGATGCAGGAGCTGCTCGTCGCGCGCGACGTTCCCGAGGCAAGGCTGGCGGACTTCGACCTGCGCCTGTCGGATTCCACGCTCAGATTCGTCAGACATCTGCACTACGGGCGGGTCGACCCGCGCACCTGCGGCTTCGAGCTCTATAGGCCGCGCACGGACCTCGATGAGGCCGCGGTGATCCGGAGACTGGCCAGCGCCCGTCGTCCCGATTCGGTTCTGGAGACGGTCGAGCCGCCCTTCAATCATTATCGGCTGCTCAAGGTCGCTCTCGCGAAATATCGCCGCCTCGCTTCCGAACCGGGGCTCACGGAACTGCCGAGGTTGAAGAGCGGATCGATCCGGCCGGGCGAGCGGTACCCCGGCGGCACACCGCTTCGCCGGCTCCTGATTTCACTGGGAGATCTGAATGACGACACAGTCGGGCCTCCCGACGCCGAAATTCTGGACGAAGCCCTGGTCGCCGCGCTCAGGAGCTTTCAGCGGCGTCACGGGCTTTCCGACGACGGGGTGCTGGGGAGGCGAACCTTCGCCGCGCTCACTGTGCCGCTCGAGCGGCGGGTGCGGCAGATCGAGCTGACCCTGGAGCGCTGGCGCTGGCTGCGGCCGTTCGACGCGCCGCCGATCGTGGTGAATCTCCCGGCATTCCGCCTGTACGCGTTTCGCACGGCCCAGGATCGCGAATCCGACATGCTGAAGATGGATGTGATCGTCGGCCAATCCTATCCCGAGACCCAGACTCCCGTCTTCCTGGCCGAGATGAAATACGTCGTCTTCAGGCCGTACTGGGACGTGCCCGACTCGATCGTCGAGCGCGAGATGCTTCCGGCGATGCAGGTCAACCCGCGCTTTCTGGAGGAGAATCACCTGGAGCTGATCCGCGGCCGAGGCGACGATTCCCAGGTCGTTCCACCCGCGCCGGACAGCATCGAGGCGCTCGCTGCGGGGGAGCTTCACTTGCGCCAGCGGCCCGGCCCGGATAACGCACTCGGCGCGATCAAGTTCGTGCTTCCGAACTATCACAGCGTCTACCTGCATTCCACGCCGACCGGCCATCTGTTCGGGGAGACCCGCCGCGACTTCAGTCACGGCTGCATCCGCGTGAGCGATCCCGCGGGGCTTGCGGCGCAGGTGCTGCGCGGCGCGCAGGGCGGCTGGACCGAAGAGAAGATCCGCGAGGCAATGAACGGCCCGCCGAATCAGCGGGTGGATCTGCCAAGACCGGTTCCGGTGATCGTACTGTATGAAACCGCGATCGCCACGGAGTCCGGGCAGACGCTGTTCTTCGAGGATATCTACGGGCACGACCAGAGGCTGGAAGAGCTGCTGCGGGCAAGGGGCGACTGACGGCCTAGGCGAGATCCCCCCACGATCTCGGGCGGCCGGTGTCGAGATGGATGAAGTCCGAGCGCGCGTAGTAGCCGACTCCGCCCGAGCGCAGCGCGAGCGCCAGATCGCGCAACCGCCGCGTCGAGAAACCGCTCATGCGCACGTCGATGGCGCGGCCTTCCATGTGCAGGCTGTGCTCGGCGACGCCCCCGGAGGCTCGGTGCAACGCCGCGTTGGTCTGCGGCGATCGGTATCCGGAGATCACTTCGTAGGTGGCGGGTCGATCCGCCAGGACCTGGAGGCGGTACAGGATATCCAGCAGGCGCGGGTCGATCGCACGGACCTCGCCGCTGCGAAAATCCCTCAGGAAGCGATCGACGCGAGCCAGGCCGCCCGGCCGGTAGATCCCGCCGCTGAAGTAATCCGCGCGCAGCGTCTCGCCCGTATGCGTGTGCACGAAGAACAGCGTCCGGGCGGGCAGCGACTGCGCGCAGACCCTGCCCACGGGCGCAAGCAGCACGCCCGCGAAGCCGGCCGCGCCCCGCAGAAAGCGGCGGCGCAGGAGAGTCGGGGGATAGGCGTTGTCGGACATGACGGGTGACCGATGCGAGACGAGCGATTCTACCGGCATCGTATCTTGTCCGGGGGGCCGCGTAGTCCGGCGCGTGACGGATTGCCGCGATGCGGCATCGATCGTAGAATCCCCGTACCATGCGGGTGTAGTTCAATGGTAGAACGAAAGCTTCCCAAGCTTAAGACGAGGGTTCGATTCCCTTCACCCGCTCCAGCGCTCAAGCCCATGCCCTTTAGTGTCGAAGGCAAGCTCGTCGTAGCGATCTCTTCGCGGGCGCTGTTCGACTTCGAGGAAGAGAACCGCGTCTTCGAGAAGGACGGTGAGCCCGCCTACATCGACCTGCAAATGTCGCGTCTCGACACGCCGGCGAAACCGGGCGTGGCGTTTCAGCTGGTGAAGAAGTTGCTCGCCTTCAACAGCGGCGCAGTGCAGAGGGTCGAGGTCGCCATTTTGTCGAAGAACGACCCGGTGTCGGGCCTGCGCGCGTTCCGTTCGGCTGAGCGCGCAGGCTTGAAGCTCGAGCGCGGGGTGTTCACGCGCGGCCGCAGCCCCTACCAGTATCTGGACGCGCTGAAGGCCAACCTGTTCCTGTCCGCCAACGAGCGCGACGTCATGAGCGCGCTCGACGCCGGGTTTCCCGCGGCCCGGGTTTATCCGGATTCGGCACTGGCGGCGGCGCGGAATGCCGATGAGGTGCGCATCGCTTTCGACGGTGACGCGGTACTTTTTTCTGATGAGGCGGAGCGCGTGTATCAGCGCGACGGGCTGGATGCGTTCACCCGGCACGAGACCGTGCACGTCCTCAAGCCGCTGCCTCCCGGGCCCTTCAAGCCGCTGCTGGAGGCGCTGCACCGACTGCAGGCTGCGGCTGGCACCGACGTGCCCATGCGGATTCGCACTGCGCTCGTCACCGCCCGCAGCGCGCCCGCGCACGAGCGAGCGGTGCGTACGCTTATGAACTGGAACATCGCAGTCAATGAGGCGATGTTCCTGGGTGGGCTCGACAAGGGCGAATTCCTGAAAGCTTTCGAGCCGGATTTCTTCTTCGACGACCAACGCGGGCACGTTGAGTCGGCCGCCCGGCACGTCGCCGCGGGGCACGTGCCCTTCGGTGTCGCCAACGAATGATATTCAACGGGCTGGGCATCGCGCCATGAAAATTCTCAAATACCTCCTCTATGCCGTCGTGGCCGTCGCGGTGCTCATCGTCATCGCGGTGGCCGCGGTCGTCGCAACCTTCGACCCAAACAAGTACAAAGGCGAGCTCGCGAAGGTCGTGAAGGAGAAGACCGGCCGGACGCTCACCGTCGAAGGGAAGATCGGCCTGTCGCTCTTCCCCAGCCTAGGCGTCGACGTCGGCAAGACCTCGCTCTCCGAGCGCGGGAGCGACAAGACCTTCGCGAAAATCGACGAGGTCAAGGTGTCGCTCGCGGTGATGCCGCTGCTCTCCAGGCAGGTAGTCATCGACAAGGTGACGCTTTCCGGCCTCAACGTGGACCTGGTACAGGACAGGAGCGGGAAGACCAACTTCGCCGACCTGGCGGGCGCCGGCGCCTCGTCGCCGCCGCCGAAAGCGCCCCAAGCCAAGACCGCGCCGCAGGCGGAGCCGGTGCAGCTCGACATCGCGGGAATCGAGGTGCGCGCGAGCTCGGCCAGCTGGCACGACGAGGCGACGGGCGGCCGCTACAAAGCGACGATCGACAAGCTCGAGACCGGACGGATCGCGAGCGGCGTGCCCGGCAAGCTCTCGCTCGCGATGCGACTCGAGGCGAGCCAGCCCAAGGCGGACTACCAGGTCAACCTATCCGGGCAGTACCGGCTCAATCTCGAGAAGCAGTCGTTCGCCTTTTCCGGAATGGACCTGAAGGTCGCGGACGCGACGCCGGGATCGAGCAAACCGCCGCTATCACTGAAGGGCGAGGTCGAGGTCGATACCTCGCCGCAGGCCATCCGCTTCGCGCTCGCCGCGGACAAGGTCAACCTCGACCGCTATCTGCCGCCGCCCGCCAAGGCGCCGGCCGGCGCGGGCGCACCTCCGCCGCCGGCGAAGCCCGAGGAGCCGATCGACCTTTCCGGGTTGAAAGGCCTCAACCTCAAGGGCGACTTGAAGATCGAGCAGCTGATCGCTTCGAACGTGAAGCTCGAGAACGTGCATCTCGGCGTGAAAGCGGCTGGCGGCAAGGTCGACGCCGAGCCGCTCACCGCCGACCTCTACCAGGGCAAGCTCAACGGCGCCGCCAGCGTAAACGCGAACGACAACCGCTTCGCGCTCAAGGCGGACCTGCCCGGCGTGGCGATCGGTCCGCTGCTGAAGGACGCCCTCAACAACGACATGCTCGAGGGCAAGGGCAACGTGGCGCTCGACGTCCAGACCGCCGGAAACACGGTCACCGCGATGAAGAAAGCGCTCGCCGGCACGGCGAAGCTCAGCCTGAAGGACGGGGCGCTCAAGGGCGTCAACCTCGACGACCTGATGCGCAAGTTGAAGAATCAGCCCTCGCCGGCCTCCTCGCAGCAACGGACCGATCTGTCGGCGCTGACCGCGAGCTTCGTCATCAAGAACGGTGTCGCCCACAACGACGATCTCGTGGCGACGGCGCCGCTGCTGCGACTGACCGGTTCGGGCGACGCCGACATCGGAGGGAACGCGCTCAACTACGTCGCCAAGGTCTCGGGGGCGTCGGGCGGACTGGGCTTGGCTATGAAGATCGACGGTCCCCTGGACGCGCCGAAGTTCCACCCCGATTTCGGCGCCCTCGCGCGAGATGTGGCGAAGGAGCAGGCCGGAAAAGCGCAGGACAAGCTGAAAGAGCGGGCGAAGGACTACCTCAAGGGCCTGCTCAGGCGGTGAGCGACCTTGCCCGCAGGCTCGTGCGCTGGCAGGCCCGTCATGGGCGCCACGACTTGCCGTGGCAGCGCACGCGCGATCCCTACCGCATCTGGCTCTCCGAGGTCATGCTCCAGCAGACCCAGGTTACGGCCGTCATCCCGTACTACCGGCGCTTCCTCGCGCGCTTTCCGAACATCAAGGCGCTCGCGCAGGCGACGCTCGACGAGGTTCTGACCCTGTGGAGCGGTCTGGGCTACTACTCGCGGGCGCGCAACCTGCACGCCGCAGCGCGCGCCGTCGCTGCCGCGCACGGCGGCCGATTTCCTCGCGCAAGAGATGAAATCGAATCCTTGCCCGGACTGGGTCGCTCAACCGCGGCGGCCATCGCGGTGTTCGCGTTCGGCAAGCGCGAGGCGATCCTCGACGGCAACGTCAAGCGCGTGCTCGCGCGCCACTTCGCCGTGCGCGGGTTTCCCGGAGACAGGCGGGTCGAGAAGCGCCTGTGGGCGCTCGCCGAGTCCGAGCTTCCGTCGAGAGACCTCGAAGGCTATACGCAGGGCCTGATGGACCTCGGCGCCGGGGTGTGCGCACGCAAGCGCCCGGCCTGCGCGAAGTGTCCTCTGAATGAGACCTGCCGGGCCTACGCGCTTGGCAAGCCCGAGGCGTACCCTCAGCCCAGGCCGCGCAGGCGGCGGCCCGAGAGGAAGACGTCGATGCTGCTCCTCCTGCGCGACGGAGAGGTGCTGCTCGAGAAGCGTCCGCCGACGGGCGTGTGGGGCGGGCTGTGGTGCTTCCCCGAGGTCGAGCCCGGCTCTGAGAATCTCGCGGGAAGGAAGAAACTTCCCGTCCTGCGGCACGAGTTCACCCATTTCACGCTGGACATAACGCCTGTGCTCGGCGTGCTGGAGTCCGCGGCATTCCTCGCTGCCGAGCCGGGGCAGCTCTGGCTGCCCGTGGAAGACGCGATCGGCGCAGCCGTGCCGGCGCCGGTGAGGAAGCTGCTCGCGGGGCTGCGCTCAGGAAGGCTTCTCGGCGAGCCCGCGGCTCTCGAGAAAGCGCTGCAGGATTGACAGCCGCCCGAGCGGGTCGCTCATCTCGAGCAGCTTCTGCTTCGCGATCAGCGGCACCGGAAGGATCTCGGCGAGCCGGTAACCCACCCAGGCCGCGTCGTTGAAGGCGTGGGGCTCGGCGAAGACCGGCTTGCCCTGGTCGGCAACCACCATCTCGAGCAGCCGGGCGCACGCGGCGAACTCCGCGGGAACGGCAGCGCTCGCCTCCGCGGGAATCGGCTCGAGATCCGCGGAGATCAGGCCCTGGGTTCCGACGCGCCGCTCGAGAATCCGGAACCGCTGGCCCCCGCGGGTCTTGATGTTCAGGATCCCCTGCTGCTGCATGTCCCACTCGAGGATCTTCGCGAGGCAGCCGATATCCTGCGGCACCGCAGGAGCTCCCACCTCGGCTCCCTCGCGGATAAGGCAGACCCCGAAGGGCTGATCGCGCTTCATACAATCGCGCGTCATGTCCATGTAGCGTGCCTCGAAGACGCGCAGGGGCAGCAGGCCCCCGGGAAAGAGCACCGCGTTCAGCGGGAAGATCGGAACGTTCGACAGGGCCAAGTTCGCGGTACCGTTCAGCGCTCTTCGCCCCAGCGGCGCATCAACTCGTGCTTGACCCCGAGGTGATCGAGTATCCGGGCCACGACGAAATCGACAAGGTCCTCGACGCGCTTGGGCTTGTGGTAGAAGCCCGGGTTAGCGGCAAGAATCACCGCCCCGGCGCGCGAGAGCTTGAGCATGTTCTCCAGATGCAGCGATGAAAACGGCGTCTCGCGCGGCACGAGGATGAGCTTGCGTCCCTCCTTCAGCGCGACGTCCGCCGCGCGTTCGATGAGATTGTCGGAGAGCCCCGCGGCGACCGCGGCGAGGGTGCCCATGGTGCAAGGGCAAATCACCATGGACTCGGGGGGATTGGATCCGGAGGCGACGGGGGCGAACCAGTCCTCGCGCCCGAATACGCGCAACTGCCCGCGCTTGGCGCCGTAGCGCTCGCTGAACATGCGCTCGGCGTCCACAGCGCGCGGGGGCAGGGTGAAGCCGAGCTCCTGCTTGGCGACCACATGCGCGGCCTGCGAGTAGAGCAGGTAGACGCCGGCTTTCGCGCGGATCAGCGACTCGACGAGCCGCAGCCCGTAAGGCATTCCGGACGCGCCGGTCAGGGCGACGGTGACGATGCGGCTCATACCGGGGCGTCCAGGTGCCTGTGGCGGACCAGAACGGACGAGCGGCCGCGGAAATGCCTGGCGAGGCGTTCGGCGAAATAGACCGAGCGATGCCGGCCTCCGGTACAGCCGATGGCGACGTTGAGCGAGCTGCGGTTCTCCTGCCCGTAGGAAGGCAGCCACGTCTCGACGAAGCGCCTGATGTCCTCGTACATCGTCCCGACCGTCGGCTCCCGCTCGAGAAACGCCATGACCGCGTCATCGAGACCGCTCAAGGGGCGGAGCTTGGTGTCGTAGTAGGGGTTGGGCAGGCAACGCACGTCGAAGACGAGGTCCGCGTCCAGAGGAACGCCCTGCTTGTAGCTGAACGACTCGAAGAGAAGCATCAGCGATTCGGTGCGAATCTCGAGCAGGTCCTTGATCCAGTTGCGCAGCTTGTTCGGGAGCAGGTCGGACGTATCCAGCCGATGACCGATCTCCCCTATGGGTGCGAGCAGCTCACGCTCGCGCATGAGGCATTCTTCGAGCGTCCGGTTGCCGGTGGCGAGCGGGTGCCGCCTGCGGGTCTCGGAGAAGCGCCGGATGAGCGTGTCGTTCTTCGCGTCCAGAAAAAGCAGGCGCAGGTCTACACCCTGGCTCTTCAGCTTGGCGACATGGCCGGGGACCTGCTCGAGGGACTCTCCCGTGCGCGCGTCTATGCTAACCGCCACCCGCTGGTGCCCGGCGCGACGCAGCAGCTCCGCGGACTCCTGCAGCAACGGCCCTGGTAGATTGTCGACGCAATAGTAGCCGCTGTCCTCGAGAACGTTGAGGGCGATGCTCTTGCCGGAGCCCGACAAGCCGCTGATCAGCACGAGCTGCATTTCCGGTACCTTATCGGAACGGCCCCGCCCGCGCAAAATTCCCCCATCTTCCGGAGAGAGCGCGGTCTTCAAGCGTTCTTCTTGATTTCCGCCCGCTGTCTTTCCATGAATTCCGCGGTCGAGTAGATGCCACGAAGCTGGAGAATGTAGTTGCGCACCGCCGCCTCGAGAAGGACGGCGAGGTTGCGCCCCGCGGCGACGGGGATCACCACCTTGCGTACGGCGACGCCGAGGACGTCCTCCGACTGCTCGTGGAGCGGCAGCCGCTCCAGGTCGGCGGTTCCGGGGCGCTCGAGCTGGACGACCAGGCGCAGGTTCATCTTCGGCCGTACTGCTGTCTCGCCGAATATGGTCCGGATGTTCAGCACGCCCAGGCCGCGCACTTCGAGGAAGTCCTTGAGCATCGGAGGGCAGCGGCACTCGAGCGTCGACGCGGCGATGCGGGAGATCTCGACGATGTCGTCTGCGACGAGTCCGTGGCCGCGGCTGACGAGCTCGAGCGCGAGCTCGCTCTTGCCCACGCCCGAGTCGCCGGTGATCAGAACGCCGAGGCCGAGGACGTCCATGCATACCCCGTGGCGCTCCGTCGTGTCCGCGAGCGCCTTGCCGAGGTAGCGCCGCAGGCGATCGATGAGCTGAGCACCCGGAATATCGGAGGCCAGCACCGCGACGCCGGAGGCGTCTGCGGCCTTGAGCAGGCGCACATCCGCGGGCGCGCCGTCGGCGACAACGATGGCCACGGGGTGGAAGGCGAAGACGCTGCCCAGCATGCGGAACAGCTCGGCTTCCTCGAAAGCGGCAAGGTGCGCGACCTCGTGATTCCCGAGCACCTGAATGCGGTTGGGGTGAATGAGATTCAGATGGCCCACGAGCGCAGCGACTTCGGCGCTGTCGCGCCGCAGAACCGTCGAGCCGCCCGCCTTGCCGCCGATCCAGGCTAGCCTCAGCTGTTCGCGGTTGTCCTCATACAGCTGCGCGACGCTGATCTGCAACATGCGGCTGCCAGGCTGTGATGTGCTGGTGAATCGTGCTCGCGTCGGGGTCGCTCGACAGCTTCCCGCGCAGGTCGCGGTCGCTCAGCATCTGAGCGAGCTCGGAGAGCACCTGCAGGTGCTGCTCGGTCGCGTGCTCGGGCACGAGGAGGAGGAAGACCAGGCTGACAGGCTTGCCGTCCGGCGCGTCGAACGGCACCGGCTGAGCGAGGCGCACAAAGGCGCCGACCGCCTCCTTGAGCCCCTTGATCCTGCCGTGCGGGATCGCGACACCCTGGCCAAGCCCGGTCGATCCCAGACGCTCGCGCGCGAACAGGCTGTCGAACACAAGGCTGCGCGCGACACCCTGATTGTTCTCGAAGAGCAGCCCGGCCTGCTCGAACATGCGCTTCTTGCTCGTTACATCCAGGTCGAGAAGGATGTTCGAAGGAGGCAGAAGCTTCGCGATGAGGTTCATTAGAGGCCCAGAGGCTCGCCCGCACGTCACCATGCCGACGGCCGAAAAAGGCGTGGAATTCTACACCATCGGGCGGGCCGTTGCGCGGCCGACGCTCCCGGTCAAAGAGCCTTTCTCATGCTGACCGAGGGAATCTGAAGCGACTCCCTGTACTTGGCGATCGTGCGTCGCGCGACGACGATGCCCTGCTGGCCCAGGACCTCGGAAATCTTGCTGTCCGACAGCGGGCGCTTGGCATCCTCCGCTGCGACCAGCTGCTTGATCAGCGCCCGTATCGCCGTCGCCGAGCATGCGCCGCCGGTCTCGGTCGCGACGTGACTGCCGAAGAAATACTTGAGTTCGAAGATGCCGCCGGGCGTCAGCATGAACTTCTGCGTGGTCACCCGCGATACGGTTGATTCGTGCAGCCCCAGGATGTTGGCGATCTCGCGCAGCACCAGCGGCCGCATGCCGACCTCGCCGTGCTCGAAGAAATGGCGCTGCCTGTCGACGATGGCTTGCGACACGCGCAGTATGGTCTCGAATCGCTGCTGCACGTTCTTGATCAGCCAGCGCGCCTCCTGCAGCTGGTGCGAAAGCTGGCCGCCGGACTGGCCGCGGTTGTTCTGGAGTATGTCTGCGTACATGCGGTTGATGCGCAGCTTGGGAAGAGCGTCCGGATTGAGGCTCGCCACCCACACGCCTTTGACCTTCTTCACCACGACGTCGGGCACGATATAGCGGGTTTCGAGGGGCGCAAAAGCGGCACCGGGTCGCGGGTTGAGGCTCTGAATGAGCTTTTGCGCCTGCCGCAACTCGTCGTCTCCGCACTGCAGCGCCTTCTTCAGCTTGGCGAAGTCGCGCGCAGCGAGCAGCTCGAGGTGCGAGCGCACGAGGGCGAGGGCGGTCGCGCGGCTGGGCGTCGATTCGGGCATGGCGAGCAGCTGCAGCTCCAGGCACTCCGCGCAGTTGCGGGCGCCGACGCCGGTCGGGTCGAGGTTCTGCAGGTGCTTGAGCGCGATCTGCAGCTCCTCGGGGTCCATCTGCAGCTCTTCGGGAACGATCTGAACGAGCTCCTCGAGGGGCTGCGTGAGATAGCCGTCCTCGTCCAGGGCCTCGATCAGGAACGCGACCAGGTTGCGATCGCGGGGCTCGAGCTTCGTGAGAGTGAGCTGCCGGTGCAGATGCTCCCTGAGGTTGGGCGTATCGGCCGCGACCTGGGAATAGTCGCCGCCTTCGTCCGAATCGTCGCGGGCTGCCGAGCCCGAGCCACCGCCTTCTCCCACCCAGTCGAACTCTGCGGAATACGTGTCGCTCTGCGCCGGGCTCTCCGACTCCGGCTGCTCGGCGGAAGGCTGGAGCGTCGTGGCGTGCTCGCCGTTCATGTGCGCGGGAACCGCGGGAAGCGGTGCCTCGGCGTCCTCGCGCTCGAGCAGGGGATTCTCCGCGAGGAATTTCTCCAGCTCCTGGTTCAGCTCCATGGTCGAGAGCTGAAGCAAACGTATCGACTGCTGAAGCTGCGGCGTCAGCGTCAGGTGTTGCGATAGCTTGAGCTGTAGGGTCTGCTTCATCGGAAATTGGCCGCGAGAACCTACAACCTGAAATTCTCGCCGAGGTAGACGCGTCTTACATTTTCATTATAGACGATCTCGTCGGGTTTGCCGAAGGCGAGCACGAGTCCTTCGTTAATTATGTACGCGTGGTCGCAAATGCCAAGGGTCTCTCGGACGTTGTGATCCGTGATGAGGATGCCGATGCCGCGTTCCTTGAGAAAGCGGATGATTTTCTGTATGTCGAGCACCGCGATCGGATCGACCCCGGCGAAAGGCTCGTCCAGCAGTATGAAGCTTGGACGCGTCGCGAGCGCGCGCGCTATCTCGACGCGGCGGCGCTCGCCGCCCGAGAGCGACAGGGCGGTCGACTGCCGCAGGTGCGCGATGTTGAGGTCGCGAAGCAGCCCAGAGAGGCGGGACTCGATCTCGTCCTCGGGCAGGGGCTGGAGCTCGAGCACCGCGCGGATGTTCTCCTCCACCGTGAGCTTGCGGAAGACCGAAGCTTCCTGAGGCAGGTAGGACAATCCCATGCGCGCTCGCCGGTGCATCGCCAGGTGGCTGATCTCCTTTCCGTCCAGGCGGATCACACCGCCATCCACCGCGATCAGCCCGACAATCATGTAGAAGCAGGTGGTCTTGCCGGCGCCGTTCGGGCCGAGCAGCCCCACGACCTCCCCGCTCGATACCTCGAGCGAGACGTCCTTGACCACGACGCGGGACTTGTAGCGCTTCTTCAGTTGGTCGACGCGCAGCTGGCTCATCGGGTCAAAGCGGCTAGTTCCGTTGCCCGGCGTCCGGGCTCGGCGCCGCGCCGGACGCGGACTTCTTGGGCATGATGGTCGCGCGCACGCGGCCCTCGCGATTGGGCCCGGAGGCCTCGCCGCCCGACTTCACCGTGAAGCGCTCGGACCGGGCGTCATAGGAGATGAAATCTCCGCGGATGTCGTCGCCGCTGTCGCGGCGCAGGCGCGCGTCGTCGAAGAGCTCGACGCGTTCTGCCTTGCCGTCGTACTCGATTCGCTGCGCCTGCCCGTCGATGTACCCCGCGTTTCCATCCTGCTTGTGCCGGAAAGTCGCTGGGCTGCCTGTCGCGATGCCGTACTGAAAACCGTCGCTGTCCTGCCGCACGACGATGCGGTCCGCACGGATGACGAGCGATCCCTGGCTCATCACCACTTTCCCCTGGAACGTCGCCGTCTTTTTCGCCTCATCGGCCGTCATGGAGTCCGATTCTATGTTCAGCGGCTTGTCGCGGTCGCCGCGTTCGGCGAGCGCGGGTGCGGCGAGCAGCCAGATCGCCGCAAGCGCGAGGGCGGCGGCCCGCCTACTTCCTGCGAGGGACATCGAACGTGCCTCTGACCTGGGATTCCAACGAGAACTGCTGTTTGGCCTTGTTGATGACCAGTCCGACTCCGCTGAAAGTCGACCTCCCCTCGGAGATCGTTACCGTCTGGTTGGTTCGAAGGATTCCCTGCGCCGCGAGCACGTGCAGGAATTCGGTGCGCGCGCGCAGCTCCGGTTCTTCGGGGGTGGCCTCCCGGAGGAGGAGCACGTTTCCGTACAGGAAGGCTTCCTCGCCCTGCCGGTTGATCGTGCCGCGATTGGCAGTCGCGACGTAGTTGCCGCCGCCGGGCACGATCTGGACCACGCGGGGATAGAGAACTTCCCCGGAACCGTCATCCGCGAAGTGTTCCATCCGGGGGGCCGAGAAGGTGTAGCGGACCGCTCCCGACGTGTCGAGATTCTGGACCGTGAAATTCTCGACGATCGCATCGGGCTCGTGCGCTGGCGCCCTCGACTCGGTTGCCGCGCCTTCGCGCACGGCGTACTGCAGCCACAGGGTCAGAATCCCCAGGAACGCCATCAAGGCGAGGGGAAGGAGAGGGGTGACGCGCGTCTTCATGCGAGCTGGCGAGCGATCGCCTCGTCGAGCGTGTCCTGGGCGCGCATGATGAGCTCGCAGACTTCGCGCGCTGCGCCGCGCCCCCCGGGGGCCCTGGTGACATGGTGCACCCGCTGCCTGACGGCGCGGGGCGCCTCGGGTACGCTCACCGCGAACCCGCACCGGGCGAGCACCGGCAGATCGACGAGGTCGTCGCCCATATAGCCGGCGGCCTCCGCCGAGGTGCGCGCGCGGGCGACGAGGTCCCCGAATACCCTGCCCTTGTCGGGAACGCCCTGCTCGACCAGCGTTATTCCCAGCTCCGCCGCGCGCGCGTCGACCGCGCGCGAGCGTCGCGAGGACAGGATCGCGACTTCGACGCCGCTTTGCTTCAGCATCTTGAGGCCGTGGCCGTCCCGCGCGTTGAAAGCCTTCAGCTCGGCGCCGGTGTCGCTGTAGTACAGGGTCCCGTCGGTAAGCACCCCGTCGACGTCGAAGACCATGAGCTTGAGACGCCGCATACGCTCGAGCAGTTGCGTGCGCATCAAATAACCTTGGCGCGAAGCAGGTCGTGCGTGTTGACGGCCCCGACCAGCTCCCCGGCATCGGATACGACGAGCAGTTGGCTGATCTTGTAGCGCTCCATCAGCTCGACGGCTTCGGCGGCGAGCCTGTTCGGGGAAATGGTGCGCGGACCGCGCTTCATGATGTCGGCTGCCTTGAGCGTCCGGGGATCGGGCTTGCGCTCCAGCGTCCGGCGCAGATCGCCGTCGGTGAAGATCCCGAGGGCCTTGCGCCTCGAATCGACCATAGCCGCCATGCCCATGCCTTTCTTCGACATCTCCAGAAGAACGTCGAAGAACGACGCGGTCTCGGGGACGCTGGGAATGTCGTCTCCCGTGCGCATGACGTCGGATACGTGGGTGAGGAGCCGTCGGCCGAGCGCGCCTCCCGGGTGAGCTCGCGCGAAATCCTGCTCGTCGAAGCCGCGCGCGTCGAGCAGCACGACGGCAAGGGCGTCGCCGAGCGCGAGAGCGGCGGTGGTGCTCGCGGTGGGCGCGAGGTTGAGCGAGCACGCTTCCTGCGCGACTCGGGCGTCGACGTGCACGTCGGCTTCCCTCGCCAGCTCGGAATCCGCGTTCCCCGTGACCGCGATGAGCTTCGCGCCCTGGCGCTTGATCAGGGGGATGATCGTCAGCAGCTCGTCCGTCTGGCCGGAATTCGAGAGCGCCAGCACGACGTCGTCGTGCGTGATCATCCCGAGGTCTCCGTGGCTCGCCTCCGCGGCGTGGAGGAAGAAAGCCGGCGTGCCGGTGCTCGCCATGGTGGAGGCGATCTTGCGCGCGATGTGCCCGGATTTGCCGACGCCGGTCACGACGACCCGGCCCCGGCAAGCGAGGATGAAGCCAACCGCGTCTAGAAATCGCTCGTCGAGCCGCGCGGCGAGCGCCTTCACCGCGTCGGCCTCGATCGCGAGCACGTTGCGCGCCAGATCGAGCGCGTGAGTCGCCGCCGCTTTCTTCGACCGATCGTTCATCGCTTGAAAATCGCTCTGGCCGGCACGCGTGGCACGCTTTATGATAGGTCGCAAGAGTATACCAGACCGATTCCGCGATTCCCCTCCCAGAACCCGAGAAAACAAGGACTTCCAGATGGGAGGAACGCTAGAGTTGGTGCTGATACTGCTGGCCAGCGCGGTGATCGTGGTCGTGCTCTTCCGCTCGCTGCACCTGCCGCCGCAGCTGGGCTATCTGCTGGTCGGCGTGGCCGTAGGGCCTTTCGCGCTCGCCTGGATCCCCGATACCGAAGAGGGGCGTCATTTAGGGGAATTCGGCGTTGTTTTCCTCATGTTTTCGATCGGCCTCGAATTCAGCCTCTCCAAACTGTTTCAGCTGCGGCGCGCGGTATTCGGGCTCGGGCTCGCCCAAGTGCTGCTCACGATCGCGGCCGTGCTCGCCGTCGCGGCGATAGCCGGATTCTCATGGCAGGCCGGGCTCGCGCTCGGGGGGGCGATCGCCATGTCTTCGACCGCGATCGTGACGCGCGTCCTCGCCGAGCGCATGCAGCTGGAAACACCGCACGGCCGCGATACCGTCGGTGTGCTGCTCTTCCAGGATCTGGCGGTCGTGCCGCTTCTGATCCTGATCCCGGCGATCGCGAACGAGAGCGGCGACCTAGCGACGCGTCTGGCCGTTGCGCTGGCCAAGGCGGCAGCCGTGCTCGCGGTGGTCCTGTTCCTGGGGCAGAAGCTCATGCGCGGCTGGTTCCACATCGTGGCGCGCCGCCGCTCTCACGAGCTCTTCATACTGAACGTCCTGCTGATCACCCTCGGGCTCTCCTGGCTGACCGAGCGCGCCGGCCTGTCTCTTGCTCTCGGCGCATTTCTCGCCGGCATGCTCATCGCCGAGACCGAGTACCGCCATCAGGTCGACGAGGACATCCGTCCATTCCGGGAGGTACTGCTGGGGCTGTTCTTCGTCACCATCGGGATGAGGCTCGACCTGGCGACAGTCGGCGCCAACCTTCCCGTGGCCCTGGCGCTGACGGCCTTTCTCGTGGTGTTCAAGTTCGCGCTCATGGTCGGGCTCGCGCGTGCGTTCGGATCGACCCCGGGCGCGGCGCTGCGCGTCGCGCTCGCGCTCGCCCAGGCCGGGGAGTTTGGCCTGGTTCTCATGGTCCAGGCGCAGTCGCTCGCGCTCCTCGCCCCAGATTTTTCCCAGCTCGCCGTGGCCGCGATGCTCCTTTCCATGCTCGCGGCGCCGTTGCTGATTCAGGCGAGCGACAGGCTCGCCCTGCGCTGGACGAGCGCCGAATGGATGCAGCGGTCGCTCGCGCTGCATCGCGTCGCCGCGCAGAGCCTCTCAACCGAGCGCCATGTCATCGTATGCGGCTACGGCCGGACAGGACAGCGCCTGGCCCATCTGCTCGAGGAGGAGCGGATCGACGTCGTCGCGCTGGACATCGATTCTGAGCGCGTGCGCGGCGCCGCGGCCGCGGGGGAAAGCGTGGTCTACGGCGACGCATCCCGGCACGAGACCCTGGTTGCAGCCGGCATCGCCCGTGCGAGCGCGCTCGTCATCACGTTCGCGGACACGGGGCTCGCGCTCCGCATCCTGCACCACGCCCGGTCGCTCAACCCCGCCCTGCCGGTCATCGTGCGGACCCTGGACGACGCCAACATGGATCGCCTGATCGCCGCAGGCGCGTCGGAGGTCGTGCCCGAGACCTTCGAGTCGAGCCTGATGCTTGCTTCCCATGCCCTGGTCCTTCTAGGCATTCCTCTGAGGCGCGTGGTACGCCGGATCCGCGACGTGCGCGAAGGGCGCTATAGCCTGATGCGGGGATTCTTCCACGGGGGAACCGACGAGGCCGAAGACTTCGACGAAACGCAGGAGCCGCGGCTGCAGTCCGTAACGCTCGCCCCGGGTGCGGCCGCCACGGGCCACAGCCTCGCGGAGATTTCGCTGGAAGACATCGGCGTCGCGGTGACGGCCCTGAGAAGGCACGACACACGCATGATCTCGCCCGGGCCGCAGACGGCGCTGCAGGAGGGCGACGTGATCGTGCTGCGCGGCACGGCCGAGCAGCTCGCCGCAGCGGAAATACGGCTGCTGCAGGGATGAACGTGGCGGAAAACACGCGCGGGCCGCACGAGATCGGCCTCCTGCTCGCTGGAGCGATGTGCGCGCTCCCGTTTCTGGTCCCCTACCACCAGCTTCCGATACTCAGCTTCTACCCCGAGTGGCTGGCGGCGGCGTTGGGTGTTTCGGCCGCCCTGTGCGTGCTCGCGTGGCGCGGCGGAGCGGTCGACCCGCTTCCCGCACCCTCACTGTGGCTGGTCGTACTCGCACTCTATTTTCTCGCGAGGGCCTTCATGGGGCAGCCGTATCCCCAGATCGGCGCGCTTGCCGCGTGCTACGTAGTTTTCGCCGCACTCATGGTTTGGCTCGGCGCGCAGCTCGCAAGCGGACTCGGAGCGGAGCGTGTCTGCACGGTGCTCTCAGTGGCGCTGCTGGCGGGCGCGCTCGCCAACGCGCTCGCCGGCACGATCCAGTTCTACGGGCGACCGGCTCTGCTCGAGGATGTTGTGGCGGACCTCGCCGGAAGGCGCGCGTACGGCAATATCGCCCAGGCGAACCTCTACGCGAACTACATCGCGCTGGGACAATGCGCGCTGATTTTCCTGTGGCTCCGGCGCCAAGTGCCGACCCTCGCTGCGCTGCCGATCGCGGTGTTCCTGGCGGCAGCAGGGGCGTTGTCCGGATCCCGCATCGCTATTCTTTTCGCGGGCTGGATCGCGCTTTTCGGCGTCTTTTCAGGTCGGCTCGTTTTCGGCGGGGACATCCGGCGACTGACGCTGGGTGCCTTCGCCGTTGCCGGCTGCGCCGTCGCCATGCACTTTGCGGTTCCCTGGATCAACGAGTCGCTCGGCCTCCACCGGGCCGGCGAGAGCGCTCTTGACCGAATGAGCGCGTTCGCCGCAGGAGAACCGCGGCGGGAGATCTATTCGCTCGGCTTTCGCGTGTTCGTCTCCGCTCCCGTGTTCGGAGTTGGCCTGGGCGCATTTCCCGGCGCCGCGTTCGACGTGGGTCTGGACCCTTCCCTTACACGGTCCGGCGAAGTCCTGAGCTCACCGCACAATCTCCTGTTGCACCTGCTCGCCGAATCCGGGGTGTTGGGAGCCGCCCTGTGCCTAGGCGCCCTGTGCGTTTGGGGGTGGCAGCTCGCTCGTCGTTTGTCGGACGCTCGGCCGGCCCTGTGGTGGAGCCTCGCCGTGGTCGGCGTCGAGTTGCTCCATTCCATGCTCGAGTTTCCGTTTTGGAGCGCGGACTTTCTGGCAGTTGCGGCGCTCGCGATGGGCGTCGGCCTCGCTCCCGCGTCCTCGTCCGGACCGATGGCAACGGCAATGCGAGCCGCCTGCCTCGGCGGCTGTGCAGCGCTCGTGCTTGCTCTGGTCGTTCTGCTCGGAGACTACGTCAGGCTCGACGCGACCCGCATTACCGGATCGGCCGTGACGCTCTCCAGCGCGGCCGATGCAAAGCGCGATGCAGCGACTCTGCGCGCAGTGGCGCGCGGCCTGCTCGCGCCCGTAGCCGAGCAGTGGATCGTTCAGAGCGCGCCGCTCGATCGAAGGGATCTTGGCGAAATGCTCGAGAGGAGCGGGCGCGTCGCGACGTTCTGGCCATCCAATGCCGTGATCACGCACAGAGCCGCGTTTCTCGAGCTGGACGGCCGCGCGGAGGAAGCCCGCGCGCTGCGCGAGCGCGCCGCGCGCACCTTTCGTCGTGTTCGTTGAGGACCCACACAAATGAAAAAGCCCGCCGAAGCGGGCTCTTTCCGGTCTGACCTCGTGTTACAGATTCTTGCAGAGCAGATACTGGTTCTGTCCGGTTTCCGCGTAGGGAGAAGTGCCGCTGCTCGCGGGCACGGCCGGCGTCGGGGAAGCCTGCAGGGCGCCGCGTATCTCGCCCGCGAAGGGAGTGCCGTCGTCCATCTGTGTGTCGACCGCGATCGCGATCTTGTCGGGCAGGTTGCTGCTGCAGACGATGTTCGACGTAAACCCGAGGTTGGCGGTTCCGCCGATGCTCGACTGCACGCCGATGATGCCGTTCGTTGCGTTGGGCGGCTGAAGTCCCGCCGCGACGGTGCCCGCGGTAACCGCGCCCGGCACGAAGCCTCCCAGCCGCAGGTGCCACCAGAACAAGTTGGATTCCTGAGCAGTAGTCAGCGTCGCCGTGGAAGCGGCGTTGTACACCCCTTGCAGTGCGCCGTCCCCGTTGCCCTTGACGGCGCCTTGGGTCGACCACCTGACGTCGGCGGTCGCGTCGTCCCCAGGCAGAGCGCGGTAGCGGTCCTGGTAGGAGTTGACTGCAGCGGTGACGCCGTTGAAATCGTTGATCACGTTCTTGATCTTGGCCTGGGTGATCATTTCCTGGCCCTTGAGAATGCCGCCGAGCAGCAAGCCGATGATCACGAGCACGATGGCGATTTCCACCAGCGTGAAGCCGGATTCGGTCAGGCGCTTGTTGCTACCTCTCATGACAACCCCCTTAGACGCCAGAAACCTTCGCAAATACCTGGGTTAAGATGCTGGTGCATCTGCAAGATACGTGCCCGTCACCGAGGCCCCATAAACCCCGAAAAAAAGCTGAATTACAAGTTATTTTGTTGAAAAGTGCACACTTTCGACGGTTTACCGACAAGAATTTACTTCTTGGGCGCTTGTTTGGCTCGCGATTCCAACCCCTCCAGGCGTTCCTCCAGGAATCGAAGCTCGGCGGGATCCTTCACCGCGCCGCTCTGCACATAGCCCCCGATGACCTGCCGTGCGGCTTCGAGCTCGTCCATGTCCTCCAGAATGAACGCTTGCATCTGTCTGGCCCAAAGGGGAATGTCGGGCGCCGTGGCGTAGCGCTGGATCGCCTGGGCATAGCGCAGAGCAAGCGGCAGATCGTGAAGCCGGTGCTTCGCGATGACCGTCGCGTGCGCGAGCCAAGGCCAGCGCCGATTGGGGTCGAGCAGGAATTGGCGATAGACGAACTCGAGCATGCTTCGCTGCTTTGCTTCGACCGGGACCTCGGCGTACAGCCGGCTGGCGGCGAGCAGGGGGTATTGGCCCTGCGGGTCGAGTTCGAGGATTCTCGAGAGCCAGTCCTCGAGGCGGCCGTAGTCGAGATCGCGGTACGGGACCCGGCTCCCGGACTGATAGTCGAAGGCCTGCAGATAGAGCATCAGTACCTTGGCGAGCGCTATCGGATCGCCGAAGCTGGCAAGCCTGAGCGTCGCGATCGCCGGAGCCGGAGGCAACTCCTCCGCACTCGCCCGGGGCCGTGGCGCGGTGCCTTTCAGGGCGACTTGCGCCGCGAGGCCCAGAGCGAGCAGGGCGAGGACGAGTAGAGGGACGACGGAAAGGGACCGCTGGCGCATCCCTAGAAATTCTTCCGGTAGAGGTCGAACAGCGCGGCGGAGCAGATCAGGACCAGATAGATCGCTGTCTGTCCGAATACCTGGGTTGCGGGGTTGCCGAAACTTCCACCCGTCAGCCACGCCGTCTGCGTCATCCCGTCCACGGAGGGCAGCAGGAGCGCGATCAACCCGACGATCGCGCTGACGATGTGATCGGTCAGGGCCTGGCTATGGAGCGACGCGCCCGCAATGATCTGCATGGCGGTCATCGAGCGCGACAGCAGGTAAAAGCCCCCGACGGCCGCGAACGCGGGCACGACTTGTCCGAGCGACAGCACGCAGAACAGGCTCGTGGCGGTCACGATCAGCAGCTCGCATACCAGGGACGCCGTCCACAGCGCGAGTCCCGAAGCCGGGGCGAAGGGGACAAGGGGCAGCGCGCACAGGAGTGCAAGGATCGCGGCTATCGCGGCGAAGCCTGCGAGTTTTCCGAAAAAATAGTGGGAGCGCGGAGCCGGCAGCGACAGCAGCAGCTCGGTGACCTTGTCGCTCGATTCCCGGACCATGCTGGTGATCACGAACACGGCGAGAATGAAGACGGCGGCAACCCGGAGCGGGGCGGCCAGCAGCGCGGCCTGAATCTCGCGCGTCTCGGTGATGGCGACCTGATTGAGAAATTGGCTGAGACCGAATGCGCCTACGATGAGTATCGCCGTGAGCCAGAGCAGGCGATTGCGGATGGCCTCGAGGACCGTGGCTTTGGCCAGCGCGGTGACGATGGGCATGGGCGGGAAATCGCGACCTGAGTGCCGGTTTGTCAAAGCTGGCACAATACATGCCTATCAGAGGGTAAGTCCATGGACGGGCCTGCGCAGGCACGCGCGCCAGTCAATGCAACCGCCCCACGCCCGAGAATTGGGAGAGGATAGATGCATCGCACGCCCATGAGCGCCCGGTCGCACGCTGGCACCGGCCTTCGATAGCTCCCCATGGCGACGACGACAGTCCTCCGGGCTTCCCAGATCTTCGTCGCGAAGTCCTGGCGCGGTCTGTTTCTCGTCATGCTCATCTGCCTGCACCTGTCGGCGATGTGGGGCGCCGAGGACATCTGGGCGCGCGGCATGATGCTCGCGCATTTCGGCCTGTTCATGCTATGGCAGCCGTTCATGCGTGGAGAGCGGCGGCTGACCTCGTCGCAGGTGGCGGCGATCGCCGCGGTCGCCGTGGGCACCCTCTACTTCCTCAACTGGTGGCTGCTCGCGCTCTGGGTGGCCGTGCTGGCGGGCATCGTGGGGGGCAAGGTCTTTCTCTTCCAGGCACTCTGGCTGCGGCGCTTCTACCTGGTCGTGCTGCTGTACCTCGTGTCGCTGCTGCTCGTCTGGATCGTTCCGAACAGCTTTTTCCGCGTTCCGGTGCCCAGCGAAGTGGGCCTGCTCGCCCAGTGGGGGCTGCCCGTACTCTTCGTCGTGATGATGGCGATCCCCGCGGAGACCGATACCTCCGAGACCCCGCAGGTGGTGGATTTCTTCTATGCGGCGATGATCGTGCTGCTGCTCATCGCTCTTGCGCTCGGCAGCTTCGCCTTCATGACGGTCGGGAAGATCGACTACATCACGGCGCTTTCGTTCAGCATGCTGATCATCGCGGGGGTGCTCTTGATCCTGTCGTTCGCATGGAACCCGCGCTCCGGGTTCAGCGGCCTCTCCGTCTATTTCTCGCGCTACCTGCTTTCCATAGGCCTGCCTTTCGAGCGCTGGCTGTATTTTCTCGCGGAACTGTCGCAGCTCGAGACCAAGCCCGAGCGCTTCATGAAGGAAGCCTGCAGCGGATTGGCCAAGCTGCCGTGGGTGACGGGGGGCTTCTGGCATACCGCGGGCGAATCGGGCGATTTCGGCAAGGTTTCCAAGAACTCCGTTGAATTCACGAACCAGGAAATCCACTTGCGGGTTTTCACCCAGCTGCCCCTGAGTCCGTCGCTGGTGTGGCATTTCCAGCTGCTCGGGCAGATGCTCGGCGAGTTCTATGTGGCCAAGCAACGCGAGCAGAAGCTGCAGCAGCAGACCTACGTGCAGGCGGTGCACGAGACCGGCGCGCGCATGACGCACGACGTGAAGAACCTCCTGCAGTCGCTCAATGTGCTGTGCGCCGCCGCCGAGCGCGACGCGGCCCCCAACGCGGGAGGCGAGCTCTCGGCCCTGATGCGCCGCCAGCTGCCTGCGATCACCCAGCGTCTGCAGCAGACGCTCGACAAGCTGCAGAAGCCCGACACCAACAACGGACGCTTCGTGACGGCCGACGCCTGGTGGGAAGGCCTGCAGCGGAGCTACGCCGGCCGCGGCGTCGAATTCTCGCGTGCGGGATCAGGAGAGGCGGTGATGCTGCCGAAGGAGCTGTTCGACTCGGCAGGCGACAACCTGCTGCAGAACGCGCTCCGGAAGCGGAGGCTCGACGAATCGGTCAGTATTCGCGTGACCTTCCAGTGCGACGATACGATCGAGTTCTCGGTCTGCGATAGCGGCGCCCCGGTCGCCTCGGAGGTCCTGCGCGGCCTGATGCGAGGTCCCGTGCCGTCGGAGACCGGATTCGGAATCGGCCTCTACCAGACCAGCCGGCTCGCGGAGATCTCGGGGTTCTCGCTTCAGCTGCGCGAAAACGACCCGGGGAGGGTCTGCTTCAGCCTGCGCGGTGAGGTGCGCCGCGGCGCGCGGACATAATCAGGGCAGCTTGCCGGCAGCGACCGCGCGCGAGATGAGCACGCTCGCTGGGATGATCACCACTATGTCGTCGAACTCGCAATACGGTTGCGCGGATACCGTATCGTCGCACCCCGATGCGGACGGTGTGGGATTGCGACTGAAAAACGTGGTCGCGGCCGCGGTGTGAGTCGCATTGGCGGTCTCGTCGAAGCCCGGTGGAGCGCTGAGGGTGCCCCCGGCGGCCGTATAGGCCCCGAATCCGTTCTTGCCGTGGGAGATGATAACGACGGGCACAGCCGACCCGACGGGTGTTGTAGTCGCGTGCGCGGTCTCGCTGCGCGTGTTGACGTTTAGAACACCCAGCGAGCAAAGGGCAAACGACGCCTGGGTCGGAGCAGGGTTGGGCGCACAAGGGGGAGTTTGACCGGCCGAGCTCCACGTCGTCGCGGTCGGGGGTAGAGCATCCGCGAATATCGGCGATACCCAATAGGAAAAGCGTCTGCCCCAGCTGTCGGTCTCTGGCGTGCCCAGCGTCGCCCAAGGAACCACGCCGAAGACGGCGGTGCACGATGGGCTCGTGAACTGCTCGGTCCCGGCGCCCACAGCTCCGGCGGCGATGGTCCCATCGGCGGGGCAAGGCAGGCGCCCGTTTGCCTGCGCGTAGCCGATGATCGCTTCCTTGATGGAATCGAGCGTCCGGCGAGTCTCGTTTACGTTGCGGATTTCGACCTGGGTGGAGAAGGGCACCATGGCGCCGAAGATCAGCAAGGCGAGGATGGCGACTGCCACCGCAAGCTCGGCGATCGTGAATCCCCTCGCGCGCGTGATCGACGCGGTCACGGTGCAACGAGCACGACGCGGTCGTTGATCGACGTCGGGGTGCCCAATCGATTTTCGAAGGTTGAAGTCGCAGGGCCCGTCTGGTTCGGACCCTCAAGGTAATCCGTCAGTGAGTTCGACGGCCGGGGGGAACCGTTCAGCGCGCGGCCCGCAAGGAGCAGGATCGCCTGGCCGTTGCTGACCGAACCGCCGGCCAACTTGTTGACTGTAAGGCAGGGACCGCATGCGCCCGATCCTCCGGGCTGCATTCCGCTGGCTAGCGCGTAGTAGGTCTGCCGGTACCATTCGTTTGCGATGAACCAGCCGACATTGGTGTCGTAGGCACTGATGGCGGGGTTCGTGATCACGTCCGGGACGGTAACCGTGATGTTGTACGTCACCGTGCAGGGAGGGGGGCAGTCGAGCGCGGCAGGCAGGGTGGCGCGATATCTTACGGTTCCCGTGCCGGTGACCAACGACCCTGTCAAGGAACTCGACGAAAACGGAGTGGGGGTGCCGCCGACCGCGGTCCCGACGCCTGACACGTCGGGCAAGACCGCCAGAGTGCGCTCGACATTGCCGGCTTGGGCCTGGATTTGAAAACGCAGATTCGAGACGCAGGTGCTGAAGCCGCAGGTGTCGTCGTGCGCCTGGAAGGTGCACTGCAGGCCGCCGGAGGACGTGGCCAGCGCCGAGCAGCTGTCGCTGTCGATTCTCCCCGAGCCGCTCACCTTGCTGACCGACCAGCCGCTCCATGGGTACGAGGGCGTCACAGCTCCACCCTGGGTGTAGCCGCCGCTGCCCGACGAGGTATTCAATTGGAAATGAGTCGTATCGACTACCGTAACGGTCCACTTGCCGTTCGCATTGGTGTTGCCCTGCACCCCGGATACCCAGATGATGTCGCCGGTCGTCAAGGCATGGGGCGAGGCCGTCGTGATCACGATCGGCGACGCGTTGCTTGCCCCGGAGACCGGGACCGAAGCAATGGGCGGCAATCCGCTCGATTGCGATGAATCTCCCACGAAGAGCAAGGGGGAGCGCGTCGTGGCGCCCCCGCTGGTTCCCGGATCGGGGGCGAAATTCGCCGGAAACGGAAAGGCGCCCCACTGGGAAATATAGAGAGTGTTCAGAAGCGGCTTTACGTCCCGCGCGATCTGGGCGGCGACCACCGGCTCGACCGCTGCCATCAGATCTGCCTGGGTGATCACGACCAGTCGGTCATTGAGCCCGAGGTCGGGTATGGCGTTCGTGGCAAAGTTGAAGTGCACCCAGTCGCCGGAGGTGAAGCTCTCCACGTAGTTCGCCGGGTCGTTGTGCGCGGGGGCCAAGGTTGAGTAGGGGCGGGTCTGCGCCAGAATGATCGGGCCTGGCGCGATCACCACCGCCACCACGTTGTTCATCGAGATATTCCCGCTGACCGTGAACTGCCCCTGGGTATCGCTGTTGATCGTCGTGCAGCTGGCCCCCGGACACTGCAGTTTGCGGAAATCGTGCGAAACGGCGTACCAAAGGCGCTCTCCGCTCGAGTCCCGCAAGTCCTCGATACCCATGGATTGCCAGGGCAGTCTGCCGATCACGCTGCGGGCGTTCGAGCCAAACACGCAGTTCTCGGTGCCATTGTCGTCCTGGTCGGGACAGGGGAGGGCGCCAGGTTGTTGGGAGTACAACGCCGCATACGCGATCAACGCGGCCTTTGCCTGCCTGAGCGCGCTCATGTTGCGGTTCTCGCGCTCGTTGGCGATCTCGGCCGAGCTCCGGTTCAGCCCGACGGTGATGAGGAAGGCGGTGATCATCGCCGCCAGGACCAGCATCGCGATCAGGGCGAACCCGCGCTGGTGGAGCGGGGGCGCTCCGCTGCGGAATCGCCGGGGGCTCACGGCGAGGTCGTACGCCTGCCCGAGGGCGTGACGATCTTCCCGTCCTCGATCGGATCCTTGACCTTGCCGCGGACCTTGTCGAGTGTCTGTCCGATCTTGATGCTGACCGAAGAGGAGTTGTCGCCTTCGCCGGCGGGCACCGTGACGCGCGCGGGATCGCTCGGCCTCTTCGTGTTCTCCTGGGGGACGCCGTTGATCCAGACGGTGTTCTTGCCGCGCGAGCGCGACACCTGGCCGTTGACGGTGACGGAGCTGTTGACCGTCGCCGCCGACTCCTGGATGTTGGCTTGGCGGCGGCGGTCGAGGTCCTGGCGCTGCTGCGGCGTAAAGAAGAGACGTCCCAGGCTCTCGGCGGCCGGTACCGAATTCAGGCAGGACAGCAAGACTGCGCCGGCGAGAAGGGCGGCCGAACGGCTACGCATTGGGTTTCGCCTCCGGTCTTATTCCTCGCACTGAGACCAGGTCGAGCTGGCATTCCGCCTGGAGGCGCGGCCGCAGGGAAGTGACGTTCGTAACCGGACCGCGCTCCAGGCGCGTCATCACGCACTGCCGCACCGACACGTACGCCTTCTTCGCCGCCTGCACGTCCGCGAGGAAGTTAAGCAGGTCGTCCTCGTGCAGAAGAAGCATCTCGAGCTTCATGCGGCTGACCACCAGATCCGCACCGCCGCTCGCGACGACTCCGGGATAGTCGAGCGGTCGCTGCGCCTCGATCCTGTACCGGATCTCGAAGAGCTTCCGGGCGTTCTTGATGCGCGTGATCGATTCGATCCACTCGATGCGGTTCTGCTCGCTCATCATGCCGTGCTCGCGCATGCGTTCGTAATCGACCAGGTTCTCCCGTATCTCACGCTCCTCCTCGGAGACCCTCATCACCCGCTCCTGCGCTGCGACTCGGCTCGCTCGGGTCATGTCCCGCATGCTCTTCGCGCTGTCCAGGTAGGACTGGACGGCAACAAGGGCCACGGCGCCGAGAGCAACCAACAGCAGCGCGAGCGCAAGCGGGCCGCTGAGGCGCTTCAGGTCGTCTCGCGTGATGTTCATGCGCCTCTCTTTCGCGCGAGCGCCACCGAGAACTGCGGCACTTCCTCGCGCCTTGCCGCGCCGATATCGCCGCTGATGCTCTTTTCCGCGTTGATGTCGAAGGGCAGCTGCGTTCGGGTGACCTCGGTGCCCGGCCGCGCGCGTAGCGCGTCCGTGAACCGCTGGACCAGCTCGGTCACCGCGCGGTAGTCTGAAGCTTGAGGCACGACCAGCCTGCCGGAAATCTCGGCGGTCTGCACCGGAGCTGGAGCCCCGGGATCCGGGGTCGCCGCGGCCGGCCTGGGTGTGGGTGCCTTGGACGCCTCGCTCGCTGCCTGGGCCTTGGATCCGCCCACCTCCCAATCTATCCGGTCGATCTCGATCTGCGGCAGAGAAGTCACCGCCTGGCTGATCTCGACAAGCATGTTCACCGGCGACGCGCTCTGCTTCAACAGCGTGCGGTAGTTCTTGACGAGCGCCCGGAGATTCTCCGTCGAGGTCGGAGTCTTGGGGAAGCGGGCCTGCAGCCGCGCGTATTCCTCCGTGGCCCGGGCTTCCAGCACGCGATCGGACGCGGACTCCTGGCGCAAGTGGTAAGTGTCGAGCAGCTTGCCCGCGGCGAGCAGCACGCACAAGCCCATTACGGCCGCACCGGCGGTGACCAGACCGACGCGCCCGCGCCAGAGATGATAGAAGTGCCGCAGGTTGTCGTCGGCGAACTGATCGCGGGGCTGGGATTCCGCGAGTACCCGGAGAAACAGGGCCTCGGCGAGCATGTCCTCCGGGAGCGACTTCAAGCCGATCCTTCGCGCGACCTTGTCGATCGCCTGCACGTGAAAATGCAGCCGCGGGGAATCGACGCAGGCCGCCCCATACAGCTCCCGGTCCCTGCCGGGCGCGAGGACCAGCACGTCGAGCGGAGGGCCGTCGCGCGGGAGGATTCTCGAGTTGACGAGGTATTGGTGGGTTCGAAGAGACTCGGCGGCGCAATCCTGGGCGGTCGAGCGAGGGTCCGCAAGGTTCACCCTGACGATTCGCGAGAACCGGATGCGGCCGTTCTCGATGTAGGTCTGGCGCAGCCCTGCCTGTCCCAGGCTGACCATGACGTAATGCGAGGCCTTGAACCCCAGGCGCTTGCCCAGCGAGGCAGCGACGAGCGCCAGGGAGAACACGCCTACAACCCGCACTTTGCTCGCGCGCAAGACGTCGAGCCAGGGCTGGAACTGCTGAGTGTTGGTAAACGAGGTATACAGCACTCGCTCTTCCCGCCGGCCAGCGTGGGTCTCCGACCCGAGGGAGATAGGCACCGCGAGCGACACGTCGCGGTAGCGCTGCGCGAGCCTGCGCGCCAGCAGCGCGCGCCGGTCCGATCCGCGTACATAGGGAAGATTCTCCTGGAAGAAGTCCTCCTCCACGACATCGGCGAGAACGAAATAGAGACTCTCGGGATTGCCTTTGACGTAGCGGGAGAATTCCCCCACGCCCTTCTCGTTCATTCCGAACGTCCCTTCCCTCGCGAGTTGGCTCCCGCTAGACCGGTAGACGGTCAACTGCTGTGAGGTAAAGTAGCAGAGTAGTCTTGCCGGCACAGTGCTAGAACTTCAGCTTGGTGATGACGTCGTAGATCGGACCGAGCACCGAAAGCATGACCCAGCCGAGAATCACGCCGAGGAATACCGTCAGCGCGGGCTCGATCAGGACTTGGATCTTGGCGATCGACTCGCGCACTTCGCGGTTGTAGAAATACGATACGTTGAGCAGTGCAGTGTCGAGCGCGCCCGTCGACTCGCCCACGCGCAGCATGCGCAGCACGAGCGGGGGGAAAAGGCCCACCTCCTGGAACGCGGCCGTCACGTTCTTGCCTTCGCCGATCTGCTGCCCCGCCAGCCTCAGTCCTTCCTGGATGACCACATTTCCCGCGGTTTCCTCGGAGCTGCGGATCGCTTCGAGGATGGTGATGCCGGAGGCGTACATCAACGCGAAGATACTGGCGAAGCGCGACAGGATGATCTTGCGCAGGATTTCGCCGGAGACAGGCACGGCGAGCTTGAGCCGGTCGAGCTGGTACCGCGCGGAAGGGTTGACGCGCGCCGCCGCCACGACGCCCGCGACCACGATGAGCGGCGTCACCAGCACGGCCCACCAGTAGTTGACCATGAACGCCGATACCTCGATCAGGATGCGCGTCTGCAGGGGTATCTGCTGGCCCATGTTCTTGATGAAAGCCACCATCTGCGGCACCAAGTAGACCATCAGGAAGAGGGTCACGATGATCACGATCGAGCCGACAAAAGCCGGATACATCACGAGCTTCTTCACGTGCTCCGCCAGCTCGTCCTCCCACTTCAGGCTCTCAACGAGGCTCTTCAGCACGGCGGGGAGCTTCCCCGTGTCTTCGCCAGCCCTGACCAGGCTCGTAAACACCGGCGTGAAAATCTGGGGATACTGGGTGAGCGCCTGCGACAGGCGCAAGCCGCCCTGGATGCTCTCGATCACGCCAGATATCACCTCGCGAAAGCGCGCGTTATCGATGCTGTCGCGCAGGTCGATCAGGGATTCGATGAGCGGGACTCCGGCTCCGGTCAGCTGCTCCATGTGGAAGCAGAAATTGATGAGTTCGGCGCGCTTGATCGAACCCACGCGGAGCCAGGCTCCGCCGGCGCGGGCCGGCCCGCCCCGGATCAGATCGAGCCCCATGCGCTTGAGGCGCTGCTCGAGGTCGACAATGTTGACCGCCTCGATCTGCCCGAGCATGGTCTTTCCGCGGGTGTCGATCGCCTTGTAGGTGAACAATGCCATGACGGTACGGCGGCGCCGGACGCGCCGCTACATGCGGTCGGTCAGGTCGACGACGCGCATCAGCTCTTCCAGCGACGTCGACCCGTCCAGGACGCGCCGGATCCCGTCGTCGGCCAGCGTGCGGAACCCCTTGCCGACCGCGGTCTTCTGCATCTCGCGGCCGGTGGCCCGGCGCGCGACCAGCTCGTCGAGGTCGCCGTCCATTTTCAGGATCTCGATGATGGCCATCCGGCCCCGATAACCCTGGTAGTCGCACTGGTCGCAGCCCACGGCGCGGTAGAGCGTGGGAGCCTTGTCCCCCTTCGCTCCCGTCATGGCGCGCTCGCTGGGGTTTGCCTGGTAGGCCTGCTTGCAGTGCTTGCACAGGCGCCGCACCAGACGCTGAGCCACGACTCCGATGATGTTGCCGGCGAGAATGTCCGGAACGATGCCGATGTCGAGAAGGCGCGGAATCGCCCCCACGGCCGAATTGGTGTGGAGCGTCGAATAGACCTGGTGGCCCGTCATCGCCGCGCGGAACGCCATCGTCGCCGTATCCTCGTCGCGGATCTCGCCGACGAGGATCACGTCGGGGTCCTGCCGCATCAGCGAGCGGATGCCGTTGGCGAAATCCATCTTCGCGGCCTCGTTGATCGACGTCTGACGGATCAGGGTCATGGGATATTCGACCGGATCCTCCAGCGTCATGATGTTGAGACCGTCGTTGTTGATGTGGTTCAGCACCGAATACAGCGTCGTCGTCTTGCCGCTTCCGGTCGGACCCGTGAGCAGGATGATGCCCTCGGGCCGCGCGATCATGCGCTTCAGGAGCTGCAGCTGGCCCGCCTCCAGGCCCAGTCCGTCCAGCGGGACGATGCCCTTCTGCCGGTCGAGGATGCGCAGCACGATGTTCTCGCCGTGCGAGGTCGCCTGCGACGAGACGCGGAAATCGACGGCGCGCCCGGTCAGCATCAGCGAGATACGCCCGTCCTGCGGCGCGCGGGTCTCAGCGATGTTCATCTTCGCCAGTACCTTGATCCGGACCGCCATCGCCGGCCAGTAGGTCTTGTGCAGCGAGCGGATCTGGCGCAGCACGCCGTCGATGCGGTAGCGGATGCGGAGGAAGCTCTGCTCGGGCTCGAAGTGGATATCCGAGGCGCCGCGCTCGACGGCGTCCGCGAACAGCGCGGAGATGAGCCGGACCACGGGCTGTGAATACGCGTCGCCGGAGGCCTGGAGGCTCTGATAGTCGATTTCGCCCGTCTCGATCTCGTGAAGGATGCCGTCGATCGAGAAGTCATGGCCGTAGTACTGGTCGATCGCGCGGCCGATCTCGCCCTCTCCGGCGAGACGCGGCTCCAGCGAGAACTCGCTGCGCAGCTGGGCGCGGAGCTGGTCGAGCGCGACGATGTTGTTCGTGTCCGCCAGCGCGACGATCAGCTTGCGCGCTTCGCGGTCGAGAGCGACCGGGAACACGGTATGGCGCTTGGAGAACTCCCTGGGAACCAGCTTCAGCGCCATCGAATCGACGACGATCTGCGTGAGGTCGACGCTCTGTAGGCCAAGCTTCTCCGACAAGGCGTCGCGCAGCGTCGCCTCGGACACGAAGCCGAGATTGACGAGAAGCTTGCCCACCGGCTGATGGGTCTTGAGCTGCTCGAGCAGCGCGATACGCAGCTGGTCCTCGGTGAGGATTCCCTGAGATATGAGGATCTGCCCGATATGGCGCTTCGCCTGCGGGGAGACCTGCTGGGCGGAGAGACGCGGCGAATTCATGGAGCGGGCTATTTGCTCAGCTCCTGCACGCGCGCGCGTACCTGCGCGGGGTCGAAGGTCGGCGTGCGCTTGACTGCGAGCGCGAGCGCCCGCTGGTAGTAGTCGAGGGCGGACTTGCTCTGGTGCATCTGGTCCAGGCTCACAGCGAGATTGAACGCGTAGTCGGCGTTTTCCGGATCGATCGAAAACGCCTTGAAGTAGGCGCCCTGGGCTTCGGTCCAGCGCGACTGCTGAGCGTACTGGTTGCCAAGCGCGAACTGCAGGTGCGCGGATTCGGGCTGGTTGGCGATCAGGATCTTCAGCCGGCTTTCCGATGCCGCCGGGTCGAGGCGGCCGCGCAGCGCTACGAGGCCCGCGGTGGCTTGGCTGTCGCGCGGGTCCGCCTCGAGCAGCTTGAGGTATCTCGACTCCGCCGATTCGAGCTGACCGCGTCTCACGTCGATCGCGGCGAGGCCGAGCAGCGCGTCGCGGTTGTTGGGATCTCGCGCAAGCGCCCTCTGGTAGGCGTCGCCAGCGGCCGCAAGATCGTTCCTCTGGAAGGCCTGATAGCCCTGCTGAACGAGCGGATCGACCGTCAGTATGGGTACGTTGACCTCGATTGGCGTGGCGGCGGGCGGTTCGGGCATGGGCGCAGGTTTGACCGGAGCGACTGCAGGCTGGGGCCTCGCGCGAGGCCGCACCGGCTGTATGGCCGGAATCGCCGCAACGGCGGCGCTCGGTCCCTTGGCCGCCGGAACGACGACGGCGGGTGCGGGCACCTGGGGGGGCGTTGCTTGCACCGCGGGCGCGGGCGCGGCCGCGACCTGGGTGGTCGGCGCCGCGGCAGCAGCCTGCCCCCCTGCGAAGGCGTAGTGCGGCTGCAATTGCCACCACACGTACCCGCCGTAGCCCACCGCGACCACGCCGAGCGCGGCCAGCGTGAGGTAGAAGGGGCGGCGGGGGTTGTAGTCCATTTCTTTCACTTGAAACAGCTGTTCCGCCTGAGCACGGCCGGCGACGGGCGCGGTCTCGACCGGGGCCGATGAAGAACGCACGCGCTCAAGAGGCTCCGGTTCTTCCAGAGCTAATTCGTGCTTGGGCGTGGCGGCTTCCGCGGGCCGTTGCTCGGGTGGAGAAGGCAGATCGTCGCTGAGGATTTCGATCGGCTGCGTGATATCGGGCAGCTTCTCCCGCGTGGTGATCGTGCGGGGTGGAACTTCGGCTTGCGCAGGCTGCGCGTTCTCGGATCCCTCCTGTCCCGCCGACTCAGCCTTGGCGACCTGCTTGGCGAGTTCGGCCTTCTTCAGGGCGTCTAGGAGTAGGCTCATTTCATTCCGCTCAAGGGGGCCGTCTTGCCGGGGTTGGGTTGAGACGTGAAGTTCTCCCCCGGTATCAGCGAGCGGTAAGCGCGATAGTCGCCTTCGATGCTCGCGTCCTTGATGACGAGGGGGCGCAGGAACACGACCAGCTCAGTCTTGGTGTTCGAGCGGTTGCGCGAGCTGAACAGCGAGCCGAGGATGGGTATGCTGTTGACGACCGGCACCGTGTCCTCGACGTCGTTGACCGAATCCTCGATCAGCCCGCCGAGCACTGCCATCTGGCCGCTGTTGACCTTGATCAGCGACTCCATCTCCCGCATGCGCAATTGCGGCACCAGATTCTGCGTTCCCGCGACCGCCAGCGCCGGATTCGGGTCAGGAATGAACTTCACCAGCCGGGTTGTCGTCGGCTTCAAGTTGAGCAGCACGGTGTCATCGTCGCTGATCTGAGGCGTAATGTTCATCACGAACCCCACCGGAACCGTGACGGGGCTGGTGTTGACAGCGGTAGTTGGAGCCGAGATGTTGGTCGCGGCCGCCAGACTCACTTGCACGTTGAAGTAGACGATGTTGTCGACCACCCGAAGGAGAGCCGTCTGATTGTTGAGGACCGAGAGCCTCGGGCTCGAGAGGACTCGCACGTTGCCGAACGACTCGAGGAGCTGCAGCGCCGCGGCGAAGTTCGCCCCGTAGGCGCCCGCGACCGTGAACACGTTCGGAACCGTGGGCGAGCTGGGAAGGCCCGTCTTCGGGACCGTACCCCCGATGGGGGAGGGCGGAACGACGGGAAGCAGCGGCCCCGTCGTTATGCTCCCTCCCGAAACCTGATTGCCGGAATACGACACCAAACCGCGGGTTCGCAGGGCCGTCCAATCGATCCCCTGCTGGTATTGATTGTTCAGCGACACTTCGGCGATGGTCGCCTCGATCAGCACCTGACGCTTGACGTTCGCGAGCACCTGGTCGAGGAATTCCTGGATCTTCTCGTGCTGCCTTGAGGTCGCGCGCACGATCACGACGCTCGCCTCGGGGTTGACGATTACCGAGGCAGCTTCCCTGAAGCTCACGTTGGCCGCGGACGCGGGTGGCGCACCCGGCGCGCCGGCAGGTGCCTGAGGAGCCGCTGTCTGAGATACGGCTCCCGCGGGCAAGATCTTGTCGGTCTCGTGGAGGATATCTTTGATGTTCCTTTCGAGCGTCGACCAGAACTTGTTGTCGGAAGTGTTTCGCACCGTGGTGATGGATCCGTTCGCACCCGCTGCGCCGGCGATTCCACCGCCTCCAGCACCCCCGGTGCCGCTGATGCTTCCGATCTGCGACGAGACCCCGGTTGCGCCCGCAGTGAGCCGTTCCATGTTCACGTAGTCGATCTTGTAGATGTGGAGATACGGTGAATCCGGCATGACCGCCAGATTCGGGCCGTCGAGCTCCCAGCGCATATCGACCTGTTTCGCAATGCGCGACAAGAGCTGCGGCAAAGTCTGGTCGATCGCGTTCAGCGTGACCACGCCGCTGATCCCCGAGTGAATATCGACGTTCACCTTCGCGTCGCGGGCAAGGGCGAAGAGCAGCTCCTGGACCTTTACGCCGTTGACCACGACCGTGTACGTCTCGGGTTTCAGGCGCGGCTTCGGTTCCGGCAGGATGGTCGAAATCTGGACCGGCGGCGGCACGTTGCCGGAAGGCGCCGCTTCCAGCGGCTTCTTCAGGTGCCCCTCGGATTCGGGGCTGGGCGCATGGGCGCAGGCGCTCGCCGCCAAAGCAAGAACTGCCAGCGCAATGCGTCGCAAGGTGCCCCTCCAATTTCCCTTTTTGACCCGATTGGACCCGCTTTCCGAACCTCAGTATAACAGTACCACTTAAGAAACTGATTTAACAAACCAAACGACGAGCGAGACTGACGCTTATTTCACGAATTCCTCCCGGGTGCGCGCGCCGCCGGGGCGCGGCTACTGGCGGTTCTGACTGCGCATGCGCTCGACGCTGCGGGGATAGGGCTCGTATGCAGCGAGTAGCGGCGGCAGTCCTTTTATGGCCTCGATCGCCTCGGTCGCGTTGGGAAAGGATCCGTAGGCGACCCGATAGTGCTGCTGCCCGTCGATTTTTACGCTATAGACGAACAGCTGGTCGCCAGGCAGGGCGGTGCCCGCTTTTCTCAGAAAATCCTCGAGTTGCGGCAGCTGCTGCTCGTTGACCGTGGCGAGCTGGATGGCGTATCGGTCCCCCGGCGTATCGCGCAGCCATGCTTGAGCGGCATCGAAGCGCTGGCGGGTGAGCTCCCCCCGCGCCGGGGCCGTCGGCTTGCTTCCCGGGCCCTCGGGTGCTTTACCAGCCACAAAGTTCGGGTTTGCCACCCGAGGAGCAGGAGCCGGAATCGCGGTTGGAGCGCTTTGCCGCACGGGGGATGGCGCGACGGGAGCAGGAGCCAGAGCCGGAGCCGGAGCAGCGGGGGCGGGATTCGCGACTGCCGCAGCGAGCGGAGCGGCACTGGGCTCCGATCGGACCGCCGCCGGGCCACGCTGCGCAGGGTGGGCCTGGGGCGGCCGAGGCGCCGCTGCGGGCGCGAACAGCACGTGCATCGCCCAGCCGAGGACCAGCCCCGCGGCGAGCGCTGCGGCTCCGATGCCGAGCTTCTTCGCCCCGCTCTTCGCTCTGTAGAACTCCGAATCGCGCACCGCCCGCTTGACCTCCGCCGCCGTTATGGCGTGCGTACCGGCCGCGAAGGCGGCGAGCAGCGCCTTGTCCGCGAGGATGTTGATCCTGCGGGTCAGGCCCTCGGACGCGCGGGCGATGTCGCCGATCGCCTCCCGTGTGAACACCTTGGGGCCGCGGTAGCCGGCTGCGCGCATGCGGAAGTCGATGTAGCTCTCGATGTCGCTGCGCACCATCGGCTCGAGGCGAAAGCTGTGCGTGATGCGCTCCTTGAGCTGACGCATCTCCGCCGTGTCGAGGTGATCGTCGAGCTCGGGCTGCCCGAACAGCACGATCTGCAGCAGCTTGTGGCGGTTGGACTCGAGGTTCGACAGCAGCCGGATCTCCTCGAGGGACTCTTCGGGCATCGCGTGAGCCTCGTCGATCAGCACCACCACGCGACGCCCCTCGCCGTACAGGCGCAGCAGGCGCTCCTGCAACGCCCGGATCACCCGCGTCGGGCGGTCCTGCTCGATCTGCACCTTGAGCTCATCGCCGATCGCAAAGAGTATCTCGTCCCGCGACAGGGACGGATTAGCCAGGTAGATGGTCTCGACCGTCGCAGGCAGGCGCTCCATCAGCACCCGGCACAGCATCGTCTTGCCGCTGCCCACCTCGCCCGACACTTTGACGATCCCTTCGTCGTTAGTGATGGCGTAGAGGAGAGCGTCGAGCGTCGCGCCCCGGTTGGCTCCCTGAAAGAAGAAATCCGTGTGCGGGGTGATGCGGAACGGCGGTTCTTTCAGCCCGAAGTGTTCGAGATACATCGAGTCGCCTCCCGCGGGACCCGGACCCTACTCCTGCTTCTGCGCGGATTCCATGCGGGAGTAGAGCGTGGTGCGGTTGATGCCGAGCATCTTCGCGGCCTGACTGACGTTGCCCCGCGTGAGCTTCATCGCCGCCTCGATATAGCCCTGCTCCCAGGCCTTGAGCATCTGGTCGAGATTGAAGCTGCGCTCGCGCTGCAGGTGCCGCTGCGCCTGCTCGACCAGAGTGCCCGGGTCGGCGGGCATTCCCGGGCCGCCTCCTTCGGTCTGGGATTCCAGATCGAACTCGGGCTCGAGCTCGGCGAGGGACAGCTTCTGACCCGCGTACTTGGTCGTCAGCCGGATGACCACATTGCGCAGCTCGCGCACGTTGCCCGGGAAGTGGTAGGCGCGCCACGCCTTTTGCGAGGCCTCGTCGAGGCTGAAAGCCGGCAGCTTCGCCTGCTCCGCGTAGAACTTGCGGTAATGCTCGAGCAGCAGGGCCTTGTCCTCGTCCATCTCGCGCAGCGCCGGAACCTGGATCGAGAAGACCGAGAGCCGGTGATAGAGGTCGGCGCGGAAATTCCCCTTGCGAACCTCCTGGCGCAGGTCGCGATTGGTCGCGGCTATGACGCGCGCGCGAGAGAACCGCTGCTGCGTCTCGCCCACGCGCTGGAATTCGCCGTTCTCCAGGACGCGCAGGAGCTTGGCCTGCAGCTCGAGCGGCAACTCGCCGATCTCGTCGAGGAACAGCGTCCCGTCGCTCGCGTCCTCGAAGTACCCCGACTTGTTCTGGGTGGCCCCGGTGAAAGCGCCCTTCGCGTAGCCGAAGAGAGTGGGCTCGACCAGGGTGGGCGCAATCGCGGCGCAATTCAGCGCGAACCACGGCTTCACGCGCCTCCACGAAAGGCGATGGAGCAGATTCGCGACCAGCTCCTTCCCGGTGCCGGATTCGCCCTCAATCAACGCGGGGAACGGCGAATCCGCGTACTGGCTGATCTGGCTCTTCAGTTTCTGCAAGGCCGGGCTCTTGCCGACCAGCGGGTCGGTCTCGGCGATGCCCTGCCCGGAGATCTCGGCGGCTCGGAACTGAAGGGCGTGCAGCAGGATCTTCTTGAGGTTCTCGGGATCGCAGGGCTTGGCGACGAATTCGGCCGCGCCCAGCGTGCGTGCGTGCCGAGCGTTAGCGGCATCGTTCTGTCCAGAGAGAACCAGGATCTTCATCGACGGAGAGTGCGCCAGCAGATCGCTGATCAGCTGGAACCCCTCGTCCGGCCGGTGAGGCACGGGCGGCAGCCCCAGGTCGACCAAGGCGAGCTGGGGCGCCTCGTCGGCCTGACGCAGCAGGCTCACTGCATGCTGACGGGAGTCGCTCACCGTGACCTCGAAATCCTTTCCGAGAGCATAGGACAAGGTCTCGGTGATCAGCGGGTCGTCGTCGACGATGAGCAGACTGGGCTTGGTGTTGTCAGGCATGGGCCTCGATGCACTTCAAGAAGGCGCGTTCCAGGGAGGATTCCTCGAAATGCTCGCGCATTCCGTCCGGCGTTCCGGTATAGGCGAGCGCTCCCTTGTGCAGCACCGTGATCTGGTCGCATACCTCCTCGACGTCGACGAGGGAGTGGGAAGTGATCAGCAGCGCGCGGCCCTCGGATTTCAGCTTGAGCAGCAGATCCCTGGCGCGGGCACGCGCCGCCGGATCGAGCCCGCTCATCGGCTCGTCGAGGATGTACAGCTCTCGCTGCGAAAGTAGGCAGGCGGCGAGCCCCAGCTTCTGCGTCATGCCCTTGGAGTACTCACGCACCGGCTTTTCCAGTGCCGCTTCTTCCAGGTCGAGCGCGGCAAACATCGCGCGCACCGACTCCTCCTCGTAGCGCACGCCGAAGAGCTCGAGCATCATCCTGATGAATTCGCGTCCGGTCAGGAAGTATGGGGCGGTAAAGCGCTCCGGCAGAAAAGCGAGGCGCGCGCGCGCCTGCGGCCGTCGATGTTCCAGACCATGGACCTCGATCGCTCCCGAGTCGAGATCGCAGAAATCCAGCAGGCATTTGATGAGCGTTGTCTTTCCGGCGCCGTTCACCCCCGTGAGCCCCACGCACGTGCCCGGCGTGAGGTCGAGGTCGATTCCGCGCAAGACTTCCGCGCGCCCGAAGCTCTTGTTCACACCACGGAATCGAAGCAAGGGCTCGGGCATCGGACGGCCTTTGTCGGATCCGTCGATGATAGCGCAAAGACCGCGCCCTTTCAGCTAGAATCCGCTCTTCGCTACTCCGAGCACGACGCCGTGGCGACAAGCAATCTGGTCGAAGTCCAGGACGTCACGTTCAGCTATGATCAGTTCCAGGTTCTGAAGGACATCAACCTGGTCGTTCCCAAGGGCAAGGTGGTCGCCATCATGGGCCTGTCCGGCTGCGGGAAGACGACGCTGCTGCGCCTCATCGGCGGAGCGCTCAGGCCGGACCGGGGCGAAATCCGAGTCGCCGGCGAGGTAGTCAACAAGCTGGACGACGCAGGACTTTTCGCCCTGCGTCGCAAGATCGGCATGCTCTTCCAGTTCGGCGCGCTGTTTACGGACATGTCCGCGTTCGACAACGTGGCCTTCCAGATGCGCGAGCATACGCGGCTGCCGCCGTCGCTCGTCCGCGACCTCGTCCTCCTGAAGCTCCAGGCGGTCGGTCTGCGGGGCGCGGCCGATCTGATGCCTGCGGAGCTCTCCGGCGGCATGGCGCGGCGCGTGGCCCTCGCGCGCTCGATAGCGCTCGACCCGATGCTGATGCTCTACGACGAGCCTTTCACAGGGCTCGATCCGATTTCTCTGGGCGTCATCGGACAGCTGATCCGTCGCCTGAACGACGCACTCGGCGCCACGTCGATCGTGGTGACGCACGACGTCGCCGAGGCGCTCGAGCTGGTCGACTACGTGTACTACATGTCGGCCGGAAAGGTCGAATTCCAGGGCACGCCGGACGAGGTGCGCTCCGGGCGGCTGCCGTCGCTCAGGCAGTTCGTCTACGGCGAGCCTGACGGGCCCGTGCCTTTCCATTATCCTGCGCCCGAGTACCGGCGGGACCTTTTGGCACAATGATCGCGCGCATCACGGAACTGGTGCGCGCGCTCGGTGCCCGCATCATCGACAGTTGGGTCTGGCGTCTGGGGTTTGCCTGCCGCTTCCTGTGGCTGACGCTGCTCGCGTCCGGGCCGAGCTTCAGGCGCCTCCATCTCACTGTACGCGAGATCTACTTCGCGGGCGTGCTCTCGCTCGTGATCATTCTGGTCTCCGGCCTGTTCGTGGGCATGGTTCTCGGACTGCAGGGGTACGACACGCTCGTCCGCTACGGCTCGTCCGAGGCCCTCGGCGTGCTCGTCAGCCTTTCCCTGGTGCGCGAGCTGGGGCCGGTGGTCGCGGGTCTGTTGTTCGCGAGCCGGGCGGGCAGCGCGATCACAGCGGAGATCGGACTCATGAAGGCGACCGAGCAGCTCTCGGCGATGGAAATGATGGCGGTCGACCCGATCGCAAGGGTCGTCGCACCGCGCTTCTGGGGCGGCGTGATCTCCATGCCCCTGCTCGCGGCGCTCTTCTCGGCGATGGGGGTCTTCGGCGGCTACCTAGTCGGCGTGCGCCTTATCGGCGTCGACGAAGGCTCGTTCTGGTCGCAAATGCAGGCGGCAGTGGATTTCCGCGAAGACATCTTGAACGGGTTCATCAAGAGCTTGGTGTTTGGGGCGGCAGTGACCTGGATCGCCGTCTTCGAAGGCTACGACGCGCCGCCGACTGCCGAAGGCGTGTCGGGCGCGACTACCCGGACCGTGGTCGAGTCGTCGCTAGCGATCCTTGCGCTCGACTTTGTCTTGACCGCATTGATGTTCAGAGGACTGTAGAGCCATGATGACGCGCAAAGAGCTGGACTTGTGGGTCGGGATTTTCGTCTTGATGGGGATGGGCGCGATGCTGTTCCTATCGCTCAAGGTGGCGAACCTGCTCACCTCCTTCTCGACGGCGGACCTGTATCGGATCAACGCCAAGTTCGAGAACATTGGCGGCCTCAAGGTTCGCGCCCCGGTGAAGAGCGCTGGCGTGGTGGTCGGCCGGGTCGGCGAAATCCGCTTCGACAACGAGACCTTCGAGGCCGTGGTGACGCTCAACATCGACAGCCGCTTCCAGTTCCCCAAGGACAGCTCGGCGAAGATCCTGACCTCGGGCCTGCTCGGGGAGCAGTACATCGGGATCACCGCGGGCGGCGATTCGGTCAACCTGAAGCCCGGCGACACGCTGAAGCTCACGCAATCCGCGGTCGTGCTGGAGAATCTCATCGGTCAGTTCCTGTACAATAAAGCGGCCGAAGGGGACGGCAAAAATAAGTAGGATGGAAAGCCGAACGCGTGGAGGTTAAGAGGCTGTGCGCGGCGCTGCTCCTGTCCGGCACGGTGGCGGGCTGCGCTACTTCCGGTGGGAATCCGGCGGATCCCCTCGAGCGGATCAACCGGCCGATCTTCGCCTTCAACGACGCGACGGACAGATGGCTGTTCACCCCCGTCGCGAAGGGCTATCGCTTCGTCCTCCCGGGTTTCGTGCGCACCGGCATATCGAACTTCTTCTCCAATCTCGACGACGTATGGGTGTCGGTGAACGACGTGCTGCAGGGAAAGTTCCAGGGAGGCCTGGAGGACTTTACCCGGGTCATCTTCAATACGACTTTCGGAATCGGCGGGCTGTTCGACTTCGCATCGCCCGTGGGCCTGGCCAAGCACAACGAGGACTTCGGCCAGACGCTGGGCGCATGGGGCGTAGCCAGCGGCCCCTATGTGGTCATTCCGTTTCTCGGCCCTTCGACGTTCCGCGACGGGTTCGGGCTGATCTTCGACTACAATGCGGACCTCGTTTACTGGGCGACCGACAGCGTTCCCGTGCGCAACTCCCTGTACGCAACGCGTGCGCTCAGCAATCGCGCCAAGCTGCTCGACGCGACGAGCCTTCTCGAGCAGGCCGCGCTCGACCGGTACGCTTTCGTGCGCGACGCCTGGCTGCAGCGCAGGCGCAACCTCGTCTACGACGGCAATCCGCCTCGCGAGCGCGACGATGAGTCCGACGATGAACCAACCAGCAAGTAACCAGACCTCATGACCATGAACACCGCTTTGGGTTTTTTCCTTGCATTCCTTGCTTCCCTTGCACAGGCGGAGACGGTCCCGCCCGACGTCCTGGTGAAGATGATCACGGACGACGTGGCCGCGGCCATCAGGAAGGACGCGGACATCAGGGCCGGCGACACCAGGAAGGCAGCCGATCTCATCGAAGCCAAGATCGTTCCCCATTTCAATTTCACACGGATGGCGCGAATCGCCATGGCGCGCAACTGGCGGTCGGCCACGCCCGAGCAGCAGAAGGAAATCGCGGCCCAGTTCAAGACGCTGCTGATCCGCACCTATTCCACGGCTCTGACGAACTACCGGGATCAGGAGATCGACTACAAGCCGCTGCGGTCCAAGCCCGACGACACCGAGGTTACCGTGAAATCCGACGTCAAGCCGACCGGCGCGACCCAGCCCGTGTCGATCGACTACGAGTTGGAGAAGACCGACAACGGCTGGAAGATCTACGACGTCAAGGTGGACGGCGTGAGCCTGGTCACGACCTACCGCGACACCTTCGCCACCGAGGTTCGCGAGCACGGGATCGACGGCCTGATCAAGGCCCTCGCGGCCAAGAACCGCGAGCCCCTGTCCCCGAAGGCCGGCAAGTCGTGATCCGCCGGGAAGGCGATTTGCTGTTCGTCGAGGGCGCGCTTACGCTCGGGACCGTTACCGCTCTCGCGGGCGCCGCGCGCGAGCACCTGCGGCAGGGCGCGCGCGTCGTTGATTTCCGCGGCGTGTCCGAAGTCGACTCGTCTGCGGTGGCGCTGGCGCTCGAGTGGCTGCGTGAGGCCGCAGAGAGCAAGTCCGCGCTGCGCCTCGTCAACCTTCCCGTCGCGATGCAGAATCTCGCCAAGCTCTACGGAGTCTCCGAGCTTCTCCAGTCGGCCTCGAGCTGATCCTTCAGCTCCGCCCCCGGGCATGCCCGCCGCGATCGAGATCCGCGACGTCCACAAGCGCTTCGGCGATCTGCACGCGCTCTCGGGGATAGACCTTGAGATTCCGCAGGGCGAGTTCTTCGGTCTGCTCGGCCCGAACGGGGCGGGAAAGACCACGCTGATCAGCGTGCTCGCCGGGCTGGTGCGCGCAGATCGCGGATCGGCGCGCGTGATGGGTAACGACGTGCGATCGGACTACCGCGCCGCGCGCCGCTCGCTCGGTGTGGTTCCCCAAGAGCTCGTCTTCGATCCCTTCTTCACGGTGCGCGAGACGCTGGAGATCCAGTCGGGCTATTTCGGACTGCGCGACAACCGCGCCTGGATAGACGAAGTCATGCACCACCTGGATCTCGCCCCAAAGGCCGACGCAAACATGCGCGCTCTTTCCGGAGGAATGAAGCGACGCGTGCTCGTTGCGCAGGCCCTGGTGCACAAGCCGCCGGTGATCGTCCTCGACGAGCCCACCGCCGGCGTCGACGTCGAGCTGAGGCAGGCGCTGTGGCGGTTCGTCCGCAGCCTGAACCGGGACGGGCACACCATCGTCCTTACGACGCACTATCTGGAGGAAGCAGAGGCTCTGTGCGGGCGAATCGCCATGCTCAAGCAGGGGCGCGTGGTCGCGCTCGATTCCACGTCGAATCTGCTGAAGCGTGTCCACCACCTCCTGCTCCGGCTGCGCCTCGCCGGAGAGCTGCCTGCCGACCTGCGCGCGCTCGAGCACGGCAGCACCGGCGAAGCATACGTCCTGCGCCTCAAGAGCTACGACGAAGTCGAGCAGGCGCTCGCGCACATTCGCCTCTCGGGGCTGCGCATCGAGGAGATGGAGCTGGTGCAGCCCGACCTGGAGGACGCTTTCGTCGACGTGATGCGGCGCTCATGAGAGGGTTCCCCACGCTGCTCTACAAGGAGGTGCTGCGCTTCTGGAAGGTCGGCACACAGACGATGGGCGCGCCCGTGCTCACGGCGGCGCTGTTCCTGTTCATCTTCGGGCACGTCCTTGAGGGGAGGGTGCGCCTGTACGGAAGCGTTTCCTATACCGCGTTCCTGGTTCCGGGGCTGGTAATGATGTCGCTATTGCAGAACGCCTTTGCCAATAGCTCCTCCTCCCTCATCCAGTCCAAGATCACGGGTAATATCATCTTCGTGCTGCTTCCGCCGCTCTCCTATTGGGAGTTCTTCGCCGCCTACGTACTCGCGGCCGTGGTGAGGGGGATGGTGGTGGGAACGGCGGTGCTCATGGTCACGCTGCCTTTCGTCGGCATGGAGTTTCGCCACCCGCTGTGGATTCTCGTCTTTGCGTTCTGCGGAAGCGCGGTGCTGGGCGCCCTCGGGATGATGGCGGGCATTTGGGCGGAGAAGATCGACCAGGTGGCCTCGTTCCAGAATTTCCTCATCATGCCCCTGACCTTTCTGTCGGGTGTGTTCTACTCGATTCACTCGCTGCCGGCGTTCTGGCAGGGGCTCTCGCACTTCAACCCGTTTTTCTACATGATCGACGGATTCCGCTACGGCTTCTTCGGCGTCTCGGATGTCGAGCCCCTGCGCAGCATCACCGTGGTCGCGGCGTTCCTCGCCGCGGTCTCGGCGCTGACGCTCGCGCTGCTGAGGAGCGGGTACAAGCTGAGGCACTAGCATGGTGACGCCAGAGCAGGTACGAAGCTATATCGAGAAGGGTTTGCAGTGCAGGGAGGTGCGCGTCGCCGGCGATGGGCAGCACTTCGAGGCGCTGATCGTGAGCGAAGCATTCCGCGGCAAGACCCGCATCCAGCGCCACCAGCTCGTGTATGCAGCGCTCGGCGAGCGCATGCGCGCGGAAGTCCACGCGCTGTCGATGCGCACGCTCACCCCGGAGGAAGCCGCCGGTGGATAAGCTGGTGATTCAGGGCGGCGTACCGCTGGCGGGCGACGTGCGCGTCTCGGGGGCAAAGAACGCAGCGCTGCCGCTCATGTGCGCGGCGCTGCTGACCGCTGAGGATCTCACTCTCTCCAACGTGCCGCACCTGCGCGACGTGAGCACCATGGTGCGTCTGCTCTCGCAGATGGGCGTGGAGGTTTCCCTTGACGACAGGCTGGGGTTATCGCTGCGCGCCGCGCGCCTGTCCGAGCCGGTCGCGCCCTACGATCTGGTGAAGACCATGCGCGCCTCCGTTCTCGTGCTCGGGCCCCTAATCGCTCGCTGCGGCCGGGCCCGCGTCTCGCTGCCCGGGGGCTGCGCGATCGGGACCCGCCCCGTGGACCTCCATATCAAGGGGCTTGAAGCGCTCGGCGCCGAGATCTCGGTTGAGCAGGGCTATATCTCCGCAAGGGCGAAACGGCTTCGAGGAGCTCGCCTCGTCATGGACCTCGTCACCGTCACCGGCACCGAGAACCTGATGATGGCGGCAAGCCTGGCCGAGGGGGCGACGGTGATCGAGAACGCCGCGCGCGAGCCCGAAGTGGTCGATCTGGCGCAGTGCCTTTCTGCGATGGGCGCGAAAATCAAGGGGGCCGGTAGCGACGTGATCACGATCGAGGGCGTCGAGCGGCTGCATGGGGCGAGCCATCGCATCATGGCCGACCGCATCGAGACCGGCACGTTTCTCGCGGCCGCGGCGGCGACAGGCGGGAGCGTCACGCTGCACGGGACGAACCCGGGCACGCTCGAGGCCGTCCTGGAGAAGCTGCGCGAGTCGGGCGCCGAGGTTCGCACGGAGGACGGCTCGATCTCGCTCACGATGCGGGGACGCCCCAGGGGCGTGAACGTGCGCACCGCGCCCTACCCGGCGTTTCCCACCGACATGCAGGCCCAATTGATGGCCGTCGACACGATTGCGCAGGGCACGGGAGTGATCACCGAGACGATTTTCGAAAACCGCTTCATGCACGCGCTCGAGATGCAGCGGCTGGGCGCGGACATCGAGATCTCCGGCAACACCGCAGTGGTGCGCGGCGTCGCGAGGCTCCAGGGCGCGACGGTGATGGCGACGGACCTGCGCGCCTCGGCGAGCCTGGTCATCGCAGGCCTTGTCGCCGAGGGTGAGACGCGCATCGACCGCATCTATCACCTCGACCGCGGCTACGAGTGTATCGAGGAGAAGCTCGCTCAGCTCGGCGCACGCATCAGGCGCGTGCACTGAGGCGTGCACTGACGCTCAAAATTTTCCTGTAAAATCCGCGCTTTACTCGAACGGTGCCGCCAGTGATCACCCTCGCCTTGTCCAAAGGCCGGATTTTCGACGAGACCGTGCCGCTGCTCGCGGCCGCAGGGATTCGCGCACTCGACGATCCGGAGGGCTCGCGCAAGCTGGTCCTGCGCACCAGCCGCCGCGACCTGCGGCTTCTCATCGTGCGCGCATCCGACGTCCCGACCTACGTGCAGCACGGCGCCGCCGAACTCGGCGTCGCCGGCAAGGACGTGCTTCTCGAGCACGGGGGCGAGGGGCTGTACCAGCCGCTCGACCTCCGCATCGCGGCCTGCCGCATGGTGGTCGCCGTCCCGGAGGGTTTCGACTACGCGGGCGCGGTGCGCCGCGGGGCACGCCTGCGCGTCGCGACCAAGTACATGCACACGGCGCGCGAGCACTTCGCGGCGAAGGGCGTTCACGTCGATCTCATCAAGCTCAACGGCTCGATGGAGCTCGCGCCCCTGCTCGGGCTGGCCGACGCGATCGTCGACCTGGTGGCAACGGGCAGCACCTTGCGGGCCAACCGCCTGCGCGCGGTCGAGGACATACGTCCCATCAGCGCCCGCCTGATCGTCAACCAGGCGGCACTGAAGCTCCAGCGCGACGCGATCCAGCCGCTGCTCGACACGTTCGCCAAGGCGGCCGGCGCCCATGCCTGAGATCGAGCGGCTTTCCACGGCGCAGCGCGACTTCGGTGAACGGCTCGAGGCGCTGACGGCGCTCGACTCGACCCTGGACAGGGAAGTCGAGGTCCGGGTCGGCGAGATTCTCGCCGACGTGCGTGCGCGAGGCGACGAGGCCGTGCTGCACTACACCGCGAAGTACGACGGCGTGAGCGCGAAGCGCCTGTCGGAGCTCGAGCTTCCTGCGGCCGCGCTCAAGCGGGCGCTTGCGGGGCTCCCTCGCGCGCAGCGCGACGCGCTCGAGCAGGCTTCGGCACGCGTGCGCAAGTACCACCGGAAGCAGCTCGCGAAATCGTGGCAGTACACCGAGGCCGACGGCACGACGCTAGGCCAGCGCGTCACACCCCTCGATCGCGTCGGGCTGTATGTGCCGGGAGGCAAGGCGGCGTACCCATCGTCGGTGCTCATGAACGCCATTCCCGCGAAGATCGCCGGCGTGCGCGAGCTCATCATGTGCGTGCCCACGCCCCGCGGCGAGCGCAACGCGCTCGTGCTCGCGGCGGCGGCGATCGTCGGAGTCGACCGCGTTTTCGCGATCGGCGGCGCCCAAGCTGTCGCGGCGCTCGCCTACGGCACGCAGACCATTCCCCAAGTGGACAAGATCGTGGGGCCGGGGAACGCCTACGTCACGGAGGCGAAGCGCAGGGTCTTCGGCACGGTCGGGATCGACATGATTTCCGGGCCAACCGAGATACTGGTGATCTGCGACGGCAGCACCGACCCGGACTGGATCGCCATGGATCTCTTCTCCCAGGCAGAGCACGCCGAAACCTCGCAGGCCGTGCTGGTTTCCCCGGACGGCGGCTTCATCGATCGGGTAGAGCGGAGCATCGGCAGCCTGCTCGCGGATCTGCCGCGGCGGGACATCATCAGCGTGGCGCTGCGGCGCCGCGGGGCGCTCATTCAGGCGAAGAACCTGAATGAGGCCTGCGAGATCGCCAACCGGATCGCACCGGAGCACCTGGAGCTGTCGGTCGCCGACCCGAAGAAGTGGCTCGCGAAGATCCGGCACGCTGGGGCGATATTCCTCGGCCGATATGCCTCCGAGGCGCTCGGCGACTACTGCGCAGGGCCGAACCACGTGCTGCCGACCTCGCGCACGGCGCGCTTCTCCTCGCCCCTCGGCGTCTACGACTTTCAGAAGCGCTCGAGCGTGATCGCGGTTTCGCGCAAGGGCGCGCAGAAGCTCGGCAGGATCGCCGCCGCGATCGCCGAAGGAGAGGGACTGCAGGCGCACGCCCGCTCGGCCCGGCTCAGGCTGCAAGAGAAGACCAAGGCCGGGCGGTGAGCGCAGGACCCGAAGAGATCATCCGCGACGAGGTGCGCGCGATGAGGCCCTACGCGGTCGCGCAGGCCGACGGCCTAGTGAAGCTCGACGCGATGGAGAATCCGTACGGCCTGCCCGCCGCGCTTCAGCGCGAGATCGCGGACGCCCTGTCGCGGGTGGCGATGAACCGCTATCCCGATCCGACCGCGCCGGCGCTGGTGCGTCGGCTGCGCGAGACCATGGGAATAGGCCCGGAGCTCGACGTGCTCCTCGGCAACGGCTCCGACGAGATCATCCACATCATCGTCCAGAGCGTCGCGCGGCGCGGGGCCACTGCGCTCGCTCCGCGCCCGAGCTTCGTCATGTTCAGCGTCTACGCAGCCCTCGCCGGAATGGAATACGTCGGCGTGCTGTTGCGTCCCGATTTCACTCTCGACGCCCAGTCCTTCCTCGAAGCCATGGAGCGCCACCGCCCTGCCGCCGTGTTCATCGCCTATCCGAACAATCCGAGCGGCAATCTCTTCGATGAGGAGTCGATCGTCCGCATCATCGCCGCCGCGCCGGGCCTGGTCGTGATCGACGAGGCCTACCACGCGTTCGCGCGCAAGTCCTTCATGGCGCGTCTCCCGGAGTTTCCCAATCTGATCGTCATGCGCACGCTCTCGAAGCTGGGGCTCGCGGGAATTCGACTCGGATACGCCGTGGGGCGGCCGGAGTGGATACGCGAGTTCGACAAGGTGCGCTCGCCCTACAACGTGAACTCGCTCACGCACGCCGTCGCTGAGCGGATCCTCGCGCACCACGACGTGCTCGACGCGCAGGCGAGGAGCATCGTCGAGGAGCGGGATCGTCTCGACGCCGAGCTGCGCAAGCTTCGCGGCGTGACGGTCTTCCCGAGCGACGCGAACTTCATCCTGGTGCGCGTCCCCGACGCCGCACGGGTGTTCGAAGGCATGCGGCGGCGGGGCGTGCTCGTCAAGAACCTGGATACCGGCGTCCCGCTCCTGGATGGGTGCGTCCGGCTCACCGTCGGAACTACAGAAGAGAACCGGCGCTGTCTCTCGGCCTTCGCCGAGTCGCTCGCCGGGCGCTGATTTCGTGTAGGCTATCCGCCTGAAGCTCGCTGCAATGTCAACGCGCGCCGCCAACGCAGACCGCAAGACCGCCGAAACGCAGATCGCGCTGTCCGTCAACGTCGACGGCGCCGGCCGCGCCTCTCTCGCTACCGGCATCCCCTTCCTCGACCACATGCTCGACCAGGTCGCTCGGCACGGCATGCTCGACCTGGACATACGGGCGAAGGGCGACCTACACGTCGATGCCCACCATACGGTCGAGGACATCGGCATCACGCTGGGCCAGGCGATTGCGCGCGCGGTCGGCGACAAGAAGGGCATAAGGCGCTACGGCCACGCCTACGTTCCGCTCGACGAGGCCCTGTCGAGGGTGGTGATCGATTTTTCCGGGAGGCCCGGGCTCGAGTACCACGTGCAGTTCAGGCGCGCGCTGATCGGCGATTTCGACGTCGACCTCGTGCACGAGTTCTTCCAGGGATTTGCGAACCACGCGCAGGTGACGCTGCACATCGACAACCTGCGCGGCGACAACGCGCACCATCAGTGCGAAACTATCTTCAAGGCGTTTGCGCGGGCGTTGCGCATGGCGCTCGAGGCCGACCCGCGTTCGGCCGACGCCATTCCGTCCACCAAGGGGACGCTCTAGGGGCCTTGGCACTACTCGCGATGCGCGTCGCAGTCGTCGACTACGGGATGGGCAACCTCCACTCCGTCTCCAAGGCGGTGGAGCGCGTCGCCCCGAATGCGCGCGTAGAGGTGACGTCCGACCCCGCGCGCGTGTCGGGCGCGGACCGCGTCGTGTTCCCCGGCCAGGGAGCCATGCCCGATTGCATGCGCGAGATGGACGCCCGCGGACTGCGGCCTGCAATCGTCGACGCCGCCCGCAAGCGTCCGTTCCTGGGAATCTGCATCGGGCTCCAGATGCTGTTCGAGCGGAGCGACGAAGGCGGAGTCGACGGGCTCGCCCTGCTGCCGGGCTCGGTGCGCCGGTTTCCGGAATCGGCCATGGTCGATTCCGAGGGCCGCAGGCTCAAGGTTCCGCACATGGGCTGGAATCGCGTCGAGCAGGCCGGGCACGTCCTGTGGACGGGCATCGAGGACGGCAGCCGGTTCTATTTCGTGCACAGCTACTTTCCGGAGGCCGGGGAGGCGGGGCTGGTGCAAGGAAGGACCGAATACGGCGTCCCCTTTACGTGCGCGGTGGCGCGCGATAATATTTTCGCGGTACAGTTCCATCCAGAAAAAAGCGATACTGCAGGCCTGCGGCTACTCGCCAACTTCCTCAACTGGAATCCCTGAATCCGTCCACCGTCGGTCCCGTCCCCGGGACTTGAGCTTTTTCCGACTCAATGCTGATCATTCCGGCGCTTGACATCAAGGACGGGCACTGCGTCCGACTTAAGCAGGGAAAGATGAACGAGTCGACGGTGTACTCCGAAGACCCTGTCGCCATGGCCAAGCACTGGAGGTCCGAGGGCGCGCGCCGCCTGCACGTGATCGACCTGAACGGGGCGGCGGCGGGCAAGCCCAAGCACGAAGCGATCATCCGCGAGATCCTCAAGGAAACGGGCGACGGGCTGCCGGTGCAGCTGGGCGGGGGCATCCGCGACCTCGACACGATAGAGCACTACCTCGATCTCGGGGTCGGGTACATCATCATCGGCACCGCGGCCGTCAAGAATCCGGGATTCCTGCAGGACGCGAGCACGGCCTTCGGCGGGCACATCATCGTCGCGCTCGACGCGAAGGACGGCAAGGTGGCCGTGGAGGGCTGGTCCAAGATGACGGGGCACGACGTCGTCGACCTCGCGAAGAAATTCCAGGACTACGGTGTCGAGTCCGTGATCTACACCGACATCGGGCGCGACGGCATGCTCACCGGCGTCAACGTCGACGCCACTCTCAAGCTCGCGCGCCAGCTGCGCGTTCCCGTGATCGCAAGCGGAGGTCTCACGAGCCTCGACGACATCCGGGCGCTGTGCAAGATCGAATCCGAAGGGATCAGCGCGGTGATCACGGGCCGGGCGATCTATCAGGGAACGCTCGACTTCAGGAAAGCCCAGGCGGAGGCCGACAAGCTGGGAAAGACGAAGGACTGATCCTCTCCCGATGGCCCTCGCCAAGCGCATCATCCCCTGCTTGGATGTCGATCGGGGCCGCGTGGTCAAGGGAGTCAACTTCGTCGGGCTGCGCGACGCCGGCGACCCCGTCGAGATCGCGCGGCGCTACAACGAGCAGGGCGCCGACGAGCTCACCTTCCTCGATATCACGGCGAGCTCGGACGAGCGCGACCTCATCCTCCCCGTGGTCGAGAGCGTTGCTGCGCAGGTCTTCATCCCCCTCACTGTCGGAGGCGGCGTTCGCAGGGTCGAGGATGTGAGGCGCCTGCTGAACGCCGGCGCCGACAAGGTCTCGATCAACACCGCCGCCGTTCAGAACCCGCAGCTCGTCGCCGCCGCATCCGGTCGCTATGGAGCGCAATGCATCGTGGTCGCTATCGACGCCAAGCGCTCCGGCGGCGGGTGGGAAGTATTCACCCACGGCGGGCGCAGGCCGACGGGATTGGATGCGGTTGACTGGGCGCGTAGAATGCAAAAGCTGGGCGCAGGCGAGATCCTGCTCACCAGCATGGACCGGGACGGTACGCGGGCGGGTTTCGACCTGGCGTTGACGCGGTCCGTGGCCGACGCCGTCGACGTTCCGGTGATCGCGAGCGGCGGCGTGGGCGCGCTGGAGCACCTCGCCGAAGGCGTGCTCGAAGGGCACGCCGACGCGGTTCTCGCCGCGAGCATTTTTCACTTCGGCGAATTCACCGTGCGCGAGGCCAAGGAGCACATGGCGAGGCAGGGAATCGAGGTCAGGCTTTGAGAGCGGCGGATGCAATGGAGAGCTGGCTGGACAAGGTGAAATGGGACGAGCAGGGTCTTGTCCCGGCGATCGCGCAGGAAGCGTCGACCAACGACGTGCTGACGCTCGCGTGGATGAACCGCGAATCGCTCGCCAGGACGGTAGCGACGGGCGAGGCCCACTACTGGTCGCGCTCTCGCAAGCGCCTGTGGAAGAAGGGCGAGCAGTCCGGGTTCGTGCAGAGAGTGCGCGAGGTCAGGCTCGACTGCGACGAGGACGTGGTGCTGCTGAAGGTGGAGCAGGGCGGGGGCATCGCCTGCCACACGGGGCGGCACAGTTGCTTCTTCCGGAAGCTGGAGAACGGGCTCTGGGTGGAGATCGAGCCGGTGCTCAAGGATCCCAAGGAGATCTACGCGCGATGAGCGACATACTCGAGAGGCTGGCCGATGTCGTCGAATCGCGCAAGTCGGGGGATCCGGACAAGTCCTATGTTTCGCGTCTTTTCGCGCGCGGGCCCGACGCCATCCTGAAGAAGGTCGGGGAAGAGGCGACCGAGACAGTGATGGCCGCCAAGGACGGCGACCGGCTGCGCATCGTCGGAGAGACCGCGGACCTGTGGTTCCACTGCCTGATCATGCTGGCGCAGTTCGGGCTACGGCCGGCGGACGTGCTCGCCGAGCTTCGCCGGCGCGAGGGCATTTCCGGTATCGACGAGAAGGCGGCCCGCGCCGACACGAAGCGCGCGAAGACGGAGCGGAAGTAAATGGCGGCGCCGGACTGCATCTTCTGCAAGATCGTGCGCGGCGAGATTCCCAGCACGAAGGTCTACGAGGACGGGGACATCCTCGCCTTCCACGATATCCACCCGCTCGCCCCGGTTCACTTCATGATCATCCCCAAGCAGCACATCGCTTCTCTCGCCGATTGCGACGCGAGCCACGCGGGCATTCTCGGCAAGATACTCGCAACGGTCCCGCTGCTGGCGCGGGAGCAGGGCTCGACGGACGGCTTTCGCGTCATCATCAACTCGGGGCGTGTGGGCCGTCAGGAGGTGTATCATTTGCACGTACACGTCATCGGCGGTCCGGAGGTCTTGGGCCCGATGCTGAAACGCAATTGAAAGGACAAGCCATGGGTACTTGGAGCATCTGGCACTGGCTGGTCGTGCTGCTGATCGTCCTGCTCGTGTTCGGCACGAAGAAGCTCCGCAACATCGGCGCCGACCTCGGCGGCGCGGTGCGCGGATTCAAGGACGGCATGAAGGAATCGGCGGCCGAGAAGGAAGGCGGCGGCGCAGCGCAATCGCAGCTCAGCGGCCGCACCATCGAAGGCGAGATCAAGGACAAGGCGAAGACCTGAGGGTCGGCGCCTCCATCACCGCGCCGGGCGCGTCCCGGCAGTGAAGGTTCAACCAACGTGTTCGACGTCGGATTCTCCGAGCTGATGGTGATCGCCGTGGTGGCGCTCATCGTGATAGGCCCCGAGCGGCTGCCGCGCGTGGCGCGCACCATGGGGCACCTGTTCGGCCGCCTGCAGCGCTACGTGAACGACGTCAAGGCGGATATCAACCGCGAGATCGAGCTGGAAGAGCTGCGCAAGTTCAAGACGACGTTCGAGGATGCGGCGCGCGGCTTCGAGAGCAGCGTCAGCGCCACGGTCAACACGGTGCAGAGCGAGGTCGCGAAGACCGAGAGCGAGCTGAACGCGCTGGCGCAGGACCCGAAGGCGCCTGCCTCGGCCCCGCCGCAGGAGCAGGCTCCTGTGCCGCCGGGCGCGCCTTCGCCCTCGGAGAAGACTCCGGCTTGAGGCGCCCGGGCCCAGGATGACCGCGCAGGACACGTTCATCTCCCACCTGGTCGAGCTCCGCGACCGGCTCCTGCGGGCGATCCTCGCCGTGATCGTGGTGTTCCTGTGCCTTTTCCCCTGGGCGCGCGATCTCTACGCGGAGCTCGCCAAGCCGCTGATCGCGGCGCTCCCGGCCGGCGGGCAAATGATCGCGACCGATGTAGTCGGCGTGTTTCTCGTGCCGGTCAAGGTGGCTTTCCTGGTCGCTTTCATCATCGCCTTGCCCTATGTCCTCTATCAGGTGTGGGCGTTCGTCGCTCCGGGCCTGTACATGCACGAGAAGCGGCTGGTGCTGCCGCTGGTGATCGCAAGCTCGGCCCTGTTCCTCGCCGGCATGGCATTCGCGTATTTCCTGGTGTTTCCGGTGGTGTTCAAGTTCATGGCCTCGATCGCGCCCGAAGGTGTCGCGTGGATGACCGACATCGACAAGTACCTTTCCTTTGTGCTCACCACGTTCGTCGCTTTCGGCGTCACCTTTGAGGTTCCTGTCGTGGTCATCCTCCTCGTGCGCGTCGGCGTGGTTTCAGTGGAAAAACTCAAGGAGATCCGGCCGTACGTGATCGTCGGAGCGTTCGTCATCGGTGCGGTGTTCACGCCGCCGGATGTGATTTCCCAGGTGATGCTCGCGGTGCCGCTGTGGTTTCTCTACGAGCTGGGCATCGTGGCCGCCCGAGTCGTCGGGCGCTCGCCCACGGCCGAAAAAGACCTCGAGCAGACGCAGGCGGGCCAGAAATAGCCGCGCGGCGCTCTCAGCGCCGCCGTCGCTGCTGCGGCGGACGCTTGCCGACCGTGACCTGCACCTCGCTGTCCTTGTTGTCCCGCCTGTACTGAATCGACGCGGAATTGCCCGGGACGAGGGCGGCGACGAGATTGAGCATCGAAGCCGAGTCCTTGACCGGCTTCCCATTGATCGCCAGCAGAATATCCCCGGCCTTCAGCCCCGCCTTGTCCGCGGGCTCGCCGCGCCGCACGTCGGCGATGAGCACACCGCTGGTCGAGGAGAGCCTGAACGAGTCGGCGATCTCCGGCGTGATCTCCTGGGCTTCGATGCCGATCCAGCCACGCGTGACTGTGCCGGTTTCGATGATCTGCTCCATGATCTGCTTGGCGCTCGACGCCGGAATCGCGAAGCCGATGCCGAGGGAGCCGCCGGAAGGGGAGAAGATCGCGGTGTTGATTCCCACCAAGTTGCCCGCCGTGTCTATCAGCGCACCGCCGGAGTTGCCGGGGTTGATGGCGGCGTCGGTCTGGATGAAGTTTTCGAAGGTGTTGATTCCGAGCTGGCTGCGTCCCAGCGCCGAAACGATGCCCATCGTCACGGTCTGGCCCACGCCGAACGGATTCCCGATTGCGAGGACGACGTCACCGACGCGCAGGGCGTCGGCGTCTCCGAAGGTGATGGCCGGAACCGTCCCGCCTTCGAGCTGCAGCACCGCTATATCGGACTCGGGATCCGAACCCACGGCGCGTGCCTTGAGCTTCTTGCCATCGACCAGCGCGACTTCGATCTCGTCCGCCGCCTCGACGACATGGTGATTGGTGAGGATGTAGCCCTTGGGACTGACGATGACGCCCGACCCAAGGCTGAATGCGCGTCGGGACTCCGGCTCCAGCCGGTCGCCGAAGAAATGCCTGAACAGCGGGTCGTCGAGAAACGGATGGCGCTGCGCTTTTATCTCCTTGCTGGTGAAGATGTTGACGACCGCAGGGACGGCCCTCCTCACCGCGTCGCTGTAGGAGTTCGCGCGGGCGGGCAGCGATGCCGGCGAAGCGGCCTGCCGCAACTCGACGACCTGCGGCCCCGAGGAAAGGCGGCTGAGCCACTCCGGCTTGAGCGTCGTCAGCACGAACAGCACGCCGACGGCGACCGTCGCCG
>Ga0335085_10001057_pt1 | contig 64819 bp, 51 predicted proteins | sample Lox_Sample_45_FD_206712 | JGI IMG/M metagenome (GOLD analysis project Ga0335085, IMG submission 206712) | Soil microbial communities from Loxahatchee National Wildlife Refuge, Florida, United States - Lox_Sample_4.5 | ecosystem: Environmental > Terrestrial > Soil > Wetlands | place: USA... | reverse complement strand
CCGATAGCCTCGCCAGCGGAACGCCGCTTTCCGTCACCCAACTGGCCGAGCGGCTGGTCCGGCTCTTCCACCACAGCCGGCGCCGGGCTTTCAACCGGGCGCACGCCGCCAACCAACGTCTCGACTGGGCGATCTACAGCCTGCTGCTGAAGCGTTACGGCGAGCACCAGGACTTCAAGATCTTCAAGCCGGCCCCGCCGGACAACGTCAACCTGCTGATCGACGCCATGCTACTGAATCAGCGGGGATGCCGGGCGGAGGCGGAGGAGCTTTACGCCGAGTACCAGCGCCAGAAAGCGCAGTACAAGCAGATGGAGGCCAGGGCGAGGGGACAACCGGCAGCGGGCAGTGGGCAAGAAGGCAAGAGGCAAGAGGGAGTAGACAGTAGGCGGTAGACGGGAGAGAGGGTAGACGGCAGACAGTAGACGGGATACAGGAAACTAAGGCACAAGCCAATGGGCAAGGGGCAGGAGACAAGAGACGAGAGACAAGCGCCGATCTCCCGTCCCCGTCTACCGTCTCCTGTGCACCGCCGTTCTCATTGACCGGAGAAAGATCGCCGAGGGTGGCTCGTCAGACGGGCGCGACAGCCCACGGAACCTCGCGGCGCCGTGGGCTTCGTAAGGGGGGATCGCGCCAGCCTTTAGCGTGCTGCCGCAGCTCCGCGCGCGGTGGCTCGCTGGAGAGCGGCGGTGACAGCGCCGCGCAACTCGGATCCGGCTTCCTCGGAAAGGCGCTGGCTGAGGACGGAAATAGTGGTCAGGATCACCACCTCGGAAACTCCCACCAACTGCTCCGGCGGCGGGTCGGGAAGGGTGAGCAAGATCTTCACCCAGTCGGCTAACACGGCCCAGAGGGGCGAATTCACATCAATTGCCATAGATTCTCTCCTTGAGTTGAGTTTGAGCTCGGGCCCCGGCCGTCCAGGCACGGTGCTCGCGTGGCATCATATCTCTGGTGGCTGCCCCTCGCCGGCGGCCCGGGCGTACGCAGGTTTAGTGTCGGATCAGGCCCCATCGTTACAGCCTCCCCCTCCTCGACGAGCGACCTTCGACCAGAACTGGCGCTATAATCCTCTGGTAAACACGGAGACCGACTCCGACGGAGAAGAGGTTATGGCGAAAGGGAAGGGCAAGAAACGCAAAGCAGGCGGAGAGGTTCTGCGCAACGCCCGCGAAATGGCGCAGATCGAGCAGTACTGGCACGTGCTGGGCCGGGCGAAGCCGCACAAGCCCGCCAAAGAGTACAAATACGTGGAAGAACTGGCCTATCTGCAACAGGAGCTGATCAAGCTCCAGGAATGGGTGCGGATCAAAGGGATGAGGGTCTGCGTGCTATTTGAAGGCCGGGATGCGGCCGGCAAGGGAGGGGTGATCAAGCGTATCACGCAGAGCCTGAATCCGCGCGTCTGCCGGGTGGTGGCTCTCGGCACCCCGACCGAGAAGGAGCGCGGCCAGTGGTACTTCCAGCGCTACGTGGCGGAACTGCCGTCCAGGGGCGAGATTGTGCTCTTTGACCGCAGTTGGTACAACCGCGCCGGGGTCGAGCACGTGATGGGCTTTTGCACCGAGGAGGAGTATCGCGAGTTTCTGCGCGCCTGCCCCTTGTTTGAGGAGATGCTGCTGCGGTCCGGGATCATTTTGATCAAGTACTGGTTCTCGGTGAATGACGAGGAGCAGGAGCGGCGCTTCCAGGAGCGGATGCGCAATCCCATCAAGCGCTGGAAGCTCAGCCGGATGGACATCCAGTCCCGGCGGCATTGGGTGGACTATTCGCGGGCCAAGGACGAGATGTTCGCGTACACCGACACCAAGCTGAGCCCCTGGAACGTCGTCAATGCCGACAGCAAGAAGCGCGCCCGCCTGAACTGCATCGCGCACCTGCTGCGGCAGGTTGCCTATCACGATATGACCCCGGTGGAGGTCGATCTGCCGGCCCGGCAATCGGACTCCGGTTACAAGCGGCCCGACTTTTCGACCCAGCACTTCGTGCCGGAGATTTATTGACGCGGCTCAGTGAGACGAGAAAGCACGCTTAAGCCAGAGGCGCCACGGTTGGGGGGAGGCGCTGATTATCATAGTTGTATATAGCGACCTCGGTCCGTTGACAGCACCGGCGCAATCTGACCTAATAGAGCGCCGATCGCAGTCGTGGCGGAATGCGGGAGATTCGTCTGCCGTTAATTTCAACTTCATTTCATAAACAATTAAACGACGAGGAGGCTCAGATGCCGAGGAAGGGAAGAAGCACCGTGCCCGGAGGCCGGGGCGGCCTTTCATGGAGTGGGGCATTGCTGATCGGGTTGCTGGCCGCTGCTCTCATCTCCGTGGGCGTGCAATGGAGGCCGTCGCATGGCTGGGCGGCGGGAAGGTCGGGCGCGAATCGGATGCCCACGCCGTCGCCGGAGGTTAATGTTGGATCGTGGGCCGCGCCCTTGAACATCGGCGTCGTGGCCATCCATGCGTCGTTGCTGACCAATGGGCAGGTCCTGATGTGGTACACGGACGCGCCCTTCGGTTCCGGCACCGGCTCGGTGGCTCAGCTCTGGAACCCGGCCACCAACGCCTTAACCAAGGCGAATCTGACCTTCAATTACGACATTTTCTGCGCCGGCATGACCATGCTCTCGAACGGACAACTGCTGGTGATCGGGGGCAAAGACGACAGCAAGGGCTACGGGTCCAGAGCCGGGATTGAGCAATCGTTCCTTTTCAATCCCAGCACGAACACCTGGTCCCAGGCCTCGAATATGGCTTATGCCCGTTGGTATCCGACGGGTACCGAACTGCAGGACGGGACCGTGCTGGTGACGTCGGGGACCGACGACAATTCCGACTACGTGCTGCCGCAGGAGACCTACAACTACCAGACCGATTACTGGACGGTGCTGCCCGCCTCCGCCAACATCAACGCGGTGTGGGGCATCTATCCGCGGATGGTGTTGCTGACCTCCGGCCAGGTGTTCATGGGAGGAATGTATAGCCAATCGCAGATTTTCAATCCCACGACCAACAAGTGGTCGCCGGCGGCAACCATGAACTACGGCATGCGCGTTTACGGTGGACAGGTTCTGCTTCCGGGGCTTGAGCGAGTGCTGGAAGTGGGCGGGAATCCAAAGCTCGACCAGACGGGAGTCGCGACCAATACGGTTGAAATGATCGATTTCACCAAGACCCCGGCGAAGTGGAGCTACGTCGCGCCGATGAACAAGGCCCGGCAGAACGAGAACCTGGTCTTGCTGCCGGATGGGACCGTGCTGGCGGTCGGCGGAGGCGCGGGAGGCGGGCGGTATACAAATCCGGTTTACTCGTCCGAGGACTATAATCCCACCACCAACACCTGGACCCTGTACAGTTCGCAGCAGGCGCAGCGAACCTATCACTCCACGGCCTTGCTGTTGCCCGATGGACGCGTCTTCTCGGCGGGCTCCGATGACGGGCCCCTGAGGAAAACCCTGGAGGTCTTCAGCCCGCCGTACCTATCGGCCGGTCCGCGCCCGACCATCACTTCGGCGCCAAGCACGCTGACCTACGGCCAGCAATTCACCATCAAGACCCCCAATGCCGCCGGGATCAGCCGGGTGGCGCTGATCAAGGTTGCGTCAACGACCCATGCCACCCGCTTCGACGAGCGCTTTGTAGATTTGACCTTCACCGTCGGGAAAGGGCAGATCACCGCCACGGCTCCGCCATCCGGCGCCTACGCGCCTCCGGGATATTACATGCTCGACATCTTGAGCACGAGCGGGGTGCCGGCGGTGATGCCTTTTGTCGAGTTGACGGCACCGTAGAGGCCTTGAGGCGGAGGGCCGTGGAATGCGGGGCTGAGGGAGGTTCCATGCGAACGCCACAACGGGTAACCCGGTGGAATCTGCCAAGGTGGCGGCGACGGTTGGTTGTCGTGGCCGTGGCTTTGCTTCTTGTCTCTGCAGGACCGCGGCCTCCGGCGCGAGGGGTGACGGCGGTCGCGGCCGGAGCGAAGGCCGATCCGCAACTCGATGCGAAGCCGGCGGCGCAAGTAGGATCGTGGTCGGCGCCCGTCAATCTCACCGTCTCCGCCATCCACGCGGCCTTGCTGCCAAATGGGCAGGTGCTGCTGTGGTTCGCGGACGTCCCGTTTGGGTCGGGTACGAACTCCCACGCCAACCTCTGGAATCCCGCCACCAACACCGTAACCTCCAACAATCTCACCGAGAACTATGACATCTTCTGCGCCGGCCATTCCTTTTTGCCCGGCGGGCAATTGTTGATCACCGGCGGCCGCGACGACAGCAAGCCGCATGTTGACGCCGGCATTCCGCAGACCTTCCTCTACAATCCCACCGCGAACGGTTGGACCCAGGGGCCGACCATGAGTTACGCCCGCTGGTACCCGACGAACATTGAGCTGGCGGACGGAACAACCTTGATCGTGTCCGGGACCGATGACAACGCCGATCTGGTGCTCGAGATGGAGGAGTACAACAGCCAGACCAACACCCTGACGGTCCTGCCGCCGTCCGCCAACATGCTGCGCTCCGACACCTGGATCTATCCCCGCATGGCGCTCCTGACCAGCGGCGAGGTGTTCATGGGCGGGATGTTCGGGGCATCGATGATCTTCAATCCCGCCACCAACACGTGGTCGTCCGGGGCCGCCATGAAGTTCGGCCAGCGGATTTACGGGGGGATGTTGATGCTCCCGGGACTCGAGAAGGTGCTGGCGGTGGGAGGAAATCCGGACAAGAGCCAGAACGGCAGCGCCACCGCTACCGCCGAGACGATTGACCTTTCGCAACCCAACCCCAGCTGGGCCTACGTCGCCCCCATGAACGCGGCCCGGCAGAATATGAACCTCGTCCTGTTGCCGGATGGGACCGTTCTGGCGGTGGGAGGCGGCGGAGGCGGCGGGCGCTATACAAATCCGGTTTACTCGCCAGAGGACTACAATCCCGCCACCAATACCTGGACCCTGTACAGCCCGCAACAGGCTCAGCGCACGTACCACTCCACGGCTCTGCTGCTGCCGGACGGGCGGGTGGTCTCCGCCGGCTCCGACTCAGGGCCCATGGCGAAGACCCTGGAAGTCTTCAGCCCGCCTTACCTCGCGAAGGGCGTGCGCCCGGCGATCACTTCGGTGCCCGCTACCCTAACCTACGGCCAGGTCTTCACCATCAGGACGCCCAACGCGGCGGCCATCGGCCGGGTGGCGCTGATCAAGGCCGCTTCCACTACCCATGCCACCCGATTCGACGAGCGCTTTGTGGACTTGAACTTCGTGATTGGAAAGGGGCAGATCACCGCTACCGCGCCGCCTTCGGGAAGCTATGCGCCTCCGGGATACTACATGCTCGACATTTTGAGCACGACCGGGGTGCCCGCCGTGATGCCGTTTGTCCAGTTAAAGGCGCCGTCGATGTGAGTCGCCGGCGTGCCCGCCATATTCCACAGATACAACCCTAGGTCGTATACTCGTCGTCGAAGCAGGTAACTCGGGCGGCACAGACGCATCCGCGCCGGAGTTTTTCACAAGGATGAGGAACTTATGAGAACGGCTTGTGCAATTACCTTGCTGGCGCTTTTGGGAGCGAATCCGGCGTGGGCGGTTCTGGGTCAGCCGCTGCAATCGGTAACCGATGACCAGCAGCGCCTGCATGGCGAGCTACGCGCGGTGTCCCGCGAAGGCTATACCGTGCACGAGATCAGCTCTGCCGGGGGCATGGTGGTGAAGGAGTATGTCTCCCCGGGCGGGACGGTTTTCGGAGTCTCGTGGCAGGGGCCGTCCATGCCTAACCTCTCCAATTTATTGGGGTCTTACTTTCCCCAGTTTCAGCAGGCTGCTCAGTCTTCTCCGCACCGCCGGGGTCCAGTGGTGCTGCGCAGCGATCAGGTTGTCGTGGAGTCGGGCGGACATATGCGGGCTTTCCGCGGGCGTGCCTACGTTCCGAGCCTGGTGCCCAGCACAGTCTCGGAGGCGGTGATCCAATGACCTTGCCCTGCGGTTCGACCTCTTGGCAGCCAATGCGGCGCGCCAAGGCGCGCTCCCTGACCCTAACGGGCGTGCTGATTCTTGTCCTCGCGTTGACCGGCTGCGGCGGCGGAAACAGCAGTTCCAGCACGCCTCCGGGGGCAGTCAGCGTCACCCTGAACCAGACAGCGGTTTCGGTGAGCCTGAGCCAGACCCTCACCTTCACCGCCACCGTCAGCAACACCAGTAACACGGCGGTCACTTGGGCGCTGAGCGGAGTGGGAACGCTTGACAGCAACGGTGATTACACCGCCCCGGACGACCTGCCGGGGAACACCACCGCCACCGTGACCGCCACCAGCCAGGCGGACACCACCAAGTCAGCCTCGGCCACCGTGACCATCACGTCGAACCAGGTGGTCACCGTGAGCCCTTCCAACCAGACCCTGCAAGTCGGAAAGCAGCAGCAATTCACGGCCAAAGTGACGGGCAGCAGCAAAGACACGAGTGTCACTTGGAGCGCCACTGCAGGCACCGTCACATCCTCCGGCTTGTTCACCGCGCCTTCGTCACCGCCGTCGGGCGGAACGGTTACGGTGACGGCCGCCAGCAAAGCGGCAGCGTCAGCCACGGGCACAGCCAGCGTTAAGGTCCAGTCGGGTCCCGTGATCCCGGTGAACAACGTGGCCTCGGTTCAGGTGAATTACGGTCCAGCCGGAAATTCCACCAATCAGCTCTTCGCCACGGTCACGATCTGTGTGCCTGGAACGTCCGACTGCCAGACGATCCCGGGGGTTCTGGTCGACACGGGCTCCACGGGACTCCGTTTGCTAGGGTCGCTGGTCAATCTCCCGCTCCCGGAATCCACCGACAACAGCGGTAATCCCATCGGGAACTGCGTACAGTTCGCCGACAACTCCTACATGTGGGGGCCCCTCGTGACGGCCGACGTCGTACTTACCAGCGGCTCATCGACGGCGGGCTCGGAAGAGGCGCTCTCGGTTCCTATCCAGGTAGCCTTCGCGGGCGGATTTCCGGCGGCGCCCGCGGCCTGCAACACCGGCGGCCTCGCCGATGACACGCCTGATACGCTGGGGGCCAACGGCATCCTGGGCATCGGCCTTTTCCAGCAGGACTGTGGGTCTTTCTGCGCCACCAATGCGTCGGCCAATGCCCCCTTTTACTTCAGTTGTTCGACCTCGGGCTGCGTGCAGACCACGGTCGCTTTGGCCAACCAGGCTCAGAATCCGGTCGCGCTTTTCCCACAGGATAACAACGGGCTGCTGATCTCCGTGCCGCCGGTGCCGGCGGCGGGCGCCGTGTCGGTCTCAGGGTCGCTGATCTTCGGCATCGGGACCCAATCCAACAACAGCTTGGGCAACGCCCGTGTCTTCACCACTGACGATCTGGGAAACTTCTCGACCGTCTTCAAGGGCACGACCTATTCCTCGAGTTTTCTGGACACGGGCTCTAATGCGATCTTCTTTTTGGACTCGACAACCACCGGCCTGCCCGATTGCCAGGATGTTGCGGGGTTCTATTGCCCTGCCTCCACGACCAACTTTGTCGCCACCACGATCGGGGTCAACGGCACCTCCACCGCCGTGGCCTTGAGTATCGCCAACGCTGACTCGCTATTCAGCTCGAACAACGGGAACAACGCGGCTTTCAGTAACCTGGGCGGTTCCAATTCGGGAAGCGTTGATTGGGGATTGCCGTTCTTTTTTGGCCGCAACGTCTTCGTGGGCATCGAGAACGAAAGCAGCCCAGGCGGGACGGGACCTTATTGGGCCTACTGAGGCAGCGGGGAGAGCGAGGGCCTATGGCGCGAGGCAGCCCTTACTGAGAGAGACCGGTCGGCGGGAGGAGCGAGTGGCTAGCCGGCTTCGGGCGCCCCTTGACGGCCTGACGATGGTCGGCCAGGACCGCCAACAAGCCGCGGCGCTCAAGGGACGGGGAATGGACCGTGCAAAGGGAGAGGGCCTCGAACGAGCGAACGAGCTGGTGAACCCGGTGTTGATAGTCAAGCAGCAGGCTAGCAGGGCGGCCATTGGAGTAGGCCCAGGACCAATCCGACACCCAGCGTATGATCGGGGCTTGGCGCCGCAACGAAGAACGGCTCAAAGGTCCATCTCGCTTGCCCAGCAATGCGAGGCAATCCGGGGCCGTCAAGAAGACCAGTCGTCCGCTGCGCAGAAGAGTCTGAGGTTGAAACCCGTTCTCGCTCAGGGCTCGCGCCAAGCCCGTCAAGCAGCCGGCTCCAGCCAAAGCGACCACTTGTTGTCCTACCTCGAGCCCTTCAAGCATGAAGCGCAGACATTCCGCGGGACCTTCCTGCTGGCGGACGATCAATTGGCAAGATTTGACGAGCGAACCAGTGGTGCTCACGAAAACGCTTAGGCCCTGATCCATAAACAGATTATCTGCAACTTTCTAAGGGGTGTCAACGCCATAACCAGTAAGGTATATACCGATAGTAAATAGCGGAATCTCTCACGACCGCCCTGCCGTTGCCGCCTTTGGGATTCCACGCCCCTAGGCGTCCAGTTACAATGAGGTCGTGCCCCCTAAACTCAAAGTTTCTGTGGTTCGGTATCTGAACACTGCACCTCTGGTTTGGGGTATGGTGCACGGTGAGCAGCGCAGCCGTTTCGATCTCGCTTTCACCACTCCCGCGTGCTGCGCCGACGACCTGCGCGCCGGCCGCGCTGACGTCGGCATCATCCCCAGTATCGAATACCAGCGCATCGACGCTCTGAGAGTGCTACCGGGCCTCTCCATCGCCTCCAAGCATCGGGTGCGCAGCGTGCTTTTGCTGAGCCGGGTTCCGCTGGAGGAGATTCGTTCGGTGGCGGTCGATACCTCTTCCCGGACGTCGGCTACGCTGGTCTCGGTCCTGCTGCGCAAGTTCTACGGCCTCGATCCGGTCATGCGACCGTCCACACCCGACCCGAAGGCCATGTTGGGGTGGGCCGAGGCTGCCCTGCTGATTGGCGACCCCGCCCTTCTTTATGAGGACTCCCTCCGTCGCGATCCGGACCGGTCCTTAGTGGTGTTCGATCTAGCCGTCGAATGGAGAAAGTTCACCGGCTTGCCCTTCGTTTTCGCCCTCTGGGCTGCCCGGCCGGACTGCGCGGAGCTAAAAGGCGCTGATCTGCGCTGCGACTTCCTGAGCTCTCGCGACCAGGGCTTGGCGCAACTTGACCGGATCGCGGCCGAATGGGGCCCCCGTCTCGGCCTCGCCCCTGAGGCGGTCCGGATTTACCTGGCCGACAACATCGACTATACTTTGGACGAGGAGAACCTCGCCGGCCTGCGGCTCTTTTACAGTTTGGCGCATGAAGTGGGCGCCATTGAAGCGGTCAGGGATCTGGATTTCATCTGAGCGGGCGGGCTCCGCAAACCGGTGAGAGGCTGGAACGATGAGTTTGACCCCAACCCAAGCACTCGACATGTTGCGCTCCGAAGACCTGATCGGACTCGGCATGGAAGCCGACGCTCTCCGCCAGCGGTTGCATCCGGGTGGCGTGATCACCTATCAGATCGACCGCAACATCAACTACACGAATATCTGCACCGAGTATTGTTCTTTCTGCGCGTTCTACCGCCCCGTGGGGTCGGCCGAGGGCTACGTGCAGCCCTTTGAGTCGATCTGCCAGAAGATCGACGAGGCCCTGGCGCTCGGCGGCACCGGGATCTTGATGCAAGGCGGGCTGCATCCGCATCTGAGGATCGATTACTACGAAGACCTGCTCTCCCGGCTCAAGCATCGCTATCCCCGCCTGCACCTGCACTGCCTCTCGGCGCCGGAGGTTCTGAACATCGCCGACCTCTCCGGCCTGAGCCTGCGCGACACCCTGGCCCGGCTGCGGGACGCTGGACTCGATTCGATCCCGGGCGCGGGCGCCGAGATTCTGGACGACGAAGTGCGATTCCGGATCGCGCGGCTGAAGTGCAGCACCGAGGAATGGCTGCGCGTCCATCGCGAGGCGCACCAGGCCGGACTGCGAACCACCGCCACCATGATGTTCGGCTGCGGCGAGAAGCTCGAACACCGCGTCAACCACCTCGAGCACCTGCGCCGGCTGCAGGCGGAGACCGGTGGATTCACCTCGTTCATCCCCTGGTTCTTCCAGCGCGAAAACACGTCTCTGGGGCGGTTCGTCAAGGAGGAGGCTACAGCAGTAGACTACCTCAAAACCCTGGCCGTGGCCCGGCTCTATCTCGACAACATCGACAACGTGCAGGCCAGCTGGCTCACCCCTGGGCACAAGATGTGCCAGATCGCCCTGCGCTTCGGCGCCAACGACGTGGGTAGCATCCTGATCGAGGAGAACGTGGTTTACGCGGCCGGCTGCCGCAACAAGTCGAGTGAGGAAGCCCTGCGCCGGCTGATATCCGACGCCGGTTTCCGCCCGTGCAAGCGCGACACCTTGTATCGAACTTACTACCTCAACTGACTTCCTGCCGGACGATTACTACGAGCAGCTGGCCCAGGTCCAGATTCTGTGTTGGACTGCGGCCTGCTAACGGCGGTCGCCGGTTTACTTGGGAAGGTAATTGCGAACGGCATCGAAGAGCAGGGTTGCGAGCGCCTGCTGGACCACGACGCCCCCAATCAGCATCACGATGAACGGTTGGATCCGGCTCTCGACGAGGGGACAGGCCGCCTCGGGCTGACGCCGGCGCGCCAGGTACCAGGGAAAGAAGAGAATCCAGAGCAGCAACGAGGCCAGGCTCCAGCGCAGCGGCCGTGGGATTCCTTTTTGCCGGGCGTCCATCGACACCCAGGCCGAAGTCAGAACCTGCAAGGCGACCATCGCGAAGCCGCCCTTGACCAGTCCCAAGGCCGCGACCGCGATATTCCCTACCACGCCGCCCACCAGGAAGACGATCAGAAAAATGCTCCACGAGAAGCGGGCGGTCGGCGGCGGACGGGGCGGCGCCGGGGTGGGTGCGGGCAGCGGTACTGCGGCTGCTGCCACTTGGCCGGGATCGATGGCTTGGCGGCAGGCGACGCACACCCGGACGCCAGGTCCTAACATCTGGCCGCAATGAGGGCAAGGGAAGGGTTCGGTAGGGAATGTCGCTCCCCCTCCGTTGTTTTCGGCGAGCGGCGATTCCGGGACCCCAACCTGGGGGTCGGCGGCTTGCGTATCGTCCTTCATGCAGTCGGTGGCGGCGGCCAGATTACGGCGCAGCGGCGCTCGGAGTCTCCTTGAAGTTCCAGCCTTCGTGACCATTCCAGTCTAACACTTCCCGATATCGCAACTCGCGCGGCAGCTGATCGAAATCCTTCAGGTTTCCCTGCGCGCCGTTTCCGCCTTGCGACTGGTAATACCAGCCTGCTTCCTGGGCCAAAGCTGCAGCTTCTCCTGAGACGTGAAAGACGTGATCCTCGTAGTGATACGGGGTTTCCGGATGCTCCTTGGGTTTGTAAATGCGGTCGACCAGCAACTTGAAGTTCGGCGGCAGATTGCTTTGGCGGGCCAGTCCCTGGAGTGCCTGCACCACAAAGTAGTTGTTCACGATGTGATCGATGTGCCCTTCCTGGGGTGGGTGAGCGGTGATGATCACTTCGGGCATGAAACGGCGAATAAGACCGGCTGCCGCTTCCACCACTGCCTCGCGTGCGTAAGGCAGGTTGGGCACGACGAGCGACCCGTAAGGGGCGTGGTCACTCGCGAGCAGCGGCGCCAGATACGGGTCCGACCGGCTCGGGTGGTGATACCAGATCTCGCCGGAGCCGCCGTCCGGCAATCCCAGAAAGAGAATGTTGTCCGCCGGCACGCCCAGATGGCCGAGGGCAGCGCGCGTCTCCTGCATCCGCACGTCGCCGAAGCTCAGAGCTTCCGCGGGGCCGCAGGACTGTTCGTAGTAACGGTCGCAGGCGCCGGCGTCACCGCTGGTGAAGTAGACGAAATGGATCGGCACCCGATTCTCAACCGCCGCCCGGATCAGGCCGTCCCAGCCGCCCTCATCGTCTTCGTGGCCGCAGAAGATCATCAGGGAATGGGGCAGGGCATTCACGGCAAGCTCGAGCGCGCTCGCCGCCAACACTTGATTCGACGGCGACACCAGCCGCACCTCGGCGCGGTAGAGGCCGGGGTCCCGGGGAAGTTGAAGGCTCGCCGACTTGGCGATTGGGGGCGCGCCGGCGTTGAGATCGACGCCTTCGGACACTGTCTGGTGGGCCAGTTCGCGGCCGTCGGCGGTCAGCAGGCGCGCCTGCACCCTCAAGCCGTGCCAGGGGGCCGCACTCGGGTCAAAGAGGTGGAAATTCACGGTGGCCATGGCCCCCGGCGTGAAAAGCGTATGGTCATGATCGAAGACGATGGCGCCGGAATCGCGGCCGGCAGTGTAGAAGCGCCGATAGCTCTTGACGTTTACGGAGGCGAGGTCCGGAGACGTGTACTGGCCCGGATAAGGTCTCGGCGTGGCGGTTCCCGGCGGGTTGACGAAGACCAGCCGGCTGAAGGCGATATCCAGCACCTGCCTGCGATCGTGGTCCCAAACCACCACGCCGTACTGATGCACCGAAGGCTTCTTGACTGTGGGCGCGACCGCCGCCCTGTCCTCGCGGATGACTTGGGCAGCCTCCGATGCTCCGCCTGCCGGAAGGTCGAACGAGGTGGCGAGCGGCAGAATGCTGGCCTTGGCCTGCTGCGCCGGACCCGCGACCCAGGGCCAGTAACGGTCGGAGAATTCGACGCGCAGCCCGCGAAGGGGTTGCGGAGTCAGGTTGACGATCTCCACCGAAGCCTCAACGGAGTCCCCTGAGGTGTAGAACTCTTTGTTGAGCCGGATGCGGTCGATGCGCACGAGTTTGCGATGGACCGCAAACGAGGCGATGCCAGCTTCAGAGCTCAGCACGCTGCCGGACGCAGCATCAAGAGTTTCCAGATCGACGTCGTAGCGGCCGGTAGCGGCATCGGCCGGAATCTTCCAAAGGCTCACGTAATCGGGCGGGGGCTCGGAGCCCGTGTAGAGCACAGTTCGGGCCGCAGCGCCCGCTTGACTTGCCACTGCTCCAGGCTCACGCGCGCTCTCGTAGCGCACAACGCCGACCAACTGGACGGGAGTCTTCGTGGTCTGGGGGACAGCGCTGATGCGAATCCTCACTTCGGCACCGGCGTCGTAGGTGATCTGATCAGTGACCGCCCGGATACCGGTGGCCGGCCCACTTTGGCTGAGGACCACGCCCCGCCCCAGCGTCAGCAGCCACAGGATAACTCCCACCCGTAATTGCCGGCCGATCTTCATGAAGTCTCCGCGCGGGAGCATATCAGAGCGTCACACTCAGCGTCCATCGCAAGGGCGCCGACCGGTCAGCACGTTACGCCCAGACTTGGTCTGGTCTTTCCGAGCCGTCAGAGCCAGCCTCATTGACCGGGGACACCATCGTTCTCCGAGAAATCCGCCCTTCTTGGGACCGAAATGATTGAAAACAAGCCGAATAGCTCCCTTGGGTTCGCTTTTGTCGATTTTCACTTAACTATCTGATTTTATTTGACTTAGCCATCTTGGGTTCGCTTGGGTTCGTTTTCGCCTCCGGGACCGTCATGCGAGGCCAGGACCCGTTCTCATTGACCGGTAAGGCGCCATCAACATACGTTCGGCGAGAAAACACGCCTCTTTGGCTCGTAATCGATTGAAGCCATGTAGGATAGCCACCTTGGCTTCGCTCTCGGCCATTTCCTTGTAAGCGCTTCATATCACGAGGCTTAACACTGTTGGGTTCGCTTGGGTTCGTTTTGCTGTCCTGTCCAAGCTGGACCTTGGGCGGGATCCGTTTCAAAGCGTCCTCGATCCACGCCTCCGGATCTGCGCCGCCACCACCGGACGCCTCCGCCCGCCCGGCTGGGCGGCGGACGGCTGGGACGGCCACGGTTGCCCTTCGATCTGCTGCCGGGTCTCGGAAAGGCCGCCGATTACAGGTCGCCGAGGGACACCACTCGCTCTTGCGGGCATTGAGGGCGGAACGACCCTTTCCGAACTTGGTGAGTGGCCCCGTGGACTTGAGGGCGTTGCGGCGGTTGGAGGCCAAGCGGCGGGGACTCAGCCGAGCCGACGGCGGGGCTGGGGACGAGTCGGGCGCTGGGCGGAAATGGGCCAGGCGATCATCACTCATAGCTTAATGTACTATAAGTAATATACACTTGTCAAGGGCTGCCTGTCGAGAGCCAGGGGCGCAGCAGGTTGGATGTCCTTGGCCGCGACGATTAACCGGCCTGAACTCTGTTAGTTCATCGCTGGGTGCGTTACCCAGATCACGGCGCTGTGGGGAGGTTGAGTCTAAATAAACTTAGTGGCTCAAATGGCTTACGTACTTTACCCAGGCCCCGCCTCCGCACTCATTCAGATTTTCAAGGGGAGCACACCATGAGACTCAACCATGCAGAAGCCACACGATTCGAAGCGCCCATTAGAAAGGCGAGGGAACCAAAAACGAACGGATCGGGAGGCAGACCGGCAGTCCCGGAGGCGCCCTCCGCAAGAACCTACCAGGATCGGTACGCGGAGGGTAAAGCGCTGCGGGTGGCCTGCCCGCGCAGTTCGCACGCCATCTGGAAAGGGTCCCCCGACCGGCCCAACCCGGTCGAACTGATTCTGCGGTCGGAGAAGGGGCGCATGCCCGAGCTGCTCCCGCTACGCCACGGGCGCATGGCCCGCTCCGCTTTTACGTTTTACCGCGGGGCGGCCCTCACCATGGCCTCCGACCTGGCCTCGACGCCAGTCACAGGGGTACGCGTTCAGTGTTGCGGGGACGCCCACCTGTGCAACTTCGGCGGCTTCGCCACGCCGGAAAGGCGGGTGATCTTCGCCATCAACGATCTCGACGAAACCCTCCCGGCCCCCTGGGAGTGGGACCTCAAGCGCCTCGCCGCGAGTTTCTTCGTGGCCTGCCGGGACAACGGCCTGAGCGATGCGGTCGCGAGGGATGTGGTCATGACCTGCGTTCGCACCTACCGCGAGTCCATGGCCGGATTCAGCCAGATGAAAACCCTGGAGCTGTGGTACTACGCGCTGCAGGCGGACGAGCTGGTGGCAGGCATCAAGGACCCTGACCTTCGCCAGCGCTGCCTCAAACGGCTGCAGAGGGAACGAGGGAAGAGTATCGCCGAGGACATCTTTCCAAAGCTGGCGGAGGCGGAGGGGGAGATGCCGGTCATCAAAGACCAACTCCCCACCATCTTCCATGCCGAGGGCCATCCCCCGGGCGAGGTTCATAAGGCCGTGATGGAGGCGCTCGCCGGGTATCGTAGCACCCTACCGCCTTCCCACCAGTCCCTGCTAGACCGATACGAGATTCGGGACGCCGCCATCAAGGTGGTGGGCATCGGAAGCGTCGGGACGCGTTGCTGGGTGCTGCTCTATTTGGCAGGCGAGGGCGACCCCCTCTTCCTTCAGGTCAAGGAGGCGCGTGCCTCCGTGCTGGAGCCGTACGCGGGCGCGAGCGTCTTCCCTAACCACGGCCAGCGCGTCGTAAACGGCTACCGGCTGATGCAGCCTGCCAGCGACATGTTCCTCGGCTGGACCGCGGGTCCCGGCGGAAAGCGCCACTACTTCGTTCGTCAACTCAGGGATATCAAGATCAGCATCCGCGTCGAGACCTTCGGGGCCCCTGAGATGGACCTCTACGCCACCTGGTGCGGCAGGGCGCTCGCGCTATCCCACGCCCGTTCAGGCCAGTCTGCCGTGCTCAGCGGTTACATGGGCAAGAGCGACGTCTTCGATCAGGCTATTGCGGCCTTCTCGGTGACGTACGCCAACCGGAACGAGAAGGACCACGCCGCCCTCAGTGCCGCTGTCCGCAAGGGCCAGTTGGAGGCGGTCTTCGAAGAAGCACAGTGAATCTGGCCAGGCCGACTAAAGGGATTGACGGAGTGCTGAGGCCGCCCGCACCAAGAGTATTGGGCCCCAATTTTCCGCACGACTGTCACTTTTGACAGTTGTGCGCCCGAACCCGCCAGAGCACTAATGAGTATGGTTGCGTGCTGGGGGCTGCCCGCTTGCGGCAGGTTCGTCCCATTTAGGCCTTTGGGCTGATGTCGGCCTCCCTCCCTTTTGTGGCTCGGACCTCCTGGCGGGCGACTCATCGACCAGCAGAGGAGGAACGTAATGAAACCGTGTCACCGATTTCTCCATTGGGCCATCGTTTTCTGTGTTGTCTTGTCTGCGGCCGTGGCCGCTGGGGCCCAGCAGACCACCGGCGTTCCAGGATCGCCCGACGCCACCACGACCATTGACGGCAGGTACCTGCCTGCGCCGCCGCAGCCCTTCAAAGGCGACATTCAACTCAACGCCCTGCAGTCCAAGCCCTATTGGCCGGCCCGCGTTGTTCCGCCCAAGGGCGCGCCCAATATTCTGTTGATCATGACCGACGATGTGGGCTTCGGCGCTCCGAGCACCTTCGGCGGAGTGATTCCGACCCCGACCCTCGATCAGGTGGCGGCCATGGGATTGCGCTACACCAACTTCCACTCGACGGCGCTGTGCTCCCCGACCCGGGCGGCGATCATCACCGGTCGCAACCATCACTCGGTCGGGTTTGGGGTCATCTCGGAGCAGTCCACCGGGTTCCCCGGATACAACAGCATCATTCCTGAAGACAGCGCGACCATCGGCCGCATTCTTCTGGAAAACGGCTATCGCACCGCGTGGTTCGGAAAAGACCACAACACGCCCGTCTACACCGCCAGTCAGGCGGGTCCGTTCGACCAGTGGCCGACGGGCATGGGCTTCGAATACTTCTACGGCTTTATCGGGGGCGACAGCAGCCAGTGGCAACCCGGAACCCTTTTCCGCAACACCACACCGATCTACCCGTACGTGGGCCATCCCGGCTGGAATCTGGTCACTGCCATGGCGGATGACGCCATTCACTGGATGACCGAATTGAACGACATCGATCCCTCCATGCCGTTCTTCCTCTACTACGTGCCGGGCGCGACGCATGCGCCGCACCATGCCACGCCGGAATGGATTGAGAAGGCGCACAATCTGCACCTGTTCGATAACGGCTGGAACGCGCTGCGCGACCAGATCTTCGCCAACCAGAAGAAGCTTGGGGTCATTCCGCAGGACGCGAAACTTACGCCCTGGCCGGACGGGCTACTGCAACGCTGGGAGAACACCACTCCCGAGGAGAAGAAGCTGTACATCCGCCAGGCGGAAGTCTATGCCGGTTACCTGATGTATGCCGACCATGAGATCGGCCGCGTGATCCAGAGGGTGAAAGACATGGGCAAGCTGGACAACACGCTCATCATCTACATCAGCGGTGACAACGGCGCGAGCGCGGAAGGTACGCCACACGGCACGCCGAGCGAGTTGCTGGCATTTAACGGCGTTGATCTTCCCGTGGCTGAACAGATGAAGTTCTACGATGTTTGGGGAACCGACAAAACCTACAACCACATGGCGGTGCCCTGGGCTTGGGCTTTCGACACACCCTACAAGTGGACCAAGCAGATTCCCTCGTTCTTCGGGGGCACCCGCCAGGGCATGGCCATTGCCTGGCCGGGCCACATCACGGATGCTGGCGGAATTCGTAACCAGTTCCACCATGTGATTGACATTCTGCCGACCCTCCTCGATGTGACGGGCATACCCGCGCCGGTCATGGTGGACGGAATCGGCCAGAAGCCGATTGAAGGCGTGAGCATGGCCTACACCTTCGACAAGGCCAATGCCAATGCGCCCTCCACCCACCGAACACAGTACTTCGAGATGATGGGTGTGCAGGGCCTGTACAACGACAGTTGGATGCTGAGCGCCGTTCCGACCCGGCCTCCCTGGGTGCTAGCCGGCGCGGCGACTCCGGATCCTGCCAGCGCCTACAAGTTCGAACTGTATGACCTCCGGCACGACTGGACCCAGTACACCGACGTGGCCGGCCAGAATCCCCAAAAGGTGCAGGAAATGAAGGACCTGATGTTTGGGGAGTTCGCCAAATATCAGGTGTTGCCGCTCGACGCCTCGGTGGCCACCCGCGTGGTCGCGCCGCGCCCGAGCCTGGCCGCCGGCCGTGACGTGTTCACTTACTCCGGCGAAACCATCACCGGAATCCCTGGCGGTGCTGCGCCCAACCTGCTGGATACCTCCTTTGCTATAACCGCTGACATTGAGGTACCGCCAGGCGGCGTCGAGGGCATGCTCGTCACCGATGGCGGGCGGTTCGGTGGCTATGGCTTCTATCTGCTGAAGAGCAAGCCCGTGTTCGTATGGAATCTCCTCGACCTGAAGCGCGTGCGTTGGGAAAGCCCGGAAGCGCTCACACCCGGCAAGCACACCATCGAATACGACTTCAAGTACGACGGACTGGGTCTCGCCACCTTGGCCTTCAACAACCTCAGCGGCGTCGGACGCTCTGGCACCGGCACGCTGAAGGTAGACGGCAACGTGGTCGCCACCCAAGCCATGGAGCGCACCATTCCCTTGATATTCACCGTTGACGAGACCTTCGACATTGGCGCGGATACTGGCTCGCCCATTGACGACAACGACTACCAGGTACCGTTCAATTTCACCGGTAAGATCGACAAGCTGACCATTGCCGTGGAGCGGCCGAAGCTCACCCCCGACGATCTGCAAAAGCTCAAGCAAGCGGAGATGAGCGTGGCTGACGCGAAGTAATACCCTCCAACCGGATTCGGCCAGTTGCTCCAAGGGGCTGGCCGAATCCGCATAACCAGCCCAGACCCGGGGACGCCGCTGGAAGTAGAACCCTCTATGTTAAGAAGTTGGTGGCTGATCTTACGGTATATTTACCGATGCACTCGTCTGATAGGCGTACCAGTGCTTTTGCGGATCTGGCTGTTCTAAGCGTGGTCCACGAACATCCCTCCGACGTTGCGCTTACCACACGCTGCTCCCAGGCCTCTTCCGGGCGAGTACCCCTACGATTGACCCAGCGCGTGTAGCGCAAACACCTGATGTTCGCGGCTCCTGGCTCTCCGGGTTCGGCCGGCCGCGGCCCCAGGATATTCGAGCAGAACGAACAAGCGCCTGGCCGGGTTCGAGTCGAACGAGCGCTGCTTAGAATTGAACCCGGCGCGCCAGAAGACACCTGGGAGTCCGGACCGATTCCGTGGCTATTCCTATTCCTTTTCAGCGGCTATGGTGCTACCCTGATGCTGTGGTGCTGAGTTCCCCTGGATTCCCTGAATTCTGGGTGTGGTACATTTCCACCGCCTGTCGGAAAACGGGGCAGACATCTTCGCCAGCCGTTTTGACATCTTTGCAGGTAGACTTTTTTGGGAGCGAGGGGAAGGGGCCCTGGGCCCTCTGCTCTGTGCGGAGATTCGAAGTAAGGGGGTATGCATCGAGAACTCATGGAGTCTGATCGCAGTCTGCAATTCGTGAGAGGCCCGGCGGGGGGCTCCTCCTTCTTACTGCTGCTGATCACCCTGGCAGTGGGCGTCTCGCCTGCCTGCCTCTTTCACCGCAATCGCAACGAGGACCTGGGCGCCAAGAGCATCGCTCCGGGAGACCAACCCGACAAGGTCCTTTTCCAGAAGGCCCAAAGGGAGATCGACAACGGACGCTACGACGTGGGCCGGCTTACTCTCCAGGTGCTGATCAACACCTACCCCGACAGCGAATACCTCGCCAAAGCGAAGCTGTTGACGGCAAGCTCCTTCTACAAGCAAGGGGGAGTTTCGGGTCTGACCCAGGCCGAGGCAGAGTACAAGGATTTCATCACGTTCTTTCCCACCGCGCCCGAGGCACCGACGGCGGAGTATCTGGCCGGCATGTGCCATTTCAAACTCATGGGGAAGGCGGACCGCGACCTGAGCGAAGCTCGCGCCGCCGAGGCCGAATTCAAGATCTTTCTCGAGAAGTACCCTGACAACGCGATGGTCCCGCGCGTCAAAGGACGCCTGCGGGAGGTCCAGGAAGTCCTGGCGGAAGGCAATTACGAGACTGCGCTTCTTTACTACAAGCGGGGCGCGAACCGCGCGGCATCCTCCCGCCTCCAGGAGATTGCCGATAGTTATCCGAGTTTCAGCAAGGCCGACATGGCCTTGTGGTATCTGGGCCAAACCCAGGAGAAGCTCCGTAACCGGCCGGAGGCCGTGCTCGCTTACGACCGCGTCATGATGGACTACCCCCTCAGCCCGGTTGCCAAGAATGCCAAGACCCGGCTGGTGGCCCTGGAGCAGCCGGTACCCAAGGCCAGTAAGGCCACTCTGGCGCGGGCGCGGGCCGATCAGGAGTCGCAAAAGCAGGTACACCACAATCTTCTGACGCGCGCTGAAGGTTTGATCACCTCCGCGCCGGACCTTTCTGCCACCCGGCATGGCCCGGTGGTCCCCAGCGCGCATACCGCGACTCTGGCGCAGACGAAGGGGCAAACGCCGGGCCCCACGAATGCCAGCATTGTGGCCGAGCCTTTATCAGACCCCGCGTCCGGGACGGGCGCCGCGACCCCCAAATCGGCTGAAGGATCCCCGGGTTCGGTGGCCGACCCCAAGGAGGCTGCTCCGCCGGCGCCTTCGAGCGCCTCGCCAGGATCGGACGGCTCTGCCGCCCCCTCGGACCCGTCGGCTTCCGCTTCGGCACCCGCCTCCTCGCAGCCCGAACCCTCGGCCGCGACGGCGGCCGCCGGCAGCAGCACGGAGCCGGATGGCGGCTCTGACCCGAGTCCCGGCGCCCAACCCCAAGCCAGCGAAAAGACCGCCCCCCAGGTTTCCGCCTCGAACAGTCAGGCTCCCGCGCCCAACAAGAAGTCCAGCGACACCGACGCCAATAGTTCGTCCACCGCGAAGAAGAGCAAGTTCCATTTTCTAAAGAAGATCATTCCGTAGGAGGCTAGTCGATAGGCTAGGCCTGGTTCCTGAGGCCGAGCCGCCGGCGATGGAGCGCTGGTGCGCCCTAGCTGCCGAGCAAGCCGCGGAAAAAGAAGTTGGCGTACGCTCCCGCCAGCTCTTCCACCTTCACCGGCCCGCCAGGACGGTACCACTGATACAGCCAATTGATCATTCCCAGCAGGGCGAAGGCCGCCAGTCGCGGGCTGATCGCAGGGGGGGAAGCGGCTTGCGCCTGAACCTCGGAGATCATCTGCTCCAGCAGGTGGATATATTCCTGTTTGCGGGCGTTGATGCGGGCCCGCAGTTCACCGCTCAGCGACCGGTTCTCGTGCAGAATCACGGTGATCTCAAGGTCGCGGGTACGTACCACCAGATCGATATGGCCGAGGATGGTCCGGCGCAGGCGCTCGCGGGGCCCCTTAATATCGCGCACTTTGGAGATCACGGTTTCGTCCAGGATGTCCATGCCGTAGTTCATAATCTCGAACAGTAAGCGGTCCTTGCTGCCGACGTGGTGGTAAAGTCCGGCTTTGGTGAGCCCGACCGCTTCGGCGATGTCCTGCATCGAAGCGCCGTCGTAGCCTTTGTCGTAGAAGATCCGCGCCGCGGTGCGGCAGATTTCCCGGAGCTGGTGTTTCGGTTCGCGAGCTTGAGCCATAGCGGAAACAGCGACCAAAGTCTATCACAGCAGCCCCCAATTCAGAGCCCTACGACTCGGACTCAGGCAGCAGCGGCCGGATCCCGCCGCCGCCCGGCGGCTTGATCTTGATTTGCCGGGTTCGATCTGTGATTCTGAAAACCTTCCCGGCGCGGGGGGCATCGCCATGACCCGGCGTCTAAACGAGAGCGTATGGCCTATCAAAACTTGCGTGACTTTGTCGCCCGGCTCGAGCGCGAGCAGGAGCTGAAGCGTATTGCCGAGCCGGTGGACGTCGATCTGGAGATCACCGAGATCACGGACCGGGTGTCGAAGGCGGGCGGACCAGCACTCTGGTTCGAAAGACCCCGCTCCGCCCGCGACGGCAGGCAATATGCGATCCCGCTGCTCATCAACACCCTGGGCACCAAACGGCGCCTGGAGATCGCTCTCGATGCCGGCAGCATCGACGAGGTGGCAGGGCGCATCGACGAACTCCTCGACATGAAGCCGCCCGGCGGTTTCATCGACAAGGTAAAAATGCTGCCCAAGCTCGCCGAACTGGGATCCTTCTTTCCCAAGACGGTGAAGGATGGGCCTGTGAAAGAGGTGATTGAGCGCGACAACGTTTCGCTGGAGCCGTTTCCGATCATGAAGTGCTGGCCTCAGGACGCCGGACGATTTATCACCTGGCCCATGGTGATCACGCGCAGTCCCAAGACCGGCCGCCGCAATGTGGGTTGCTACCGCATGCAGGTGTTCGGCGAGCGCACCACGGCCATGCACTGGCAGATCCACAAGGGCGGCGCGGAGCATTTCCGCCTGGTCGAGCGCGCCTCACGTTCGGGGCAGGGAAGCCCCAGGAGCGCTGATTCCGAACCGGCGAGGTCGCGCCGGCTGGAAGTGGCGGTCGCCATCGGGGCCGATCCGGTGACGATGCTTTCCGGGATTCTGCCTCTGCCCGAGGACCTTGACGAGTTTCTCTTTGCCGGCTTTCTTCGCCGGGAGCCCGTGGAACTCGTGAAGTGCGAGAGCGTCGACCTCGAAGTTCCCGCCCAGGCTGAAATCGTGCTGGAGGGCTGCGTCGACCTAGACGACCTGCGTCCGGAAGGTCCCTTCGGCGACCACACCGGCTACTACACGCTCTCCGAACCCTTTCCGGCCTTTCACATCACCTGTATCACGCGCCGGCGGAATCCGATCTATGTGTCGACGATTGTCGGCCCGCCTCCCATGGAAGACTACTGGATGGGCCACGCGGTGGAGAGGCTTTTTCTGCCCCTGATGCGCCGCCAGATGCCCGAGGTGGTGGACATGCACATGCCCGCCGAGGGTGTCTTCCATAACCTCATGATCGTCTCGATTCGCAAGCGCTACCCCGGGCACGCCCGCAAGGTGATGAACGCTATCTGGGGCCTGCCCGGCGCGATGTTCACAAAGTGCATCGTGGTGGTGGATGACGACGTGGACGTCCACGACTTGCGCCAGGTGACCTGGAAAGCGCTCAATCACATCGATCCCGAGCGCGACATCCAGTTCATGCTGGGTCCCGTGGACCAGCTGGAACACGCGTCCCGACTGCCCAGCTTCGGCTCCAAGATGGGCGTCGACGCCACCCATAAATGGCCGAGCGAAGGCTTTACACGGCCCTGGCCGGATGAGATTGTGATGGACGAGACGACAAAGAGGCGGGTAGACGCAATTTGGACGCAACTGGGTCTGGGATCCTGAGTCACTCGGGCAGTTCGAGCGCAGACCAAGCCCCGTAGCGTGTCAGCTGGCCTTCGGCCACATTAGCGAAGTAGCGGCCGCCGCAACTGAACTGCATGATGCGCTGGCCTTGGCGGGCGAGAGCGGCCCACCGGGACTGAGTGTCCGGGTTCTGCTCGATGCCCGTGATTCGATGGCCCTGGACCTCGAAATCGACCGTGCGCAGTTGCCGGCGGCTCGTGTGACCCAGGCGATAGCTCCGGCCCTCGAGCTCGATGGCTGCCCGGTGGTCGGTCAAGGCTTGCCGCCAGACGGCTAGCAGAGTTTCGCTGAGACTCATCGCGGCCTTCCGATCCCTGGAGGCAGCATAACTCATCGCCGCAAGTGACGACAGATCGCTCCCGCGGAGGGAAGCAGAACTGCCTCGGCGATTGCATCAAAAACGACTGCCCGGCCATCTCATAGTTCGACGCCATGGACCGTCTTGAGAGCCCTGCCAACTCGCCGCCGAACGGGGGCACGCCGCCGGCCGATCTTCCCTCCCTGGAACCCTGGCACCCTAAATACAACCCGTGGTTGATTGCGGTGGTGGTCGCCCTGGCGGCCTTCATGGAGGTGCTCGACACCAGCATTGCCAACGTGGCGCTGCCTTACATGGCGGGTAGCCTGGGAGCCAGCACCGACGAGAGCACCTGGGTGCTCACTTCCTACCTGGTCTCGAACGCGATCGTGCTCCCTATGAGCGGCTGGGTGGCCGGCGCCCTCGGCCGTAAGCGCTTCTTCATGATCTGCCTGGCCATTTTCACCGTCAGCTCGCTTCTCTGCGGCATCGCTCCCAACTTGGGTGCCATCATCCTGTTTCGGGTGTTGCAAGGTGCTGGCGGAGGCGGACTACAGCCGATGGCGCAGGCCATCCTGGCCGACACCTTTCCCCCGGAGAAACGCGGCCTGGCGTTTGCTGTGTACGGCATCACGGTCATCTTCGCGCCCACCATCGGTCCAACGCTGGGGGGCTGGATCACCGACAGTTACTCCTGGCGCTGGATCTTCTTCATCAATCTGCCGGTGGGCATTGTGGCGCTGCTTCTGATCTCCCGCTTGATCGAGGATCCACCCTGGGTGAAGCGCGCCGCCGGCGCCGGAGTAAGGATCGATTACATCGGTGTCGCCCTGCTGACGATCGGCGTGGGCGCGCTGCAGGTGATGCTGGACAAGGGCCAGGAAGACGACTGGTTCGGATCGCACTTTATCCTAACCCTCGCCGTCATTGCGGGCGTGGGCCTGGTTTCGCTGGTGATCTGGGAGTGGTACCAAAAGTACCCCATCGTCGAGGTCCGTCTCTTCAAGAATCTGAATTTCCTGGGCGCCAACCTCATGATGTTCATCGTCGGAATCATGCTCTTCTCCAGCCTGGTGATGATGCCGTTGTTTCTGCAGACCCTGATGGGCTACACCTCGGAGTCCGCCGGCCTGGTCCTGTCGGGCGGCAGCCTGGTGCTGCTCTTCCTGATGCCGGTGATCGGCGCGCTCTCCACGAAAGTCCAAGCGCGTTACATGATCGCCTTCGGCTGGCTGGCGCTCTCGTTTGGCATGTTCTATTCGACCCAGCGGCTGGACCTTGAGATCAGCTTCCGCAGCGCCAGCTTGCTGCGCATCGTGCAGGTGGTCGGGTTTCCCTTTCTGTTTGTTCCCATCAACCTGGTCTCGTACGTCGGAATGCCGCTGGAAAAGAGCGGCAGCGTCGCCGGACTGATCAATTTCATGCGCAACATCGGCAGCAGCATTGGAACCTCCATGGTGACCACTTTGCTTGCGCGCCGGGCGCAGTTCCATCAGGTCTACCTGGTGGCGCATGTGACGCCAGGGCGGCCAGGGTTGGCGGAGGCCGCGGCCGCCCTCGCCGCCCGCCTGGTGGCCTCGGGCGCGCAGGCCGAAGTGGCTCTGAGTCAGACCTACGGCATGCTCTATCGGGCCCTGATCGCCCAGGCGACCACCTTGGCTTACCTCGACACCTTCTGGATTCTGAGCGTGGGGGCGGCGATCATGTGTTTCTTCTCCTTCATGTTGCGGAGAAATCAGCCGGGCGCGCGGCGTGCGTCGATGGAGTAGGCGTTGGACGCTTGACGGCGGTGGCCCACTGGATGCCAACTAACGCTTGGGGAGCCCTGAGCTTTGCGGCTCGGCGTTCCCGGGGGAGCGGCCCATGATTCGAATCATCACCATTGAGCGTGAATACGGTTCGGGCGGCGTTGACATCGCCGGGAAGGTGGCCGAACGCCTCGGCTGGAAGCTATGGGACCAGCTGCTGACCAATGAGATCGCGCGCCTGCTGGAGTGCGACTGCCGCACGGTGGAGCAGCGCGAGGAGAAGCGCGACCCCTTGCACTACCGGCTCTTCAAGGCGTTCATGCGCGGCAGCTACGAAGGCAGCCAGAACGCCCCGCGCTTGAAGATAGTGGATACCGATTGCATCCGGGAGGTCGCGGAACGCGTCGTAAGGAAGGCGGCGCAAGAGGGTGATTGCGTCATCGTGGGGCGCGGCTCCGCTTACTATCTGCAGGATCGCTCCGACGCTTTTCACGTTTTCATCTACGCCCCTGTAGATGAAAAGGTCCGGCGGCTGGAAGCCCAGGGGAAGGGCAGGAGCGAGGCGGTCGAGTTGGCGGAAACCGTCGACCGCGACCGGGCGGACTTTATCAAGCAGTATTTCGGCGTGGAGTGGCCCGACCGCCACCGCTTTCACCTGATGATTAACTCCACCATCGGGGAAGAGGCGGCGGTGGAGACCGTTCTGAATGGGGTCGCGATGCTGGAAAAGGGGAGTCCGGTTCAGTCTGCAAGCCGCTGAGGGGCCGCAAGGGATTCCCAGCGCGCGCGAGCAACTCATGGATTCCGCTTTTGCGGGAATGACCACTAGGTGAATATGGCAAACACAGCCACCGAAACCCCTGAGTTACAACAAAGCAGCAAGGCCGAAGTCGATCTTTACCGGCGCTCGACCGGACGCAAAAGGACCCACCGCATCGTTCTGTTCGTGGTGTTGGCTCTGGCGGTGGCCGTCGGATCGGTGATGCTCTATCGCTACGTTACCTCCTACGAGTCGACCGACGACGCCCAGATCGACGGCTACATCTATCCGGCCAGTTCCCGCGTGCCAGGCTACGTGGTTCGCGTCACGGTGGACAACAATGAGTTCGTGCAGGCGGGCACGGTGTTGGCACAGCTCGATCCCAAAGACTATGAGGTCGCCGTCGCCAATGCCAAGGCCACGCTGGCCACCACCGAAGCCAGCTCCGAGGCCACGCGGATCAACGTACCACTCACCTCGGTGAATACCTCCAGCGCGCTCACCGCCGCCCAGGCGGATGTGGATAGCGCGCGGGCGGGTCTGGCCGCCGCTGAGCGGCAATTTGAAGGGGCGCAGGCGGCACTGCGGCAGGCCGAAGCCAACGATCTCAAGGCTCAGGATGACGTGACCCGCTACAAGCCCCTGGCGGCCAAGGACGAAATCCCGCAACAGCAGTTCACCCAGGCGGTCGACACCCAGAAGGCTACCGCCGCCGCCGTGGAGGCGGCCAAGTCGTCGGCCGGAGCCGCGGAGCAAGCCGTGAGCCAGGCGAGCACCCGGGTGACCCAGGCTCAAGCCGCCTTGCACTACGCCGAGACCCGTCCTCAGCAGATCTCCGTGCAACGCTCCCGGGCCGAGGCCGCCGAGGCGCAGAAGGAACAGGCCGCCGCCGCGTTGCGGCAGGCTCAGCTCAATCTGCAGTACACCACCATTGTGGCGCCGGTGAGCGGAATCGTCGGGCAGCGAACCGTGCAGCCGGGCCAGAACGTCTCCCCCGGCCAGCAGCTCATGACGATCGTGCCGTTGGACAGCGACAATATCTGGGTGACCGCCAATTTCAAAGAGACTCAGTTGACCTACATGAAGCCCGGGCAGCCCGTGAAGATCTCCGTCGACACTTACGGCCGCAGCTACACCGGCCGCGTGCTCAACATCGCCGGCGCCACCGGGGCGCGCTACAGCCTGTTGCCGCCCGAGAATGCTACCGGTAATTACGTCAAGGTGGTGCAGCGCATCCCGGTGAAGATCGTCTTCGATAAAGGCCAGGACCCCCAGCATCTGCTGCGACCGGGGATGTCGGTAGAGCCGAAGGTCTGGATCAAATAGGAACCATGTCAAGCCGGCTGCTGCGACTGTCCCTGAATCAATCGAAATAACCATTGATTCGGAGCTGGGATCAGGTACACTGCTGCCGAAAGAAGCCTTGTGGGAGGAGCCACGGAGCGCCTGACTCTGGGGGCGTCAGGCTCCGGCTTGAACGACGCTCGGGGCTTGGCAGTAACCGCCAGAACTCCTTCCCCAAACCTCGATGTTAGGTAACATCACGTTACAAACGTCTTCGGGGGGCCCGGGACAAGGCGAGGAACGGGTGACCATCAAAGCCGCGATATCCAAGAAAACAAACGAGCTTGTCGAAATGTGTGCCGGGCAGCGAGGCGTTGCCGCCGGGTGGGTCATCAACGGGGAACCACGGCGGGGCGAGCTAAAGGCCGGTGGACGTTCAAAGCCGGAATGTATAAGAAACCACTGGGGTTGGAAATTTGTCTGCCGTTTGACCAGGCGTCCGACAGGCAACAGGTGTCGGCGGACCACCCGCCGGCCGGCTCTGGCAGCGTCAGCTTTGCTGAAGACTTGCCCGGAAAGGCGTGAGGTCAACCATGGCTGGTATATCCATAACCGATAACTTGAGCCTGTCGGTGAACTTCCCACCGGATGGAGGCTCGGCTTTTTTGAAGTACCTGCTGGCGCCGGGCACGATCAGTGCGCAATTGACCCAGCCGCAGAAAGTGGGCGCCTTTCTTGACCAACTGGTGCCCTGCGGGTTGACCTTCACGACTCCCGTCCAGTTGGGCGTCACCAGCGCCGAGCTGGCGATCCAGCCGGGCCTCCAGGGGTCCATCGGGATCAAGACGGGCACCCTGTTCGATCCCAAGAGCGACGATTTTGGCGACGCGGTTTCGATTCCATCGGGCCAGGCTTACGTCTCGGCAGGGATCAAGGCGAGCCTCAACGCCGGTCTCACGGACGGTTCCGGCGACCTGCAATTCGGTTTCAACGCTGGCACAGCGATCACGCTGACCAACTACCGGCTCCTGGACAGCAACACCCTGGTCCAGTCAGCCATTCAGACCCTCTTTGAGCAATTTGCAATTCCGGGCGACCTCCAGGATGTGGAGAACATGGTCCCGAACACTGTGGCCACGGTCGAAGGCAGCGGATGTCTGAAATTCTCAGCCAACGCCAATCTGGCGGCGGTGACCAATCCTCTTGCGACCCTCGACCTCCTTTCGGTGGCGACGCTCAGTATCAGGCCCGGAGCATCGCTGTCGCTGGGAGCGGGCGTCACCCTGACCGGGGGGTATCAAGTGCGGGTGCGGCGGCTGGAGGGCCGGAAATTTCAACTCGGATACGAGACCAAACGGGGCGAGCAGCTGGCGGTGACGGCCTCCGCCGGCGGCGGGCTCACCGCGGGCATTTTTGGTTTTGATCTCTTCTCGAACCTGCTGCAGGCGATCAGCAAAGATCCAGCAGTTGACAAGGACACCTTTGGAAAGCAAAGCGGGCTCAGCGACACCGAAATCGCGGCGATCTGCGCGGCCGTTAAGGCAGGCATCGATCGCAGCCTCTCGCTTTGTCTGTCGAATCAGATCAATCTGGCCGCCGGCTCGGCGGCGGCCTTCAGCTACGAGATTGATCTCGACGGCCTCGACGATGACGGCAGGCAGGCTGTCCACAACGCCCTGGACGGCGACCTAAGTGGCTTGGAGGGCGCAGATCATGCGGGGGTCGCGCGGCTCACCAGCGTCTTCAGCACGCTGCGCGAGGGCGGGCACACCCTCAAGGTCAACCTGCTTGGCATCTTCAACGTGGGCAGCGTCACCGACCTGCTCGGCAAGGGCCGGCTGATTGTGGATCGCGAGACGGGCGCCATCACGGTGGCCGATCAGGCGTCGGCCCAGCGCATCGGATTCACCAGTGACAATTTCGCTCAAGACAGCGCCAAGCTTCGTACCGTCTTGGCCTCCGGGGTCACGATGACGGCCGGGTATACGGTGGGTGGCATCATACCGGCGGACCCGAATTTAGGCTGCGGCTGCTGGTCCTTCGAGTTCCATCAAAAGACCAACCGGCAGAACCTCGAGTTCTATCTGCACGTCGCCCAGGCCTTGCAATTGATGCCTGCCGCCGAGGCCGGCGACAAGCTCGCCTCCGTGAGCCAGGTGCCAAGCGACGGATTTGGCCCGTCCAGCTTGCACGTCGAGTCGAATTACGCCGGCGCAGCGTTTGAAGGCATGTTCCTTCAAGGCGACGGCAGCGACAAACGACCCCGCTCCCAGGCTGATTACGAGGACATCGGCCGCGCCGCCCTGGTATCGTTGCTGCCCGCGGATGACCCAGTGACCCCGGTCCGCCGCGTTCCATTAACCGATGTGGGAGTGTGGCAGCAGCTGAGGAACATCCTTGCGGCTGAGGCCATGAAGCAAAAGTTAAGGGAGCTCGGCATCACCGACAATCCCGCCGCGCTCGGAGCGGTCGTGGCTGACGTGCTGCTTATCTTCTGGTGGGCGGGAGCCATGAGCGCCATGTCCCAGGCGCTGGCCGACCTGTTGCAGTTTCTGAAGGGAAATCCGAAGCCGGACCCGCAGAGCAACACATTCAAGAAGCTTCGCCAAGCCTTGACCGATGCCATGGCGTCGGTCAGCAATGACGTCAAGCCCAGCTTTGGAGAGCCTTGGGGGCTTTTGGTCATGGCCCAGGCCTCTGGTTTGAAAGACAACACCACCGCCACCATGGTGAGCCCGAGGCTGAGCTTTATTGTCCAGCGGCCATAGGCGAAGATAAGAGCGGATCGAACGAAAGGCTTGAAACGATCGAGACGCTTGCCGCAAACAAGGGAGGGGAGGAAGGGGGGCACGTCTAGGCGTGCCCCGTTATGGCAGGCAATAACGAAGATCGCTGATTCGTCCGCCGCGCTCACAAGTGCCACAGACGGGCGTTGAAGCGCGCCCAGGGTTGCATAGGCGATAGGGCGCGCCCCTCATATCCAAGCCTCTAAGGAAGCAAGCGAGGTGCCAGACCGAGCGTGGCTCTGTAAGCGTCCTAGGCTCAACAGTTTGTTCCCTTCACGGATGACGAGTCCCAGACCCGCGACCGGCAAATCTTACCCACTCTCAGCCGATCATAAGAGCGAGCTAAGAAGGGCTGCCCCGGCTACGATCCCGGATGAGGTATCGCGCGGAGGTACTGCTGTAGATTAGTCGAGTCCACCACCACCGTGCCCGTGTCGACGATTTCGGGCAGCGGCGAGGCCGGCGCGGTCCGCCAATCAGGAAACTCATGCACGCGATTGTGGTGCAGGTCGTCGAGAAACTGGAGACCGTAATAGGCCATGGTGTATGGCTTTTGAGCCACGGTAGCCGCGATGTAGCCTTGCCCGATCAGATTGAGCGTCTGCTGGTTGGCATCCATGGCCACAATTGGGATCGTCCCGGCCATGCCGAGACTGTCAAGGGTCTTGCCGACGCCCGGGCCACAGGAAGCCTCGAGGCAAATAAAAGCGGCTGGGTGCCCTTGGTTGTGGATCAGGCTGGAGACCAAGTCCCCTGCCTGCTGGGCGTCGCCGGAATCGTTGAGTTCCACCCCCACCCCCAGACCGGGGTACTGCTTGAAGGCATCCCGCAACCCTCGAGCGCGCTCCTCCTGGTTGTGCTGTCCGGCAATCTTGATCACGACCACCACGCCGTGACCGTGCAGCAGGCGCGCCGCGGTGGAGCCGCTTCGGAGGCCGGCCTGATAGTTGTCGGTGCCGAGAAACATCACCCGCTTCGACCCGGGCGAATCCGAATCGACGCAGATCACCGGGATTCCAGCAGCCACGGCGCTGTCGATCGCGCTCTTGAACATGTCGGCCTGGGCCGGCGACACCAGAATACCGGCGGGATGGCTGGCCACGGCGTCCTGGAAAGCTTGCAACTCCTGGTCAGGTGCGTAGCGATTCGGCCCTACAAAGTCAGCCTTCGCACCTTTCAGCGCCTTGGCACTGTCCATAAAGCCGAGCTTGGCGTCCTGCCAATAGGGAATATCGATATTGGACGAGACGAAGACGTAGTGCTCGCCCTGGTGAGCCGGCGGGGAGCAGGAAATCAGCAAGAAGATCAAACTGCAGGTGAGAGGACCCAGGATCCTCAGGGCGTGCCGCATCAAACCCTCCTCTGGCTGCGGTCTCAGTCGTTTCGGGGGCCACAGCCTTCCGAAGTACTGCCCTATTTGCTTGCAGCTTATCACAAAGAAGGTCAAGCCGGAATGGAGGGGCGTTTGTGAACACCAGAGCCACCTGCCCGACACTCGTCAGCCCGGCGGTGAGGGTTTCGGCGGAGCGCGACTTAGTCCAACACGGAGCTTGTGCTTTTTGTCAGATTCGAGCACATTGGTAGCGTTTGGGGGGGGACCGTCACCCGTCGCGAGCTAAGCTTGGCAACTAAGGAGGTCTTATGGCGCGTCTGTCGTCGCCCATTGAAACGCTGAAGGAACACTACGCCGTGGTGGTCGTCGGCTCCGGATATGGCGCTGCCATCGCGGCCTCACGGCTCGCACGCGCGGGACAGCAGGTGTGCGTCCTCGAACGCGGACGCGAGTTTCAGCCCGGCGAATATCCCAGACGTTTCGCCGAAGCCGCGCCCGAGTTCCAAGTTCATCTGCCGGGCGGCGGGCACGTCGGCTCGGAGACCAGTCTGTACGAATTGCACGCCCATGCCGACATCAACGTCTTCAAGGGATGCGGTCTAGGCGGCACCTCGCTCGTGAACGCCAACGTGGCCTTACGGGCAGAGCCCCGCGTGTTCGATGATCCCTGCTGGCCGCGCGAGCTTCGCAATCCGCAGCCTGCCGACCGGACGCTCGAAATAGACCACGCCACACCTCTCGAGGAGGGCTACTCCCGCGCCGAGGAGATGCTTAAGTCCACGCCTTATCCCCAGGACGCGCCGGAGCTCCCCAAGCTTCGGGCGCTGGAGGAGTCGGCCCGGCATCTAGGTCAGAAGTTCTACCGGCCGCCACTGAATGTCAACTTCACGCTCGAAGGCGCGAATCACGTCGGCGTGGATCAGCACAAGTGCGCTTACTGCGGCGACTGCGTCACCGGGTGTAATTATGGCGCCAAAAACACGCTCATCATGAACTATCTCCCGGACGCCTGGAATCATGGCGCGGAGATCTTCACCGGCGTTTCGGTGCGTTGGATCGAGCGTAAAGACAACCTCTGGCTGGTGCAATGCGACTTGCTCGGCACGGGGCGCGAAGCCTTCAAGGCGCCCCTGGTCGCCATCAGCGCCGACCTGGTGGTGCTCGGCGGGGGAGCGCTGGGCTCACCGGAGATCCTGCTGCGCTCCGCCCAGCACGGCTTGAAGGTATCCGATCAGCTGGGTGAGCGCTTCACCGGCAACGGGGATGTGCTCGCCTTCGGCTACAACACGGGGCAAGTGATCAACGGTGTCGGTTGGGGCCACCACCAGCCCGGCGAGATTCCGCCGGTGGGACCTTGCATCTCGGGAATCATCGACATGAGACACCAGGAGGCACTGGACGACGGCATGGTGGCCGAAGAGGGCTCCCCACCCGGACCCATCGGCGATTTGCTTCCTGCTGGGTTCGCGGCGGCGGCCGCTGTGGCAGGCACGCCCGAACCCGTAGCGGCGGCGGAGCGGATCCGCGAACTGGAGCGCGAGCTCCTGACCGTTTTCGAAGGCCCCTACGAGGGCGCCGTCAACCGCACCCAGACGTATCTCGTCATGACCCATGACAATGGCAAGGGCCGCATGCGCCTGGATGCCGACGGGAACTTCGTCCTGGAGTGGCCTGGCGTAGGGGATCAACCCATCTTCGCGCGCGTGAACGAGCGGCTCAAGCAAGCCACCGAGGCGCTGGGCGGCACGTTTGTTCATGATCCTCTGTGGAGCAAGCTGCTGCAGAATAGCCTTATCACCGTGCACCCGCTGGGCGGATGCGTCATGGCGGACGACGCTTCCGGCGGCGTCGTGAACCACAAGGGCCAGGTATTTTCCGGGCCGGCCGGCACCGGCGTTTACGAAAGCCTCTACGTGGTCGACGGCTCAATCATCCCGCGTCCGCTCGGCGTCAACCCGCTGCTGACGATCTCGGCCGTCGCCGAGCGCTCGGCGGCGCTGATGGCCAAAGATCGCAACTGGCCGCTCGATTACAGCCTGCCGTCCAAGCCGCGAGCGGCGGCGGCCCCGGTGAAGGCCGGGATCGAGTTCACCGAGACGATGAGAGGATACTTCTCATCCACGGTGAAGACGGCGGCTCCACCGCTGACCATCGACCCGAGCTACCAGCGCGGTTTCGACCAGGGCCAGACGGACAACTCGCCGTTTGAGTTCACGCTCACTATCGTCAGCGAAGATCTGGACGACATGATCTCCAACCCGCAACACGAGGCGCGCATGGTGGGAACGGTCGTGGCCCCCGTGCTCTCGCCGCAACCGCTCACCGCCCAGGGCCGCTTCAACCTCTTCACCGTCGATCCCAACAACGTCGATACCCACAACATGCGTTACCGGATGAAGCTGGCCACTGACGAAGGCCGCACCTACTACTTCGAAGGCTTCAAGGTGACGGAGCCCGGTATCGTCTTCGAGGTCTGGCCCGCCACCACCACGCTCTACATCACCCTCTACGACGGCGACAGCGCGGCCAGCCCGATCGCCGGCAAGGGCATCCTGAAGATTCCGGTGCAAGACTTCGCCCGGCAATTGACTACCATGAAGGTGATCAACGCGGGCAGCCTGGAGAAGCGCCTCCAGTACGAGATTCAATTTGGCAGATTCTTCCTGGGGCCGCTGCTCGATACCTACGCCGACGTCTTTGCGCGCGCGAACGTCTTCAACGCCGACGCTCCTCCCAGGGTCCGGCGCCCGTTGCGCGTCCCCGCGCCCCAGGTGGCATCCTTCAAGACCTCCGACGGCGTGAGCCTGCGCCTCACCCGCTACCAGGGCGGCGCCAAGGGGCCGGTGATTCTTTCCCACGGGCTCGGGGTCTCGAGCCTGATTTTTTCCATCGACACGATCGAAACCAATCTGCTCGAGTACCTCGTCGCCCGCGGCTACGACGTCTGGCTCCTCGATTACCGCAGCAGCATTGAGCTTCCGGCCGCGACCCTGCAGGCAAGCGGCGACGACGTGGCCACCCGCGATTATCCCGCGGCCGTCAGCAAAGTGCTCGAGCTCACCGGCGCCAAGAGCGTCCAGATGGTGGTGCACTGCTGGGGTTCCACGACCTTCTTCATGGCCATGCTGGCCGGACTGAAGGGAGTGCGCTCAGCGGTGGCCTCGCAGATCGCCACCGAGATTCGGGCGCCGCTCGCCACCCACCTCAAGACCGGGCTGCACCTGCCATCGTTCCTCAACGCGATTGGCATCAAGACCCTGACCGCCTATGTGGACAACCACGAGGGTCTGCTGGCGAAACTCTACGACGACGGGCTCCGGCTCTATCCGATCGAGCTCAAGAACCGCTGCACCAGCTCGACCTGCCATCGCATCACCTTCCTGTATGCTCCGCTCTATGAGCACGCGAATCTGAACGAGGCCAGCCACGACGCTCTGCACGAAATGTTCGGCGTGGCCAACATGAAGGCGTTCATGCACCTCGCGCGCCTCACCAATACCGGACACCTGGTGGATTTCGACGGCAACAACGTCTACCTGCCCCACCTCGACCGGCTGGCCATTCCCATCGCCTTTATTCACGGCGCCCAGAACGAGTGCTTCCTGCCCGAGAGCACCGCGATCACCATGGATGAGCTGTCCAAGGCCAATGGGAGCAATTTCTACCAGCGGCACGTTATCCCGGGCTACGGTCACATCGACTGCATCTTCGGAAAGAACGCGGCAAAGGACGTCTACCCGTTTGTGCTCGAGCATCTGGAGGCAACCCAATAGCCGGTGTGGCCGCACCGGGTCGCCACCGATAGCGCATCGCCACGGAGGGTCTGATGAGCCCAGGGGAGAAGTGGTTCGGCCGGATCGTTTGGATCGGGATCGTTCTGAACTTGTGTTTTGCTTTGCCCGCGCTTCTGGCGCCGGATATGTTGCTGGCCGCCCTCGATCTGCCGCCTGAGACCTCGCACCTCTGGCTGCAGAACGTGGGGACGCTGCTGCTCACCCTCTGCGTCTTCTACACGCCCTCCGCCCTCGCGCCCGGACGCTATCCAACCCACACCAAGCTGGTGGTGCTGTCGCGCTGGATCGCTTCCGTCTTCTGGATCATCTTGCTGCGGCAATCCGTCTCCGTGCAGGTCGTCCGGCCGCTTCTGTTCACGGATCTGACTCTTGGAGTGTTGCTCCTGCTGCTTTTGAATCGCGCGCTGCCGCCGGAGAGTCGCGTGAGCCTGGGCGGCGTCTTCCACGCGCCGGGCGAGTTCCTGGGTTGGCTCGGCAGCCTCTGGCGGACCACATGGGTCAAGGTCGCGCTGGCGATTTTCGTGGTGGCGGTTGGGCTCGGGGGCTACGGTTTGTGGTACCACCTGCTGCGCGCCGAACCTGACTACCAGGGGGCCACGCCCCAGGACCACTTCAAGCACGGCGCCATCGGGTTGAGCATGCAGAGCCGGATGCCCTATTACATCTGGCAGGTGCTGCCCACCATCTTTCCGGAGAAGCTGCCCGGGCCCGGCGGCTGGGCGTCTTTTGGCTTCGTCTTCGAACCCGGCCAGGAAATCCCGATCGGATTCTCATTGCGGAAGATCGGCTACCCAGCCCTGGAGGCCAACTGCTCGCTCTGCCACACCGGCGCCTATCGGACTTCGCCAACCGACACACCCAAAGTGATCCTGGGAGGGCCGGCGCACACGCTCGACCTCGAGACCTTCCAGCACTTCCTGTGGGACTGCGCCAGCGACCCGCGCTTCACGCCGGCCAATCTCCTCGAGGCCATCAAGCAGGTCCATCAGATGTCCTGGTTTGAGGGGATCGTCTACCGCTACCTGATCATCCCGGTGGCCAAGCACGGGCTGCTGCAGCAGAAGATCGATTACGCCTGGGAGGACAGCCGTCCCCCACAGGGCCGGGGCCGCGTCGATACCTTCAATCCCACCAAGTTTAACGTCTTCCACATGCCCGACGACGGCAGCATCGGGACCGTGGACCTGCCGCAGATCTGGAATCAGCGTCCGCGCGAGAGCCTGTATCTGCACTGGGACGGCAACAACAACAACCTGCATGAGCGCAATTACGCGGCGGCCATGGCGGTGGGCGCCACCCCTCAATCTGTCATCCCGGCTAGCTTCCAACAGGTCACGGACTTTCTCCTCGACCTCCAGCCTCCGGCCTTTCCTTTTCCGGTCGATCAGACCAAGGCGGGGCGCGGCAAGCCGATCTACGAGCGCGAGTGCGCCTCCTGCCATGCTTTCGGCTCGCCCCAGACCGGCCAGGTCACCGCCATCGACACGATCGGCACCGATCGCCGCCGGCTCGATTCCTTCACCCAAGCCCTGGTAGACCGCTTCCACGCCATCGACTCGCCGCCCTTCAAGTTCGACTCCTACCGCAAGACGAACGGCTACAGCAACACGCCGCTCGACGGGGTGTGGGCGCGCGCGCCTTATCTCCACAACGGTTCGGTGCCGACCCTCTGGGACCTGCTGCAGCCCGCCGACAAGCGGCCGTCGACGTTCTACACCGGCTATGACGTTTACGATCCCAAGAACGTGGGCTTCGTGACCTCCGGCCCCGACGCCGAACGGGCAGGGTTCAAGTACGAGGTGTGTATTCCGGGGAATTCGAACGTGGGGCACCCTTACGGCGCCGATCTCAAGGACGACGAGAAGTGGGACCTGATCGAGTACATGAAGACCCTCTGACCACGGGCGCAACTTCTCATCGCGGCGGCAGAGGTTTCAGTTTTGGCGGGTGAGCAGGCCCTTGATGTAGTCTTCGCCCCGGCTGTCGCTCTCGAAGGCGTTGGGAATCTGGTCGAGGGCGTGGTAACGGTGGGTGATGAAGGGCAGCACCTGCACCTTGCCGCTGTGGACGAGTTCGAGCGCGCGGCGGTAGGTCTGGGGACGGCCATCCCGATCGAAGCCGCCCGAGGCGCCCACGCTGGCCACCAGGGTGGGCTCCAGAAACAGGATGGGATCGAGCAGGCCGGTATCGCGGCCGTTGTGTCCGGCGCCGTAGATCAGCACCGTGCCTTGCTTGGCCAGGACGCCGGGAATGTCGGCCAGCACTTGGGGATTGCCGCAGGCGTCGATCAGGTACTGCACCCGCTCGCCCGAAGTCGCGTCGTTGACCACCTGGCGAAGGTCTTGGGTGGCGACGTTCACCGGCGTGCCGCCGAAGCGGCGAACCATTTCGAGGTTCTTCTCCCGGCGGTCGCTCACCAGGATCCGTCCATCGAACAGCTTGACGTTGCGCAGGTATTGCAGAAACAGCAGACCGGCCGGGCCGGCGCCGCAGATCAGAATGTGCCGGATGCGTTCCTCCCCGCGCAGAGTGAACCGGCCGCGGGCCCGGTCGGCCCAGTCGTTGGCATGCAGGACGCAACCGAGCGGTTCCACCAGCGCGCCCCGCTCGGTGGGCAGATCGTCCGGCAGCCGTAAGCAGTTGGTGCCCGGCATGGCGATGTAATCCGCCATGGCCCCTTGCAGGCCGGTGATGCCGTGTTCGCCGTAGAAGGCGCATTGATGCGAGTCGCCCGAGGCGCAATAGCGGCAGATCGGAATCCGCCCCTGGCTGTAACAGTTCCGGCCCTGATCGCACAAGACGCGATCGCCCACATCGAGGTCTCCCACCCCCCGGCCCACCTCCACGATCTCGCCGCTGAATTCGTGGCCCAGCACCTGGGGCTGCACCGAGAGCGGCACCTTCCGGCCCTGGGCGTCGAAGTTGTAATTCCCGTCTCCCCGGTAGATATGGAAGTCGGTGCCGCACACCCCCACCGCCTTGACGCGGATGATCACGTCGCGCGGGCTCAGCCGGGGATCGGGCACGTCCCGAACCGTCAGCTTGCGAGCCTCTTCGAGCAGAAGTGCTTTCATAAAGGGCAACCTCGTCCGCGTGCGGCAGAGTGTCAAAAGAAGCGTGAGAGACAGCCCGTCATCATAAACTAATCCGGTGAAGTTGTGCGACGCAAAGTGCGCGGGTACAATGGCGCACGGACGGTCGGCGCGCCGACCAGGCTCGAAGAAGACTGCGCCCGGCCTCGTTGCGTTCGCTGGTAACCTCGGCGCCGCCCGGGTATCGGCCGGGCTCGAGAATCGGAGGAAGGAGCCAACCTGTGCGATTAACCACCGAAGCCCGAACCAGGGCCATGGACCGCCGCCAGTTTCTCAAAGCTTCCAGCCAGGCCGGCGTAGCGGCGCTTGTTCTGGAGGCCGGCCAGCCCGCCGGCGCGTCATCTGCCGAAACGCCGGATGTGGCTCATCTGCCCCGGCTCATGACCGGCTGCTGCGCCTACTCCTTCCGCAAATACCTCGAGGCCGGCCAGATGACCATGGAGGATTTCATCCGCCAGGGCGTTGCGCTCCGCTGCCTGGCAGTGGACATGACCGCTTATTGGTGGAAGTCGACGGAGCCCGCCTACGTGGCCGGCCTTCGCCACGCCGCCTTTAAGAACGGCATGGCATTCTCCGGCGCCGCCTGCGGATCGAGCATGGTTCAATCCGACGCCGGCAAACGCGCCGCGACTCTGGCGGAGATCCGCAAGTGGACGGACGCCACCGAAGCTCTGGGCGCGCCCCATCTCCGCATCTTTGCGGGCAAGCTTCCGCCCGGGGCCACCGTGGCGCAGGGGCTCGACTGGTGCGTCGAGATCATGAAACCGGCTTGCGACTACGCCGCCGGGAAGGGCATTACGCTCGGGGTCGAGAATCATGACGGCATCACCCAGACCGCCGAAGTCTGCCTGGAGCTGATGCGGCGGGTGGACTCGCCTTACGGCGGCATCAACCTCGACATTTCGAACTTTGTCGCCTCCTCCGACGAGGACCAGTACCGCCAGATCGAGGCCTGCATCCCGTACGCCACCCACACCCACATTCGGGACCGCTTTGGCGACAGCCGCCACCCGATCGATCTGGACCGCGTCTGGCAGCTCTTTGCCAAGGGCGGCTACAAGGGCTATATGTCGGTGGAGTATGAGGGCGACGAAGACCCCATGACCGGCGTCCCCAAGCTGGTGGATCGGGTAAGATCGCTGTGCCAGAAGTATTCGAGCGTGTGAGGCGAAGGCCGGGCACCGAGGGGTTTGCTAGTCTCTTGGTTTGGCAACAACTTACTTGACTCACCTGCTAAACCTCTGATTCTAAACCGCAAAAAGTACTTGACTCACCCCTAATCTGTGCTATCTTATTCTCATGACAAACGATATTCAATCTTGGCCGTCGAGCTTGATGGAAGCGATTAAGCACTTTTCCGACCCGATGGTGTGTTTGACCACTGTCGCAGGCATGAAGTGGCCGCATGGCCCGGTGTGCCCGCGTTGCGAATCGAAACGTCTTTCGTTCCTTCAGACTAGGCTCATGTGGAAGTGCCTTGACTGCAAAAAGCAGTTCTCGGTTAAAGTCGGGACGATCTTTGAGGATTCGCCTATCGGTCTGGACAAGTGGCTTGCTGCGATGTGGATGCTTGCCAACTGCAAAAACGGCGTTTCGTCTTACGAGATTGCCCGCGATCTGAAGGTCACGCAAAAGACAGCGTGGTTCATGCTGCAACGCCTTCGGCACGCGATGCACACCGGGAGCATCAACAAGATGACTGGCGAAATCGAAGCGGACGAAACCTTCGTCGGCGGCAAGGCTCGGAACATGCACATGGGGAAGCGCATCGAGAAGATTCACGGACGCGGCCCGCACGGAAAGACAGTTGTGTTTGGACTGTTGGAGCGCCACACCGGAAAGGTGACGGCGTGCGTTGTGGATGGCCGCAAGAAGCATCATCTTCACGCCGAAGTGACCGCCAACGTCGAACCGGGTTCGATGCTCTACACGGACGCCCTGAAATCCTACGAAGGTCTGAGAGACTATCAGCACAAAGTCATCGACCACGCGGAAGCGTACGTAGATGGCGCGGTTCACACGAATAAGATGGAGAATTTCTGGAGCCTCTTGAAGCGGGCGATCAAGGGAACCTATGTAAGTATCGAACCGTTCCATCTGTTCCGCTACCTCGATGAGCAAACCTTTCGTTACAACGAGCGCAAGATCAACGACAGCGACCGCTTCAAGCTGGTGCTCGGGTCAGTGACCGGCAAACGCCTGACGTGGAATCTTCTGACCTGTCAGGAGGCCGGGTGATGGCAGAGCCACACGGACAGAACGTAGACGACAAGGCAGAGGGCAAAGAGAACAAACCAAGAAAGCCGCTTGAATACAGGCGATTCGAGAAGTTGCTGAAACAGGTCATCAAGTCACCACCGCTTAGAAAACCGAAACCGTAGACAAATGTCTTAATCATTGCAGCCGCTTGTTGCAGCCGGGCCGTCCCGACCATCTTTTGTTGTTCTTCTTTCCGGGTTCTCCATTCATCCAAATTGCCTCGCTCCATTTTCCATCCTTGCACTGAGAAATATCTATCATCTCTGACAGCCACTCGTTTCTGGAAATAAGCCGCACGAAATACGTTCCTGGGCCTATAGATTCGCCTATATCAGTGATTCCGGGAACAAAGTCGCCATCTCCGACTGGGAGAGCGTGCATAGATGCAATCTGCTTTTGTACTGATGTCGGATCGGAACCAAACTCCTGCTGGATATTCGGATGAAAGTCATGAACGGGATACTTACCGACTACATCTACCGCCAACTGAAACGGCGGCGATGGCGTTATGCCTGCCATGACGAAAGCGTATGAATCTCCGCCCGTGATGTTATTCAGAGACTCTTCGGAAAGACCAAGAATCTGATTGCTGCGCTTCATGGTAGCGTCGAACTGTTTCGCGTTCTCATCAATATTGTTTTTGAGAGTATCTGAGGTTTGTTTCAGGCCGTCCTTCGTCTCTCGTAAGCTATTGGCGATGCCTTGAAACCTTGCCGCCTGTCGGGAATCCTCGACGTATAGGTTTCTTATCTCCGCAACCAAAAGCACGGTCATAAGAACAATCCATGCGGCCTTTTCCGTTTTGCTCGGCTCTTTGCGCAATTGCAACACTCCCGCTACAACGCCAGCGATGGCGATATAGACACCGACTGGAGGCCGATGACCAGTGACAAACAAGTGGCGTGAAACGAACACAGCGACAGCGCAAAGAACCGTTGGTAAAACCCACAAGTGGAGTCGCGCCCATCGGTAAACCTGTAGCGACCACACCGTAAAAAACCACTTGAGCGGAAAATGACGAACGACGATACGATACAGAAGAAGGCGCATCGCAATACGCCTAAAGGCGGACGGAGGCTCAAAAAGGCGCATGAAAACCCTCGAACTTGGTACGGTTCATAACCATATCTCGGTCCGCCAGGTGAGTCAAGTAATTTGTTGCCCTTGGTTTTGCCTGTAAACGAGGTGCGGAAATGAAAAGGCAGGCTTCCTTGCTCTTGATCGCTATCGTTGTCTTCTTCGGCGCCACGCTTGGCGTACGGCTCGAAGAAACGCGCGGAGCGCCGCCCCAGGCCGCCGCCACCTTCTCGGCCGAGGAGCTTCGCGCCTTTGCCGCGCTCGAGCCCATCGACACCCATACCCACGTCTTCCAGAGCGATCCCGCGTTCTTCGCCATGCTGCAGCGGTTGCACCTGCACATTCTGGATATCTGTGTGGTCGATCGCCATGGCAAGTATCAGTCGCATCTGGAGCCGCAGCTCGGTGCGGCGCTTAAGGTCGTGGGTTCGAGCGTCGGGGCTGCCGCGCTTTGCACCACCTTCGACCCGTACCCCTTCAGCGAACCCGGGTTTGCGGCGGCCGTGATTCGCCAGATCAACCAGAACTTCGAGCAGGGGGCCATCGCCTTAAAGATCTGGAAGAACATTGGCATGGAACTACAAGATGCGAAAGGGAATTACATCCTGCCGGACAACCCCGTCTTCGCCCCCATCTACCAGGACATCGCCGCTCACCACAAGACGCTGGTGGCGCACGTGGCCGATCCCAACACCCTCTGGGAGCCGCCCAATCCTGACGCGCCCGACTACTCCTATTACATGGAACACCCCGAGTGGTACATGTACAAGAAGGCTCACCCGGCCTCGAAGGAAGCGATCCTTGAGGCCCGCGACCATATTCTGGAGCAGAACCCCGACTTGCGGGTGGTCGGAGCGCACCTCGGCAGCATGGAGGCCGACTTCGATCAGTTGGGCCGGCACCTCGACCATTACTCGAACTTTGCCGTCGATCTGGCGGCGCGCATGCCCTATCTGATGAAAGGGCCTCGCGCCAAGATGGTCGCCTTCATCACCAAGTACCAGGACCGCCTGATCTATGCCACCGACCTCGGATTCGAGTCCGGCCAGGACGCCGCCAAGGTGGTGAACGAGTGGGAGGACACCTACGCGCGCGACTGGCGGTTCTTCGCTACCGCGGAATCGGTGGACGAGCGGGGCCGCAAGGTGGAGGGTCTAAGCCTGCCGGAGCCGGTCCTGCGCAAGCTCTATCACGACAACGCCGTCCACTGGTTTCCGGGGATCATTCAGGGCGCTCACTGAACCTTACCGGCGAGGGCGCGGTCGGACGGGCCTTGACATCGCCTGAGCCGCGAGCTATGCTGGTCTGTTAGTAACTCTGTGGTTCAGTCAGCCTCCCGGGGCGCGCGAAAATATGCCGCAGAGGGGCTCAAGGCGGGCGAAGGGATGAGGCTGGTGGGTATGCAACGATTATTGGCAGACAACGTGATACACGGCGCCAAGGCCGTCCCTTCCCGAGACCATTCCTTGGGGTACCCCGTACCCCCCAATTATAATGAAAAAAACCCCCCCTTAAAATGAAAAACAAACCCGAGAAGTTGTTTAGAATCAACAAAAGTGTCTAAAAACAAACCTAGAACAAACCTTAAACAAACCCAGCCGCGACGCGATGCCGATCCCGTAAGTGATTTAGAATCAGCAGGCGTTTTTGAACAGGGCTGAAACAAACCTAAACAAACCTGAGACAAACCCAAGGCTGAGACGAGGGTCCATTACTTGACGGTTACTCCCCGTTCAAGTACACTTCCAGATGAGCTTCCACGATGGTTGGTTGACCGCAAGTTGAAGTAGATGGGGAAACAGGCCTTGCCCTTCATCGGCAACGGTCAGAAGCCACGGTGCGACGAAGTTATCGAAGATAAAACGTCCAACTCAAGGGTGGAGCGCTTGGTTAGCTGGACGTTCCAGAGTCCCGCCGCGCCGCGCCGGCGCCGATCGAGGCCGATGGCTACTTTGCTAGCCCTCCTGCTGGCGCCTTCGTTGGCGTCGGCGCGGGTCAATCTCCCGCACACCAAGATTAACCAGACCATCCTGCCGAACGGGCTCCGGGTGCTCATGGTCGAAGATCACCAGGCGCCCGTAGTGAACGTCAGCGTCTGGTATCACGTGGGATCGAAGGACGAGCGCGCCGGCCAGACGGGATTCGCGCACCTCTTCGAGCACCTGATGTTCGAGGGCACCACCAATCTGGGCCCCGACGAATTCTCCAACTACATCGTGCGCTCGGGCGGCATCGACAACGCCTTCACCACCGAAGACACCACTGTCTTCTGGGAGACGGTCCCTTCTTCGAATCTGCCGGTCGCTTTGTGGCTCGAGGCGGACCGCATGCACAACCTCGACATCAGCGACCACAGCTTCAAGAACGAACGGCAAGTGGTGGAAGAGGAGCGGCGGCAGCGCTTCGACAATCAGGCTTACGGCAATGTGGTCGAGACCCTCTACCAGCACGCCTTCACCGTGCACCCTTACCGGCACGTGCCCATTGGCAGCATGGAAGACCTGGATCGGGCCACCCTCAGCGACGTGCGCGGCTTTTACGACACCTATTACGTACCCAGCAACGCCACCCTGGTGATCGTGGGGGACTTCTCCAGCGATCAGGCGCGAGCCGCGGTCGAGCAATACTTCGGCCCGATTCCGCAGGGCGCTCCGGTCAAGCGCGACATCCCGACCGAGCCCCCGCAAACGGCCATGCGCAGCCTCAAGCTCTTTGACAATGTGGCCTTGCCCGCAGTGGTGGAGGGCTTTCACATGCCCGCTGACGGGACGCCGGACGCGTATCCGGTGCGCCTGGCTTCCAAGATCCTCTCGGCGGGCGAGAGCTCCCGCATCTACCGGCGGCTGGTCTACGACAAGCAGATGGCGCTGGAGGCCGACAGCGAAGGCAATTTCACCGAAGATCCCAACCTGTTCTTCGTCTTTGCGGTGCTGGATGACGATTACACCCCAGCCCAAGCCGAGGCCGAGGTGGAGAGCCTGCTCGATGATCTGCGCAGCCATCCCGTCTCCGCGCAGGAGCTCGACAAGGCCAAGAACGAGATCCTCAATGACCTGATCGTGAGCCGGCAGGGCGTCCAGACGCGCGGCGAGGAGCTGGGCTACGACGCGGTGGTGTTGAAGGACCCCGAACTTGTCAACACGGAGATCGAACGGTTCCTGGCCGTGACGCCGGCCGATATCCAGCGTGTGGCGCGTACCTACTTTGTACCGGAGAACATGACGCGCATCGAGGTCTATCCCAAATCGGAGCAGGGAAGCGGGCAATGAACGGGCGCCGGCTCTTTCGAAACGCTCGAGGGCGGTCTCTGGCGTTGATGGGGGCGCTTTGGGCGGTGCTCCTCGCGCCCGGCGCGGCAGCGCTCGGATCGGAGCGCACTTACCCGCCGGCCGTCGCCCCGCCCGAAGCGATTGCGCTGCCCACGCCGATCGTGCGCACCCTCCCGAACGGTCTGCGGGTGCTGGTTGTGGAGCGCCACTCGCTGCCGGTGCTGACGCTCCGGCTGGTGGTAGCGGCCGGCCCTGAGACCGATACCGCCGGACTGCCCGGCATCGCCCAATTCGCAGCCTCCATGCTTAACGAAGGCACCAGGCGCCGGTCGCCGATCGATATCGCCGAGGCCGTGGACGGCGCCGGCGGCACTTTCGACAGCAACGCCGACTGGGACAGCACCTTCGCCGTCCTCACCGTGCTGTCGGACCAGACGAGCCTGGCCTTCGATCTGATGGCCGACATCGCCATCAACCCGGCCTTTGCGCCAGCCGAGGTCGAACGGACTCGCAAGCAGACTATTTCCGCCCTTGATGTCCTGCATCGAGACCCCAGCTACCTGGCGGACGCGATCATCGACCAGACCCTGCTGGCGGGTACGCCTTACGGGCATCCGGCCGACGGCACCCTGGAATCGATGGACCGCCTGAGTCCGCAGGATCTGGCCGCTTTCCACGCTCGCCGTTACACGCCGTCGAAGACCGTTCTCGCGGTGGTGGGAGACATCGCGGCGGAGTCGGCTTTCGAGCAGGCGGCACACTACTTCGGCAGCTGGAGCGTGGAATCGCCCTCTGCCTCCGGCAAACCCGCGCCGGTCCTGGCGGCGCCGAGCGTTCCGCCCCCCACGGCCGTCGTTGCCGCGCCGCGGGTGCTGATTATCGATAAACCAGACGCTGTCCAGACCGAGATTCGCGTGGGCAACGCGGGCATTTCGCGCTCGAGCCCCGACTACGTAGCCTTGACGGTGGCCAACGAGATTCTCGGCGGACCCGCCTCCAACCGGCTGTTCAGCGATTTGCGCGGCGAGCACGGCCTCACCTACAGCGCTTCCAGCGATATCGACTGTTACCGCACCGCGGGAACCTGGGTGGCCAAGACCTCCACCCGCACCGCGGAGACAGCCAAAGCGGTCCGGCGGGTGCTCGACGAGATGAAGCACATGCGCGACCGGCCCATCAGCCGGGAAGATCTCCAGCAGGCGGTCGATTATCTGATTGGGCACCAGGCGCTCGACTTCGAGACCTCGGCCGGCATCGCCGACCAGTTTCTGGACCTCATGAACTACGGCCTGAGCCTCGACACCTGGAGCGCCTTGCCCGCGGCGCTGCGGGGGCTCACAACCGACGAGGTGTGGCAGGCCACCCGCCGCTACCTTGATCCAGACCAGGCCACCATCGTGCTGGTGGGAAATGCCTCGGCGTTCGACAAAGATCTGAAAAAGCTGGGCCCGGTAAAGGTGATCCCGATCGATGCGCTCGACCTGAGCGCACCCGGATTCGAGCGGCAGGCCGCAGGTGGCCGGGGCCGTTGAGCGGGTCGGAACCCGGCACAGACCGCAGACTTCCCGGAGGACCAACGTTGCGAAAACTCAGTCGAGCTGGTTTCATAAAATCCGCCCTCGGCGCGGCCGGCGCCCCCTGGCTCATGCTCACGGACGGCCGCTCGGAATCCCGCCCCCTGCAGCCGGACGGCGAGTCGTCCGCCGGGAGTTTGAAGACTTTTGGAACAGCCGGGAAGGAGGAGTTGCTTCACCCCGGGCAGGAACTCGCTCTATTCTCGCACCAGGGCGCCGGTTGCCTGACCCATATGTGGTTCGGCGGCGACTGGCCGGGATACGAGTCCACGCGAATCCGCTTCTATGTCGATGAGGAGTCCAAGCCCTCGATCGATATGGAGCTCTTTCCCGGACACGGCATCGGCTGGGGCGATCCCTCGGCTCCCTGGGGGTCGCATCTCTTGGGAAAGACGGGCCAGCCGAGCGGCCTTTACAATACCTATCGCATCCCTTTCGGACGAAGCATCCGGGTCACCGGACAGCTGGGAGCCGCGGTCGACAAGCCGCAGCCCTTCTGGTGGATCTTCCGCGGGATCGAGAACCTGCCGGTCCGCCTGGGGCAGGTCCAACTTCCCACAGAGGCGCGATTACGGCTCCAGGTGCGACAAAACGTGACCCTCGAGCCGCTGCAACTGTTCGAGATCGGCCAGTCGCAAGGATCCGGGGCGCTCTTTCAGGTGATGCTGGCGGTCCGCAGCGCGAATTTCAGCTATTTGGAGGGCATGCTGAGGGCCTATCTCGACGGGGCTTCAGAGCCGCTGATGTTGTCCTCCGGGACGGAGGACTACTTCCTGGGAACCTATTACTTCAACCGCGGCCTCTACCATCTTCCACTCGCCGGTCTGACCCACAAGGTCCAGGATCCGAAGGGTAACTGCAGCTTCTCCGCTTACCGCCTCCATGACGACGACCCTATTTTCTTTCACCAGGGACTGCGCTTGCAGTGGCGGAACGGCGAAGAGAAGGACGGGAAGATCTACGGAGACGAGCGTCCTCGCCAAAGCCACACCACCAGCTACGTCTGGATTTACGAATGGTAAGCAGGCGTACCAATCGACTCAAGCGAGGGGCGCCGCGGTCAGCCCGGAGACGGCAAGATGGCCAGCGGCGGCTTGCAGGTTGTAACACTCCCTTTGAGGCAGGCCGCGATCAACGCGGGCGCGCCGGCACCTTTTCTATCTCGTGGGGTGGGATCTTGAAGATCGGAGGTCTGACCCCGCTGGATCCGATCTGAACATCGACGGCCGCCCCACTTTTCACGCTCTGTCCGGCGGCTGGGGATTGGCTCACCACCTTGCCAATCGTGCTCGCATCCGTAACGGATTTATTCGTCACCTTGCCTAGGGTCAGTTTCTTCGAAACCAGGGCGGTCTTGGCATCGTCCTGCGTCATTCCCGTCAGGTCGGGCACGCTGACGCCCCTGAGAAGCAGCCAGAGGGTAATGCCACCGCCTATCAGCAGCACCGCCGCTACAATCAGGATCCACCACGGGAAGGGCTTGCGTGCTTTGCGTTCTCGCACGGTGAAAGCGATGGTGGGGCCCTGGGCAAAATCCTCGTCCGGGTTCTGCACTGAGATCGCGTCTACGCGGAAAGTGTAAGTGCCCGGTTTCGTCCCCGCCGGAGCCGCAACCTCCACCGAGAGTTGCTGTGTGCCGGCCGCAGCAAAGTCACGCTCCGGCTCGCCAACAAGTTTCAGCCAAGCCTTCTGGGATGGGTCTTGCGGCACGATTGCGGCCCGTCCGCGCAGAGGCCGCCCGCTGGCGTTCGCAATGGTGAACGCGACCGTTCCGCGTCCTTCGGCGTCCAGCGTGATCGTGCTGGAAGGCGCCGTGACATCAAAGACCTTGGCCATGATCAATCCCCCTCGTCTCTAACCTGAAGTAGCGGTCGCCGCCCCCTCGGCCCATTCTGGGGACGCTTCGAGGCATCGTATGTCTTGCAGAGAACTAGCCTCGCCGATCAGGTCTTAGCCGACCGCATTATAGGCGCGATGGCACGAAAAGTCAGCAGCGTTTATCCAGCGCGGTAGGGGCTGCAGGCGCGAGGGAAGAAGGCTGCTTCGGCTGGCCGTCGGATCGGCAGCCGCCCAGACCCACGACAGGCAAATCCCCGAGCCACGTCATAGCGCCCGTCGAGTAGGACGAGTTTGGCTGGCCGGGTCTAGGCGAGTGCCAGATTCAAATTCTCAATGGCCTCATCGATCTCGGCCGTATTCTTGTACCCCAAGGTCACGCAATTGACGCCCGCGTTCCGGAACGCGAACTTCATCGCCGCTTGGCGGTCCTCGCGCGAGGTGAACGAACCCTCTCCCGCGAGCTTCATGCTGATCACGCCCATTCCATCCTGGCGGACCTGCTTCACGTGGGTTACAACCTCGCTCACATTACCCAGTCCCGCCGTGTTGTAGTCCTCGGCGTCCATCCGCACGCCTTTATGATTCATCCGGATCATCGCGATCTGAAGCCACTGATTTGCCGGGAACTGGCGTAGCGCCGGGAGACCGTGTACCGAAGCGCCGTGCGCGATCACGGCGTGCCGTTCCTGGGCCTCCAGAATACCGTCCTGCCAGCGGAGGCTGTCGGTGGGCCAGGTGGCGGTGTGCTGCCAGTGCAGCAGCATCACGTCGAAATAGTCGGTGTTAGCCAGCTTGCGCAACTCGTCGATCTTCTGCTGCGGATCGACACCATCGTGGGTGGTGACTTTCGACATCAGCCGGTAACTGTCGCGCGGAATGCCCTGCAGCGCCACGCCTAGCATCCGGTGCATCTCGTCGTAAGACTCGGCGGTCTCAAAGAAACGAATGCCGCGGTCGTAGGCGTAGCGGACGGTCCTGGTAAATTGCTCCTGTCCGAGCTCGCGCTGCACTCGACCACCGAAGGTGCCGGTGCCGAAGGCGAGGCGCGTCACCTTCACGCCGGACTTGCCGAGGGTCACCCAATCTGTCGCAGTCTCGCGCGCTGCTCCCAGCGGCAAGCTTCCAGCCCCGGCGAGCGCCGCGGCCGCCAGTCCGGCCTTTAGGAATTCACGTCTCGAGTGGTGAGCCATACGGTGTTCCTCCCAATGGACCGCATCTTATCACGAGATCTCAATGCGCTGCTGGTGCCTTTCTGCAATCGGGGATCTGAATTTGGGGGAGCTCTGATTTCGGCGGGCGTGCCCGGCCTCAGTGCGAAGACGCCTTCGCCGCCTCGCCGCGCAGGCTCGCCAGCAGCATCCGCGCGTTTGGATCATCAGGAACGAGTTGAACAAGCTGCTGGGCGTAGGTGGTCGCCAAGACGATGTTTCCCCGGTCGCGCTCAAAGGTGATCAAGCCGATGAGGACGTTGCGGTCCGCCGGGCGCCGCTGATGAGCCTGCTGCAGCACCATGATCGCCTGGTCCACCTGGCCGCTGGAGTGCAGGGCAACCGCGTACACATAGCTGTAACGGACATTTCCGGGCTGGAGCGTCGCTGCCTTGGCGAGCAGGCGAAGGGCCTCCGGATACTGCTTCTGCCTCACCTTGAGCAGGCCTAGGGCATGAACAGGCTCGGCGGCATTGGGCGCGAGAGCGATCGCTTTCTCCAGCAACTCCTCCGCCTGGTCATCGTGTTGTTGACTCCGGTACAGGTCGGCAAGATTCACTATCGCCGGGATGAACTCGGGGTCAAGGCGCAGCGCGGTCTTCAACTCGTTCTCCGCCTCCGTGGCGCGGCCCATCTGGGCATAGAGCGACGCCAGGTTCAGATGATTCTCAGGCCTTTCAGCCGTCGCCATCTCGGAGGCGATCAGTTCCGCGAGGGCGGCGTCCAGGGCGGCTTTCTCTGCTTCGGGCACCAGGTCGGGCGGCGTTCCCGCCAGAACCCGTGCCGCTTCGATGCGGACCGAGCGGATGGGATCCGCCAGCAGCGGCGCGCCCAATCGGACCCGATCCGGGGGTGAAAGCGGCTCCAGGGTTGCCACGGCCTCGCGGCGCACCAAAGGATCGCTGTCTCCCAAGGCAGCCTGCACCACGGGCAGGGAAGCCGGAGTGAGGTAGGCCGGAAGCAGGCTCAAGGCGGTGGCGCGGGCAATCCCGGGCTGCCCCGGGTCCGCGATCAGCGCCGTCAGCAACTTTTCCGAGTCGACCTTTCCGTGGCGGCCGGCGTCGATCGCCTCGACAAACTGGGGTCCCGGCCGGCGGGGACCATACCACCGGTTTACGGCCTCGACAGCCCACTGGGCGGACTTGTCCCGATGGCACTGGGTGCAGGCGTTCGGAGTCCCGTAGTCCACCGAAAAGTCGGGCCGCGGCACCCGGAAGCTGTGATCGCGCCGCACGTGGACCACCATGTAGGTTGCCGTGGCCATGTGGCAGTTGACGCAGAGGGCGCCCAGCCCGCCGGCCTTGTGATGGTGGTGCTCCTCACTGTCAAATTTGGCCAGCGAATGGCACTTCCCGCAGACTACGTTCAGGTTCTCCGACGCCAGCTTCGCGCTGTGGGGGTTATGGCAGTCGGTACAGAGGACACCCGCGCGGTACATCTTACTCTCCAGGAACGAGGCGTACTCGTAGTCCTCTTCCTGGATCTGTCCGTCCGCGTAATAGACGCCGTCGTCCAGCAGCACGGGGATATAGGCATCGAGAAACCGGGACCCCGTCTCGTCCTTATTGGTGATGGGACGACGACGGGAATGGCATGGCGCGCAGGTTTCCACCACCCGGCCCGTGCGCGCCTGTCCCTTCCAGTGCATGGTTGCTGCCCCGGGTTCCAGGAACCACGATCCGGTGGCTGGCTTCAGGTCGACGACAAGGCCCATCGAGCCCCAGCCGGCCTGGTAGGAGGCCTTCGGGTGCTCCCGGGCCCAGGCCGCATGTTCGGAGCCCGGTCCGTGGCATGCTTCGCAGGCGACATTGATCTCTGACCAGGTGGTCGCGTAGCTGTCGTTCGCTAGGTCGTAATTTGGGCGCAGGTTGGTGGAGTGACAAGCCGCGCACATGTAATTCCACGTCTGGTTTCGCCCGGTCCAGTGGAGCGGATCGGTGTGAGGCATCTTCTGGTTGGGATACAGGTGAAACCAGCGCTGCCCGCCCTCCTGCTTGGGTCGCGAATCCCAGGCGATCCCGAGACACTGAAACCAGCCTTTGGGAAATGGGATTAGGTACTGCTGCAAAGGAAAGACCCCGAAGGTGTAAGCGATCGGGTACTCCTGGAGGCGGCCGTCGGGCCCGTCGGTGCGAACGTAGAATTGGTGGTCCTTCTTATAAAAAGTCGAGGTCACTCCGTCTTTTTGGAAGCGGGCGTCTTGGAAGTCGCCGAGGACGGTGCTGTCATTCGCCGGTTGCATGGCGAGAGCGTGATGGGACGAACGCCACGCCTTGGCCTCTTCGGCGTGACAGGAAACGCAGCGTTCCTCGCCGACGTAGACCGGCGGCGACGCAGAACGCAATGGGACTTCTCGGCTTCGGCGAAACGAGCGCCAGAGGAGAATCCCCAGAATCGACACCGCCAGCACGCCTGCCACGATGGCACGGCGCGGCGTGAACCACCGGGGCCCGGCGTGGATCGTCATCGGATGGCTCCTCGACCGGTCACGACGCTATCTTGCACCAGCCGTGCCTCCAGGCGCGACCCCCAAACCTTCGGCCCGGGCGAGATCTGGCCGCGGTCAAGCTTCAGGTTCCAAACCTTCGGAAATACGGCGTTGCTGCAGTTCGGCTGCGGCCACCGCGACGCAGAGTGCAACTTTCGCGCTCGGCGGACTCCGGCCGATCACTCTTTGAAGACAATCGGCGGCCCGCTGACTCGTTTTCCCTTGAGCTCGATGCTGACCTCTACGCGCTCGGCGACCCTGATGAAAGGCGGAATCCCATGAGTCATGTCGTAATCGTTGCGATCGAAAGCCATCGTCCCCTTGATTTCTCCCTCGCCTGTCCCTTTGCCCACAACGGTAAACGTTGCGGTTTCGGGTTTGGAGATGCCCCGTATCGTGAACGTGCCCGGAAATTCAATGGTGGTGGGGCTGGTCTGTACAACTTTGTTGGAATGAAACGTAATGTAAGGGTCCTCTTTCGCGTTGAAGAAATCCTTGCTCTTCAGCTTGTTGTTCTTGAACCCGCTTCCCGTATTCACGCTGGCGGCGTCGATCTTCACGTCCAGAACGGCGGTGGAGACATCCGGCGAAGTAAGGGTCAGTGTGGCGTCCCACTTGTCGAACGTACCGGCCAGCGCCATCGATGACTTGATTGCAAAGCTTACGGTGCTTCCTTCACGCGTCAGTTTGAAAACCGGTACACCCTCAGGGGCCTGCGCTCGGCCTGTCGGCAGGAACGACAAACACAGAAGAGCGGCCTGTAGAGGAAGAAGGTTCTTGCAGGATCTCATCATGTCCCTCACCTCGCGGTAGTCGTATTGGGCGCGCGCTGGCGCCGAGCGCATTTCTGCGATTCAGGCCTCGATCGACATCCCCATGTGACGCCGATCGATCACCGCCACTTCGAGCCTGGCCAGCAGTTTATCACCACCAGCCATGCATCGCCGCTTCAATCACCCTGCCGCCAATCGCTCAATCACTGAGTGGGTTGATTGGCCGAGGCTGGCGCAGACCTTGCCGTTTGGGTCTGCGAGAGTTTGACAGCCGGCATTGGGCGCTGCCCTGCGACTGGCCTTGGTCAAGCTGGGAACAACGATCTGAATAGGGATGTTCACTTGACATTCCTGAAATAGAGGTTCAGGGTCAGTCCCGCGACGTTCAAATGGGTGGGGCTGCAGGTGGGACAATTCTGGCGAAGATAATAGGTTTCCAGCATCAGGAGACGCTTGTAGGGCCAATCGAGGCCCCAGGTGTACTGCTCCTGGCTCCACGATGCTTTCGCGCTGTCATAGAAGACTTCGGCCGATGTGTAAGGCGTGAATCGGAACGTGCCGACGGTGACATCGTACTCGAGTGACAGGTCATTTCGGTAGCGGGTCGAGTAAACGCCATTGACCCAGCGAAACTCCACTCTGTTTCGATCTCGAACGAGAAACCGGGAAATAGGGCGAGTACCCGCCAGGGCTTCAGCCACCAGCCGATTCTCATACTTCGGTTTACCCGACACCGTGTGCAGGTACTCGTATCCGCCACCAAATAGGAATGTGTGCTCCTTGTCGGGATCGATGTTTTCAAGGTGAGGTTTCGTAATGGTCTTCAACTGGTAGCCAAGTCCCAGCCCTGCTGCCAGTTGTTGGTAGCTTAAGTCTCCGCCTCTCTTTAGTTCCGTCAGTGCTAACAGGCGCAAATTATCTGAAAACTGGACATGAGCGTCGACGGCGGGCCAGAATTCCCCCGCAGTCTGAGGCTGTTGCGCCGAAGCACTGCAGTGCGCCGAGACGTAAACGCATAGACCGGCGATGATTCCCAAAACGGAGTTTCTGGGCGTCATGCAAAGTCTCTTGGCGGCGAACCGGCCCAAAGCCGGAAAAGGTCCGGGTCGCTTACCGCTAAGCCTGCCGCTAGCGCGTGCGATTGAGAATGTGGCGGCCCTTGCGAGCCGCCACGGCGAAGGTCGTTCTGGCTAGTCGCTGGGGCCTTTGGTCGCCGCCTCGGCCTCGGCCATCCTTTTCCCCATCTCCGCCTTGATCGCGTCAAGGTTGAAGCTCGCGCCCCGCTGCATCGGCGGATAATCAAGGAAGGTTTGGATTTCCTTGGCCATTAACTGCTGGACGAAAACGAAGCGCCAGAATTGGTACTTGAACCAATCGAAGTATTGCTGCGCCCCGTCCTTCGTCCCGTTGCCGGGCCAGCCCGTACGCTCGAAGGGATCGAGACGAAGGTTGGTGATGTAAGGCACGTCCGGGTGGGTCTTTTCACCCAGCCAGCCTTGTGGTTGGTCGATGAAACGGAACTTGTAATCGTCAATTCGCACCGCGCCGATCGTGCTTTCGCCGAGGTAGAAGATCTCGTGGCGCGCCGACGGACCCTGGCCGGTGATAGCGGCCATCTGGTTGTAGCCATCCAAATGGTTCTTGTAGGTGCGGTCACCGATCTGCTTGCCCTTCAGCAATTCTTCGGTGATGTTCGGATTGCCAGCCGCGGCGACGAAGGTGGGAAGCCAGTCCAAGCCGGAGAAAATTCCGTTCTGCACCGAGTCTGCCGGCACGTGACCGGGCCAGCGGAGAATCGCGGGAACGCGGAAGCCGCCCTCGAGGACGGTTCCCTTGGACTGCGCGAACGGCGTCTGACCGCCGTCGGGCCAGGTGAAGACTTCGGTGCCGTTGTCGGTGGTGAACAGAACGATGGTGTTGTCGTCCACGCCTATTTCCTTCAACTTGTTCATCTCGATGCCGATGTCGTCGTCCAACTGCGCCATGCCGGCTTCTTCTTCTGACCAGCCATTCTCGGCGTTGCGCAGCGCTTCATACTTCGGCGAGAGGTGAGTGACGATGTGCATGCGGGTTGGGTTCAGCCAAACGAAGAATGGCTTGCCGTCCTTGTGGGCCTTGTCGATGAAATCGAGGGCGCGGTCGCGAATCTCGTCATCCACCGTCTCCATGCGCTTGGGATAGAGCGTGCCGGCGTCCTCAATCTTCTGTTTGCCGATCTTTCCCCAGCGCGGCATCTCGGTGGGGTCATCCGTATCGGTCGCCCAGCAATGAACCATGTTGCGCGGACCGAGGACATTCAAGAGATTCTGCGGGTAATTGGGATGCGCCGGGTCTTCCATGGCGTCTAGGTGATACAAGTACCCAAAAAACTCATCGAAGCCGTGGACGCAAGGCAAGAATTCATTGAGATCGCCGAGGTGATTCTTGCCGAACTGCCCGGTAGCATAGCCCATGGACTTGAGCACCGTAGCGATGGTCACCGCTTCAGCAGGAATCCCGATTTTGGCACCAGCCTGGCCGACGGTGGTCATGCCGGTACGGATGGGGAGTTCGCCGGTGATGAAGTTCGCGCGACCCGCCGTGCAACTCGCCTCGGCGTAGTAATCGGTGAATAGCATGCCTTCCTTGGCGAGCTTGTCGAGACTCGGGGTCTTGCCAGCCATCAATCCCCGGTGATAGGCGCCGATGTTCCACATGCCGATGTCATCACCCATGATCACCAGAATGTTGGGTTTGGCTTGGGTACTTCCTTGAGCAGGTAGCTTATGGGGCGCTGAGACCGCAGCCACAGCGCAGAGAAGAATGGCAACCAGCGACGTGCACCATCGAGCGGCAAAATTCATATACTCCTCCATGTGGAATCCTCCTTTAGAATCCTCCCTGGATTTTGCAATCGCTTGCTAACGGTAATGTCCAAAATGGCTAGAACAGCGGTGATGTGGTGTGTGTGAGTCGGGATTGAGCGCTTTGCGTGCCGGAAATAAACCCGAGGCCGGGCTCAACCCGGCTTCGCTCCCGATCATCCCTCCCCCCGAACCAGCCTGGAATCTGAAACCGAGCCAGTTCGAGGAACCTGCACTGCCATTTTCCGAAGATCAGGAGGCTATGGCCACTGTCAAAACTGACAGTCTCCCAGGAGGTAAGGGCTCGATCCCGACTGCAGGTACGGCCGGAGGATTCACTCACCAGAGGCAAGGCAGCGACGGGCAGGTGGCGGGGCGGGGAAGCCGGCGGCGCGCCACGGTCAAGTCGAGGTTGCGCTGCGCGGTCGATGAGTTCGGCCCATACCAACGGCCGAGCCCCGCGGACCTCGCCACCCAGCACTGCCACGCCGCCGAGAGATTCTGGTAGTTGCCGCCATACCGGATGTACGCGCCCTCGCTGTAGTTGAACATCAGCGATTGGTGCCTCGAGACCGGCGCCGCGATTGTGGCGCCGATCCGGGAGTTTCTCTGATAGGTTAGCGGACATTAGGAGCCACACCTTCGAGCGAGGCGGCAAGGTTCTGCTCCAGCGGTTGGTTCGCTCGACAGGACGGCGCTTGAGGAGGCCTCGCCCACCAAGGCCCCGTCACCTTGCGGGCCAGGGGACTGGCGCCGAGCGCAGTTCCGCGAATCACGTCTCGATCCCACCTGCCGATATCCCTATTGATGCCGATCGATCACCGCGACGTCGAGCCCGACCAGGCGCAGTCTATCGCCGGGGTCGCCCTGCCGTCCCCGCCGTGTTAACTCCCCGTTATTGAGGTCACAGATATCTATCATCCACATTACAGCAATTCAGTAATGGCCGTCATAGATTGTTTACAAGGGCTTGGCCGCGCAATCCATGGCAGGAGACGACACGAAAACCGCGGGCAGAACGCAGAGAACCGCCGCACGCCGCGCCTGGGTCGATACCCGTTGGGCTCTGGCGTTGGCCCTGTTGGCGGCTAGTTCCATTGTTGCAGCTGGTAAACCGGATCCCACGCTCAGAGTTCGTGTTTACGACTATGCCGAGGTCCCCCGCGGGGTCCTGGGTGGCGCGGAAAAGGAGGCGGCCCGGATCTTCAGCGCTGCGGGAATGGATATGGTGTGGCTCGACTGCTTCAATCCCTGGTCTCAATCGAGCTTAGGGCTGGAGCCGGCCGAACCAGCTGGACAGGCAGGCTGCGACGGGCAGGTGAAAGGAGCAACCGTTGCCTTGCAGATTCTGCCTCGTTCTGCGCCGGCCTGTAAGACCTTGCCCGATGAGATGTTCGGCGTGGCAACCGGGCGCGATCTGGCCAGCGTCTTTTACGGACGTGTCCAAGACCTTGCCTGGGCGCCGCACGGGATGAGATTCCGCTGATTCTCGGAGCCGTCATAGCGCACGAACTCGGCCACCTGTTGCTCGGAGCCAACAGCCACTCGCCTTCCGGGATCATGTGCGCGAATTGGGATCGGGAGTACCTGCGGGTGGCCTTGATGAGGGGTTATCAGCACTTTTCGCCGGACCAGTCGGCGGTGTTGCGAGCGGCGGCCGCTCGTAGAAACCAAGGGACGACTCATCCCTAATCGGCTGGCTTCCACGCGCACAACGCTGTGCGAGAGCTTGACAGCCGACACGGGGCGTTCCGGTAGCTCTGAGACCCGCCCAAGGTTTTGCCAAAACCTGCCGATGTTCTCGTGTTATGCCCCGACTGGACACCAACTGATGACCGTCGCGTCACAAAGCGAATCGACGTCGAGGTATTATCAGACGCTGATACCCTTTTTGCTGGCGAGCAACCCCCGACGGTTGCCGTTTGGTCAACCGTTGGTAATCTGCCCGGCCCCACCGAAGTATGTTCCTTTGATCGCACGTGAAGCGCCCCAGTCAGGTCCAATTCGCTAAATCTGTAAAGTTTTTGCACGCTTTGCGCTTCACTTGACTGACTGTTATTGTTTTATAATGCCATTGATTCAAAAGGAGATACCTGATACGGTCGAGCGATGAAGAGGCTCGCTCTTGGCGTCGTCCTGCTGCTGGTTCTGGCCGCCCTCGCGGACGTGTTGGTGCTGGCCCGGGCGGCCGTCGACCCCATCCGGGTGGGCGCGGTACTTGGCGCTACGGCGTTGATTCTAGGAGCGTTCGTGGCGTTGACGGACGGCGCCGTGATCCGGACGCTGCGGCACTGGGCAGGGAAGTCGCGCCTGTCGGCGTTGGCGCTGCCGCTGCTCTGGCTGGTTCCCTACCTGATCTACGCGGGCGGTACCGGGAGCTTCTCGCGGGTGGCCCTGCTTAAGCTGACAGCCTACCTGCTGGCCCCCGTAGTCCTGCTGCTGCCCGATCGTCACCGCCGCCGGGAGACCGCGAACTGGCGTGATTTCATAGCGATGGCGGTGATCGCGGTGCCGGTGCCGGCGCGCTGGCTGGCGGACGCCTGGACCTGGCCCGAGGACCTTTACTTTCTTCTGCCGCTGACGGCGGTTTGCACCGGGGTCTACGCTTTCGTGGTGGTGCGGGGCCTCGAGGACGTGGGCTATCGCCTGTTGTGGCGGCGCGCCGACCTCAAGACCGGCCTCGCCAACTGGGCTCTGTTTACGATCCTGGCCATTCCGCTGGGCTATGCGCTCAGCTTCATCCGCTTCCATTCCCAGACGGTCGCCTGGTCGACGCTGGGGCTGCAGTTTGTCGGCATCTACCTGACCATTGCGATCCCTGAAGAGTTGATGTTCCGGGGAATTCTTCAGAATCTACTTGAGAAGACGATCTCGGCCCGATGGGGGGCCGCGGCGGGCGGGACCTGGGGGCTGGTGGCCGCATCGCTGATCTTCGGCGCCTCCCACTTCCATCATCCTCCGGTCCCGAACTGGCGCTACTGCATTATGGCCACGCTGGCCGGGATCTTCTATGGCACGGCGTATCGGACGCGGCGGCGGATCTCGTCGTCGGCGCTGACGCACGCGCTGGTCGATACGCTCTGGCACTTCTGGTTCTAGCCTAGGGATCGGGGTAGACGGCCGGCGCAGCGCGGTTGTACAATCGTGTCGTTCCAAAGATCGCGGCTTCAGACTCGATGCCACCGTGTCACGCCGCTACAAGGAGATCTGAATGAACCGGATTCGCATCTGCGTCGGACTGTGCCTCGCCGTTCTCTCCCTGGCTGCATTGTCGCTGGCGCAAGACTCCAAGTCCAAGTCGGAAGGTCCGATGGCGGGAACCTGGCAGTGCCAGGCCCACGGCCTCTCGAACGGCGACACGCCCTTCACCCTCTACCTGACCCAGGACAAAGAAACCGTCAGCGGCTCCGTGTCTTCGCCGCTTGGCGACGCCGATATCACGTCGGGCACCTTCGCGAACAATACCCTTGAGATCCACATTGACACAGACGGTGGAAACTACCTGTTGACGGCTAAGCTTGAAAATGGCCAGCTCAGCGGAGACTGGTCCGTTGAGGGTGGCGACAAGGGCAAGTGGGAGGGCAAGAAGGGTACCGAGACACCTCCGTCGAACTCTGCTAAGTGACTCAGTTTGCGTGGCACCAGCCAAGCTCGGTCTGGTTGTCGGCTGCTATAAGTAAACATAATATCGGTTATCGGACTTACTGGTCGTTTCGAAAACGTTGCTTCTGGGAGGCGGAAAAGACCATTTGTTCAGCAACACTCCTCCCAGGGATTTGGTTGGATTCAATCTGCCCTCTTGGATTTAGCGGCACGTTTGGCTGCGAGTCTGATGGCGTGAGCGAGAGCCTTGAGATGGCCTACCTGCCCGGGTGTATTGACCCACTCGCACGTCAGGCGTATTTTTTCGCTCGCATCTTCGTCTCCGGATTGGGCTTTCTGAAGCAGCTCTTGCAGACCTTGGGCGGTGCTCTTCACGCACCTCAGGAGATCGGCGCTCGAGTCGTCTTGCTGCTTTCCCTGGTGGTCCAGGAACTGAAAGACGATGAAGTGTGAATTGCTTGTAAATGATCCCTCGGGGATCGAAGGGGTGCCGGCGCCTCGAACAGAGACTTCGCTGTGGAAACGGACGAGCAGATCCGGGTGCTCTGCGCCCACACGATTCATATATTGGTTGAGGATCGCAAAGGCTGCTGAACTGTTGGGCCTTGATTTCCCCCTTTCCCATCGACTTACAGTCGGGTAGGAGACACCCAATTCCGCAGCAAGCCTGCCCTGGGTTAGACCGCGGCGAGCCCGCAGGTCCCTGACAAACTCTCCAAACTTATTCCTCTTCTCCAAGCTTATCCTCCCCCCTTGCAGCGAGCGTACATCATCCCCGGCCAATAGACTAAAGGTTAGCGCCCGCAGTCCCTGGCTTGCAATTGGATAGATGCCGCCTTAAGCCAAAAAAGTTATAATAGATGTGCAAGAGATAGTTGCAAGAGCATATGAAATATGGTACGGTGAGCTTGGCACCCCCCCGGGGCGAAGCCGAATAAAGGAAGCGGAGCCGGTCAATGCTCGCTCACGTGCGGAGTTCAATTGTTCCAGCGTTGTTGCGCGGCCCGTTAGCTCTGGATCAGGCTGGAATCCCCCGATATTGGGCCGCAGTGTGGGCGGCGTTCCTGCCTGGCGACCTTGCCCCCTCGACCGTGAGTAAAAACTTGGGTTACGTCGAAGGCTTCTACGCCTATGCGGATGCTGTGCTTGGTCTTGGCAAGCTGGACGACGCTCTGGCGTCACTCGATGTAGAAGCCCTGAGCCAGGCGCTGGAGGGCTTTTTTCAGTCTCTCCGAAATCGGTCGAACGTGTCGGAGGCTCGGTGGCAGGTACCGAGCCGGTTCACCACGGATATCTTGACGCGGGTGGCGAGAAGCTCGTCCCTGCATCGGGGACTTGTTGATCTCCAGGGCAAGCTCGCACGGATCGAGGTCCTGTACTCGCAACTGCGTGTCGGGAGGCGGCGCAAGGTACAACCGATTCGGTCGCTTCCTGGCGAGGTCGTCGGGGCTTTGTACGAACTGTTGGATCCTGTTTCCGGCTCCAATCCCTTTCGGAAGGGTGCAACGCGCTGGCGAGTGTACACTGCTTTCGTTCTGATGCTACATCATGGGTTGCGACGTGGAGAACTGCTCAGTCTCGCCGCCGACGCGATCAAAAGCGGTTTCGATGCGAAGCTTCAGCGAGAGCGTCACTGGCTCACCGTCAAGTACAACCCGTACGAGGATGATTCTCGCTATTCACGTCCATCTATTAAGACCGCGAATTCCTTGCGCCAGCTACCGATCGCCGAGCCAACCGTCGCGGTAGTCGACGAGTATGCCACGAGCTATCGCGGCCGACCTGCCCATTCCTTTCTAATGAACTCACAGAAGAATCGGCCGTTGTCGACCGAAGCGATAACGAAGGTGTTTGCGAGAATAACGACTTCCCTGTCCAAAAGCGTTCTGAAGGTGCTCTACGACCGCACCGGCAAGAGTTCGGTTACGGCGCACGACTTGCGCCATACCTGCGCCGTCCTGCGGCTCAATCGGTTTCTATCGGAAGGGGCTTCGATGGAAGAGGCGCTGCAGTTGCTGCGCGTCTATTTCGGCTGGGCGAGGTCGTCCAACGAGCCACTAAGGTACGCCCGAGCCGTCTTTGAGGACCGCCTCGCAACGGTTTGGAGGAATGAATTCGACGAACGGGTAGAAATCCTCAGGCATTTGAAGGGACCCAAATGAATGGCACCACACAATCAGAGGGGGGCGACTTCCCCATACTCAACCTCCCTCCCCTGCCGCCGGTCTTACGCTACTTCGATGATTTTTCGAGCTTGTACCGCTCCATTTCTCTGCCAGGCGAATTGGATGTGTGGAACCTGGAGATTGATGGAAGGCGCTCGCACCTTAACTTCCTCCAGTTTGACGAAAGCATCCGAGGCCTTGCCAAGAGCTTGTGCGGGTTCAATCTTTGCCGCGTGTCTCCGCGCACCAGCGAACACCTTTTCCGCGGGCTGCTCAGTGTACCTCCACAACATGTTATATCATTGGTTAGTCTGCCTCCAGAGAAGATCCGATCTTTGTGGAAGGTTCTCCAGGCAGAAGGTCTCTCCAAGGCGGGATTCGCATCCGTCAAGAATCTACTTAAGACAACCAGATGTGGGTAATGGGCGTAGATGCTCAGGTCGCGGCGCGGAAGCTCTCGCTCCAAGCGGGCAATCGTGCTGGTTCGGACCACCACCGGCTGCAGGTTGAACTTCTCCTCTAGCTCGCTCCTCCACTGATCGCAGAGGTGCGGCGGACACAGCACGCAGAGTCGGCGCGCATCCCCGCGATCGAGGAGTTCTCGCGCGATGAGCGCACCCTCAATGGTTTTGCCCACGCCGACATCGTCCGCGATGAGCAGGCGAACAGGATCGAGCCGCAGCGCCATGATGAGCGGCACGAACTGGTAAGGCCGGGGCCTGACCGAAAGCCTCCCGAGTGATCGGAACGGTCCGGCTCCGCTGCGCAAGCTGAGGCGGGCTGCGTCTCGGAGCAGCCGTCCGGAAATGAAATCGCCGGCCGTCTGAGGGTCAGGTGGCGGGAATTGGGCCTCTTCGATGTCGGCACCTTCGATTGCCTTGTGGATTCCGCAGACTTCGGCCTCGCTACCACTGAGCGGACGCAGCTTGAGGACCTCCAGGTCATCGGAAGGCAAAACCACCCAGTCCCGCTCCCGAACCCGAACCAGCGAACCGATGGCCCTTTCCCCGACTGCGGACGATTCCATTCCAAACCCCAAAGGTGCCGGCAACGCCTGATTTGTGAGGCAACGACTTGCGTTCGACCGCCCCGGATCGGCCACGATATGCCGTCTCCGGCAGGCCCGACGCAGGCGGCCATTCTATCACCTCCTACGGAAATGCCGGCCAACTCTGCCCACCGGCTGTGCTGCAGAGCGGGGACCGCGCGTTGACTACCGGCCGTTGGTCAGGTTGCTGGCGTCTGCCAACCGGGCAAGGAATTGGAGTCACTGGCGAAAACGGCAAGGGTCGACTGGTGTTTTCAAATGAGTATTTGGCGAAGCGACCTGAAGAGTTGAGCTGCCTATCTGCTTTGCTGTTGAGCTGGTCCGCGGGACCACTTGTCTGTCTCTTACGGAGCACTACTTGCGCCAGAAGGCCTCGTGGCCCGTGAGTCGGCACTTCGGCGCTCACCAAGAGTGACCCAGTAATGCTTGGTTAGAGTGACCACCCTGGGAAACAAGATTTAGCACAGGAGAGGGAACAGCATCATCATCCCACGCCGAAGGCGTGGAGCGGCAGGGTCGGCGGAGTCTGTGGCATCAACGGGTCGTCGTCGAGTTCGACGTGTTTGGATAGAAGCGCGCGATTTTGCCGCGGAGGAATTGGAAGTAATCGGGGCTGACGGTGAGGTCCAGCACCTCGTCGATGACCGGGAGAAAATAGGCCAGGGAGCGAATCGTGCCCAGGGGCGCAGCTTTGGTAGGGCGCAGCAGCCGGCGCGCCGCGGCGAGCACCAGGGCGTTTTCGACGGCCAGCAGGGGTACGCCTCGTTGATAAAGCTGGGCGGCCAGCAGACGGTCTTGCCGGCGAACGCCTCCTGTCGTTCCCGGGGTTTGGCGGTAAGCGCCCAGGACCAGGCGGACATATTCGTCCCGGTTGGGTTCCATGCTTGCCTTCTCAGCCTTGTGGGTCGCGCAGCGACGGGCCCTTGATGCGAACGGTGTGGCAGTAGTGGCGGAGCCGACTCAACAGCGCGTCCACCATGGCCCGGTTGCCCAGGAAGTTGTGCCACTCGTCATACTCGAGATTGGTGGTGATCAGGGTGGAGCGGCGATGGTAACGCTCCTCCATAAGTTTGAAGAAGATGTTGGACTGTTCGGGTTTCAGGTTGAGGTAGCCCAACTCATCGATGAGCAGGACGTCCAGGCGGGCGAGACGCTTCAGCAGTTGGCGGGTGGAACGGTCCGCCAGCGAGGCGTACATCTCGTCAAACAGATCCTGCGCCCGGATGAACTGACCCCGGTAGCCATTCTCCAAAGCTTTCAGCAGCAGACCCGAGGCCAGTCCGGTCTTACCCACCCCCGTGGGGCCGACCAAGATGATGTTCTCGGCCTTGGGGATGAACTCCAGTTCGGCCAAGGTGTGGATTTGTTTGCGCTGGACGCCGGGCTGGCGGGCGAAGGGAAAGGTTTCCAATGACCAGCGCTCGGGCAGGTTGGCGCGCCGAATGCGCCAGGCCAAGGCGGTTTCCTGCCGGGTGTACCACTGCGCCCGCAACAGCCGGGTGACAAACTCGGAGTAGGAGACGTCCTCCTTCTCAGCCGCACGCAACTGTTCGTCGTAGATCTCCAGGATGCCTTTCAGGTGGAGGTTTTTCAGCAGTTGTTCGAGTTCTTCACTGATCTTCAGGGTCGCCTCCGGTGTTGTCGTTCAGCAAAAAGTAGTCGCGCGCCACCCGGCGCAGGATCATGCGCTGGACGCGGTCCAGGTCGTACAGACCGTAGCGGGCGGCTTCGCGCACGGCAGCCAGGAGGGGTTCTCGGGGATAGTCCCGCAGCAGACGCAACAGTTGGCGCAAGGCCAGGACCACCAGCTTGCGGCTATGTTGCTTCAGGGCGGCGACATAGCCGGCCATCTCGGGGGCGTCCTTAAGGATGGCCTGTTCTTCAGGGTGGGGATCGGGGCGCTTGAGGCCCTGTCCCCGCGGCGGGCGGTGCGGGGCCAAGGTGATCCGCTGACGCCCCGCCTCAGCCATACGGCTGTGGGTGACCAGGTTGTGGGCGTCGAGTTGGATCTCCACCTTGTCCTTGGTTTCGCGCACCTCCACGCGGCGGCCGATCCAGGAGACCGGGACGGAGTAACGGTTGGTGGCGAGCGCCACGTATCCTTCCATGTCCACCAGGCGTTCGTGCAGCCGATAGACCTCGGGGATCCAGACCGGCAGCGGTTTCAGATGGGTCTGCTCCACCGCGAACAGCTCCCGAGGTACGGCGCGGATATGTTTCTTGTAAGTGGAGTTGACGCGGTCGCACCACTGGCGCGCCTGCAGATTCAAGTCCTGCCAGCTGGAGAAGGTGCGTCCGGCCAGGAAATTATGCTCAATGAACCGGAACGGTCGTTCCACCCGGGCCGAGCGATTGGCATGGCCGCGCTCATGAGCCACGAAGCGGAAGCCGAAGCGGGCGGCAAAAGCGGCCATTTCGGGCACGGGA
>Ga0335085_10001056_pt1 | contig 64958 bp, 33 predicted proteins | sample Lox_Sample_45_FD_206712 | JGI IMG/M metagenome (GOLD analysis project Ga0335085, IMG submission 206712) | Soil microbial communities from Loxahatchee National Wildlife Refuge, Florida, United States - Lox_Sample_4.5 | ecosystem: Environmental > Terrestrial > Soil > Wetlands | place: USA... | reverse complement strand
TGTAATCGGTAATGCGACTTCCTTTCGGGAGCTCAGCAATCGTACGGGCCATCGGCGGTCCTCCTCTCAAGTTAATGAGAGCAGAATACCGCACAAACCGTTAAGTGAACAGTATTGGGCTTCAGCCGTGCCGCCCAGCACCGGTACTTCTTTCCGTTACCCTCGGCAGGCGCCTCAGCGTGAGCTGAGGCGTCTGTCGAGGATAGCAAAAGCGCCGAAGGGCACTCTCCGGCACGGCACGGCTGAAGCCGTGCTCTTATGGGCTGCACCCTGTGCCATCACTTCATGCGTCCTCGATCGTCCCTCACGGCAGTTGCCAGTCTAGGCTATAAATGTCCATCGTGCCGGCGTCGCGCACGAACAGCGGCTCATCCTGCGGGCTCAATCCCATCCAGTCTCCGAGCAATCCGGCGGGCTGATGAAAATCGCCCAGCGCGGTTACGGTTTCGAGTTTTCGGTCGGCAAGCCTGAACCGGTGAAGAACATCCGTGCTTGAGACCGTGCCCATGAAGTAGAGGAAATCACCCTTCCATGACCACTGAGGATAGGCGATGGCGGTTGCCGCCACCTCCGACCACGTGTGCGCGGCGAAATCGTAGAGCTTGAGCTGCTGAGCGTTGTTGGTCATGGCGGCAAGGTATCGTCCGTCCGGCGACCAGCGCGGCGACCACATGCCTTCCGAACCGGGAATGATGGTCTCGCTGCGGGTAGCGAGATCGACGACGCGAATCACGTTCTCGCGGGCTCGATCCTCAGATAACGACTGGCCCCCGTACACCAATTGATGCCCGTCGGGCGACCAACCGGGGTCGCCTTGGTCACGGTCGCTGGGCGCCACCCGCTCGGGCGTGCCGCCGTCTGCGGCAATCAGGTACACTTGCCACGGTTTGCCCGGCACCTCCCCCATGAAAGCGATTTGGGCTCCATCCGGAGACCAGCGCGGCATGTAAGCTACCAAGGGCGCGCTTGTTAGCTGCACGCGCTCGGTACCGTCAGGTCGTGAACGCCACAGGGTGCCGTCCGGGTAGGCGCTGTAAGCCAACCCCTGGCCGTCTCTAGAGTAGCTTAGCCCAGTAGCCGAGATGCCATTGAGATAAGGTACAAAGCCGTGTGTGGAAGGCTCATACCGTGTCAATTCGCCGCGCGCCTGCACCGTCGTGACGAAAAGGTGCTTGCCGCCGGCGCCGGGCAAGGGATTCGACGTGCTCGCGGCGCCTACGGTCAACTGCACAGGCTCCCGAAGGGGCTTGTGAGACCATGTTCCCGCTTCCTGGGCTGCCCAGATATTCTGCGTCCCGCCCGCGGCGGAGACGAAGACGTAGTAGCTCCCGTCCGGCGTCCAGTTCCCGCAGCACTCCGAAGGGGGATGATCCAAGACAAACGGCAGCCGCCGCAGATGGGTGCTATCCGCGCGCACTTCCCAAAGAGTACTGGAGCGCGTCGCGGAAGCGGTGGCCGTGAACCTTAACCAGCGGCCGTCGGGCGACCAGCGCACAGCCGAGATGGCGCCAGTGCTCGCGCTGCTAATCCGGGTGCCGCTGGAGCCATCAGCTTCGGCAATGTAGAGGCCGTCAGCGGCTGCATAAGCCAGCTTCAGCCCGTCTGCTGACCAGGCCGCGTCGTGCGCCCTCAAACTGCCCAGGCGGCGCCCCGCGCCACCCAGCGTGGGAACCGTCCAGACATCGCAGTCCTCAGCGTAGACAAGGCAACTCAGCACCAGTAACTGCGAATGGTCCGGCGAGATGTCAGCAATCGAGACGTTCTCTAAGGAAGTCGGCAGAGGCTGAGCGTCGCCACCGCCCGCCGGCACCTGATAGAGCTTGCCGTCCTCAGTGAAGAAAATACGGGTGCCGTCGGTGGCCATCGCTCCCTTCACGGCGCCGTCATGGGTCACCCTCAGTGAGCCAGTGACGCGAGGCGGTGGCAAGACTGGACGGAAAACATAGGCCAGAACCGCTGCCGCGAGCACGACCGCGGACGCGAGCGGAACAAGCCACCGAACTCGTGCCGGGCGCGCTGCCGGAACCTCGGCCGTGCGGCCTGAATCCGTGTCGCGCTTCAATCGCTTGAGGTCCGCGCGCAAGTCAGCCGCGGTCTGGTAGCGAAGGCCAGGGTCTTTCTCCAGCGCTCGATGGATGATGGTCAAAAGCTGCTCGGGCAAGCCGGCTGTGAGCGGCGCGGACGGCATGGGACCGGCGTCGAGCAAGGCGTGAAAGATCACGGCGGTGGTATTGCCCGAGAACCTCTGCTGCCCGGTCGCCATCTCGTAAAGCACAGCGCCGAAGCTGAAAATGTCTGAGCGAGCGTCCACCTCCTCACCCCGCGCCTGCTCCGGCGACATATAAGAGGCGGTGCCCACGGCGGCGCCCGTGGTGGTGAGGTTGTTGAGATCGAGCGATCGCGTCAGCTCGTCGGAGGGCCGCTTCGACTCGCCGCCCGCCGCGGTCGCTCCGTGAGTTTGCCCATCCGCCTCGGGCGCTGCGAGCTTCGCCACTCCAAAGTCCAAAATCTTCGCCTGGCCGCGCGAGGTGAGGAAGACATTTGAGGGCTTGATGTCGCGGTGAATGATTCCTTTCGAATGCGCGGCGTCGAGCGCGTCGGCAACCTCCACAGCGATCTGCAGCAATTCCTCGGCGTCAAACGGGCCCGCCTCAATGCGGTGCTTCAGCGTCCGCCCTTCCAGCAGCTCCATCACCAGGAACGGCTGGCCGTCAGCCTCGCCGATGTCGTAAAGGGTGCAGATGTTAGGATGGTTTAGGGCCGAGGCAGCCTGGGCCTCTCGGCGGAAGCGCTCCAGCGCCACCGGGCCTCGAGTGAGCGCGTCAGGCAGAAGCTTGAGCGCCACCTGCCGCCCCAGACGAAGGTCTTCGGCCCGGTACACCACGCCCATGCCGCCGCCAGCAAGTTTTTCGACAATCCGGTAATGCGAGATTGCCTCACCAGCTACAATTTGAAGATTGGGAGCCACTTCGCATAAGGATATCATAGCGCTCGCGAGACACTAATAGGCGACGCAGTTGATGACAATCCAGACAGCAATGGCGGCCATCAGCTATCAGCCATCAGCAATCAGCTCTTAGCGCGGCTGACAGCTGATTGCTGAAAGCTGATGGCTTTATTCGTACCTCAGCGCCACCATAGGATCCACTTTGCTTGCGCGGCGCGCCGGGAGATAGGCTGCGAGCAGAGCCACTACGACCAACAGAACCGCGACCCCGCCGAACGTGGCAGGATCTGCCGGCCTAACGCCATACAAGAGGCTCGCGAGCAGCCGCGTGAGGCCAAGTGCCGCAATCACTCCGCCGGCCACACCGATCAGCGTCAGTAACAGCCCTTCTCCCACGACGAGCTGCAAAATGTCCCTTCTCGTAGCTCCCAGCGCGGCCCGGATGCCGATTTCGTGCGTCCGCCTGCTCACCGCATACGAGAGCACCCCGAAGATGCCCACCGCCGAAAGCATCAGGGCGATGCTTGCGAAAACGCCCAGCACTGACGCGGAAAAGCGCTGTTGCCAGAGCGAATCCGAAATCACGCCTTCCATGGTTCGCATTTCGATCGCGGGCTGATCAGGATCGACTTCCCATATGGCGCGGCGTACGGGGCCGGCGAGGCCAATAGGGCTGCCGTGGGTGCGGATGACAAATGTGATGAGAAAGGTGGCAAACCCGGCGTGCTGGGCGTAAGGCTCAAACAATTCGGGCTCTGGTTGCGAATCAACCGTGTTCTGTTTCGAGTCCGCAACGATACCCACGATCAGCGCCGGCGCATTCTTCGGACACGCGCCATAGAGCTCTTTGCCCAGAGCGGTCTCTCCGGACCAATATTGGCCCGCCATCGCCTGGTTGATGATTCGCACGCAGCGGGCGCCTGGCTCGTAGTCAGCCGGCGTGAATTCGCGTCCTGCCCGTAGGGGGATCCCCAAGGCTTGAAAATACCCGGCGCTTACCGTGCGCTCGGTGACGCCGATGGTGCGGCCCGGTTCTGCCGGCGTGCTTCCCGGGAGTGGAAGAACCACGGTGGTGTGAAATCCGGTAAAAGGAAGGTTGTTGGCCATCCCTACGGACTCTACTCCCGGGAGCGCCCGAATGCGCTGCAGAACCTCTTGGTAGAACCGCGTGGATTGAACGCCCGGCGCGTACTTGTACTTGAGAAGGGGCACCCGCACGGTGAGGGTATGATCGGGCACGAAGCCGGTCGGAGCGCGCGTCAGCCGCTCGAAGCTCTGGACCAGCAAGCCTGCGCCAACCAGCAGAACCAGCGCCAGCGCCACTTCGCAGGCCACCAGCGCGCCTTGCAGGCGAGAGCCTCGGGCGCTTGTGCCTCCCATTCGCGCGTTCCCTTTAAGAGATTCATTCAAATCCAAGCTTGATGCGCGCAGAGCCGGCAGCAGACCCACCGCGAGTCCCGTCAACAGCGAAAACGCGACGGCGAAGGCCAGGACGGGAAGATTGATCCCGATGCGCTCAAGAGCGTGTGGGTCAACAATAGTGTGCTCCGGCACCAGCCTCGTGATCAGCCTGAGGCCCAACCACGCTAGTCCCACCCCGGCAACGCTGGCGGCGCCAGCCAAGGAAACGCTCTCGATAACGAGTTGACGAATCAGTCTCCAACGGCCGGCACCCAGAGCGGCCCGGATGCCCATTTCCGTCTGCCGCGTGGCGCCGCGCGCCAGCAGCATGCTGGCTACGTTGGTGCATACAATCAACAGCACAAAGACGACCGCACCCAGCAAGGCGAAGGTGCCTGCGCGAAGTACGCCGCCCACTCGGGGAGCCTCGAACGGTGTGACGGGGGCAGTGAAGCCGGCATTGGTCTTGGGATGCTGAAGGGCCAGCCGGCGAGCTACTACGTCCATGGCAGCCTGGGCTTGTGCGAGGGCTACCGCAGGCTTCAAACGCGCGATAACGTTGAATGATTCTTGCTCGTGATCCGCTTTCTCAGCAGCGGTGAGGGTCAATGGGGTCCACATTTGAATGCGTGGGTCCGGAAACCCAAAGCCTTCAGGCGCTACACCGATAACCGCGTATGGCTGGCCGTCGAGTTCGAGTTTGGCGCCGATCACTCGCTTGTCAGAAGCAAAGTGGCTGCGCCAGTATTCGCGGCTCACGACCACGGTGCTCGTCTCGTTTGAGGCGAAAGTACGCCCAAGGCTGGCATTGACGCCCAGAAGCTGAAAGAGATTCGTTGAGACCGGTGACACCCAGACCTCATCGGGGTCGCCAGCCCCGGTGAGGGTACGAAATTCGTTCCGCTGGTAAGCGGCCAATCCCTGAAAAGCCTGGTTCTGTTGCTGCCAATCGTTGAAGTCACCGGCAGGGACCAGTTCGCTTTCCCCTTGCGGGTTCCGGTTGCCGATCTCCACCAGTTGGGCAGGATTCTGATAAGGCGTATTGTGCAGGAGCACCGCGTCAACGATGCTGAAGATGGCAGTGGTTGCTCCGAGACCCAGCGCGAGAGTGAATACCGTGGTAGCCGTGAAACCGGGACTACGCCCGAGCTGGCGCAAGCCGTAACGAATATCCTGCAGTAGCGTCTCAACGAAACTTAACATTTCCCCGCTCCTCTCTTGAGCCTTTTGGCCGCCAAGTTTCAGCCATTTAGTATAGACACCAGAAGGAGGCAGAAGCGTAGGGCCGGGGCTTGCCCCGGCCTTTCGAACGGGCCAACCCTCCCAAGGCCGAACCAAGCGAGTCCCATCGGCCAAGGCTTGGGCCTTTCGCCCTGAAAGGGCGCGCTAACCCAGCCCAGGCCGAAAGGCCTGGGCACAAAGCCCTTCGGGTTTGTCTGTGAGGCCCTGAAAGAGCGCGCCCTTTCAGGGCTCTCTCTGTTTCCGATGGGGTGCTGCTTCCAAGCCCATGCCTTCGAAGCTGTGAAAAAATCCTGGGAGCGCGGGCGTCCCGTCCGCTCTCAATGCTAAGTCCTTGAGAGGAGGCCTCACGGGCGGGCGAGACGCCCGCGCTCCCAGGATTTTTTCACAGCTTCTTCGGCCTCGGCTGAGATAGAACGCCCTTCGGGGGCTTCAAACTTTCAAACTCCGGAGGTAGTCCACCAGCGCGATCCTCAAGGATTGTGACAACGTATTACTCCTTGTATAGCGGAAGCCAGAAGCAAGAAGTCAGAGGCCAGAAGTCAGAAGCAAGAAGAAAGAAGAAAGAAGCCAGGAGCCAGGAGTCAGAATCGAGGACTCGTAAGTTCGTGCCTACCTCTTGTAGCTTCTGTCCCTGCTTCTGGATTCCTTGGCTCCTTGCTTCTGGCTTCTGACTTCTTGCCTCATCCGTCCTCGGCGGCTGCCTGCCGGTTGAACTCGGCGAAGTAGAGATCGAAAAACTCGATGCTACCCTGCTCAAAACGGTCGTCACGGTACACCAACTGCTCCTCCCATTCCGGCCGCCGCCCGAAGCGCTCCACCGCGATGTCGTGCAGCGCCAGGCGTGCCCGGCGAGTCACCACCACACTTTCCTCTTGCTGTTTAATCCCCTGACGGAAGAGCTTCAGGATGCTGTTGGCCACGCCCTGCCGCCGTCTTGCGTCGTTGGGATCGCGGCTGGCGAGCCTGGCAGCGTACTCGGTGAGATATTCGGCCAACAGGCGGGCTTCTTCCTCCCCGCGGCAACGATGGAGGGTGGCGGAGTCCCATAGGAGTTGGGCCAGTTGCCGCAAGGTAGGCGCGGGGTCCGGGGCCGGGTTTCGGGGTTCGGCTCCGTCAGAAGAATCATGGATTCCCGCCTGCGCGGGAATGACGTCGTTGGATGACCCGGAACCCCGAATCGCGAACCCCGAGTCCCATGTTTCTGGCCCCGAGCCCCGAGTCCCGAACCCCGAGTCCCGCGTTTCTGACCCCTGACCCCCGGCCCCCGATCCTTCTCCAAACGCCGCTTCCACCAACGCCAGGAACTCGTCGAAATCGCGCGGCAGCTCGACGCCTAGGCTCGGGTCCTGTTGCCGGCCCGATTTCTCCTGCGGCTTCCGCGCCTCGCGCAGCAGACCATAATCCAGGCCTCCCATCAGGCTCACCGGCCGGCCCAGCCGCTCCGCCTCCACCTCCCGGTGCCGCCGCTCCGCCTCCCCGCGCTCCTGCACTTCATAAGGCTGGCCCGCGCACTCCCAATCCCATACCGGCTTCACTTTCACCGGCCGCGACTCCAGAAGCTCCTCGAGGCGCCGCGTCCGCAGCAGCGGGTTGCCCAGCACCTCAGCCGAGTAGAGGTCGAAGCGCCCCACCACCGGACTCCAGCGCATGTGGGCGCACTCCAGGAAGTACTGGCTCAGGCTGGGCACCGGCTCGCCGAGCTGATGAAGCAGAGTGCACCAGAGCTGGTCGAAACGGTTGTTGAGACGGGTGATGGGCTGCCAGACGCCCGGCCAGGACTCGGCGGCCCACCGCAAGCCGCGGCCTAACTCCAGGAACTGCTCCGGTGTGAGGGTCGCGGACTGGCCTACAGGGCTGGGGAAGCACTCGTTCAACCGGTCATTCCCTGGGGCCGCCGGCAGTCCCCAACCTGTGAGGGCGGAATCCGGCATGGCTCCAGTTTTCAGAGCGAGATTTCTCGCGGCGCCGGAAAGCGCGGCGGCGCTCGAAATGACAGGACCCGACTGAGCGGCGCTCGGGGTGAGGCGACTCGACTGAGTGGCGCTCCAAATGCCAGGATTTTGCAGCGTCTCTCCGAACCCCGCCAGTTCTCCTAACTCGACCAGTTCTCTGAAGCCGCCTAGGCTAGCTTCTCCCTCGCCTGAACCTGCCTGCCGCGCGCCGATGGCCTTGCGCAGGTGGTGGACCATCATGCGCAGCGACCATTCGCTGTGGAGCCGGAAAGCGCGCAAGCGCCGCCAGCTTGCGTAGCCGCAGGCTTGCGCCAGCTTCACTTCCTCGGAATCGGCGTCGCAGGCAAGGGCGGCGGGCAGGGCCGCAAAGCGCGCCAGATGAGCGTGATACTCCTCCCGGCTTTCGCCGGCCATGAACAGGCTTCGTTCCAAGTCGGCCACGAGGAGGCCGTGCCGGAAGCAGGAGCAGTACTTGTAAGTGCGGTCCTCACGCTTCACGCGCTGGGCCGCTTCGAGGCTGGCATGGCTCGCGTTGTGCTCGGCATCCGTGCCCCGCGTGGCGCAGAATCTACGTTCCAGTGCAGCCGCCTGAGCCTTCTTGATGTTCACCCGGCAGGCCGCCAACACCCGCTCAGTGACCGTGCAGCTGCGTTTCGGTTTTCGAGGTTCGTTTGGGTTCGTCATGCTTGTAGCCCTCAGCAGTCAGCTTTCAGCAGTCAGCGGTCAGCCATCAGCTTTCAGTCTGTCAGGCGTCAGCCGTGAGTGGTCAGCGTTCTGCCATCGGCCTTCCATTAACAGTTTCAGGTTCAGCCAGTCACCGTCCGCGAGCTTGCTGAAGGCTGATCGCTGAAAGCTGACAGCTTCTTTCGCTGAAGGCTGAGTGCTTCAGTATGACCAGGTGAAATGGGAACGTGGGCACCAGTGAGAAACTGCAAAAATATTTTTTCGCCTTATGCAGCAACAACTTAGGGAGGCTCTCGTTTCAGGACGCTGGAAAGTGTAAAGAAATGACACAGATTGGATTTTGGGGGCGTTCCCGACTCAGCCTGGGTCAAAGGCGTTTCCAGGCATCCCTGGTGATTTCAGAGACGGCCCCAAAGTGGCCCCGGAGTTTGTCCATTCACAGCATGGCCAAGATGGCCATGCCACGTGGCACGGGCTTCCAGCCTGGCGCGGCACGGGGATCTACGAACTCCTCGAACCGCGAACCGAAAGAGGATTGCTAAATCAGTCGCAGGCCGAGGTAAAGCAGGGTGGTAGCCAGCACGGGGCGGAGGATTTTTTCGGGGAAGATAGCGCTGAGGCGGCTGCCGATCCAAACGCCGGGCACGGAACCTAATAGCAGGCCGCCCAAAAGCTTGACGTCGATGGAGCCGAGGCCCAGGTGTCCGATGGCCGCCACGCCCACCAGAAACAAGGCGTGAAAAATGTCTGAGCCTACCAGCCGCTTGAGGGGAGTGGTAGGGTAAATGAATACGAGGCTGGCAACAATGAGGCTGCCGCTGCCCACCGACGTAATGCTGACCAGAAAGCCCACCACCAGGCCGATGAGGGAGGTGAGCCACCAGGGACCGCGCGACAGACCTTCCTGTCCGGGCATGGGCAGCTTGGCGCCGAACACCGTACGGACGTAAAGGCCGATGGCCACTGAGATGAGGGCGGCGCCGAGCACGAACACCACCAAGTGGTCCTCAGACTTGATTCCCCGATGCCGGAGATAAGCGAGCAACGCAATACCGGCGAGGGCGCCCGGGATGCTGCCAATCGCCAGCCTCTTGACGATTTTGTTGTCGACCGTGGATTGGCGGAAGTGAGCGATGGATCCCACGCCCTTGGTGAGCGCATTCCAAACCAGGTCTGTTCCCACGGCCAAGGTGGGCCGGGCCAGTTTGAAAAGAATAAGGGCCGGGGTCATGAGGGCGCCTCCGCCCATGCCCGTGAGGCCGATGAGGAAACCCACGAACAGGCCCAACAGTGAAATTTTGTAATCCATACGTCCTCTTCGCCCAAACGGCTTGGCGTCCCCCCTAACTTTCTCCCACTAGGTCGATTAAGTTGATAGTCTATCACGACAATTTCCGGTCGCCAAGGGGGCCAGACTCTGTCCGGCGCAGGTGTTATGACGTTGTGGAACAGGGGGGAACGGCGCGGAGAGGTGCTACTCGACGCGGGCAATGCACGGCGGTCATAGACCGCCGCTCACGGGCTGGAAGCCCGTGCCACGGGGCATGGCCATCTTGGCCATGCGGCAATGTACAAACTCGGCGGTCATAGACCGCCGCTACAGTCAGGCCCAGGCGCGTGTGATGATGTCCTCCAGGTAGGCCTTTTCCTTCTTGAGGTCTTCGATCTGTTTGGGCCCCGAGATCTCGCGCTCGATGGTGATGGCGCCGCGATAGCCAAGGTTCTTCAGGCTGGCGATCACTCGCGGAAAGTCCACATGGCCTTGGCCGATGGGGACTTCTTCGCCGAGCTTGCGAGGGTCAGTCGGGTAGCGGCCGTCCTTGGCGTGGACGCCCTGCACGTGGCGGCCAATCACTTCCAGCGCGTCCACCGGGTTTGCCTTGCCGTACATGATGAGGTTGGCGCAGTCAAAATTCACACCCTGATTGTCGAGCCCCACGTCCTCGATGGCCCGCAGCATGGTGATGGGCGTCTCCTGCCCGGTCTCGTAGCGAAACTTCTGGCCGTTTTCGCGGCAGTAGCCGGCCACTTCGCGGATGGCCTTTACAACCTCGCCGTACAGTGGATCGTTAGGATTCTCGGGAATGAAACCGCAGTGTCCCTGGAGGGCCGGAATGCCCAGTGTCTTGGCGAAATCCGACGCTTTCTTAAAGTGCTCGATGCGCTCCGCCCGGTATTGGGGCGGCACGAGGCCGATGGTGAGCGGACCGTGGTAAAAATCGTACTCTTCCGGTCCGGGGCCGGTCACCACCAGTGCTGTAGCCTCGATACTATAGCGCTGGAGGGCCGCCTGCAGCTTGGCCGCTGCCTCAGGCCCGTAAGTGCTGGCCCCCACCTGGCAGGTGGGCACGCCCAACTCGTGGACCCTGCCGATGGCCGCGTCCGCATTTTTGTCAACGCCGATGATGATTCCGAGCGGCATCGGCTTGCCCGCCGCCGAGGACTGGCCTGAAGCCGCCGTCCCGTTCGGTTGAGCGGCGGACAGGCGTTCAGGCGCGCCCGCGGCCTCAAGTCCGGCAGCCAAAAGCCCGGCGCCGGCGGCTGAGATTTCAAGGAATCTTCTGCGATCCAATGGGGTCATGGTTGGGTGGCACTCCTAAGGAATTTCGGCGCGAGAACGGTCTCGAGCCCTCAGAGGTATCTCCGTTGTCCGCGTTCTTGCACCGGCAGGCCATAGTACACCAATTTCAAAGTCTGATGGTGGAACGGCGCGAGGCGAAAAGCTGTGGAAGCCGCTCATCCGGCGCGGCTGAAGCCGTGCCCTTTTGCGCTCTGGCCTGACCGTTGTGAGAATTGCGGGTTCGTGGTCGCAGACACTGACACTCGTCGTTACCCGTGCAGGTAACTTGCGCTTCGGGCGAACTGCGCGACAATAGATGCGTCATGCGGAGAATCTTCGGCCGCGGAGGTCGCCCCGGCCTTCACCACGGCGCGGGCGGCGCGCCGAACAGGGGAGTGCAAGGTTTGTCTCACTGGCGGGTGACGGCCATTTTCCTGCTGGTTCTTGCATCCTATCCAGGCCACGCGCTGGCCGAGGCGTTACCGCCTGGAACAGCTTCATTCGGTGAGCAGTCCACAGCCTCTTCATCGGCTCCGCGGCAATCTTCGCCGACGGCTCCGGCATCCGGCGCCGCTGCGCTCGCCATCACCGTGCTCGATGAGAACAAGGTCGCCGTTCAGTTCGTGCAGGTCACGCTGACGAACGCGACGGGTAACGGCAAATGCGAAACTGATAACGCCGGCCGCTGCCAAGTGACGGGCCTCCAGCCGGGCTCCTACGAACTGCGCGCCGAAAAGGAAGGCTACTTTGCAGCCATTGAAAAGAACGCCCAGGTGGGCGCCACAGAAGCCGCGGAGGTCACGCTGAATCACCAGCGCGAGTTGGTGGAGCACGTGAACGTGATCTACTCGCCTCCAGCCATTGATCCCGAGAAGACCACTTTGAGCAATACGCTCTCCGCGCGCGAGGTGATTGACCTCCCCTACAGCGTGCCTCGGGATCTGCGCTACGTACTGCCGATGCTGCCCGGCGTCCTCCCGGATAACACGGCTCAGATTCATGTGGACGGCTCAGCCAGCCCGCAGACGCTCTACCTGCTCGACGGCTTTACGGTTAACGCGCCGCAGAGCCGCAACTTCCTGACCCGGGTCAGCGTGGATTCCGTCCGCTCCATCACGCTGCAGAATTCACGTTACCCTGTGGAATACGGTCTGGGCACGGGCGGGGTGCTCAGCCTTACCACCGGCATGGGCGATGACCGCTTCCGATTCGTGGGCACGGACTTCATACCTTCAATACAAGCGTATCAAGGGCTTCATATCGGGGTTTGGACGCCGCGAGTGATGGTCACCGGACCCCTGCGCAAGGGAAAGGCTTGGTTTCTGATCGCCCCGGAAGGCGAGTACAATCTCAACCTCATTAAGGAGCTGCCGGCCGGCCAGAACCAGGTCCCAGCGTGGCGTTACGGTGTGCTGGGGAAAACGCAGGTCAACCTGACTCACGCCAACATTCTCACTGGCACGGCTCTTTTCAACGGCTTCGGCGAAGATCACGCCGGCCTCTCGCTGTTTAATCCCGTCTCCACCACGGTTGACCTTCGGCAGAGGAACCGTCTCCTGGCCATCAAGGACCAGGCATTCCTGGGCGGAGGCCTGTTGCTTGACGCCGGCTTCGCTGAGACTACGTTCTATACGAACACCCAGCCACAGGGCAACGAGCTTTACGTGCTCACTCCGAACGGCTCCAGCGGCAATTACTTCGAGTCCGCCCTCGGGCGCTCAGGCCGCCTGGAAGGGCTTGCCAATCTTACGGTGCCCATCAAGGCTGCCGGGCAACACCAGTTGAGATTTGGCGCCAATCTGGACCGCATTACTTACCAGCAGTCCACGGTGCGCAACCCGTTTGTGATCGAGCGGGCGGACGGCACCCGCGGCCAAAGCGTGACGTTCTCAGGGCCTCCGTCGTTCACTCAAAACAACTTTACGGCAGGCGTGTACGCCCAGGACCTCTGGTCACCTTCGCAACGTATGACGCTTGCGCCCGGAGTGCGCGTGGATTGGGACGAAATTGTGCGGAAGGAACTGGTGTCGCCGCGTCTCGCGGCAACCTACTTGCTTGAGCGCGGCGGCGAGACCAAGTTGGTGGCGGGCGCCGGACTCTATTACGACGCGACGGATCTTGGGACGGTCTCGCTGCCCCTTCAAGGCGAACGGATGAACACCTTCTACGATTCGACGGGTACGACACCCGTGGGATCGCCGGTAGTGACCTCTTTTCAACTTCCCTCCGGGGGCCTTGCGGCGCCGCGTGTCTTCAACTGGAGCGTAGGCGTGGAGCGCAAGCTGCCGGGCTCCATCTATTCGGACTTCGAGTTTCTGGAGAAGCGTGGCGAAGAAGGCTTCGCCTATTTCAATCCTTGCACCGAAATCGGAAGCTGCCTGAACGGGATGTTCACCCTTCAGAACCTCCAGTCCATTCATTACCATGCGGGGCGCGTCACGGCGCGCAAGAACTTCAAGGGTAATCACTTTGTGTTCGCTTCCTACACCGAGTCCCGGGCCACCTCAAGCGCCGTGCTTTCCTTCAACCTGGAGAACCAACTCTTCAGCCCGCAATTGCCGGGTCCCATGCCATGGGATTCGCCTCATCGCCTGGTGTCCTGGGGATTTCTGCCGCTAATTCGAGGCTACGATCTGGCCTACACCGTCGACCTGCGCAGCGGCTATCCGTTTTATCTGGTGAATGAGAACCAAGAGCTGGTGGGCGCGCCTGGCGTGATGCGCTTTCCCACCTTCTTCTCTCTAAACCTGGCCATCGAGAAGCGCTTTCATCTTTTCGGGTTTGAGTGGGCCCTGCGGGCCGGGTTCGATAACATCACCAATCATGACAACCCGACGGTGGTAAACAATAATGTGGACTCGCCGCAGTTCTTGACTTATGCCGGCAGCCAGGGGCACATTCTCACGGCGCGCATTCGGCTGCTGGGGAGGAAGTAGCTGATTGGAGCGGATGCTAATTCGGCGCGATGGGGAAAACTGAATTCAGGGTGTCGGAAGGGCGTGGGTGGAGCGCTTGTGTGAAGCTCGCGAGTAGGATTTTTCTGGCGTGGACCCCCGCTTCCGCAGGGGTGACATCGTTGAATCCGGAAGGTGTGGTCCCAAGAGCGTTGGACCCGGAAGCTGTGGTCCGAACATCGTTGGACCCGGAAGCTATGGTCCCAACAGCGTCATTCCCGCGAAGGCGGGAATCCACGAGTTTTCACCCTAACGACTTACAGGAGCCTTTGTGAATTGGACCACAGAATTAAGCCAGGAAATCGCAGGCGCGGTTCTGACGGATGACGCGTCGCGCCAGGCGGTCTCCACCGATTTCGGCCGCGTAGTGACGCGGCTACCGGCTTGCGTGGTGCGCCCGGCGTCCGCCGCCGACGTTGCCCGCGTCATCAAGTTCGCGGCGCACCACCAGCTAAGTGTCGCTACGCGAGGCGCAGGTCACTCTCAATCAGGACAGTCCCTTTCTGAGCATATCGTTCTTGAATTCAACGGCTTGCCCGCTCGCCTTCAGGTCGATCCGCAGGCGCAGACGGTAACCTGCTCCGCCGGAACGGCCTGGCGATTTCTGCTGGCGGAGACGGCACCGGCGGGCCTGTCACCTCCTGTCCTGACCAATAATCTGGACGTCAGCGTTGGCGGCACGCTCTCCACAGGCGGCCTCGGAGTGGCTTCCTGGAAGCAAGGCACTCAGGCGGATCACGCGCTGGAGCTCGAAGTCGTCACCTTCGAGGGCGATCTGGTGCGCTGCTCGCGCGAAAAGAATTCCGATCTCTTCGACGCGGTACGTGGTGGACTGGGCCAGTTCGGGGTGATCACAGAGGCTACCCTGCGTTTGCGGCAGCACCAGCCGCGATTTCGCAGCTTCTATCTCCTCTACGATGACCTCACTTATCTCCTCGATGATTTACGCCTTCTGATGACGGAAGACCGCTTCCACTATATCGAGTCTTGGGCTGTCCCTTGCCCGCAAGGCTTTAAGAAGGTGGGCAGTGAGCGCCAGCCTTTCGCGCAGTGGTTTTATCCGCTGCACGTCACGGTGGAAACCGGCGATGCGCCGCCGGCGCCCATGGAAAAACTCATGGGCCTGCACTTCTACCGGCTGGTTCACACTGAAGATGGGCCCCTCGAGGAGTTCTTCAGCCGCCTTGACCCGCTGTTCGCCCTTTGGAAGCGCGCGGGGTTTTGGAACTACGCTCATCCCTGGATGGAATGCGTCCTCCCCTGGCAGTCCTGCCAGCTTTATATCACTCAAGCCCTGGCGCAGTTGCCGCCACAAGCGATCGCCGGCGGGCATATCCTGCTATGGCCGGCGCGAGGCGATGCGTCTTCCGTGCCGCTGTTCATGCGTCCGACCGGTGACTTCCTGATGGGTTTCGGCCTCCTGCCCGCCGTGCCGCCACACTTTCTCAATGAGGCTCTTCCACGCTTAAACTTTGCCAGCGCCGCCTCGATGCTGATGGGCGCTAAGCGCTACCTCTCGGGGTGGATCGCCTTCGATCGCGACCAGTGGAAAGCGCATTACGGCGCGCAGTGGCCGACGGTCTGCGAGCTTAAGAAGAAATTCGATCCGAAAGGCGTTCTGAATCCCGGCTTCGTCCCGTTCGATTGAGTCGCGGGGCCCGATCTAGCCACAGGTCTGGGTGCGCGCACGGCTATAATCGAAGGCGCGATGCGCTTTGAGTTTTTTGTCGCTCTCCGCTACCTGAAGGCCAAACGGCGTCAAGCCGCCATCTCTGTAGCCACTGCGATCTCGGTGGTAGGAGTGATGGCTGGGGTGGCTGCCCTGGTGATCGCACTCGCCGTCAATAATGGATTCCGCGAAGACCTGGAAAGCCGCTTGGTGAACGCCACGGCCAACATCAATCTGGTGCGGGTGAAAAACGACGGCATCCCAAACTATGACGAGCTGGCCGCGCGTCTGGCTAAAATTCCCCACGTGGTTGCCGCAGCGCCCGCACTTTACGAGCCCGTGCTGGCTTCGCACGGCTCGCGCGCCGACGGAGTCATCATCAAGGGCGTCGATCCCGAGCGCGAAGTCCGTGTGGGCGATTTACTGAAGCGCCTTAGTGCCGGGTCTCTCGACGACTTAAGTCGCAGCTTCCCTGATGCCGACCCCATCATCCTCGGCAAGGAGTTGGCGCAGGACATTGGCGCCCACGTGGGCGATCGAATTCTTATCACCAGCCCGCAGGGTTATGTGACGCCTTACGGGGTGGCCCCGAAATTCCGCTACTTTCGCGTGGTGGCCATTTTCAACTCGGGGTTTTACGACTTCGATTTCGGGTGGGCCTTCACCAATCTAGGCGCTGCGCAGAGGCTGTTCGACCTTCCCAACGAAGTCTCGGTCATCGAGTTTCGGATCGACGACATTTACAAGCCTGATCCTGTCGCCGACGCTATCCGCAAGGCCGCAGGACCCGGCTTCGACACGACCACCTGGGAAGAGCAGAACCGTTCGCTCTTCAACGCGCTAAGTTTGGAGAGGCTGGTCACCATTCTGACCATCGGCCTTATTGTCCTGGTAGCAGCCCTCAATATTTTCATAACCCTCGCGATGATGGTGATGGAGAAGAACCGGGAAATCGCCGTGCTGATGTCGATGGGCGCGCGTCAGCGCCAGATTTGGGCCGTGTTCACGCTCCACGGCTTGCTGATCGGGGCGGTCGGTACGCTCCTCGGCCTCATCCTCGGCTACTCTGCATCGTGGGTAGGGAATCGTTATAAGCTCATTCACCTTCAGGCCGACGTTTACTCGCTTCCCTTCGTCCCGTTTCACCCCCGGCCTTGGGACGGCCTCTGGATCGCACTCGCCGCCCTCATCATCAGCTTCCTGGCCACGCTCTACCCGTCGCTCAACGCGGCGCGACTGAAGCCGGTGGAAATCTTACGGTACGAGTGAACGAATCGGGTGATCGGTTGATCTGAGTCGTACCGCAGCAGGTCTCCACGCTGTTCAGCCCGAGGGCGACACCTTGGAGGGCAAGGAGGTAAGGGGTTGAAGATTCGGAACGCTACTCCGGCGACTCGTAGGTAATTTGATGCTCCACATGAGCGCGCTCGAAGTCGGTGTTCTGAAGAGAAATCATGACGTTGCGGCCCCAGACCATGAAGAGGTGAATCCGGAACTCAGTGCCGAAACTGGTGGGAAACCAAACGCCCTCGGGCTGGCGCTGGTACTGGACGTTGAAACCCAAGCCGGGCAGGTCGACCACTAGCTTTCGCACCAGAAAGGGCAGGGGACGCGAGAGCTTGGTGTACACGCGCACGGGTTGGAAGTCGGTGGCGTCGATGTCCGCTTCACCCGCCCAGTCGTAGTCACTGCGCTTCTTGGGCCCGAAAGCGATTCGGTACACAGCTCGGCCTTGTTCAGTGCCTTCGCCCATCAGCTTGAACTGATAGTCCTTTTGCTGGTCGGTGGTCAGCGGGAACAGATCGCGCGCGATACCGTCCTTGGAGTGCTCTTCGGTCAAGTCATCCTTTTTGTCATTCGTGTGCCCAATCGTAATCGATACGCCGTCTCTGGGCTCGTCTTCCATCAAGTCATGACGAAAGTCGTTCAGCATGTCGCCATCGACGCTGTCGGCGTCGGGCCGGGGTTCGCCCTTAAACTCGAGGTACTGGCCTTTGTGGCGATAATAGCCGCTGATCGCGGTGAGCTTACGTTGGGTACCGGTCGGGGTGGGTGTGATCACGTAATCGGCGAGTTCATCGCGCATCTTGGTGCCGTTAGCTTTCTGTAATACCACGTGAATACGCTGGTGGTAGATATATTCGGTGCGCAGTTGGTCGCTGCGATCTTGATTCGCGGCCACTCGTGCCATGATGGCCTCGGCCGTCAACGGTGGCTGATCGACGCCCTGAAGGATGCCGGCAAGCCACAAGCCAGCGATCAGATGGACCGTGAACATCATTGGGCCACACTCCCAGGTGTAACTACGGAAGGCGGGGCCCTTAGGTTCAGAAATATTGGAACAGAATGAGCCCTCAAGAATTGGTTAACTCCAAGCCCGCTGCGAAGGCCGCGCTCAAGTTTGTTGTGTTGATCGGTGTGGTCAGCTTCTTTGCGGACTTCGCCTATGAAGGAGCGCGGAGTGTAACCGGCCCGTTCATGGCCGCTTTGGGCGCGAGCGGAGCCGTGGTGGCCACCGTCGCCGGCCTTGGAGAGCTCCTGGGCTACGGACTTCGCCTGGTTTCAGGAAAGCTGAGCGAGAAGACCCGGCTGTTCTGGCCTATCACGCTTGTTGGATATCTCATTCAAATGACGGCCGTGCCCCTGCTGGCGCTGGCGGGCAACTGGCAGGTAGCGGCTTTGCTCATCATCGCGGAGCGTGTGGGCAAAGCCACCCGCAACCCGCCCCGAGACGTCATGCTGTCTCACGCCTCTAAGGAGATGGGTTACGGATGGGGGTTCGGACTCCATGAGGCGCTTGACCAGTTCGGCGCCCTGTGCGGCCCCCTGGTAGTCGCAGCCGTGCTGGCCCGTCGGGGTGAGTATCGGACCGCCTTCGCCGTTCTCGTGATCCCGGCCGTTATCACTTATTCCTTGCTGCTTGTGGCGCGCTTCCTGTACCCGCGGCCGGAGGACCTGGAGGCGGCGGCGCCGGATATGCACGCGCAAGGTCTCCCTCGCGTCTTCTGGATTTACCTGGCGGGCGCAACGCTCGTGGCCGCGGGCTTCGCCGACTTTCAGCTCATCGCCTTTCACTTTGGGAAGGCTCGCGCGATAGCGCAGATCTGGATTCCAATCATGTATTCGGTGGCGATGACTGTGAGCGGCGCCGGGTCACTAGTCTTCGGCCGCCTCTTCGATCGCTTCGGGATTGGGGTGCTGATCCCGCTGACGCTGATCTCGGCCGCGTTTGCGCCGCTCGTCTTCATGGGCGGCTTCTGGCCGGGGATCGTGGGTTCTGCCCTCTGGGGGCTTGGGATGGGAGTGCACGAGTCCATCATTCCGGCGGCCGTTGCCACCATGGTGCCTGTGGCGCGGCGCCCGTCTGCCTACGGATTGTTTACGGCCGGCTATGGTATCGCCTGGTTCGCAGGAAGCGCTGCAATGGGCCTTCTGTACGATATTTCCACGACCGGCGTCGTCATCTTCTGTCTGGTCCTCCAACTTGGCGCGCTGCCCGTTTTTGCAAAAGTCAGGAGTATGCGCCCGGACAATCGCTAGCCCGTAGGGGCACATGGCCATGTGCCCCTACATGGTGTTGAAAGCCTTGGGGAGAGAAAACACTGAGGCACGCTGCGCGGCAGAGCGGAAACCAAGGTAGATTTCAGATTACAGATTCAAGAAGTCTTCGCGCGACAAGAATTTGCCCTTAGTAATGAATGATTCAGAGTCGTGAAATCGTGCGAAGATAGAAGAGAGCCAAACCTCATCTGGTACAGGAGTTCTTTGTGAGCACCCATAATCTCGACGACGTGGCTATCGTCATCCGGCCTGAGCGCGACAACCTGGCTGTAGTTACCAGTGACTTTCTGGAACAAGGAACTGAGCTACAGCATGGCGACCGGACTTTGAAGATGTCAGGCCGGGCGCTGCGCGGTCAGAGTTTCGCCATCGCCAGAATCGCAAAGGGCGAAACGTATATTACGCTTGGCGACCCCATCGGGATTGCTTCGCGTGACGTCGAGCCCGGAGAGCCCATCGATACCACCAACCTTGAGGATCGCCTGCCTCGCCTCAAGTCGTACTACCGCGACAATCCGTCGCCCACCCCCGTCGATCCCGCGCTCGCCCGAATGACTTTCGACGGTTACGTCCGTTCCGACGGAGCCGTGGGCACACGGAACTACGTTGGCATCGTCACTTCGGGAATGTGCTCATCGACGGAGGCCCACGAGATTGCCAGCCGGGCCATGCGCGAGATCTATTCGCGTGAGAAGTTTCCCAATGTGGATGGTGTGGTTCCAATCTCGCAGGAGTCCGGCTGCGGCATGCCCGACGGCGCGGCGGTGGACCTGCTCAATCGCCTGCTCGCGAACACGCTGCGCCACCCGAATCTCGGGGCGGCCATTTACATTGACCTGGGCTGTGGCAAGACTTGCGTCGAGTGCTCGGCGCCCGTCTTTCAGTCAGCGGTACCAAACTACAACCAGCGCGTGATGAATCTGACGATCCAGCACAGCGGAGGCAGCCGCCGAACCGTCGAGCGCGGGCTGGAACTGGTGGAGAAGCAGCTTGATTTGGCCAACCAGTCGGGAAGAGAACCGGTCTCCCTCTCCCGCCTCGTCGTCGGTACCAAGTGCGGGGGATCAGATCGATGGTCCGGCGTCACGGCCAATCCCGCCGTGGGAGTGGCCGCCGACATGTTCGTCAAGGCTCAGGCGGCGGTGTTTCTGCCTGAAATTCCCGAATTGCAAGGCGCGGCCATGGTGGATCTTGCCGCTCGCGCTCGAACCCGTGAGGTCGGTAAGAAGTTGACCGGAGCCCTGAAACGCTACGAGAAGTACGTTCACTCCTTCGGCAAAGAGTTCGACGATTTTCGGGACAACCCTTCTCCGGGCAACATTAAGGGCGGCATTTACAACATCTATTTGAAATCGAGCGGCGTGAAAGCCAAGGGAGGTACCTCTGTCGTGGAGGACCTGGTGGAATATGGTGAGTGGCTGGGCGAGCGCCGGGGACTCTACGTGCTCTACACGCCGGGATACGATCAAATTTCTACGCCCGCGCTCTTTCTAAGCGGGGCGCAGGTTGCCCTTTTCACCACCGGCCGCGGCACCGGCATTGGCTGTGCGCTCGGTCCCGTCCTTAAGATCGGCTCGAATTCGCCCCTAGCGCGGATGAACGGTGACATCGACATCGATGCGGGGGCCGTCCTGGAGAAGCGCAAGACGATCGAAGAGGTGGGGCAGCAGATTTTCCAGGAAACCATCGATGTTGCCTCCGGACGGAAGCTCACGCGGGCCGAGGAAGCTGGCTACCACCACGAGTTCAAGATTTGGGAATCCTTGTGGCCTACCCTCTAGCTCGTGACGACGTTTAGTCCTTTTCTGCTTGCGAAGACCTTCGAAAGACGGCGAACCTCAAGACGCCCGAGAATGCATGACAAATTTACTATAAAGATAACAGATCGCTGCAGCAAAATTACCGACCGAAACCGTTAGGTTATTGAAAAGAAAGGACCGGCTGGTGAGAAAAGTGAGAAACCGAAAAGCGTAGCCCACGGCGCTGCGGTTCGGGTCGAAGTCAGGCGAGTCGGCTTGTTCCCACTAGGAATCCGGAGTACCCCGAAAATTGTGAGAGACTGGCGGAATCGCGCCCAGGTTTGTTTTTCGTCTTGATGTTGAAACCACGTTCGCTCAACTGTCCACTGCGTATCGCATATTTTTTTCGCTCGTCATTCTGACCGTCTGAGTCAGTCTAGAACCAGTCCGCTGCGAGCCCATTTTTTTGTTTGACACGTCAGTCCTATTGCATAAATATTCATATCTGTGCATACTTGGAAACGAAACTCATGCCAAGTGCATCAAAGCGTTTGCGCCAAGGTCAGATCTTGAAGCTGGTGGCGGACGGCGATATTGCCAGCCAGGACGATTTGCGGCGGAAGCTGGCTCATGCGGGCATGAGAGTAACGCAGGCCACGTTGTCGCGAGACTTGCAGGAATTGCGGCTGGTGAAGACGGCCGAAGGCTATCGCGTGGTGCAGGGCGCGGATACGGAAGAAGACGCGCAATCGCGGTTGGTACACGCATTGAAGGAGTTCCTGCTGGATGTTCGCGAGGCCCAGAACCTGCTGGTGTTGAAGACGCCTCCCGGCGGGGCGCAGCCGCTGGCGGCGGCTCTTGACGCCGGGCGTTTGCGGCAGGTAGCGGGCACCATCGCCGGAGATGACACGGTGCTGGTGGTGACCCCTTCGCGCCGGGCTTCGGCAGGTTTGCAGAAGCGGATGCGAGAGTTGCTGAAATGAAAGAGCCGAATCAAGCAAAGACGCGCGTGGCTGTGGTTGGGGCCACCGGCTACGCCGGTGCTGAGCTGGCGCGGCTGCTCGTCCGCCATCCGCACGTGGCGAAACCCACGTTCTATCTGCGCGGCAGCCACGCCTCAGCGCACTGCCTGAGCGAGGTTTTTCCTGAATTTCGCGGCTGGGGCGAGGCTCCCTGCCGGCCTTTCTCGCTCGAGGCGGTGATGGATAGTGGTGCTCAGGTGGTGTTTCTTTCCACACCGCATGAGGCCTCCTTGGAGTTGACGCCTGCGTTGCTTGAGGCCGGGATGCGGGTGGTGGATTTGAGCGGCGCTTTTCGCTTTCGCACACCGGAGACCTTCGCGCAGTGGTACAAGCTGCCGGCACCGGCGCGTGAGCTGGCAGAGTCGGCGGTCTACGGTCTGCCGGAGCTTTATGCGGACGCGCTTCTCTCAGCGCGCTTGGTGGCCAATCCCGGCTGCTATCCCACGTCCGTGATTCTCGGACTGAAGCCCCTGCTCGCGGCGGGCGCGGTGAACACCGAACGCGGCTTGGTGTGCGATTCGAAGTCAGGGGCGAGCGGCGCCGGCAAAGAGCCCAAGAGCGAACTGCATTTTGTCGAGGTGAATCAGAACCTGCGCGCCTACGGCCTGTTCTCTCACCGGCATACGCCGGAGATTGGGGAGCACACCGGCATGAAGGCAAGCGACTTCATTTTCACGACGCATTTGCTTCCCGTAGCTCGCGGAATTCTCTCCACGATGTATGTCTGGCTCGATGGCACGCGCAGCGCGGAAGAGGTTGAGAGTCTCTACAAAAGCTTTTACGCAGGCAAGCCGATGGTGCGGATTTGGCCGGCGCGCCGTCTGCCGGACCTGCACCACGTTGTGCATACGAACTTTTGCGACATCGGTTTCGGCCTGGATCCGTCAGGTGAGCGCTTGGTTGTCGTTTCGTGCCTGGACAATCTCGGCAAAGGTGCGGCCGGCCAGGCCGTGCAGAATTTCAACTGGATGTTTGGTTACGAGGAGGCTTGCGGACTGAAATGAGGCTGGTGATCAAATTCGCGGGGGCCTTGTTAGAGAAACCGGACGAGTCGGCCTACGGATCGAGGGCAAGACAGGTGGCTGAGATCGCGCGCCACGGCCATGAAGTGCTCGTGGTCCACGGTGGTGGACGCACCTTTACGGTGACGCTGGCGCGTCTGGGAATCGAGAGCCGGTTTGTTGAGGGGTTGCGCGTGACGGATCGTGACACGCGGGATGTGGCTGTGATGGTGCTCGGTGGTCTCCTCAACAAACAATTGGCGGCGGCCGTCTCGGCGGCTGGCCAGCCCGCCGTCGGCATCTCGGCAGGCGATGCGGCCTGCTTTCTTGCCGAGCCGTTGTCGCATCCGGCCGGCCTGGGCTTTGTGGGCGAGTTAAGCGGAGTCAATGTGGAATTTATCGAGTCCTTGTGGGCGGCGGGGTTGGTGCCGGTGGCGGCCTGCCTGGGTCTTGGACCTGACGGCCAGGTTTACAACATCAACGCTGACCAAATGGCTGCCGCCTGTGCGGAGTATATTGGCGCTGACAAGCTGATCTACCTGACGGACGTTCCGGGCGTTCTCGACGGCGACGACGTGATGGAGACCGTCGAGTGTGACGAGGTTGAGGAGCTTGTGAGGGCTAACAAGGTCTCCGGCGGGATGGTGCTGAAACTGCAAGCGTGCCGGCGCGCATTGGCCGGGGGTGTCCGCGACGTGCAAATCGTCGGCGGGGAAATTCCCGGCAGCCTGCTCGCCGCCGCTGCCGGCGAGTGCCGGGGAACGCGCGTCAGTGCCGGCGCTTGGGTTGCAAAACAATGAGAGTGACACACCAGCGCCGAGCGCGAAAGGCTGCACCCGTGCCGATCAGTGCGCAGCAGGCGCGGCGCGATGCCGAGCGCTATTTGATGAAAACGTACAAGCGGCCGCCTCTGGTGTTTGTGCGCGGCAAGGGCTGCTACCTTTACGACCATCACGGCCGCGCCTATCTGGATTTCCTGGGCGGCATCGCCGTGAACGCGCTCGGTTACGCCCATCCGCGCTTGGTGCGCACCCTGCGGCGAGAAGCGGCGCGCGCGACGCATCTTTCGAACTTGTTTCACAACGAATTCCAGGGGCCGCTGGCGCGGAAACTGGCGCGTTGGTCGGGAATGGACCGCGTCTTCTTCACCAATAGCGGCAGCGAAGCCGTGGAAGGCGCGCTCAAGCTCGCTCGAATCAGCGCTCAGGTTCGCGCCGGTCGGCCCCATGGCAGGGGACCGTCGCCTACAGAACAGACCCGCATTCTGGCTCTGGAGAATTCGTTTCACGGACGTACCTTCGGCGCCTTGTCAATTACATCGACCGAGAAATACCGGCAGCCCTTTGGCCCTTTGGTTCCCGGAGTCGAGTTCGTGCGGTTTAACGACGTCGCCGATTTGGAAGCCAAGTTCGATGCCACGGTGTGCGCGGTCGTGATCGAGCCGATTCAAGGTGAAGGCGGAATCCACGCGGTCAGTGAGGCTTTTTGGAACCGCGCACGCGCGCTGGCGACCCAGCATGGCGCCGCTCTGGTTGCGGATGAAATTCAGTGTGGTCTTGGCCGCACCGGCCGCTACTTCGCCTATCAGCGCCTCAAGGGGCTCCCGGATATCGTGATGGTGGCGAAACCCTTGGGAGGAGGGTTGCCGCTAGGCGCCGTACTGGCGCGCGAGTCCTTTGCCTCCGCCTTTTCGCCTGGCTTGCATGGAAGCACCTTCGGAGGCGGGCCGCTCGCGTGTGCCGTCGCCCTTGAATTCCTGCGCGCCGTCGAGGAGGAAGGCTTGCTGAAGAACATCCGGCAGCGCGGCGAGCAGATCCGGGCTGGGCTTGAAGCACTCAAGTCGCGTTTCGACTTTATCCGGGAAATTCGAGGTTACGGTCTCATGCTGGGCGTCGAGCTCAGTGTGGAAGGTACGCCCTTGGTGGCTGAAGCGCTCAAGCGCGGCCTGGTGATCAATTGCACGCACGACCTTACCTTGCGCTTTTTGCCGCCGTTTCTCATCGGTGAGCGTCAAGTGCAAGAGTTTTTCCAGAAGCTGGAGACTGTTTTCAACGAAACTCAAGCGACGATCTCTGCAAAGCACACTTCTCGAGCGGAAGCCTCGAAGGTGGGCTTGCGGAAGCTGGCGTCCTGAGGGAGGTCAACGAACATGAGCGTAGCGGTGATGAGCCCGATGATCGAAACCTTGACGAGGTCGCGCGACCTCCTGACCGGAGCGGAGTGGCGGCCTGCCGCCCTGCGCGGCCTGTATCATCTTGCCTCCGATGTCAAAGCTCACCCTGAGCGCTACCGCACTGCGCTTAGCGGACGTTCCGTGGCCATGATTTTCGAAAAACCTTCACTTCGCACGCGGGTATCCTTCGAAGTGGGTATCCGCAACCTGGGCGGATCCCCCGTCTTTCTGGACCACTCGAATTCGCATCTCGGTGACCGCGAAGCCGTGAAGGATCTGGCGAAGAGCCTCGAACGCTGGGTACAGGCGATCGTGGCGCGCACCTTCGCGCAGACCACTCTCGAAGAGCTCGCCGAGTACGCCGGCATTCCTGTGATCAACGCCCTGACGGACCGCTTCCATCCCTGCCAGGCGCTGTCGGATTTCTTTACGTTGGAGGAACGCTTCGGCAGCTTGCGCGGCCTCGAATTCGCGTACGTGGGAGACGGCAACAACATGTGCCACTCACTCATGCTGGCTGCGGCCCGCCTGGGCGTTCACATGCGCGTGGGCACGCCGGCCGCCTACCGTCCCAGCCCTGAAATCGTCGCCGAGGCTCGCCGCGCAGCGCGCGAGACCCGCGCCAAGATTGAGCTCTTTACCGATCCGGCGGAGGCTGTTCATGAGGCACGTGCGGTCTACAGCGACGTTTGGGTCAGCATGGGATACGAGCACGAAGCCGCGGAGCGGGAGGCGGCGTTCGCGCCCTATCAGGTGACGGAGGCGTTGATGGAACTGGCTGCGCACGACGCGGTTTTCATGCACTGCCTCCCGGCCCGCCGCGGGTCTGAGGTTGCCGAAGGCGTGATCGATTCAGAACGGTCCATCATCTATCATCAGGCCGAGAACCGGCTGCACGTTCAGAACGCCATTATGCTGACGCTGCTGGAATAGGTGTCAGGTGCTAGGTTCTAGGTGCCAGGTGCTAGTTTTAGCGCCTAGCAGGCTGCGGAAAAAAGCCCGCGGGACATGTCATCCTGAGCGAAGCGAAGGATCTGCTTATTTGTTTTCAATAAGATACAACAGATGCTTCGCTGCGCTCAGCATGACAGATCGCCTTTTTCCGCAGCCTGCTAGACCTGGTACCTGACACCTGGCACCTGGCACCTGACCCCTGAAACCTAACCCAACACGGAGAACACATTGGCAAACAAAGTTGTGCTCGCTTACTCAGGCGGGCTCGATACTTCGATCATCATTCCCTGGCTGACGGAGAACTACGACTGCGACGTCATCGCCATGATCGGCGATGTGGGCCAGGAGGAGGACCTCGAGGCCGCCTGCCGCAAGGCCCTGGCCACAGGAGCCTCTGCCGCTTCCGTGGAGGACCTGCGCGAGGAGTTTGTGACCGGTTACGTCTGGCCCACCTTGCGCGCCGGAGCTGTCTACGAGCACCGGTATCTGCTGGGCACGTCCATGGCCAGGCCGGTGCTTGCTAAGCGCCAGGTGGAGGTGGCCTTGCGTGTGGGGGCAGATGCGGTGGCCCACGGTTGCACGGGCAAGGGCAATGACCAGGTACGCTTCGAGCTCACCTATAAGGCGCTCGCACCGGGACTGAAGATCATCGCGCCGTGGCGTGAGTGGACGATTCAGTCACGCGAAGACGCTATCGCTTACGCGCGCGAGCATAACGTGCCGGTGGAGCAGACGACGGCCAACATTTACAGCCGCGACCGCAACCTTTGGCACCTCAGCCACGAAGGCGGCCGGCTCGAAAGCCCGCTGAACGCTCCGGAAGAGGCCATGTGGCAATGGATCACTTCGCCGGAGAAAGCGCCGCCCGAGGGAGCGGAAGTGGAAATCGGATTCGATGCGGGCATGCCGGTGTCCATCGACGGGCAGCCGCTGGGTCCGGTTGAGCTGATTGAGCGGCTGAATTCGCTGGCGGCAGCGCACGGCGTGGGGCGCATCGATATTGTGGAAAACCGGCTGGTGGGCATGAAGTCCCGCGGCGCGTATGAGACGCCGGGCGGAACTCTCCTGGTCACCGCTCACCGCGAGCTTGAGGCGCTGTGCCTCGATCGCGAGACGGCACATTTTCAGCAGGCGCTTGCCGCCCGCTACGCTGAACTGGTCTACTACGGCCTCTGGTTCACCACACTGCGCGAATCCCTTGACGGCTTCTTCGCCGCCTCGCAGCGGCATGTTACGGGAAGCGTAGGACTGCGGCTCTATAAGGGCAACGTGACGGCAACGCGCCGCTCCTCGCCTTATTCCCTTTACCGCACCGATCTGGCCAGTTTTAATATGGCGCGCTACAATCCCAAAGACGCGGAGGGCTTCATCAATCTTTTTGCGCTGCCCGTCACCGCGCCGCCTGAAAGCGGCGCCGCGGCACGCGAGGCCCGGGCCGCTGGCGAGGCAGGGTCAGGGTACTGATGAGCGCACCCGGCGCCAAGTTGTGGGGCGGACGGTTTGACCGTCCACCCGACGAGTCCTTCTACGAGTTCCAGCGTTCCTTCCCGTTCGACCGCCGCCTGCTGTCTTACGAGCTGCGAGTGAATCGTGTTTGGGCCCGTGGACTCGAAAGAGCAGGTCTCCTCACGCCTGATGAATGCGCTGCCATCCTGAAGGCGCTCGACCGCATCGAGGCCCGCGCGCACTCTGACCCCGCCTGGGTTGAGGACTCGAACGCCGAAGACGTGCACCACTTCGTGGAGCTGGCGCTTGTGGAGTTCACCGGCGCCACCGGTTGGAAGCTGCACACCGGGCGCAGCCGGAACGACCTGGTTGCCACTGACTTTCGCCTCTTTGTCAAAGAGGCTGCGGCTGCCGTGCGCCGCGCTGCCGCGACATTGTTGGCCGCGCTGGTGGACCACGCTGACGCACACGCCGGTGTTCCCATGCCGGGCATGACGCACCTTCAGCACGCCCAGCCCATCCTGTATGCGCATTTCGTGCTGGCGCACGTCGAGGGATTTTTTCGCGACCTGGAGCGGCTGGAAAGTGCCCGGCGGGCTGCCGACGCCTGCCCCCTCGGTTCGGCGGCTCTGGCGGGCACCTCTTTCCCCATTGACCGCGAAGCCTTGGCGCGTGAGCTGGGCTTCGGCGCTGTCACGGCCAATAGTCTGGATGCGGTGAGCGCTCGCGACTTTGCGCTCGATTATCTGTATGCTTTGTCGGTGCTGGCCACGCACCTTTCGCGGCTGGCGGAGGATATGGTCCTGTTTGCCTCGGCGGAGTTTGGTTTCGTCAGGCCCGGCGATGAGCATTCCACGGGCAGCAGCATCATGCCGCAAAAGAAGAACCCGGATGCCTGGGAGCTGATTCGCGGCAAGACTGCGCGCGCCACTTCCGCACTGTCGGGTTTGTTTACGACGTTGAAGGGTTTGCCCACGGGATATCAGCGCGACCTACAGGAAGACAAGGAGCCCCTCTTCGCTGCCCATGACCAGACGCTCGCCGTTCTGCGCGTGGCCGCCGGAGCCATCTCCACCATGGAAGTGAACGAGGAGCGGCTTCGCCGCGCGGCCGCGGACCCGGGTTTGCTCGCCACCGAAGCCGCTGATTTCCTGGTGAAGCGGGGGTTGCCCTTCCGCCAGGCTCATGAAGTGGTGGGGAGGATCGTGCGCGAGGCGGAGCGTCTGGGTACGGACTGGACGGCCTTTTCTCTGGATCAGCTTCGCCACTTCTCCCCGCTCTTTGACGAAACTCTCGGCCCGGCGCTCACGCTCGAGTCTGCGCTCAGCTCGCGCAGCGCTGCGGGCGGGACGTCTGCCGTGAACGTTCGCGCTTCGATCGAACATTATCGCGAACGCCTCAGACCGTTGGAGGTGAACTGATGAGATCGCTCTTTTCTGAGCCGCCGCCGCTCGCTCCCGAGGACGTGCCCCAGGGCTTCAAGTTCGCGTCTGCCGCCTGCGGTCTCAAGCGAAGCAAGCGCCCGGACCTGGCCCTGATTGCCAGCGAGAACGATACGGCCACCGCCGCGGTGTTCACCACCAATCGCGTCCAGGCCGCGCCGGTGCTGGTCTCGCGCGAGCACCTGCGCATTTCCGGCGGCAACATCAGGGCCGTGATTGTGAATTCCGGAAACGCCAATTGCGCCACGGGCGCGGCCGGCCTGGCGGCCTCGCGGGCCACCACCGCCAGTGTAGCCCGCGAGCTCGATTGCCGGGCCGAGCAGGTGTTGGTTTGCTCCACCGGTGTGATCGGCCTTGCCCTCGATACCAAGAAACTCCTGGGCGGTTTGCCTGGCTTGGCGCGCGCGGCGGAGAATTCGCCCGCCGCCGTCGCGGGCGCGGCCGAGGCCATTCTCACCACCGATACCCGGCGCAAGTGGGCTACGGCGACCTGCCGCGTGGGTGACGTGCCGGTGAGGTTGCTCGGTTTCGCCAAGGGCTCAGGCATGATCAATCCGCATATGGCCACCATGCTGGCCTTCGTGATGACCGACGCCGTGCTCACCCGGCCCCTTGCTCATCGCGCGCTCGCAGCCGTAACCCGCAGGACGTTCAATTGCGTCACAGTGGACGGCGATACCTCCACCAATGACACTTTGATTTTCATGGCTAATGGCGCGGCCGGCGCGCCCATCATTCGCACGGCGGAGAACGACTACGATCGCTTTTTGAAAGCTTTCGAGAGCGTCTGTCAGGAGCTGGCTCTGTCGCTGGTGGCGGACGGCGAAGGTGCCACGCGCGTGGCAGAGATCGAGGTGCGCGGCGTCCCTACGGACGAGATCGCTAACCAACTGGTGCGAGCGATTGCGAACTCCCCCCTGGTGAAGACCGCGCTCGCGGGCGCCGACCCGAATTGGGGTCGCATTCTCTGCGCCGCAGGGTACGCGCCTTTGCGCAACCGCGCAACGTTCGACCTTGCCCATCCTGATATTCGGATCGCCGGGGTCACGGTTTGCCGGGCCGGCCAGGCCTGCGCCTTCGATGAGAGCGCCGTCCACCAGAAGATGCTGGCGGAACAGGTCCCGATCATCGTGGATTTCAAAAAGGGCATTGGGCAAGCCGCGGTGTGGACGTGCGATTTCACCGCCGAGTACGTGCGCATCAATGCGTCATATCGGTCGTGAGGGCGCGGCCTAAGGTTTTGCTGAAAATCTCGTCCGCACTGCGGAGGCAAAGTCGGAGCGGCCGTCAAGATTCTCGGCGCCACCAGCGTGACCTTCAACGGCACGCCGGCGACGTTCACCGTCGAGTTCAGTTCTTACATCAAAACTACGGTCCCAGCGGGCGCCACGACGGGGACCGTCCAGGTGGTCACGCCCGGCGGCACGCTTTCCAGCAACGTGCCGTTTCGGGTGGCGCCGTAAGCGGTTTGGAGAGTGGCGGCACTTCGAGCCCCAAAGGGGCGCTCTATCTCAGCCCAGGCCAACGGCCTGGGTTGAGTTTCGCCGGGCTTCGATGGGTTGAGCCCTGAAAGGGCGCTCAACCGGCGGCAAGCAAAATGGGCCAAGCTCAGGGGTGGAGTACCACGGGCCTTGTGCGTCGGACTGACTCGCGTTTTGGGTCGCCCCTTCAGGGCTCAAAGGTATGGGGAGTTCGACTCGATCACCCTGGGCGTTGCCCGGGCGTTGCCCAGGGCTCGGTTAGATCGGCTCTTCAGGCCTGTCAAATGTGGAAACTCAATATACTGGGCAGCCAGCAAGCTGGCCTGTGCGAAAGCGGTAGCAAGCCTGCCCTGAGGGACTCGAAGGGCTACCGCACTCCAAGACGGCGAGTGGTTTGCGCGCGAACGTTTGGGCAAGCTTCAGCGGTGAAAGATGTCGCGCATCGCGCGAGTCGTTTGATGTAGCCTACTTCATTGACGGCTAGCGGCAAGCCTATTTAACTTGACAAACAGCCCGCCGGATGCTAAGCTGGGGGATCTCATTTGGAGGTGTGCCGTGCTTCCCCCGTACTTCGTCGATCCCCCGGCCCGGACGCCGGCTGGGCTGGTTGCCCAAACGCCACCAAGGGGCCCAGTCCGGCGCTCGGCGCCGGTAACCAACGGAACCTGTTCGCGATATTTTCCCGCTGTCAATTCTCGAGTGTTTGGGACGGCCCGGGCCGGTGGCCCACCGGTTTCATCAAGACAAGATTTAACGAACGAAGCCAAGAAGTTATTGAAAACAAAGGAAAATGTTTTTCCCACAGGCCTGAAAGCCAATAGGTCTATGAAAATAAAGATGTTATTTTTGTAAAGCCAAGAGGTTGTTGATTCAAAATTGTTTATCAGAAAAGCGACCCCTCAGAGCGCCGGATATTACTGCTTATTCTAAGCGTGGCTTGATGATCTCGCCGAGCTCGATCAATTCGAAGCGTAACGATGGAACGGTGGAGGGAAGGGTGCCGGCAGTTATACAACTGGCAGTCACGGGGCTTGCGAAAAAAAGATACTAACCAAAGCCAAGATGTCATTTAGAATCATCAGATTACGTAATCTTGGGTTTGTGCCAAAGCCAAGAAGTTACGTGCAATCAATAACTTGGTGGCTTTGTGTAAATTTTACACAAAGCCAAGAAGTCTTTTATAATCAGCGCGGCCTAATCCGCATTTCTCACCCCGGGAGGAGCTGGTGAGCTGGTGAGGAGCTGGTGAGTCGTCATGTCGCTTTTCGACAGCCCCAAGGCATGAAAATGGCACTATCGAGGCGAAGAGGCGCTCGTTCGAAAACAAAGCACTTAGCGCCTATTTTCGGAACAGAAATGCAGGTTAACTCATTTTGGAAGCGGCAGAAGCTGAAGGCAGACGGCTGAGGGCGGAACGCTGCGCATCCACAATCCAATGAAAATCCTTGTCATCAATTGCGGCAGTTCCTCGGTGAAGTTTCAGCTTATCGAGAGCAGTCCGCCGCAGGTCGCTTCCAACACGGACAGGTTCCTGGCCAAAGGCGAAGTGGAGCGCTTGGGGAGTTCGGAGGCCATCATTTCCTTCGAGCTGGCAGCCGCCGAGCGTACCCGCGAGAGCCGGCCCATTCGTGACCACACCCAAGCGATTCAGGCAGCCCTCGAAAAACTGAGGGATTCACCCGGGTTGATCACAAACCTCGAGGAAATTGAAGGGGTGGGGCACCGCGTGGTTCATGGAGGCGAGCACTTCACAGAGTCGGTGGTGATTGACGACGACGTGGTGCGCGAGATTGAGAAGTGTATCGATCTGGCGCCCCTTCACAACCCCGCCAATCTCAAGGGGTACCAGGCCACGCGCCGTCTGCTGCCCCACGCCAAGCAGGTGGCCGTGTTCGATACCGCGTTCCACCACGCCATGCCGCCGCATGCCTTCATCTACGGTATTCCCTACGTTCACTACACCCGCGACCGTGTCCGCCGTTATGGCTTCCACGGCACCTCGCACCGCTATTTGAACTACCAGTTTGCGCGCCTTCACGGCCACGACCGCAGCGCCTACAAAGTGATCACCTGCCACCTCGGCAACGGCTGTTCCGTGTGCGCCATCGACCACGGACGCTCGATCGATACTTCGATGGGCTTGACCCCGCTCGAGGGCCTGGTGATGGGCACGCGCCCGGGCGATATCGACCCCGGCGCTCTCACCTACCTGCTCGGGCGCGAGGGCATGGACCTTCACGACCTCGAAACGGAGTTGAACCGGCACAGCGGGCTCTACGGAATCTCGGGAGTGTCGGCCGATATGAGGGACCTGCTGAAGCAGGCCGCCGCCGGTCACGAGCGGGCGCGGCTTGCCATCGACATGTTTTGCTACCGGGTGAAGAAATACGTGGGCAGTTATCTAGCGGCGCTCAATGGTGCTGATGGCATCGTCTTCGGCGGCGGCATCGGCGAGAACTCGCCTGAGATTCGCGCTCAAATTTGCGAAAACCTCGACGTGTTCGGCGTCTGGGTGGACGCGGAATCCAATGCCACGGTGCCGGGCCCGGAACGGCTGATCAGCCCGCGCGGGAGTTCGCCGGAAATCTGGGTGATCCGAACTAATGAGGAGCTTTTGATTGCGCGCGACACTCTGCGCTGCATCCTCGGCATTCCGCATCCGGTGTGAGGGAGGTCGGTTGTCGGTGGTTGGTTTCGGTAAGCGGTTATCGGTTGTTGGTAGTCGGTAGTCGGTTTGCGGCACTGAAAATTACGCATTGCCAAGAAACAGCACCTGACAAAGAACCGAAGACCGACAACCGACCACCAACAACCGGCAACCGCCGTTTCACTCGGCTTCGCAAACGTCGCGGGTGAGCGTCTGGAAGTGGTAACCCATGATGGCCAGGGTGATGGCGGTATCGAACGAATGGCGATAACGGGTGGCGGCCTCGAGGAAAAACTTCCAGTAGCTGCGGCGGGAATCGCCGAAGACGCCCTGCTTCATGATCGAGCGGAAGAAGGCCATATAGTCTGACATGCGGCGCTTGGTATGAGAGACGGCTTGAAAGTTTTCGAGAAAGTTGCGGACTCGCTCGTAATAGGCCTCGGGCTGGTAGATCCGCTCCAAGATCGAGCGGTAACCTTCGACAAGGCGCTGAGCGTTCATCTTGGGAATGAAGTTCAGGCTGAGGTCCATGTTGTTGCCGCCGCCCTCGTCCACAATGCGGCCCTCTTTGAGCAGCCGGCGATAGAGCTGGGTGCCGGGCAGCGCGAGCAGCAGTCCCACCATCGCCATGGGAATGCCGCTTTCCTGAATGAATTCCACCTGCCGGTCAAAGATGTCTTCGGGGTCGTTGTCGAAGCCCACGATGAAGCCGGCCATCACCTCGAGGCCGTAGCTCTGGATGCGGCGCACGCTCTCCATCAGGCTGCGGCGCGTATTCTGCAGCTTCTGAGCCTCCTTCAGACTCTCCTGCACCGGTGTCTCAATACCCAGAAAGACGCGGTTAAAGCGAGCGTCCTTCATCATCTGCAGCAGTTCGATGTCGTCGGAGAGGTTCAGCGAGGCTTCGGTGAAGAAGGTGTAGGGCTTGCCATGGCGCGCGTTCCATTCCGTAATGTGAGGCAACAGCTCCTTCACCTTTTTCTTGTTTCCGATGAAGTTGTCGTCCACCACAAAGACGGAACCGCGCCACTTCATATCGTGCAGTTGATCGAGCTCCGCCAAAACCTGCTCCGGAGACTTGGTGCGGGGGCGCCGCCCGTAAATTTCGATAATGTCGCAGAACTCACAGGTGAACGGGCACCCGCGCGAGTATTGGACGGCCATCGAGCTGTAATAGCGAGGCTTGATCAGGCTCAGGTCCGGCACCGGCGTGGCCGCCAGCGCGGGCATCTCGTCGGCCTTGTACAGCGAGCGTTCCCGGCCGCGCTCGATGTCGTCCACCAGGGTTCCGATCAAGGCTTCCGCTTCGCCCACCACTACGTGGTCAGCGTGCTCGGGCAATTCCTGAACGCTGCTGGTGATGGGACCGCCCACCACGGTCTTCAGTCCGTGCGCCCGGCAGCGGGCCAGGATCTTCAGCACGTCAGCCTTGTGCACCAACATTCCGCTGACCATGGCGACGTCGGCCCACTTCAGGTCGGCCTCGGTGAGCGGCCGGATGTTGGTATCCACCAACCGCTTGTTCCAGTGTTTGGGCAGCAACGGGGCGATGGTGAGAAGACCGAGCGGAGGATAAGCCGAGCGTTTGCCCTCAAAAGGCAAAGCATGCTTAAAGCTCCAGTAAGTATCCGGCCATTCCGGGTAGATCATCAGGGCATTCATTATGTGCGGAACCTCGTAAAGTCGAAGTGCTCATTTGCGCATGAGCCCAAGCTTACAGCAATGCCAAAACGCCAAACCGTGAGAAACACAGGTTCGGTGGACGATTCCGGCGAACGAACGGTGACGGCAGCAGCCTCAAAAGTGCTGGGAATCAACCGGTCACGCTACGCGACTCGCCATGCGCCAGTTCCATCCAGGGCAGGATCTTCTGTTCAGAAGGGGAGCGGGCCGAGAGGCAGTGTTCATTGTACCACGTAAGCCAGAAGTCACGGACGCGGTCAGAACGCTCGGTCGTGCTTCATTCAATTTGGAACTTACGACCGACCACCCCGGCCTTCGGCCACCCCTCCTCACCGAGGAGGGGAGTTGTTAGCCCGGCTTCCTTAGGCCTTGATTCCTTAAACCGTTTCGCTGCCGGCACTCATCTGCTGGCACTCATCTGCTGGCACTCATTTGCTGGCACTCATTTGCCGATCACTCCCCTCCTCGGTGAGGAGGGGTGGCCGAAGGCCGGGGTGGTCAGTCATCGCAAACTGTACCGCTACCGAACGCTCTGGCGGCAACCACCCACAGTTATCCAACGGCGGCCGCGCCTCTGCGTCTGTTCCAAACAGTACACGCCAGAAACAGCAGTAGACATAGTAGAGGTTATTCAATATACTCTCGATACATGAACAACGGAACGTCCATTTTGATTCTCGATCATGACTCAAACACCCGCACTCTTCTGGCGGACGCAGCCGACAAGCTTGGATGGACCGCCCGGCAAACCGATTCCGGTCTGCAGGCTGTCGAACTCCTGGGGAGTGGAGAAGTGGACATCCTGATCGCCGATCTCGATGCGCCGGGTCTCGACGCCCTCGAAGTGGTAAGGCGGGCGCGACGCGACTCTCGCGAAGTTCAGACGGTGGTGATCGCCAGCTCCGCGACCATGACCAAGGCTTCGGAAGCGGTGCGCCTTGGCATTCCGGATTATCTTATCCGCCCCTTTGGCGCCCCGGAAGTGAAGCGCATGCTGGCGCGCCTGGCGGAGAAGCGCCCGGCTTCCCCGGCCCAAAACGAACCCTCTGCCGAAACAGCGGGATTCCTGGCTAACTTGGTAGGCCATTCACCGGCGATGGAGAAAGTACGGCACTCCATCCTGAAGGCAGCCCAGAAAAAGCTTCCCGTGTTGATTCTTGGCGAGAGCGGCACGGGCAAAGAACTGGTGGCGCGGGCTGTTCACGCCTGCAGCCGGTCGAAGGATGAGCCGTTCGTTCCGGTCGATTGCGCTTCGCTATCGCCGTCTCTCATTGAAAGCGAGCTCTTCGGCCACGTGCGGGGCGCGTTTCCAGGGGCGGCCCAGTCCCGCGTCGGGCTGCTGGCCGCGGCAGGACGAGGAACCCTGTTTCTCGATGAAATCGGCGAGCTCGCCGTAGACTTGCAGGCTCGGCTGCTTCGCGCCATTCAGGAGCGGGAAATCCGTCCGCTGGGTTCCAATGAACGAATCGTGCTCGACGCGCGAATCGTGGCCTCCACCAACATCGATGTCAAGGAAGCGATTCGCGCCGGGACCTTCCGGGAGGACCTCTACTATCGGCTGAACGTGATGAGCATTCGGATCCCGCCGCTGCGCGAGCGCAAGGATGACATTCTGGCGCTGGTTCACCATTTCCTCGAACGCTATGGGGCCGCGGATGGCGTGGCTGATTTTTCGGCTGAGTTCATGAGCCGCCTCATGCAATATGATTGGCCCGGCAACGTTCGCGAGCTCGAAAACTCCATCCAGCGCGCAGTGGCTTTAAGCTCGGGCCCGCAGCTCGATGTTAAGGACCTTCCCTCCACGCTCGTATACAGAACGGAGAGCCGTTCCTCCATGCGGGATACTGCGCGGCTACAGGAGCTGGAGCGCAAGGCCATCACCGAGGCGCTGGCGGCCACCGGAGGCGACCGGGCCCGCGCCGCGAAGATCCTCGGAATCGGGAAAACCACAATCTACCGGAAGCTCAAGGAATACGGCTTCGAGGAAGAAGCCAGCCGCGCGCCAAACCCGCAACCAGCCTTTGCGACCCTCCCCGAATTGACAGGCCAGAATAAACCCCCCAGAGTGTAAGACGCAGTCGAAGAGTCGAAAGTTCAGAGTCGAAAGTATAAGCCGAACGAGCTTTTCTGGCTTTCGACCTTCAACTGATTTGGCGGCCACACTTGACCCGGCTCCGCCGGCCTGACTCCGCATGTCTACGATCGCCGTCGACGCGACTTATAGTGTTGACCCTGAGCCTACCGGTATCGCGGTCTACTCGCGCCGCCTGGTGGAGTCTCTGCTTCAGCTCCCAACCGCACATCGGTTTTTGGTGTGCTACCGTCTCTCTCGTTGGAAGCAGCGCAGGGCTTTCCTGAGTCCAGCGCGGCACGACAAGTTCGGCGTCCGCCTGTTCCAGGAGCCCCTCACCTTTTGGCTGCCCTGGCAGACAGATTTATTCCACAGCTTGGCCCAGCGTGCACCCGCGTTCAGGTTCCGCAAGGAAATCGTTACCGTGTTCGACATTTTCCCCATCACCGGCACGGACTATTCCACTCCCGATTTCCAGCGAAAGTTTTCGGCGCTCCTTCTGGATGCGGTCCGGCGTGCCGCCAGGGTCATCACGGCCTCACAGTACACAGCCGGGCAGTTGCAGCAGCATTGCAACGTGGAGCCTGAAAAGATCTCTGTAGTTCCCGTAGGGGTCGATATTCCAGAGGCGCTCGTCGGCGCCGAAGAGCGCGCGAACGAGCGTCGGCGCTGGGTAGGGCCCGGAAGTGAGCTGGTGCTGGTGGTGGGAGCCATCCAGAATCGCAAAAACACCCTCGGCGCCGTGCGCGCGGTTGCGATGCTGCCCGAACGCTTCCACTTGTTGTTGGCGGGGAACGACGGCTACGGGAGCGAAGCCGTGCACGACTTCATTCGGCGCGAGCGGCTGGGCGGGCGCATCCATACGCCGGGATATGTGTCGCCAGGCCAGCTCGAAAGTTTGTACAAGGCAGCTAACGTATTCCTGTTTCCGTCGTTTGAAGAGGGCTTCGGGATTCCCGTACTGGAGGCGATGGCGCGAGGTGTGCCGGTGATCGCCGCCGGCACCTCCTCGCTGCCCGAGGTGGGCGGTGATGCTGCGTTATACGTCAACCCGCATTCCGTCGAAGAGATGGCAGCGAAGGTTAGACAGATCGTTGAGGATGGAAAGTTGGGCGCGGGGTTGGTCCAGCGAGGCAGAGCGCGAGTTCAGCAATTCACATGGCAGAGCACGGCCGACAAAACCCTCGCAGTCTACAACAACGTTCTGGCGGAACACAAAAACGCCGCGACGCGTGACGGGTGACGAAACCCGAACTCGCGCCGCGGCTTCAAAGGGAGCTGTCTGGAAGCAATGTCGGGCTTTGGGCCTTAGCACCGTCAGCCAACGCGACCATCAATCCAGCTCGCTCAGCCCCCCAAACCACCTGGGGTAAAGCACCTTTTGCTTGGTTGCCAAAGCAAAGGCACCCAAGCTGACTGAGAGGTTAGCAGCTAGCGTGCCAGTCCTGCAACCGGGGACATGTCGTTATAAGTCTTTTAATGCCAGGGAACTACTGTTAGGTGTCGCTTGGGACGCGCCAATTGGCCTATCCGAAAAGCGTCATCCGAACCCTTCTGGTTAGTTCGGACTCAAGACTCGGCACCGTGGCGTGACGCCAGCCGGTGGCAATTTCGCTCGAGCCAAGCTGTGAGCACCCACTTCCACCCAGTTCCAAACGCGCCTTTCGGACAATGGCCAATTCAGCTATCATGTTGATTGTGGCGCCGAGTCTCCTGAAGACTAGCTGGCTTGGCTGGCGGGAGGGGTCGGCCCTGCTTTGGGCCAAAGCCCGAATGTCCTTTGTCTTCAAACAGAAAGACTCCAGGACCATCGGCAAGGACTGTGACTTACAGCAATCAATTGAAAACAATTTCTAGCGATCGGCCGTTCCGCAGAGTCGAAAATGGGATGCCATTTAGCTAAGATCAGTGGAGCAAGATGACTGACACAACCCAGCAACACTCAGATCAACCACAGGGCTGGAGGGTCCGGCGAGTGGGACCCGTGACCTTTGCCCTTAGTAAGCCCAAGCGCAACAGGCGCAAGCTGCGCCAGTCGCGCCTGAAGAACAAGCGGCGCGCGCGTTAGGCCTCTCTCGTCTGGCAAGCTTCGCCTGCTCCTGGTACTCTGTGCCCAACCGGGCGCCTGCGGCCGTCGAATCGCACCGCCTTCGGGCGCCATTTCGGTGCAACCTGAAGCAACCGCACGAAAGCCGCGGGAGTCTATGTAAGAGTGGAGCCTGTGGATCCCGACCTGAGCCTCCTTCAGTTGCGGTGCCCCGTGGGCACGGTCGCATCTCGATTTCTCGTCGCCGTGTTCCTGACGGCGCTAGCTTGCGCCTATACCGTACCAGGGCTGCGGGCCGCCGATAAGCCGCTCAGCCACGACGATGTGACACTGCTCCTGATCGGTGGCGCGAGTTCTCAGAAGCTCATCGACTTGATCAAGCAGCGCGGCATTGACTTTCAGATGACCGCCGAGGCCGCCACCGAGTTTCGACGTGACGGCGCCGACGACACTGTGATCCAGGCGCTCGAAGGTGCCTCCGGTAAAGGAACTTCACCGGCGGCATCCGCGACGGCCGCACCTCCGACGCCGCCACCACCCGCAAATGCGAGCAGCCCGCCACCGACCTCAAGCTCTAACGCGAGCAGCGCCGGACCCACGCTTATCCGTCACGGGAGTTCGCAGCCGTCAAGTCCCTCAGCCTCCGCGGCGCCGACGCTTGGCGCTTCCGGAAGTTCAAAGACAACTACTTCTACTTCCTCCCAGTCTGCGCCCGCCACAATGATAGGAGCGGACGGCATAAGTCCTGCGACCTCGTCGGGGCCCAGCCTGGGTGTCCCTTCGTCCTCAGATTCCAACGGGAGTTCCGGCACCTCGACGGCATCAGCAGGCTCATCGAACTCGTCTGCGGCCTCAGCTCCATCGGGTTCGTCTTCGGGCCCCACCCTGGTGCGGCATCGTGCTCCTGTGGTGTCGGCTCCGCCGCAAACCCAGGCGGCTGCCCAGCCCACGGCGAGCGGATCAAACACGATACCGGCGACGACCAGCTCCGCCGCTCCCGCAAAGGCAACAGGGCTCGATCTGAGTGACCCCAGCCCCGAGCGTATCCAGCAGATTATTCAAACCTTTGCCGCCAAGGAAGCCTTGTTCAAGGTGGCGCGGGACAATTACACCTACCATCAAATCAACAAGGTCGAAGAAATCGGACCCGACGGCGAAGTTACCGGGCGGTACCAGCAGGACTGGGACATTCTTTACGACGATCGGGGCTCCCGCATTGAACGCGTGAGCTACGCGCCACCTGACAGTCTACACCAACTCATTCTCACCGAGCAGGACCTGGACGCGTTTCGGAACATTCAGCCTTTTGTTCTCACCACTGCCGAGCTTCCGGAGTATGACGTCCAATACAAGGGCCACGTTAAGGTGGATGAGCTTACAGCTTATGTATTCTCAATCCGGCCCAAAGAAATCCAAAAAGGCAGGCAGTATTTCCAGGGTCTCGTGTGGGTGGACGACCGGGACCTGCAAATTGTCAAAACCGAAGGAAAGAACGTGCCCGAAATCAAGAGCAAGGGCAACGAAAACCTGTTTCCGCGCTTCACCTCCTGGCGCGAACAGATTGATGGCAAGTTCTGGTTCCCAACCTATACTCTCGCCGATGACACGCTCTATTTCACCGGCGCTCCGCCGGTTCACGTCAAAGAGATTATTCGATACACCGACTACAAACAGTTCGGTTCCAAACACATCATAAGCGACGTCACGGCAGTGCCCAACAGTCCGTCAGGCGACCAATCAAAGAAGCCGCCCCAAGGTCAAAAAACCTCCCCTCCCAATTGATCTTCATCCGCCGGTCTAGGCGTAGCCTTGGAGTGTCCAACTGTGATCAAGCCTCGCATGACAAGTATTACACATTAGTTAACAGACTCAACGGAGAAAATTACCAAACGAAACCGTCAGGTGTATGAAAACAAAGGACCGGGTTCGTTAAAGCCGTCAGGTGTATGAAAATAAAAAGGTTATTTTAGAAAGCCGTCATGTTGCTGATAAATAAGGTTGTTATGGTGTTGTCGCAACAGGCTCGGTAGGGTTCTGAGCAGCATCGAAGCCGACCCCGTCAGGCACAGACGGCTACCTGTCTTGCCAGAAGACACCGGTGCCTGACCCGAATAGCCCTACATCGGTGTCGGCGATTCGGGCCTGTCATTGTCGATTTCGGCTTCGCCATAGTGTAGAGTGTTGGGGGCAAGAGTCAACTGTGCCCGCTTCGAGCGGCGCCTTTGGCGTGTTGGGCAAACTTTCGGTTGCAGCGGGCTGGGGACGCAAAGCTGGGGTATGAACAAGAGTCGGCGTCGATGGGTCGGGCTTGCAGCGCTCGCTGCTGGATTGGTTCTATTGCTCTGGCACATCAGCCGCAGCCCTGATTGGAACCAGTTCACCTGGGAAAGCGTCTGGGCACTGTTGGCGCATGCAAATCCTGGCTGGCTGGTTGCGGCGGTTGCGTGCACTTTCTCCAGCTACGTTGTTCGCGCTTATCGGTGGAAGTTCTTCCTCGATCCCGTTAAGTCGGCCTCACTGAAAGTGCTGTTTTCAGCGCAGATTTTAGGTTTCAGTGCCGTATACCTCATCGGCAGACCGGGCGAGCTCGTGCGACCCGCATATATCGCTCGCTGGGAGGGATTGCCTTTTGCCTCACAGTTGGCGATTTTGGTGCTGGAGCGTATTTACGATAGCGTAGCGGTGGCGCTGCTGTTTGCTCTGGGGCTGTATTTGGAGCCGATTCCCCTTGGAAGCCCCCATGCTGCTCTGACGCTTCACCGCATGCACGAGACGGCTCTCGTGGTACTCGCGGGAACAGCCGGGCTGGTTGCTCTGCTTGTGCTTTTCCGTTTCCGGGCCGAACGACTGATCACCTGGTGGGAACAGAGATTCAGCCTTCTGCCCTCAAAATGGCGGAGCGGCCCCGCGGGCGTGGCAAGATCCTTTGCCGAAGGTCTGGATGTGATCGAGAATTGGCGCGATCTGGGTTACAGCGTGGCGTGCACCGCGGTTCTGTGGGTTATCAACGTCAGCGTATTCTGGTCTGTTTATAAGAGTCTCGGCGGCCGGTTGGCAGAATTGTCGTGGTGGGCCGCAACCGTGACAGTGTTCTCCGCCGGCGTGGGGCTGGTCGCGCAGCTTCCGGGCGTTGGCGGCGGATTCCAGTTTGCGGTGCTGTTTGCGTTGAAGCAGACGCTGCATATTCCACCCACGGAGGCGACGAGCGCCGCTCTGCTACTTTGGCTGGTGATCCTCGTGCCCTGCGTTCTCACGGGGCTGGTCCTGTTGATCTACGGGGGTCTCAGTTTCAAGCATCTCCAGGCCATGGTGCAGGCCGAACAGGCAACCGTATCTGGCGGGCATCCCGCGCGCGAACTGCCGGCTAGCCGGAGCCGCGTTTAGCCTGGCCTTGCGCCGCAGTCTGAAACAAACATGAAGTGTCCTTTCTGTGGGCATCCGGAAGACCACGTGGTGGATTCGCGCGAGGCGAAGGTGGGTGATACCATTCGCCGCCGCCGGCAGTGCGAGAAGTGCAGGCGGCGATTTACTACCTATGAACGCATCGACGAAATCCCTTACATGATCGTTAAGAAGGACGGCCGGCGGGAAAGGTTTGACCGCCAGAAGATTCTGGCCGGCCTGCTTAAGGCATGCGAAAAACGGCCGGTGCCTACCGCGAAGCTTGAAGAGATTGTCGATGAGGCGGAGGCCGAAGTTGCGGAGTCTCCTGACCGCGAACGTCCGAGTACAGCAGTGGGCGAACTGGTAATGAACCGGCTCAGAAGGCTTGACAAGGTGGCTTACGTCCGGTTTGCTTCCGTCTATCTGGACTTCAAGGACGTTCGCGAGTTTATGGACGAACTGAAGGATCTGCTGAAAGCGCGGGGCAAATAAGTGCCCAGCGATCACGGAGCGCGAATGGTGAGTGAGGCACGTTTGCCCGTCGTGTTACTTCTCCCATACGAAGGCGCCGAAGGTCCGGAAGGTCTCGAAGCCGAGCCGCTCATAAAACCGCTGTGCTCTGTAGTTGACGTCTGTCACGGTGAGAGACACTTCTTGATAGCCCAGCCGATGGGCTTCGCGAAACGAGCGATCGAGAAGTGCGGTTCCGAGTCCCAGGGACTGGAAGTCAGAGCCAACAGCCACTTGGGGGACGTGCGCGGTTGCGCGATGGACGCCGGTGAGCGCCACAAGGCCAGCGAGTTTTCCGGTGGCCACGTGATGCGCCACCAAACACGCCTGTGGCAACGGTTCGCCGCATCCTCGCAGGTCGAAGATATTGTCGATCAGCCGCGAAGCCCCCGCGGCGCTGGCGTACTGGTCATTGATGACGGCATCGATGTGGCCGCGATAGGTGTGGGCAATTAATTGCGCCGCCAGCGAATCATGGCGCCGTTCCCACATCTCGATGGCAAAATCGGATTGGGCGAAATTGGTGGGCGTATGCTCAGAACCGGATCGGGTTTGCAGTCTGTCGAGGCCGCAGGCCATGAAACGCCGGCCATAGGTTCTGAAGCCGTACTCGCCGAACCGGGGCTCGAGCTCCTCAGTTCCGTAATGCGGAAGCTGGGCCTCTACCCGCTTCACACCGGGTATGGCAAGCAGGGTTTCAAGGACATGATCGAGCAAGTGCAAAGTTCGCTCGCGCGCCGCATCGTTGACGACAAAGAGGTCGCCCACCAGCCCCTTTTCGCCTTCGCAGACGAAGAAGCTGTAACCCTCAATACGGCCATCGTTCACCAGCGCGTAACCCGAGAGCCGCTGTTCCGCGAGGCACTGGCTGATAACGCGCATCGAGGGCTCATAGTCCCAGCGCAGTTCTTCGCCCCAGGCTTTTGACTCCAACTGGAGGAGAGGCGTGAAAGCATTGGCTTGAAAATGCCGGATGTCAATGATCTCGGATGCCAAGATCAACTCCTCGCGGTAAGCCTGGAACGCTGAGTATAACCTACGGGCAGGTCGAACCAGCGCCGCAAGCGCCCGCTCAGAGGCCTGCCGCGACGGTTCGGAAGCGGGTCTTAAAGAACTAACCGTTGTGGAATACGGTTGATCCCCGCTCCGTGTGAACCAACGTTATGCCTCAAACTTCATCTGCGCGGATATCCTTGGAGTCTGAACCTCACGCGCCGACCGGTGCGCAGGTTGACAGAAAAACGGTGGAGGAAGTGAAGCTTCGCTTTCGCGTCGAGTACCTGGCAGCGGCCGGAGTCTTGGGGACGCTTGGCTTTCTTCCGCGCCGCCTGGCGCGGGGTCTCTGTGAGGTTCTTGCCGTCGGGAGTTATTTCCTTTGGCCGCGCTTGCGGCAGGTTGGTTTATTCAACCTGAGACTGGCTTTCCCGGAGTGGTCAGAACGGCAGCGCCGGCGCATTCTCTTCGGCACTTTCCAAGGATTCGGACGGATGCTGGCGGACTTTGCCCACTTTCCGCGGCTGACGCGCAAGAACATCGAAGAGCTGATCGTTTATGACGGGTTCGAACACTACGCCCGCGCGCAAGCTCAAGGCAAAGGCGTTATCTTTCTTACTGCGCACTTTGGGAATTGGGAACTCAGCTCGTTTGCCCACAGCCTCTATGGTTACCCTTTGAACTTTACTGTTCGTCCCATGGACAATCCGCTGCTGGACGCCATGATCAGCCGCTATCGCTGCCTAAGCGGGGGGCGGCCCGTCGATAAGAATGACTTTGCCCGCCGTGCGCTGCAAGCTTTGAGGCGCGGTGAGGCCGTCGGAGTCCTTATGGACACCAACATGCTTCCTCCGGAGGGTATCTTCGTTGACTTCTTCGGCCGGCCCGCTTCCACCACTAGCGCGCCAGCGCGCCTGGCGCGCAAGACCGGGGCGGCCCTGGTCTTAGGGCTGGCGCTCTGGGACTCAAAGCTCAGGAAGTATCGCCTGCGTTTCGAGCCAGTACCCTGGATTGAGCATGACGACCCCGAAGAAGAGGTCATCGTGAATACGGCGCACTTCAACCGCCTGATCGAAGATCAAGTTCGCCGCTATCCAGACCAATGGTTTTGGGTGCATCGGCGCTGGAAGACGCGGCCGCCCGGCGAGCCGCCGCTCTACCCGTTTTAACAACAGGCAATGGACAAGAGCCAATAACACTGCTGGCTATTGCCTATTCCCTATTGCCTATTTCTATGACCGTTCGCGAAGTCGCTGCTCTGGTTGACGGATCTGTCGAGGGAGATGCCGCCCGTGAGATTCAAGGTGTGGCCTCGCTCGAAGCGGCAGGGTCTACAGACCTCACCTTCGCCACGGACGCTCGCGCACTTGGGCAAGCTGCTCACTCGCACGCGGGCTGCATCTTAGTTCCCCAGGGCAACTTACTCGAGGGCCACACCACGGTGGCAGTGGCCGAACCGAAACTGGCGTTCATCCGGGCCGTCGCTCACTTGATTCCACCGGCGCGATATCCGGAAGGCATCCATCCCACGGCTGTCGTTCTGCCCGAGGCCTCGCTCGGCGAGGGAGTCTCAGCGGGTCCGCACTCTGTGGTTGAAATGGGCTCCCAGGTGGGTGCGCGAACCCGCCTCGGTGCAGGCGTGTTTGTGGGCGAAGGCGCCGAGATCGGTGAAGACTGTATCCTGCATCCGGGTGTAACAATCTACCCGCAGGCACGACTCGGAAACAGGGTGATCCTGCACGCCAGCGTCGTGATCGGCGGGGATGGGTTCGGGTACGTTTTCGCCGAGGGACGCCATAACAAGTTCCCTCAACTGGGCGGCGTCATCATCGAGGACGACGTCGAGATCGGCTGCAACAGCACTGTGGACCGGGGATCGCTCGGTACCACGGTGATCGGCGAGGGCACGAAAATTGATAACCTCGTCCAGATCGCCCACAACGTCAGGATCGGGAAGCATTGCGTGATCGTCGCACAAACCGGCATTTCCGGCAGCGTCAGTGTGGGCGACTACGCCGTCATTGGGGGTCAAGTTGGCATCGGTGATCATGTGACAATTGAAGCGGGAGCAACCATCGCTTCCGGCGGAGGCGTTCTTCCCGGCAAGATCGTGCGCAAGGGCAGCGTGATCTGGGGAGTACCGGGACGGCCGCTCGCCGTGTTCAAGCGTCAGTACGCGCACCTCAGCCGATTGCCCGAACTTGCCCGACGCGTCAGTGAGCTCGAACGGCGCTTCCGCAAGCAACCGGCCCAGTCGTCTTCGAAGCCGGAGTAGTTACCTCGTTCCATGGTGCGCTCGCGTCCCAAAGCAGCTCACTGGCGGAATGACAAGGACGATTTATGAGAAAGCGATACTTCGGCCTGCACGGTATCGGGTTGCTGACTCTAGCCCTAGCGGTCGGGGGTGCACGTCGGGCTGTAGCGCAAGCCGCCGCGCCTGCGGGTGAGGCCCAGCTCCTCGAGATCGCCCGTCAAGGCATGCACAAACTTATGGATGGCGATCTGGATGGTGCCATGCAGCGCTTTCAAGAGGTCCAGCGGCAAGACCCTGCGTCGCCATTAAGCTACCTGTTTCAGGCAGACACATATTGGTGGAGGATCTATCTGACCACCGGTAACCTCATTGACCCTGACGTCTTCGATGTGGTTTCGAAGAATACCAGCCCTTACGACGCAACATTCATGAGTTTCGATCAGGAGTGCATTCGCCGGGCGGAAACTCGCATTCAGGCCAAACAAGACGTGGCCCGCAACCTTCTTTACGAGGGCATGGCCTACGGTCTGCTGGCCCGATTCTATGGCCTGCGAGACAATGACTTGCCTACGGCGCGGGCCGGCAAGAAGATGCGGGCGTTGCTCCTTCAGGCCCTAAGCCTTGATCCTAACCTCACGGATTGTTACCTCGGCCTCGGCATTTACAACTATTTCGTCGACACGCTGCCCACCATCGTCAAGCTGTTGAGGTTTTTGATTGGCTTGCCAGGGGGAAGCCGGGAGGAAGGCCTCCAGCAGCTCCAAACGGTCGCCAACAAGGGCGACTTGGCGAGCGGCGAAGCGCAGTTTTATCTGGCCAAAGACTTCTCGCGCAACAGTGAGAGGCAATACGAGAAATCGCTCACTTTGTTTCAGGACCTGGCCTCGAAATATCCCAACAACATGCTTTGGCAGCTTGTGGTTGGAAGTCTGGAGATTCGGATGGGACGCTCGGATCAGGGTGAAGCGCTCTACCGGGAAGTGGTGGCCCGCACTGCGCACGGGGAGACAGAGGTTGCGCGAGCCCTCCACGCTCAGGCTCAGCAGGCGCTTTCGCGTCGCCACCCTGAGACTCCGCCAGCCAGTTAGTTTAGGCGATGGAGGGTGTGCTGATCCGCGCCTGAAGCGCGTCCGTCTGTTCGTGCGCATGATAGGAGCTGCGCACCAGCGGGCCGGATTCGACGTGGCGGATGCCCAATCGCTCGCCTTCGCGTTTGAGATCGGCGAACTCTTGGGGTGTGTAGAAGCGCGCCACCGGAAGCTGATTCCCCGAGGGCCGCAGGTACTGGCCAATAGTGACGATATCGACGCCGGCGTGCGCCAGGTCGGCCAGCACCGACGAGACTTCCTCGAGAGTCTCGCCGAGGCCCATCATAAGGCCCGACTTGGTGGGAATTTCAGGCGCCATCTCGCGCGAGCGTGCCAGCAGCCGAAGCGAGCGCTCATAGCGCGACCCTCGCCGCGCCACTGGATAGAGACGCGGCACGGTCTCGGTATTGTGATTCAGAATGTCGGGCCGGGCGTCGAGCACCGTCTCCAACGCCGCGTCAGATCCGCGAAAGTCCGGGATCAGCACCTCCACCCGCACCTCAGGGATGCGCCGCCGCAAGGCCGCAATGGTTCCGGCAAACAGGCCGGCGCCGCCATCGGGCTGGTCATCGCGGTCCACCGAGGTCACCACGACGTAGCGCACACCCATAGCCTCCGCTGCACCGGCCACACGCTCGGGTTCTTCGAGATCGACAAGCAGCGGTTTGCCCTTGGGAACGCTGCAGAAAGAACAACTGCGAGTGCAGAGATCGCCCAGGATCATGAAAGTGGCGGTGCGGTGGTTCCAGCACTCGGCGATGTTCGGGCAACGCGCACTTTCGCACACCGTGTGCAGTCCGTGGCCGCGCATCAGGCGCTTGAGCTCGAAGTAGTTGTCGCCGCCGGGCAGCCGCACCTTCAGCCAGTCGGGCCGCTTCACCGGCGCCAGTTTCGGGGCAATTTGCACGAGATCGGTCGTCACTCCCTCATCTTACCAGCTTCCGGGCTCTACGAGGGGAAGTGGGAGAGGTGCCGGAGCGGGAACGCCCAGGCGCACCGCCCCGGTTGGGGTACTCCACAGATACTGAAATGAGGGCAGCACACGCGCGGCGCCAAGAAGCTCATTCAACGAGTCATCTTAAGTAGACCGCTCAATGTTGACCAATACGACTTCAGTAAAACAAGCCCAGGTACGCGAGCCGGAGGTTACCCATTTCTTGGTACAATAATGGGTAATAATCCTCATCGTCCTTGACAGGCTGGAAGCGGCGGTAGTATACATAACATTCGGTTTATTCGGAAAACTTACCGGTAAGCGGCGCGGCTAGCGGGGGGGCAGGCGCGGGCTGCGTTGTGCCATGAGGCAACTCTCATAGTCGAAGACGTCTAACACTGTTCGCTTTAGGTTGAGATTGGCCCTGCTGCAAGCCAACCGCCCGCTCGAGGTAAGCGTCCTAATCCAGCAGAAATCGGCCCCGGGGTGAGCCGGACGAAGTGTTTCCGGTTGGGTCGGTCGCATAGGGCGTAAGCACTGGGATCAACCAATTACTGGCCCCGTGCCTGAGGCAGGATCGCGCTTGTCGGGCTGCGATGGCGGATTGCCCACCTGGGCCACTGACTTGAACTCCGGACTTGTATCACGTAAGCCCACTTGGGGGGGGCCTAAACACATTCTTGGGGGATTTGTAAAAGCCTTGCCTTGGCCGGCACTTCCGCGACTCTCCTTGTGCCTTTGGCGACCAACGGCGTGTGTTGAAAAAGGGGGTGCGGAAAGGGGTTCCCCCCCCGGTATAGGCGTGGTCGGAAACAAACCCATAACCGCATGTTATTGACTATAAGCAATTTAATAGAAAAAAACCTGGGTTCTGCGGCGTGAGCTTAAAAAACGAACCCAAAACGGTAATCCACTGATTCTATTATTGATAAGTCGAAAAAACGGCCTAAAACGCCGCTCCAAAACGAACCTAAACGAACCTAAATCGAACCCGAGATTTCAGGGGGCGGCTGGCAAACGAACCCAAGACGAATGCGAAACGAACCCGAGGCGGGCCGAGACCTGATAGGTCCCTGCCGTTCCGCGAGAGGGCTAACGCCGGTGAGAAATCCCAGGTAGTTGCAATCGGAGTGTAGGAATCTGAGGCGATCATTCATGAAACGGCTTTACTACGCGCTGGTCTTTGTTACCTCAACGGCCCTTTTGCTGGTGGGCCTGGAGACATTCGGAGGGCCTCCAGCGCTTGGCAGAGCGCCAGCGGAGCGGTTATGGCGGCCGGCGGGAGAAAACGGTTCTCAGGCCGCTGCCAGGCGCCTTTCAGCGCCCTCGGCTCATTTAGGGCGTGCCGGCACATCCCCATCAGAGTTTGCCCAACCCGCGTCTCAGGCCCAGAACGGCCACAAGTCCAGCCTCGAAGACGGCAGCAAGTCGTGGCGCGAGCAATACGCGAAACTGCCACTGAGCTTTGAGGCCAACTTAGGCCAGACGGACCCTCAGGTGAAGTTCCTCTCCCGCGGCAGCGGTTACACGCTGTTTCTCACGAAGCGCGACGCGGTGCTTACGCTGCATCGGTCAAAGGTGAACGGTAACCCGTCGCGCTCCGCCACCCCATCCAGCAAGCCGACTGACGCCGCACACCAAGCGACGAGCGCGCTTCACATGAGTCTCGCCGGCGCAAACGCGCATCTTTCCCCGGCAGGTGCGGATGAGTTGCCGGGAAAGGTCAATTACTTCATCGGGAACGATCCTAAGAAGTGGCAAAGCAACATCCCAACTTACGGCAAGGTTCAATATCCTAACGTCTATCCGGGCATCGACCTTACGTATTACGGCAACCAAGGCCAGCTCGAGGACGACTTTGTGGTGTCTCCAGGCGCCGATCCGCGGAGCATCCGCCTGCGGCTTCGAGGTGCGGATAAGGTTCAGGTGAGCCCCAGCGGCGACTTGATTCTGAGCACGCGAGCGGGCGAAGTGCGTTTACGAAAGCCCGAGATCTACCAGGCTCTGCCCGTCTCGATGAGTGCTATGCGGAACAGAAGCTCGAAGCTCACGCTCACCCGGCGCCCGGTCAGCGGCCACTATGTGGTGAGACATCACAACGAAATCGGCTTCGAGGTGGGTGCGTATGATCGCACGCAGCCGCTTGTCATCGATCCGGTGCTCGTTTATTCCTCGTATCTGGGCGGCAGCAATGACGAGAAGCTCTCGGGCATGGATCTGGCGTCCGGCGACGAAATGGTGGTGACCGGCGATACCGCTTCGGACGACTTTCCTACAGAGAATCCCTACCAGGGCACAATCGGCTCAGGCAGCACGAGGAATGTTTTCATTACGGAATTCAGCTCTGATGGGACCTCGCTGGTGTTTTCCACGTATTTGGGTGGGAGCGCCCAGGATGGCGGCTGGGGCCTGGTCGTGGACTCTTCGGGCAACATCTACGTGGATGGCTTTGCCAGTTCATCTAACTTTCCGGCGACGGCGAACGCTTACCAGGGAACCTTCGTCGGCACGCCCGTGACCGACTACGACGTCTTCTTGAGCAAGTTCGACGCCAGCGGCTCGAGGCTGCTCTATTCGAGCTACATCGGCCAGATGGATTTCGCTGCGGTTCAGGATGGCCAGATCGGTCTGGCCGCGAACAACACGGGAAAAGCCTACCTTGCTGGCACCACCAATTCGTCGACTTTCCCGGTCACCTCGGGTGCTTTGCAGATCGACTTCAACGGCGTCGATGACGGCTTTGTGACCGTCATGGATACCACTCAGAGTGGCCCTGCTTCGCTCGCTTACAGCACCTTCATCGGCGGCAGCGGGGTGGACGCTATCCTGAACGATGTGATTGATTCCTCCGGTTACATCTACATAACAGGACACACGACTTCCAATAACTTTCCGACCACAGCGGGAGCGTTTCAAACCGCCTGCGTGCAGTCGTCCGGCACCTGCTCGGATGACGCCTTCGTGGCAAAAATCAATCCTGCCGGTCAAAGATCGGCAGACCTTGTGTACTCCACCTACCTGGGCGGCAGCGGTACAGACCACGGCTTCAGCCTCGCCGTCGATTCGTCCGGGAACATCTATTCAACCGGCTTCACAAACTCTTCCAACTTTCCTACCTCGCCGGGCGCGTTCCAGACAATGTGTGGTCCCGATGGGACCTGCGAGAGCGGCGCCAATGAAAAGGGCTACGTTACAGAGATCAATCCCGGCGGTCACGGTTCTTCTGATCTCATCTACTCGACCTATCTCAGCGGCGAGGCCCTCGATGTTCCTAAGTTCCTGGTCCTTGACTCGCAGAATGATGCCTACATCGTAGGGCGCACCACGTCACAGCAGTTTCCCGTGATGAATCCACTCCAAGCTGCGAAGGCGGGTCCTGCAAACACCAGTTCCTGCCAGACCACGAGTTGCGCCGCCTACGATGGCTTCATCACGGAACTGAACCCCACAGGCACTGGCCTGGTGTTCTCCACTTTCAACGGCGGGTCCAATTTCGACTCGTGGAACGCGGAAGTGCTGGATTCCTCAGGCAACCTCTACGTGGGAGGCCGGACGTCGTCAACGGACTACGCGGCAACGGCGGGCGTATTTCAACCTGCCCACGCGGCCGTGGTCGGCGGATCCGCTGGACTGGATGCCATGGTGGCCAAGATCAGCCCTACGAGTGCCGCAGGGGTTGGGCTGGGTCCCGCAAGCCTCACCTTCGGTAACCAAGCGGTTGGAACCACCAGCTCCTCACAAGCCATTGTCCTGACCGCCGCTGGGAGCGCGTCTCTAACCATCTCGGACATTACGGTTACCGGGCCGTTCGGACAAACAAATACTTGTGGCACGTTGCCTGTTACTTTGACGGCTGGCGCGCAATGCACGATCAGTGTCACGTTCAGCCCGGTGACAACGGGCTCGCAAACCGGCACCCTGACGATCGACGATGACGCTACGCCATCGAGCCAAGACGTTCCCCTTTCGGGTACTGGCAGCATGGGCACCGGAGCGGGAGTGTCATTTTCGCCCACGAGCTTGACATTCGCCAGCCAAACACAAGGCACCACCAGCGCAGCGCAGCCCATTACACTCACGAACAATGGGTCCACGGCGCTCACCATCACCAGCATCAGCATCACGGGGACAAATTATCTGGATTTTGCCCAGACCAATACATGCGGAACCAGCGTAGCGGCGGGCGCGAATTGCACGGTCAACGTGACCTTTACGCCGACCCTGGTCGGTTACGAGCTGGCTTACGTAACCGTCGCGGATAACGTTACCGGTAGTCCCCAGCAGCAGGTGGCCCTTGTCGGAACCGGCGCCAGCAGTGCCGCGGCTTCCGGCAAAGTCGCCCTCTCGCCTGCCAACCTTACATTCGGGGCTCAGGCCACCGGAACCACGAGCTCGGCGCTGACCGTGACCCTCAGCAACGTCGGCAACGCGGCCTTGAGTATTACCAGCATCGCGCCCAGCACAGGGTTTGGTGAGACAAACACTTGCGGCACCAGTGTTGCTGTGGGTGCAACCTGTACCATCAACGTTACTTTCTCGCCGACCACCACCGGCGCTCAAACCGGGACAGTGACGATTACGGATGGCGCGCCGAACAGCCCGCAGACAATCAACATTTCCGGCACCGGTGGTACTCCCACTGTCAGCTTCTCGCCCGCGATTGTGACCTTCGCCAGCCAAAACGTGGGCACCACCAGCGCCAGCACGCCCGTGACGCTAACCAACACCGGGGGCTCGCCTCTGAGCATTGTGAGCATCGTTGCCAGCGGTGACTTCTCGCAGACCAACAACTGCGCGAGTCAAGTCGCGGCATCAGGGACTTGCACCATCAACGTGAGCTTCCAGCCTTCGACGGCAGGCGCAAGGGTGGGCTTCATCACCGTCAGCGACAGCGACGCCACCAGTCTCCAAACTCTGAACCTGACCGGGACCGGTACTGTTCCCACCAGCACCGTTGTGGTGAGCCCTCCGCACGCTGCGGTTACGCCCTATGAAACCGAACAGTTCGTGGCCACCATCAGCGGAACCGTGAGCACCAACGTCACCTGGTCTGTGGACGGCACGGTGGGCGGCACTCCCACGGCCGGCACCATAAGTACCTCGGGCGTGTACATACCGCCCATGACCGTCGGCTCGCATATGGTCACGGCTACGAGCATCGCCGACAGCAGTCAGTCAGCATCTGCCCCAGTCGTGGTGACGAACTTCCCAGGACTCTACACGCGCCACAATGACAATGCGCGCGATGGGCAAAACCTTCAGGAAAATGTGTTGACCACCGGAAACGTCAACCCTGCGCAGTTCGGTTTGCTCTTTTCCTATCCGGTCGACGCGTACACGTACGCACAGCCGCTTTATGTTGCAAACGTCAACGTTCCCGGGCAGGGAAACCACAATGTGGTTTACGTTGCCACCGAAAATGACAGTGTTTTTGCCTATGACGCTGACGGCCTGTCGCCAACGCCGCTCTGGCAGGTGAGCTTCATAAACCCCTCCGCCGGTCTCACGACCCTGGGCACGAGCGACGTAGGCAATTGTCCGCTGATCGGCCCGTCACTCGGCATCACGGCCACGCCGGTGATCGATCCCGTTACTCAGACGATGTACCTGATCGCGGCTACAAAGCAGGTTTCGGGCGGCAACACCACCTACTCGCAGTCGCTGCACGCGCTGGATATCACCACCGGCGCGGAAAGACCGGGCAGCCCCGTGGTGATTCAGGCCACGGCGCCGGGCACGGGGCTTGCCAGTAGCGGAGGCCAAATCACCCTTAACCCTCAATACCTCACGTCGCGCGCCGGACTACTGCTCGCCAACGGTGTCGTTTACTCAGCCTGGGCGTCGCCCTGCGCCAATGGCTATTCTCACGGATGGCTGCTGGGATACGACGAGTCTTCACTCGCCCAAGTCGTCGTGATGAACACGACGCCAAACGGCGAATACGGCGGAATTTGGCCCAACGTCATACCGGCGGATTCGAGTGGCAACATCTTTGTCTCAACCGGGGACGGCACCTTTGATGCCGACTCGGGCGGCGGCTTAGATTACGGCGATACTTACATGAAGCTGGTCCCGAGCCCGAGCGCAAGCCCTGTCGGTTCCTTCACGGTTGCTGATTACTTCACGCCGTCCGACCAAGCCACACTTTTCTCGGACGATATCGATTTGAGCCCGGGCGGGCCGATGCTGATCCCCGATCAGCCGACCAGCCCCACTCACCTGATGGTCGGTGGAGGGAAGGAGGGAAGCCTCTATCTCATAGACCGCGACAACATGGGACAGTATAGCGACACCGGCAACAACATCGTCCAGACACTAACAGACGTGCTGGGAGGGCGGTCCACTTGCGTAAACACATCCTCCTCCCCCTATACCCGCTGCCTCTTCACGCAGCCGGCGTTTTGGCAGAATCAGGTTTTCTATCAGGCTCCCTACGATAATCTCAAGGATTTTCGCCTGTTCAACGGTCAGCTCTCAAACCCGCCCATACTCACCTCAGTGGCTACGTTCGGGGGTAGCGGCGCTCCATTGGTTGTCTCTGCTAATGGGGCGACGAATGGTATTGTCTGGAGCAATGTCACGGCAAAGTCAAGTCCCATGGTTCTGACCGCCTACGACGCAGCCAACATCACGCGTGTGCTTTATAGCAGCTCGATGGCGGGGAGTCGCGACACCGCCGGTACTTCCGTAATATGGACGGAACCGACCGTGGCCAACGGAAAGGTGTACATCGCCGGCTCAACGCAGCTCAATGTCTACGGCCTTCTCACGCCGCCCGCCCCTTCGCTGACTCCCGTGGTATCGCTCGCCCCCACCAGCCTGACGTTTGCCAGCCAGACCGAGGGCACTACGAGTACGGCGCAAGTGGTGACGCTGACCAACACCGGGGTCGCGACGCTGAGCGTTACAAACGTGAGCATCACCGGGACTGATCCGGGGGATTTCGCGCAGACCAACACCTGCACCAGCGTGCCGGCGGGACAGAACTGCACCATCAGCGTCACTTTCACACCGGCGGCTACCGGAACGCGCACGGCGTCGGTGAGCATTACAGACAATGGGCCAGGCAGCCCGCAGACAGTGAGTCTAACCGGAACGGGAACGTCTGCCGCGGGTCCGCCCGCCGTGTCCCTTTCGCCCACCAGCCTGACGTTTCCGTTAACGGTCATCGGCCAGGCGGCCCCCACGCAGGGGGTGACTTTGACCAACACGGGAGGCTCGGCGCTCAGTATCACGAGCATCACCATCACCAGCCCTGGGACGCAGTACTATAAGGCTTACTCGCAGACGAACACCTGCGGGACGAGCGTAGCGGCGGGAGCGAGTTGCACCATCACCGTGACCTACACGGCCAAGCAATCCAGTCCGCCCGTGACCACCGCGACGTTATCGATCTACGACAACGCCACGGGAAGCCCGCAAACCGTGGCGCTGAGCGGCACGGGGACGTTTGTGAAGCTGGTGCCAACCAGCTTGACCTTTGCCAGCCAGGCGGTGGGTGCCACCAGCGCGGCCCAGACAGTGACGCTCACCAACACACTGGGGCAGGCTCTTGCGCTTACCGTAAGCATCACAGGAACAAATCCGACAGACTTCGCGCAAACCAACACGTGCGGCGGTAGCGTGGCCGCAGGAGCGAGCTGCACCTTCAGCGTCACCTTCGTGCCCACGGCCGCGGGAACGCGGTCGGCTACGCTCTCGATTACCGACGCCGGCGGCGGCAGTCCGCAAACGGTCGCCCTGACGGGAACGGCGACCAGTACCGTGACACTGGCGCCCACCAGCCTGACGTTTGCCAGCCAGACCGTGGGTACCACCAGCGCGGCCCAGGCTGTGACGCTAAGCAATACGGGAACCACAGCGCTGAGCATAACGAGCATCACCATTACACCAGCAAGTCCGGCGGATTTCGCGCAGACGAACAATTGCGGGACTAGCGTGGCCGCGGGAGCAAACTGCACCATCAACGTTACGTTCACGCCGACGGCAACCGGGACGCGGACGGCGTCGGTGAGCGTTGCAGATAGTGGCCCGGGGAGCCCTCAATTGGTGAGCCTCACTGGCACTGGCGCTGCGCCTGCAGTGACCCTCTCCGTCCCCAGCCTCACCTTCGCCAGCCAGGCGGTAGGCACCACAAGTGCAGCGCAGGCCGTGACGCTAACCAATACCGGTACTGCGGCGCTAAGCATCACGAGCATCAGCATTACGGGGACGAATCCGGGTGACTTCGCGCAGACGAACACTTGCGGAACGAGTGTGGCGGCGGGAGCAAATTGCAGCATCAGCGTCACCTTTACGCCCGCGGCCTCCGGAACGCGTTCGGCTTCGATAAGCATTGCAGACAACGCTACCGGCAGCCCGCAGACGGTAACTTTGACAGGGTCGGGAACTGGTGCCAGCACCCCGGCGGTGACGCTGGCGCCCGCCAGCCTGACATTTACCGGCCTGGCTGTGGGCACGCCGACCGCGGCCCAAACGGTGACGCTGACCAATAGCGGCGGCGCCACGCTGAGCATCACCAGCGTCAGCATCACGGGGACGAATTCGGGAGATTTCGGGCAGTCGAATAGCTGTGGGACGAGCGTGGCGGCGGGGGCGAGTTGCATCATCAATGTAACCTTTACGCCCCTTGCGTTGGGAATCCGGACGGCGTCGGTGAGCATCGCGGATAACGCAACCGGCAGCCCTCAAACCGTGGCTCTCACGGGCACCACCGGTCCTGTGCTCAGCCTCTCACCCTCCACCGGCCTGACCTTCCCCCAGACAAACGTCGGAAGCACATCCAGCGCCCAGACGGTTACCTTGACCAACACCGGTAACAGCACGCTCACGCTGACGAGCATTGCTTTGACCGGCGCCAACAACGCAGACTTCAGCTACACCAGTACTTGTGGATCGGGTAGCTTGCAGCCGACTGGAAGTTGCTCCCTGATGGTTACGTTCAAGCCGACAACCACGGGCATCCGGTCGGCCTCGATTACCATCACCGACAATGCCCCAGGCAGCCCGCAGACGGTCAGCCTCAGCGGCACGGGAACTACAACCCCAGGGGCCAGGGCCAGCCTGTCGCCCGGAAGCCTTACCTTCACCAGCCAGGAAGTCGGCTCCACGAGCTCGAGTCAGATAGTAACCCTCACCAATAATGGCAGTGGCACGCTTTCGATCACCTCGGTGACAGTCACCAGCAGTAACTTTGGCCAGACCACGACTTGCGGAACCAGCCTGGCCGTGGGCGCCTCTTGTACCATCACAGTTTCCTTCAAACCGGGAGTTACAGGGAATCTCACGGGATCGGTGATGGTGGCTGATAACGCGCCCGACAGTCCTCAGGCGATTGGGCTCACCGGAACCGCAGTGGCCGCCGGGGTTGGTTTCTCTCCTTCAACGGGTCTCGTCTTCAAGGGCCAGCCTTTGAATACGGCGAGCGCGCCCCAAACTCTGACCCTCACCAACACCGGCACGGCAGCACTTTCGATTTCAAGCATCGCCGTCATCGGCAGTGACGCGTCGAGTTTCAGCCAATCCAACAATTGTCCGATGTCGTCGGCCGGAACGCTGGCGGCGGGCGGCACGTGTCAAATAACTGTGACTTTCACGCCCACCACGGGCGGCAATTTGTCAGCAGACCTTACCGTGGCGGACAGCGCTCCCGGCAGCCCCCACAGCGTTGCTCTTACCGGCGCGGGCTCAAGTTTCGGGTTAACAGCCCCAAGTTCGAGCGCGACGGTTTCAGCGGGGCAGCCGGCCAGCTACACGCTGAGCTTTGCGCCCACGGGCGGGTTCAACGGCTCGGTCTCGCTCTCCTGCACCACCACGGCGCCGGCGGCTTCGTGTAGCGTCAAACCAACCACGCTCATGCTGAACGCGCCGAACACCGCCACGGCAACCGCGACGGTAACGACGACGGCCGGTGGCGCCGCTCCGCCGAACCGGCACTCGCCGCCCGGACCCAGCCCATGGCTCTGGTGGGTGCTAGCGGGCGTCGTCGCTCTCGGTTATGGCTTAGCGCGCCGATTGCGGCCCCCCTCAACTGGCTGGGCATCAGCGGCGAGCCCCGAGCCCCGGACCCCGAACCCTGGCCTCTTGCGTTGGGCTCTGGCGGGCGCGCTTGTCCTTCTGCTGGCTTGGGCGGGTTGCGGCGGAAGCAGCTCTTCGACATCGACAGGACCGACGTCCACTCCCGCCGGCCAGTATCAGGTAACGGTGACAGCGAAGAGCGCAACGGCCTCCCAAAACGTCAGTCTGACGCTGACCGTGCAGTAACAACTCGGGCAGTGGCAGTTCGGATTGCTGCGGGCCGTGCGGCTTCAATCGAACTTGAGTCGCGAACGGGGCGCGCGCGGCGGGCACGGATGGCAACCTCGCGCTCGAGGCACCTGCAGGGCCCACGAAGTCGAGGCGCCCGAGCTTGAGGCCCTCGAGCGTTTCTGCCGGCAGAATCTGCTGAAGCCTACATATGTAGGCCTACATGACGACGACACCTCCCGCATCACCTCGCTCCGGAACACCTTCCTGTCGCTCCTGAGGGCATAATAACCGGTGATCACCAAGCCGGCAGCACGGGAGCGGCGGTGAACAGTTGCCAAGCGGCGCGATGTGAGACGGGAACAGATGGATCAATCTGCGAAACTGCAGCCGGGCGATTCAAGCTATAGCGGCCTTGCCGCGGCGGGCGGCCGCGAGCGAGCGCCGCGGCGCCGGAGTGCGTCATCACTTCTGTCGCTCTCTTTTATTCGGTTTCTGACGCTCAGTGTCACGTTTGGTCTTCCGCTGTGGGCAAGGCGACCGAGCGAATTTGCCGTGGCCTTGCCGAACGGCAGTCCGCAGGCCACACAGTCCTCGCAGCCGACGGCCAATCCGCCAGACAGAAACAGCAAACGGGTGGTTTTCACAGAGATTAGCCATCGGCTCCACATCAAACTCTCGCCGATTGCCAATCCTCCGGATCTGGCCGCGCTCGGCCAACAGATAAAGTCGTCGGACTATTCACTCGACTACGCAAGGCGGAAGCTGGTGCCCGCGATGGGCGGCTCCATCGCTGTGGGTGACTACGATGGCGACGGTAATCCTGATCTCTACATCGTGGTTCCGGGAGGGACGAATCATCTCCTCCACAACAACGGTCGTGGCAAGTTTTCGGACGTCACCAAGAAGGCGCGAGTCTCGGGTCCTGAGGATTCTCTGTCGGCAGTCTTCGCCGATTATGACCATAGCGGCCGTCAAAGTCTGTTTGTGGTGGGATTGGGCGGTGTCACGCTCTACCGCAATAACGGCGACGGAACCTTCAGCAATGACACACAAAAGGCAGGGTTGATCGGCATTCCGACGGAACTGGACACCGCGGCTTTGCTCTTTGGTAGTGGCAACAACAGCGTGCCTGATCTCCTGGTTACGGCTTATACCGATTTGGGAAAAACGCCCGCGAAATCATCGTTTGTATTCCCCAAGGATTTTCAAGGCACGTCAAGCCATCTCTACCACAACAACGGAGACGGAACCTTCCGGGAAATCACCATGACCGCAGGCTTGGCTTCAAATCCGGGCCGGGCGCGCTGCGCAGTCTCGGCCGATTTCAACGGCGACGGCCAACCGGATCTGCTGTTGCTGCGGGACAACAAGCCGCCAGTGCTCTATCTCAATCAAGGCGGCGATAAGTTCCGGGACGCAACCGGTCAGGCCGGCGAAGATATTTGGGACTATGCTTTTGTCAGCGCCAACGTCGCCGATTTCAACCATGACGGCATGCCTGACCTGGCACTGTGGTCAACGGTCAAGTATAAGGTCTTGCTAAATCAGGGAAGCGCTCTTTTCGACGACATCGAACACGTTCCCGGCATCAGGCAACCGGCTGCTCCTTTTGTATTCCACGGCACCGTTATCGGCCCCAATGGAGGAAGCACCGAAGAATTGCTCGTAGCGGACGTTGGTTTCAAGTGGCACATCATTGCCAATGATGCCGGCAAACTCAAGGAAATGCCCGCAGTTTTCTCTGCTGAGAACTTCCAAAGGGGTCGAAAACGGCTTACCGATAGCGGAAATCTGCTCGAGCCTGTCTCGATGGTCGTAGCGTTGAGGCTCGGAAAAAGGGAACGACTCGTTTTCCTGGCGCTCACCGCTGACGGGCAAGTGGCCGCGTTCGAAGAGCAGGAAAGTAGCAAAGTGCGGCAGTGACATCCATCAGAAATACTCCGCGGTGATGCCCGTTAACTCAATTTGGTTGGTAGCGGTGGCAGCGGCGAATGACGCCGTTGGCACCACCTGGATCGGAGCGTTCGTAGCAAGGGTTATGGGCGTTGCCGTGGCATTTGAGACCGCCGCGCCGTTGATGATGCCGTTGCAATTCATGTTAACCGAGGCGCTTGCCTGAGCAGTTTGCATACCTGTCAAGTACACTTCCACGAAGCCGCTTCGAGTGCCGGCCAAGTTGGTGCTCGCCGGGAAGCCGCAAATTGTCGTGCCCGATGTGCTGCTCACCCGCAACTTAAGAGTAACAGTGGTGCCAGCCGTTGCCTCCACGGTCTGGTAATTCACCCTGAGCCTCAGGGTCTTGCCCGACACAATTTCGTTCGCTGGAATCGTGTAGGACGTGGCGAAGGCGGTCTCCGATGACGCTTGGGTACCACAGCTTGTAACTCCAGTCACCGAAGCCAGGCAATCATAGGTGTTGCTCGATCCGGCCGAGACGGATACGCTCTGGAACTTCGGAGTGTGAAAAGTGTTGCTGTTCGAGCCCTGCACGTTGATGAGAAGCTTTGAATCGTAGGCAAGGGTTCCATCCACGGTCGGTGTGGCGGAACCGTTGGCGCCGAGGGTCAAAGCGGTGGTTGTGTCGTTTTGAAATGTGCTGTTGCTTGTTTGCGTGTCGGTTAACCCGAATACGGCCGTCGTCGGCAAGGCCCCTGGCTCCACGTAGTTTGACGCGCTGGTGAAGCTGCCGCCATCGGAAGTGATGGTTTGCGTGGAGTTGGCACCTAACAGCCGTGGATTCGTGAAGTGAACCCCCGTCGTGGCTCCGTTGATGTGAACGCCGGTCGCGTAATTCTTGGTCTGTATATCGAGCCACATATCAAAGCTGTTCAAAACTGAAAAGCCGATGCTGTTGGCCGTGTTCGTCATAGAGGCTGTTATCTCAGATTTCGAGATGATGTTGTCGTTGTTTTGATAGTCAAAGATATACCCGATCATACAGCCTTCCTCCTGATTAGCGAAGAGCGTGTTCTCGCCTCCGCCCGAAGCTGTATTGCCCGCCGTAGCCCAGGTGTAGCCCATATCAACGGCGATACTGTTGCTGATGATCGCACTCGACGCATTGGTGCAAATCATGTGGTTTATCATGATGAGGTTGCCGCTGGCTTTATTACGCAAGGTGATGCCGTATTTCGTGTTATAGAATTTGTTGTTCACCGTATATCCGTTCTCGGTGTAGCCTGAGGGTCCGCCATCGTAAGTGATTCCAGCGCCCGCCCCCAGACCGTTCCCGGCCGCTCCCGTGAAGTTTTGAAAGTTATTGTCTGAGATTTCGAAGCCGTTCACTCCGAGTGTATAGATGCCACCGAGAGCAATGCCAGTCGTCGATGAGCCCGCCTTGAAGTTAAGGTGTCTTATGCTTACGGTATTCGAATTCTGACCGGACGGGCAGCTACCAGAAATGGCAGTCGTGCAGGGAACCGAGCTGAAAATGTAAACAGGCGAATCGGCCGCCGGAGTTGAAAAACCTGAGCAGTTCGCGGAATTCTGACGGGTGGTACACTGTCCTTCGATATCGATAATAGCGTTGCTCCACAGCCCCACGCTCACGTTCCCGCCGCTCGACGTTCCGGTTACGGAGGACGATATCACGATAGTGGTACTGGTGGTTGAGCTGACAAGAAACACTCCGTTGTAGCCCATGGTCCCGGCTCCTCCAGTTCCTCCGGTTGTTCCCCAAATATCGAGGGGGGCGCCTGCCGTGACCCAACTCGGAGGAGGCGTCGACACCGTGATCGTCGCATAGCCGGCGCTTGGAGTACTGGGCGCTATGGAGCCCGAGATGGCGGACGTATACCCCTTTACGATGCAAAGGGTGCCGGTGTTCGGAATGAACATGCGGCCGTAGCCAGCCGTGTTGAAGCCGGCTAGCACCGCCTGGAGCGCTACCGTATCATCGGTGCTGCCATCGCACTTCGCCCCTGCCGCGGTGACATCCACCCAAGGCGCCGGACCACCGATGAACATGGAGTTTCCCGCTGTCACCCCTCCGGTGGATGAGTTGTAGGTAAGGCTGGCCGCACCGCTCAGCGAGCCGTTGTTGTTGAACTGGACCTGCGTGGTCGACCCGCCAGCCGTTCCGGCGCCGGACGCGCACGGCCCAAACTGATAAGCTGTTGCCGCGCTGTTAACTTGAAGGCACTGATTTGCGCTGCCGATCGGCAGGCGAGAGAGCGTGCCAGCCGAAACCGTCAGCAAGTCGCCATTGGCCGTCAGAGGTGTCTGGTTCAAGGCGAGCGAGCCGGAGAGGTTGCTGAAGCCCGGCTGCGCCAGAGTGAGAGCGCCGCTAGCTGTAATCCCGGTTGCGAATTGATTTGCCTGCGCCGTTTGCGGCGTCACCGCCGGAGCACAAGAAGGTGCTGCGCCGCGGCTAAGCGCGGTGACAAAGGAGTTCGAGCCACAAGCACCGGTCCCCGAATAAGCACTCGCCAGACTCGCGTCGGGAAGACCAAACGCATTGGTGAGATATGCGCCCGACGTGACACCCGAGGCAAAGAATCCGATCGATTTTCCGGTGATGAATCCTGGTGTGGTGCTGCAACTGAGATTGTCGAAGTCATCCTTAAGGGCGCAGCCCGATCCCGCCACCAGAATCCCGCTCAAGGTCGCGTTGCTCGAGGTTGAATCGAGGTGAACGACGGTTGGAGAATACGAACTGAAGATGTGATCCACAACCAGGCCTGGAGCATGAATGGCTTCAACGCCATACGTCATCGCCCCGGTCATGCCTTCCACGTGGATGTCCCGAATGGTCAGGCTAGCGCCCTGGGCTGGGGCGCCGCTGGGTGAATTGGTAAAGCCTTGCACCTCCACGCCGACAGTTGTGATGCCGTTGTTCGGAACGCAGGTCAGGCCCTTGAGCTCGCGGAAGCTTGCAACCTGGTCAAGGAGCACACAGTATTGCGGGTTACACGCACTTGAGCCGCTCCCGCAGGTGGAGACGTTAGACGCCTGAACGGTGTTGTCCCAGAAGTCGCTGTTGTTCGCCCCGAATCCCCCGTTGCGGCCCTCTTCGATGATCGCAGCAGTACCCCCGCAGTTTCCAACGTCATCGTGGTAGATTCCGCTGAGCTCCTCAGCTACGGCATTGAAAATTCCCACCTGCGCGATGCCACGACAGTCGAGCGCCACGTTCTCGACCGTCACCGCCTGCTGGTTAAGCTTGCTGCCGCCAAACGTATTGCCCATAATCACCATCGCGCCCGTGGAATTCTGGCCGGGCGGTGGATTGGTGCTGGTATTGACGTCTCCCGGAAAGGTGAAACTGGTTCCCATTGGCGCCGTGCCTTCAAAGAGCTCATTACCGGAGGCTGTCGCGGCGTAAACGTTATAGTAGGCCGCATTGGTGACAGCTGCCGGCGGGTTAACGACAACGCAGTTGCCGCTCGTGGCGGTGGTCGAGGCTTCGGTGTTGGCGCGGGTCTCCGGGATCTGCGCCGCGTTGGACAGCGTGACCCTAACATACAAGGGGCCGGTGTTTGTGCAGGAGCCAGCCACGGACGTTCCGAAGGTGGGAACGGTTGACACGAAACTGGTATCGTTAATCACAGCGTTCGCAAAGGCGCTGCCGGCCTGAATTGAAGTACCTTCGACTCCGCTGTTGCTCACCTTTCCCAAGGTTATGCCCGTCAGATGGCTCCGATCGCCTGGGATCAGGTTGACGTTCGTTTTGTATGGCACGGAGCAGCGGTCTAAAATGAGCGTCAACGACAAACCTGAGACCTGATTGAATGGATCGCTAGTAAAGGTGTCGCCGCAGATGTTGTCGTAAACGGTGACCTGACTCTTGGCAGGCAAAGTCGCAATCAATGCGTTGAGGCTTGTCCACTGTTTTCCATCGACATAATAGATATTGCCGACCGGGTTGCCCACCTGCCAATTCCACGCGAGCGAAGAGCCCGACCCCTGTGAAACCACTTGGCCGGGGGATCCTACTGCGCCTGTTGCCTGGTTTGCTGCAAGCGCTCCGCTCAAATTAGAGAACGCAGGCTGGTTACAGCTAGGGCTGGTTCCGAGGTTTATGCCGGTCACAAAAGCGCCGCCTGAGCAATTTCCTGTTCCCGCACCTGAAGTTGGCGTTAGGCCAATCCATGTTGTTCCGTTGAAGGTAAGGACCTGATTTACAGACGGCTGCACAGAAGAAACAGGGTTGCCTTGCAGGCCGGCGACCCTGGGAGCCGAGGCGCTACCCGTGAGGTCTTGGGCTAACTGCACCGCGCCCTGCGCCGAGGAGCTGGCCGCAGGAAGCTGTGCCGCGGTTGCGGCGCCGCTTAGACTGGAAAAGGCGGGCTGGGTGCAACTGGGCGAGCTTCCCGCGACGACACTGGTCACGAATTGGTTAGACGGGCACGCCCCGGTCCCCGCCGTCGCAGCCGGTGTAGTCGGTGTCCAGGTGGTGCCGTTCCACGTGAGGACCTGGTTGGATGTGGGCGTTGCGCTGGAAACCGGATTACCCTGCAATCCCGCCACTTTTGGGACCGTCGCGCTGCCCGTCAGATCCTTGGTGAGTTCGACCGCGCCTTGGGCCGACGAGGTCGCCGCAGGCAGTTGGGATGACGTCGCCGCACCCGTTAGGTTGCTGAAGTTGGGCTGCGCGGGAGTCCACTGAGTACCGCTCCAGCCCAGGAACTGATTAGCGCCGGGGGCGTTGGCTGAAACCGGATTGCCTTGTAGGCCAGCTACTTTGGGAGCCGAGGCGCTGCCGGTGAGGTCTTGGGCCAACTGCACCGCGCCCTGCGTCGAGGCACTGGCCGCCGGAAGCTGTGCCGCGGTTGCGGCGCCGCTTAGACTGGAAAAGGCAGGCTGGGTGCACGTGGGCGAACTTCCCAGAACAACCCCGGTGACGAACTGGTTGGTTGTGCAGGCGCCGGTG
>Ga0335085_10001054_pt1 | contig 65091 bp, 57 predicted proteins | sample Lox_Sample_45_FD_206712 | JGI IMG/M metagenome (GOLD analysis project Ga0335085, IMG submission 206712) | Soil microbial communities from Loxahatchee National Wildlife Refuge, Florida, United States - Lox_Sample_4.5 | ecosystem: Environmental > Terrestrial > Soil > Wetlands | place: USA... | reverse complement strand
GCCACCGGCGCCCCGCACCACCCCTCGCCCTCAGCCAACCGATCGGCCGCGAGGGCCCGCAACGTACTCCGTGTGCTGAGCATACGGAGCTTGTCGCGCAGGAACCGAGACAAGCCAGGCGGCCCGGTTTGCTGCTCCCCGCGCGCCTTCAGTGCTGGCTTTTCGGCGTGCGCACGGTAAGCCCGTCGAGTTCCGGCGCCACCTTGAGCTGGCACGACAGCCGGCTGTTCGGTTTCGGCTCCTGCGCGAAGTCGAGCATGGTTTCCTCCATCTCCTCCTTCGGCGGCAGCTTCGCGAGCCAGGCGGGATCGACATAGACGTGGCAGGTGGCGCAGGCGCAGGCGCCGCCGCAATCGGCATCGATGCCGGGCACCAGGTTCTTCACCGCGCCTTCCATCACCGACCAGCCGACCGGCACCTCCACCGTGCGCTCGGTTCCGCTTTCGTCGATGTACTTGATCTTGGGCATGTCTATCCCTGGACGATGCTCTTCGCTGCGATGGAAGTGTCCGCCAGCCGTTCCGGCGCGATCCGGGCGCCATCGCCGATCAGCCTGCGGCCGACGAGATACTCGGCGGGCATATTGATCGATTCCACCGCGGCCACGGCGCCGTCGCGCAGATGGAACACGGCGAATTTGCGAGTCGCCGGATCGCCGCGCCGCACGATCGCATCGCCAGGCCGCGCCAGCCCCGCGATCTGCAGCTTGAGATCGTACTGGTCCGACCAGAACCACGGCACTTCGCGATAGGGCTTGGGCCTGCCCACCAGCGCGAGCGCGGCGTGCTTGGCCTGGTCGATGGCGTTCTGCACGCTTTCCAGGCGCAGCGCGACGCCCTCGCGGCCCACGTGCCAGGTGCAATCGCCCGCGGCGAAGATCTCGGGATCGCTGGTGGCGCAATTGAGATCCACTGCGATGCCGTCCTCGCATGTCAGCCCGGCCTCGGCCGCGAGCTCCACGTTCGGTACGACGCCGATGCCGACCAGCGCGATATCGGCGGGAACCTTCTGGCCGCCCGCCTTCACGGCGGCGAGATGCCCCTCGCCTTCGAATGCCTGAACCGCGGTGTTCAGGATCAACTTGACGCCCGCCGCGCGATGCACCGCTTCGAAGAAATCGGACACGGGTTTCGACACCGCCCGCGCCATAACGCTGTCGAGCGCCTCGAACACGGTGACGTCGAGGCCGCGTTTCACCGCTACCGCCGCCACCTCAAGGCCGATATAGCCGCCGCCGACCACAACCAGCTTTTTGCCCGCCCGGAACACGGCCTGCAGCGCGTCCACGTCGGCGATGCTGCGCAGGTAATGGATGCCAGCAAGGTCCGCGCCCGGGCACTTCAACTTGCGCACCCGCGTTCCCGTGGCGAGCAGCAGCCGGTCGTACGGCAGGCTGCGTCCGTCCGCGAGCCGCACCGCCTTGGCGCCGCGGTCGATGGCCGTCGCCTTCACGTCGAGGATTAGCTCGCAGCCCGCCTCGCGGTAGAACGCGTCGGGCTTCAGGAACAGCCGCGGCCGTTCCATCGATCCCATCAGGTAGGCCTTGGACAAGGGTGGGCGCTGATAGGGAGCGTAAGCCTCGTCGCCCACCATGGTGATGGCGCCGGCAAAACCCTCGGCCCGCAAGCTGGCGACCGCCTGCGCCGCCGCCTGACCGGCCCCGATAATGACGATGTTCTGCGCCATGATGGGCCTTGATATGTCCGAGCGGGGGCGTCAAATCAATCGATCATTGGTCTCGTTGAGGCCGCCTGGCAGCCACGCTAAAACCGGGCAAATGAACAGCGAATCGGCGCCGTTTGCGGCCCGCATCAGTCTCGGCGACCTCTCCGCCACTGCCCGACTGGGCGCGCGCATTGCCGCAGGGCTGCGCCGGGGCGATACGGTTGCGCTGGCGGGCGATCTCGGCGCGGGCAAGACGACGCTGGCGCGCGCCATCCTGGCGGCGCTTGCCGTAACGGAAAACGTGCCGAGCCCCACCTTCACACTGGTTCAGACCTACGAGACGCCGGGCCTTACCGTTCGCCACTTCGATCTCTACCGCATCGAGGACGAACGCGAGATCGACGAGCTCGGGCTGGACGAAGCGGTGGAACAGGGCGCCGTGCTGATCGAATGGCCCGAGCGGGCCGGAAGCCGGCTGCCCGAAAGGCCGCTGTGCATCCTGCTCACCACCATAAGCGTCGACGCGCGCCGCGCCGACATCACCGGCCCCGAGCGCTGGGCCTCTCATCTATCGGATTTGACCCGTGCCTGACCGTACCCATGCCATTGAAGAGTTCCTGAAGAACGCCGGCTGGAGCGATGCCGAGCGCATTCCGCTTTCGGGCGACGCGTCCACGCGCCGTTATGTCCGCCTGCGACGCTCCGGCCGGTCCGCCTTGCTGATGGATCAGCCCCAAGCCGCCGAGGCACCCACCGCAGGGGCCAATGCCACGCCCGAGGAGCGCAGGGCGCTCGGCTACAACGCCGTCGCACGCCTGGCCGGCGCGGATTGCGCCCGTTTCATCGCCGCCGCCAATTATCTTCGCGGATTGGGCCTCAGCGCTCCCGGCATCTACGCAGCTGAACCCGCGCAGGGTTTCATCCTGATGGAAGATCTGGGCGCCGATCTGTTCGTGGATTCGCTCGCCAAGGGCGTCGACGAGAAACTCCTCTACCAGGGCGGCGCCGAGGTGCTGGCGACGCTCCACGCACACGCCGCGCCGACTCTATTGCCGCCGGACAAGAACCTCTACCCCTACGATGAGACGGCGCTGATGGCCGAGGTGGAGCTTCTGACCGAATGGTTCTTTCCCGTGGCCCTTGGACGGCAGGCAAGCGCGGCGGAGGCGTCGGAATTTGGCGGGCTGTGGCGCGAAACCCTGGCGCCCCTGTTGTCCGCGCCGGCCGTATTCGTGCACCGCGACTATCACGCCCAGAATCTGATGTGGATGGCCGACCGTCGCGGCGCGGCCCGCGTCGGCCTGATCGATTTCCAGGATGCCGTGGCGGGATCGCCGGCCTACGACATGATCAGCCTGGTGGAAGACGCACGCCGCGATGTCCCCCCCGCCATCGGCCGCGTCACGATCGAGCACTATGCCGCGGCGATGCGCGACCAGGGCACGCCGTTGGATCGGGAGGCATTTGCGCTTGCCATGGCCGTGTTCGCCGCCCAACGCAACACCAAGATCGTCGGCATTTTCGCACGTCTGTTCCGGCGCGACGGGAAGCCGCGCTATCTCGACTATCTGCCCAGGGTGTGGGGCTATCTGGCGGCCGATCTCGAGCATCCGGCGCTTGCCCGGCTCAAATCATGGTATGATCGCGCAATTCCCCTGAAGTCGCGCGGCGTACCGGGCGACAGGAGCGTGACATGAGTTCACCCACGCGCGCGATGATCATGGCTGCGGGCCTTGGCACGCGCATGCGGCCGCTGACCAACACGCTGCCCAAGCCGCTGGTGAAGGTCGGCGGCAAGCCCCTGATCGACCACGCCATCGACCGCCTCGTCGGCGCGGGGGTCAAGACGATCGTTGTCAATCTCCACTACAAGGCCGAGATGATCAAAAACCATCTGGCAGGCCGCAAGGACGCCGAGATCGTCTACTCCGACGAAACCGACGGTCTGCTCGGCACCGGCGGCGGCGTTGCCAAGGCGCTGCAGTACTTCGGAAGCGAGTCCTTCTTCATCCACAACTCGGACACGATATGGATCGAAGGATACGGCATGGCCCTCGAACGCATGAAGCAGCGCTGGAACCCCGAGACGATGGACGCCCTCCTTTTGATGGCGGCGATGATCAACTCGGTGGGCTACGAGGGCGTGGGCGATTTCATGATGGATGCGGCAGGCCGGCTGACGCGCGTGCCGGCGGGTCGCGTCTCGCCGTTCGCCTTCCCCGGCGTGCAGATCGTGCATCCGCGGCTGTTCGAGAACCCGCCTAAGGGCGGCTTCTCCACGAACGTGCTGTGGGACCGCGCGATCGAGAAGGAACGAATGTTCGGCGTGCGGCTCGAAGGGTTGTGGATCCATGTCGGCACGCCGCAGGCCGTCGCGGACGCCGACGAACTCCTGGCAGACCTTGCCCCCGCAGCCTGACAGACCGAACGTCTTTACCATCCCGGCCAGCGTGCCGTTCTCTGCCACGCTGGCGCGAGGCGTTCTGCAACGGACCGGCCGGGCGCCGATGGCCCTGGCGGACACGGTCATCTACCTGCCGACGCGGCGTGCGGCGCGCAGCATTGCGGAAGTCTTCGCCTGCGAAGCCGGAGGCTCATCGCTACTGCCGGAATTCCGGCCCTTGGGGGACGTGGACGAAGACGAGCTTCTGCTCGAACCATCAGTCGCAACCCTGGATCTGAAACCGGCGATCGCGCCGCTGCGCCGGCGCCTGCTGCTCGCCACGCTGATCCGGCGCTGGAGCCATTCGCGCGACGGCGGGGCGATGAGCTTCGGCCAGGCCGCCGGCCTCGCACGCAGCCTCGCGGCCTTGATGGACGAGGTTGAGACGCAGGGTGCCGACCTCGGAAAACTCGACGAATTGGCCCCCGGCGCGCTCGCCGAGCATTGGTCCGGCGTAAAGGACTTCCTCTCGATCATCCACAAGACCTGGCCGCCATTGCTCGAGGCTGAGGGGCGGATGAACTCCGCGGCGCACCGCAATGTGGCGCTGCAGACCCTGGCAAAGCGGCTCGCGGAGAACCCGCCGGACCGCCCAATCATCGCGGCAGGATCGACCGGCAGCATTCCCGCGACCGCGGAGCTTTTGGGTGTCATCGCACGGCTGCCTCGCGGTGCGGTCGTGCTGCCCGGGCTCGACCGGAAACTCGATGCCGACGCGTGGGAGCGCGTCGATGCGGGGCATCCGCAGTTCGCATTGAAGCAGCTCTTGGAGCGCATCGGCGTTCGCCGCGATCAGGTGACCGATTGGACGGCAGCGGAAGAAAACTCCGATCGCGAACGAATGCTGCGCGAAGTCCTGCGCCCTGCCCCTACCACCGACGCCTGGCGGGCGTTGGCCGAAAGCACCAACCCGCCGAAATCGGACGGCCTGTCGTTGCTCGAAGCCGCAGACCCGGCGCAAGAAGCCGTCCACATCGCGCTGATGTTGCGCGAGGCGCTGGAGACGCCGAACCGGCGGGCAGCCCTCGTCACGCGCGACCGTGGGCTCGCACGGCGCGTCGCAGCGGAGCTCAGCCGATGGAACGTCGCCATCGATGATTCCGCGGGGCGGCCACTGTCGCGCGCCCCGGCCGGCTCGTTCCTGTGCCTGCTGGCCGAAGCCGCCAACGAGTCGTTCGCACCCGTGCCCCTGCTGGCGCTGCTCAAGCACCCCCTTGCCGCGATCGACGGCGATGCCTCGGCGTTCCGGGCGCGCGCACGCGAGCTTGACCTTGCGCTTCGCGGACCGCGACCTGATGCGGGGCTGGCGGGGATCGCCACGGCGATCCAGACAGCGCCGGGCGGGCTGCAAAGCTGGTTCGCGAAGGTTGCGGACGCGTTGGCGCCGTTGGAAAGCGTGCTTTCTGCACCGGAAGCGGACCTGTCCGGCATCCTGAAGGTGCATGTCGAAGGGGCCGACGCGCTCGGCGCAAACCTGTGGAGCGGGCCGGATGGGATCGCGGCAAACCGGTTGGTCACGGACTTGCTGGAGGCGGCGCAGAACATTCCGCCGATCGAATGCGCCTCCTACGCACCCTCGATCCGGGCGCTGATGGACGAGGTCCCGGTGCGCCCAGCCTTCGGGCGCCACCCTCGGCTTGCGATTCTGGGGCCGCTGGAAGCGCGCCTGCAGAGCTTCGATCTCGTGATCCTGGGCGGATTGAACGAAGGCTCGTGGCCCGCATCGGCCGCCGATGATCCCTGGTTCTCGCGCCCCATGCGCGCCGCGCTCGGCCTCGACCAGCCGGAGCGGGCCATCGGCCTGTCGGCGCACGACTTCGCGACGCTTGCCGCACAGCCGCGCGTGGTGCTGACGCGGGCGGTGAAATCCGAAGGCACGCCGATGGTCGCCTCGCGCTGGGTGCAGCGCCTGTTGCAGCTCGCGAAGGGCCTCGGCATCGAGGCATCGCTTGCGCCGCCTTCGGACATCGGGAAGATCGCCGTCGCGCTGGCCGATGCGGGAGCGACAGAGCCGGAAGAACCGCCATACCCCCGCCCTGAGGTGGGGGCGCGGCCGCGCCAGCTCTCGGTCACGGAGATCGAAACCTGGCTGCGCGATCCCTATGCGGTGTATGCCCGGCATGTGCTCGGGCTGCGCCCGCTCGATCCCCTGGATGACGAGATCGGACCGATGGAGCGCGGCACGGCAATGCACATGGTGTTGGAGCGCTTCGTGCGGGGCTTTCCCACGCTGCCGCCGGATGCCGAGGCGGAGCTGGCGCAGATCGTCGACGAAGTATTGCGCGAACGGAACACGCCCCGTGCCACATTGGCCGTGTGGCGGCCGCGTTTCCTGAGGGCGGCGGCGTGGTTCGTGGATCAGGAACGTCGGCGGCGCAATGCGGTCGCCGAGAGCTTCGTGGAGATCGCGGGCGAGATGGCATTTGCCGGGCCCGCGGGCAGGTTCCTTCTCACCAGCAAGGCGGATCGCATCGACCGGCTGAAGGCAGGCGGCGCCGCGATCATCGACTACAAGACGGGGTCCCCACCGAGCAACCCGCAGGTCAACAAGCTCCTGGCGCCGCAACTGCCGCTGGAAGCAGCGATGCTGGCAAAGGGCGGCTTCAAGGACATCGGCCCGCTGATCCCGGCGGAGCTGCTCTATGTCCGCGTAAGCGGCGCCGCAGAACCGGGCAAATACTGCACCATCGATGCCGATGCGGTGGCGCTCGCCCAGGAAGCCGAGCAAAGGCTGGCGCGCCGGATCGCGGACTTCGACCGCGCAGCTACCGGCTACGCGTCGCGTGTGGCGCCGTTCCGATCCGATGTTGCGGGTGATTATGATCATCTGGCGCGCGTCCGCGAGTGGTCGATCACCGGTTGGAGCGGCGAATGAAGGCGGCCGATCCCACCGTTTCTGCTTGGGTCGCCGCCAATGCCGGTGCAGGAAAGACTCACACGTTGGCCAGTCGCGTGACGCGGCTGCTTCTGGCGGGCGCAAAGCCGGAGCGCATCCTGTGCCTCACGTATACCAAGGCCGCGGCGGCGGAGATGGCGGAGCGGCTTTTCAGTCAGCTCGGTGAGTGGTCGATGCTGGGCGACGGCGCCCTGGCCGAGAAGATCGCCAAACTCGGCGCCGATCCCGGTGGCAAAGAAGATCTGCGGGCGGCGCGGTGCTTGTTCGCCAGCGCCTTGGAAACGCCGGGCGGGCTGAAGATCCAGACCATCCATTCCTTCTGCCAATATGTACTGAATCGGTTTCCGCTCGAGGCTGGCGTGACACCTCATTTCCAGGTGCTGGACGAGCGATCGAGCGCCGAGCTGATGGCCGAAGCGCGGACGCGGGTGCTGGAGCGGGCGGCGGGCGGCGACACGATGCGGGCCGCAGCCATCGCCTTCCTGGTCACAAGCCTAAGTGAGATGCGGCTCGCCCAGATCCTCGACGGCGCGCTGGGAGCGGACCGCGGCAAAGTGGAGGCGTTTTTCGACCGTGCCGGCGGCCCGGAGAACGACTGGTCGGCCCAGCTGCGGCAGGCGCATGGCGCCCGTTCCGAGGACACGGAAGAGCGCATCGCGAGGGCGTTCTACGCCGAGTTGGCGCTCAATGAAGATGTGCTGCGCCAAGCGATCATCTGGCTTGCGACCGGCAGCGACGGCGACCAGAAACGCGGTGCGGCACTCGCCGCCGCGCTGGAAATGCCGGACGCGCTGCAGCGCTTCCATGGATTCTGCGGCGCACTGCTCACCAAAGACGGCGAGTTGCGCAAGACGCTGGCGACAAAAGGGCTTGCCAAGGCGCGGCCTGACCTCGCGGAGCACCTGCAAGATGTGGGCACTCGCCTGATCGCATATGGCGAGCGCCTTCGCGCCGTGCATGCGGCGCAGCTTGCCGAAGCCGCACTCGTCATCGTGCATGCGGTACGCGACGAGTATGCCGCGATGAAGCGGGCGCGCAGCGCGCTCGACTACGACGACCTGATCGGCGAGACGCATCGCTTGCTCAATGCGCAGGGCGCGGCGTGGGTGCTGTACAAGCTGGACGGCGGCATTGATCACGTGCTGATCGACGAGGCGCAGGACACTTCCACGCCGCAGTGGGAGATCATCCAGAAGCTCACCGAGGAGTTCTTTACGGGTGTTGGCGCCGATCGGCCGCTGCGTACCTTGTTCGCGGTGGGCGACGAGAAGCAATCCATCTTCAGCTTCCAAGGCGCCAACCCGGCGCAGTTCGACGTGCAGCGGCGGCTGTTCGAGCGGCGCGCCGCTGATGGACACGCTGCGTTCCTGTTCCAGCCGCTCACGGATTGCTGGCGTTCGGCGCCCGAGATCCTCGCCTTCGTGGACAAGACCTTCGAGGCGCCTGACGCGCGCGCCGGCCTCAGTTCGTCGGATGCGCCGGTCACGCACACTGCGGTCAAGAAGGAGCAGCAAGGCTGCGTCGAGTTCTGGCCGGCGATCCCGGTGTCAAAGCTGCTCGAGCGCGATCCGTGGGACTTGCGGCCCGTCGATGCGCCGTCCGAGCAGAGCCCGGTGGTCAGGCTGGCCGACCAGGTCGCCGCGAGGATCAAGGACTGGCTGGCCACGGGCGCCGCCTTGCCCGGCACGGACAAGGCCATCGCGCCGGGCGACATCATGATCCTGCTGCCGCGGCGCGAGCCGTTCGGCAGTGCGATCATTCGCCGGCTGAAGGAACGCGGCGTGCCGGTGGCAGGCGCCGACCGTCTCAAGCTGACCGAGCAGATCGCGGTGATGGACCTGATCGCGCTCGGCCGCTTTGCGGTTTTGCCCGAGGACGAACTGAATCTCGCCGCGCTGCTGCGCTCGCCGCTCATCGGCATCAGCGAGGACGAACTGTTCAGTTTGGCGCATGGGCGCAAGGGCTCGTTGTGGAATTCGCTCGTCGAACATCAGGCGGCCTTCCCGCAGGCCTTCGCATGTCTCACCGACGCGCGGGCGCGCGCCGATTTCGAGCCACCGTTCGAGTATTTCGCGCACGCGCTCATCGACGGCCGCCAGCAGCTCATGAAGCGGCTTGGCACCGAGGCGAACGACGCGATCGACGAGTTCCTTTCGCTGGCGTTGCGGTACGAACAGGCCAACACACCGTCACTGGAGGGGTTCCTGCAGTGGATCGAACGCGGCGGGGCGCAGGTCAAGCGCGACATGGAGCGTGGGCGCAACGAGGTGCGCGTGATGACGGTGCACGGCGCCAAGGGGCTGGAAGCCGACATCGTCATCGTACCCGACACGACGCGGCTGCCCGGCGGCGCGACCAGCCACGGCGAACTTCTGTACGCCGACGACGGGGTGCTTTTCCCCGTTCCCGACGCGATCGCTCCGCTGCGGGTGCGCCAAGCGCGCGCGGCCGCAGAGGAAGCTGGGATGAGGGAGTACCGGCGGCTTCTCTATGTGGCGCTGACTCGCGCCAAGCGGCGGCTCATCATCTGCGGCTTCGAGAACAGCCGGGGAACCCAGCCCGGCTCTTGGCACACGCTGGCCGGGCGCGCCGCCGAGGCGCTGGGCGCCATCCGCGAAGATGGCGTCCGCATCTTCGGTGAGGCCGCTTGCACACCGACGCCCAAGAAGACCGGCGAAACCGCCGGCATGTTCGCACTGCCGGAATGGGCGACCAAGCCCGCAAGGCGGGAGCGGCCCGCGCCCTGGCTGATCCGGCCCTCGGATGCCGCGGGAACGGACGAACCTGCAATGGACTCGCCGCTCGATTCCAGAACCGCGGCAAAAAAAGGCCAGCTGCTGCACGCCATGCTGGCGCGTTTGCCCGAAGTGCCAAGCGCCGAGCGCAAGGGCCGAGCCATGCGCTTCCTGCGCGCCAACGGCATCGGCGGTGGCGATGCCGAACGGCTGGCTGCACAATCATTAGCCGTGCTCGACGATCCGGCATTCGCGCCCGCGTTTGCGCCCGGAAGCCGCGCCGAAGTATCGCTGGTGGCGGAACTGCCCGAGATCGGGCCCACCGCGCGCGTGCACGGCCGCGTGGACCGGCTGTGCGTCACCGCCGATAGCGTTCTCATCGTCGATTTCAAGACCGGGCGGCCTGCAGCAGAGGAACAGGACGTGCCCGCCGTCTACCGCGTCCAGATGGCGCTCTACCGCGCTGCGGCAGCACGGATTTTTGCGGGACGGCGAATCGCCTGCGCGCTGGTTTGGACCGAGAGCCTCACCCTGATGCCGCTGTCCCAAGCGCTTCTGGATGCGGAAACACAGCGCATCCGCACGCGCCTTGACCCAGATGGGGTGGGTACCTAGATATAGCCGGTCGAATTTGAGGGTATGCGTATGTCTTCGCCGATCAAGGTTTCGGACGCCTCTTTCCAGAACGATGTGCTCAACGCCAAGAAGCCGGTTCTGGTCGACTTCTGGGCGGAATGGTGCGGCCCCTGCCGCATGATCGCGCCGGCGCTGGACGAACTGTCGGCCGAACTCGGCGACAAGATCACCTTCGCCAAGATCAACATCGACGAAAACCCCACCACGCCGCAGAAGTACGGCGTGCGCGGCATTCCCACCATGATGATCTTCAGCCAGGGCCAGGTGGCGGCGACCAAGGTCGGTGCCCTGCCGAAGTCGAAGATCAAGGAATGGATCGAAGGTTCGATCTGAGCTTCTCCCCGAGATCGAGTCAGCGTCTTGCTGGTCGGCTAAACCACAATTCGCATGCGGGCATTCGCACGCGGCGCTTCGAGGGCCAATTCCTACGCTAAGTAAATCTTCTTGTAGCACCCGGACAGTCGAAACCAAGTCTCACAGTCAGCGCCCCGTACGCGTCGGTGCGATGCTGCAACCCACGGAATCATGAGGGGAGCGCATCCATGGGCATTCTCGATTTCCTGTCCGGGACAAAGCGGCCTGGCGAGGGCACGCCGGTGAAACCCGCCGCTGAACTCAAAGCGGCGCTCCTGGCGCTCAACCGCGAAACGGCGCCGTGGCACGTGCGCGAGGCCACGCCGGGGGAAGGCTGCGATCTGATCGTCGAATGGAAGATCGTGGACGCCAACTGGTACGGCATTTTCGACAAGCAGAAGCTCGAGAGCGTCTTCAAGATCTTCCTGAAGTTCGACGCCGAGCACGGCGAAGTGCGCGCGCTGGACAAGGAATACACCGTCAACTGGAAAGCCGGCGTGCCCACGCTGGGCGAAGTTTCGGCCTTTCGCGGGCAGAAGACGGAGGTGTCGTTCGGGATCGGTTATGGCTTCATCGAGAAGGGCAAGTTTGGCGAAGTCTACAACTACCGCTTCTCGACCACCGAGATGAAGACGCCCGTCAAGCAGGCCGTGACCGCCGCCAGCTGGACCTACAAGGGCGTTGTGTTCGGCAAGCTGTAGGGTGGAAGCGCTAGTTGCCGCCGCCCACAGGGCGCGATGGCTTACCCCGCAAAGCCGCATGACGCAAAACTAGCGCTGCGGTGATAGGCCATCATGCCCGGGGGCTGGTTTGAGGAGATGCATATGCGCTTTCTGATCGCATCCGCCGCGTTGTGCCTGATCGCATTCGCACCGGCCCTGGCGGCGACCGACCTGTCGCTTCCCCCCTTCTCGGCCATCGACACGCATGGCGGAGGACGAGTCGTTCTTCACCACGGCCCGGCGCAGAAGGTGACCGTGATCAAGGGTGATTTGAAAATATCGCGCGTGAGCGTGCAGAACGGGACGCTCACGGTCGATCCGTGCCCGACCAGCTGCTGGCTCCAGTCGCCGGAACTCGAGGTCGATGTCGTATCCCCCGACGTTCACGCCCTGTCGGCGCATGGCGGGGGCAGCATTGCGGCCACCGGCCCCTTCCCCACCCAGTCCCAGCTCGCCGCCTCGGTCCACGGTGGCGGCTTGGTCGACGCCCGCGCGATTCCGGCCGAAAACATCGCCGCAGAGGCGCATGGCGGCGGCACCATCAAGGTGAGGCCACTCGCAGCGCTCGGCGCCAGCGTCCATGGTGGTGGATCGATCATCTACGTCGGCAATCCGCCGAAGATCGCTTCCAGCACGCACGGCGGCGGCTCGATTACGAAAGAGTGATCCGTTCGCCCTTACGCTTCGCGCTCCTCCCCCAGCCCTGCGACAAGCTCGTCCTTCGACAAGCTCAGGATGGGAAAAAACGCCGATTGCGGTCAGGCCAGCGGATCAGGCCCGAAGCGGTTCTCGCCCGCGGTGCCGCGGAAGAAGAACAACTCGATGAAGGCCCACAATCCCAGGATGCCTCCGATTGCCTGCGCCACGTCCCAGCCGACGCCGAGCGGGCCGAATTTCTCGCCCAAATCGACCACCGCCGGAAGCGCGGTGGGGTTTAGCACGCCCACGCCCCATGGGATGACGAGGAACAGAATCAGCCACCAGGCGCCCTTGTTGCGGTCGTGCAGCCGCTTCGTATAAACCGCAAACAGCGAAACGACGTAAAGCACGACGAGCAGCACGATCACGCCGACCGCGACCCACCTCACACCCGCGATTGGATCGGGCCACGGCATTGGTGCGGCGGTGCCGGGCGCGGCACCCTTCATCGCCTCGACATTGTGCAAGTAGCGCGACCAGCCCAGACCGAACACGGCCACCAGGCCGATCACGATCTCCCAGGCCAGCGTCACCAGAATGAACAGCCACATCTTGGCGCGGTTGATGCGCCCGCCAAATCCGAACAGATACGACATACCACCCCCCTTTTCGGGTCAGGCCAACGGATCGGGCCCAAACCGGTTCTCTCCCTTTGTGCCGCGGAAGAAATACAGTTCGACGAACACCCAGAGACCGATCAGCAGCGCCACGCCGAACGCGATTTTCTGCGGCATGCCCATGGCAGCGTAGTGCCGGAGAAACATGCTATGCTCGCTCACCCGGACATAGGCGTGCAAGGCCAGCGGCAGAAGCCAGTACGGGATCAGCCACCACGCGCTCTTGTTCCTGTCGTGCAGGCGCTTGACGAAAATCGCGAGTTTCGCCCAGACGTAGGCCAATGCCAGCACCACGATCGCCGCGACGACGCCCCAACCCGGCCCGCTGATCGCGTCGGGATGCGGGAAGGGCGGATGAAACGCGTGCGGCACCGTCGCTTTGAATGCGCGCATGGCCTCCACATAGTGCGACCAGTGCAGCCCGAAAGCCGCAATCGCAACGATCGCGAGCCACCACACAATCGCGATCGGGATGAACAGCCAGATCTTGGCGCGGTTGATGCGACCGGAAAAACTGAACAGATACGACATCGTTTTCCCCTACTTGGCCAACGGATCGGGCCCGAAGCGGTTTTCGCCGCGGGTGCCGCGGAAAAAGTAAAGCTCGACGAACACCCACAGGCTGATCAGCGAGGCAACGCCGTAGGCCGCATGGCCGAGCGGAGACCTGATGCCCATCAGCGCCGCTGAAAAGGACGGCGCGCTCGCAAACATGTAGCCCTGTAGCACCATCGGCAGTAGCACATAGACGAGCAGCCACCACGCGCTCTTGCCCCGGTCGTGCAGCCGCTTGGCATAGACCGCCAGGCTCGCATAGATCACGGCAAGATAGAGAAGCCCTATGGCGGCGATGGCCGCATAGCTCGTCGTTCCCAGCATCTTGGGCGCGGCGACTTTGGCGAGATCGAGATGCTCGCCCGGCGCCAGCGCCTTCACGGCGGCGACGAAGCTCTTGAGCGTCTCCGCCCAGCCGAAGCCGTGGGCTGCGATCACTCCGATGACGACGTCGACGCAGAGGCAGATCAGCAGGAAAAGCCAGATCTTGGCGCGGTTGATGCGCCCCTTGAAACTGAACAAGTATGACATTGTATCCCCCTACCCAATCGAACGGAGTATGGCGCGAATCCCGTCGATGCGACAGGCACGGTTTCTTGAACAGTTCTAACCGTTTGTTTCCGTGCGAGAATGCCGTCAGGCGTTCTCCGCCAGCACCTTGCCCGCCAGGTACAAGGAACCGCAGATCAGGATGCGCGGAGGTTCATTGTCGTCGTCAATGCGCGACAAGGCCGTGATCTGCATGACGGCGTCTTCCACGTCTTCGGCGGGCGTGGCTTCCAGACCGGCGGCGCGGGCGCGATCGTACAAGGCCCCGGCGCCCAGGCTGTTTTCCTCGCCCGGTATGGTCACAGTGAAGATGTGACGCACCAGACCCCGGAAGGCGGAAAGAAACCCCACCGCATCCTTGTTCGCCAGCATGCCGCAGACGAGATAAAGGGGCTTCTCGGCGCGTTCCTCGAGATCGGCCATGGCGCGCGCCACAGCCGCTGCCCCGTGCGGGTTGTGTCCGCCGTCGAGCCAAACTTCGGCATCCTTGGGCGCGGCATCGATGACGGGGCCTTGAGTCAGGCGCTGCAGCCGCGCCGACCACTCCACTCTGCGCAAGCCCTTCTCGATGGCGCTGTCGCCCGCCCATTCGGTGAGCCGCAGACCCGCGATCGCCGTGGCGGCGTTGTCGATCTGGTGGCGCCCGACGAGGCGCGGCAGCGGCAGATCGAGCAGGCCTACGATGTCCTGGTAGACCATGCGTCCATGCTCCTGATGGGCGAAGAAATCCTGCCCGAAGGCGATCACGGGGGCGCCCAGCGCATCGGCGCGGCGCAGGATGACATCGCGTGGCGTATCCTCCTGCGGACCGATCACCACCGGCACGCCCGCCTTGATGATGCCCGCCTTCTCCGCTGCGATGCCGGCAAGCGAGGTGCCGAGGAACTCCGCATGGTCGAGGCCGATGGGCGTGATCACCGTCAGCCGCGGTTTCTCGATCACGTTGGTGGCGTCGTACCTCCCGCCGAGCCCCACCTCCATCACCAGCGCATCGGCCTTGTGGCGCGAAAATGCCAGGATCGCTGCGGCGGTAGTGATCTCGAAGAAGGTGATGGGGCGACCCTGGTTCTTCTCCTCGCATTCCTCGAGCAGGGCCGCCAGCTCGGATTCCGAGATCAGGCTGCCCGCCAGCCGGATACGCTCGTGAAAGCGCACCAGATGTGGTGAGGAATAGACGTGGACCTTTAGGCCTTCTGCCTCCAGCATGGCGCGCGCAAAGGCGCAAACCGAGCCTTTGCCGTTGGTGCCGGCGACGTGGATGACGGGCGGCAGCTTTTTCTGCGGGTGACCAAGCTGCGCAAGCAGGCGCAGGATGCGGTCCAACACGAGGTCAATCTTCTTGGGATGCAACGAAAGCAGACGCTCGAGGATGACGTCGCTTCCGGCGGCAGCGCTCATGGCGCCGCGACGCGCACCGCGTTGCCTGTGATGACGCGCGGCGGCAGCGGCAAGACGGCGTGCGGGCGCGTGCGCTTCATCAGAAGGTGCAACAGGCGCGACAGGGTCTCGCGCAGCTGGTGGCGGTGGACGACCATGTCAATCATGCCGTGGGCAAGCAGGTATTCGGCGTGCTGGTAGCCTTCCGGAAGCTGCTCGCGCACCGCGTTGGCGGTGACCCGCTGGCCGGCAAAGCCGATGAGCGCGCCGGGCTCGGCGATGTGCACGTCGCCCAGCATTGCGTAGGACGCGCTGACGCCGCCGGTGGTGGGATCCGTCAGCACGACAATGTAGGGCAGTCCCGCGTCGCGCAGCATGTTGACCGCAATGGTCACGCGCGGCATCTGCATCAAGCTCAGCACGCCTTCCTGCATGCGCGCGCCGCCCGATGCGACGAACAGGATGAAGGGCCGGCTTTCCTCCGCCGCCGACTGCATGGCGTTGACGAGGGCCTCGCCGACGGCCATGCCGAGCGAACCGCCGAGGAAATCGAACGGCTGCACCGCGATCATAACCGGAAGCCCGTCGAGCATGCCGCGCGCGGCCACCAGCGCGTCGATGCGCCCCGTCTTGGCGCGGGCATCGCGCAAGCGATCGGCGTAGCGCTTCTCGTCGCGGAAGCGAAGTGGATCGGCGGGAACCTCCGGCGGGATCAGTTCCTCATACTGGCCGCCGTCGAAAATCGCTGCGAAACGCTCGGGCGGGCCGATGCGCATGTGATGGCCGCATTGCGGGCAGACGTATTGTGCCGCTATCAGGTCGCGATGGAATATCATCTCGCCGCAGGCGGGGCACTTGCGCCACAAATTGTCGGGCGTGGCGCTTTTCACCGCGCTGATCAGGCTTTTGATCCGGGGACGGACGAAGTTCGTGAGCCAGTTCATGGGCGCCACTCTAGAACAGTTTGGGAGAGTTTAGAAACTGATCGTCATGGCCGGGCTTGACCCGGCCATTCATAGAGAAACCGTGCCGGATGTCGACATGGATGGCCGCCGCAAGGGCGGCCATGACTGGTGAGAAGTCGTTGGAGAGTGCCACTCGCTACCCTCTTGCCCTGTGCACCGCATCCGCAAGCGAGGCGCAGTAGAAAACGATGTCGTCGGTCGAGGCACCGTTTGCCATGCGCTCGACGATGGCCGAGCCTACCACCGCGGCATCGGCGAACTTCGCCACTTCACCTGCCTGCTCCGGCGTCTTGATGCCGAAACCGACCGCGACGGGCAGGCCGGTGGCCAGCTGGAGACGGGTGACCGCGGCACGTACGTCGGATTCCGCGAACGTCTTGGTGCCCGTCACGCCGGTGATCGACACGTAATAGAGGAAGCCGCCGGCGCCCTCGAGAATCGTGGCAAGGCGCGCGTCGTGGGTGGTGGGCGTGGCCAGCCGCACGATGTCGAGCCCTTGGGCGGCGGCGGGAAGGCGCAGCACCTCGTCCTCTTCCGGCGGCAGATCGACGGTGATGAGGCCGTCGACGCCGGCTTCCGCAGCGTCCTTGGCGAAGCGCGCGGTGCCGTAGTGGTGGATCGGATTATAATAGCCCATCAGGACCAGTGGTGTCCTGTCGTCGTGGCGGCGGAAGCGGCGCACGGACTCGAGCACCTTCGTCAACGTCATGCCGGCGGCGAGCGCACGCAGCGACGAAGTCTGGATGGTGGGACCGTCGGCCATCGGATCGGAGAATGGTACGCCCAGCTCGATGATGTCGGCGCCCGCGGCGGGAAGCCTGTCGAGCAGGGCCGCAGTAGTCTCGCCATCGGGATCGCCTGCGGTGATGAACGGCACGAAGGCGGCGCGCCCGTGCTTTTTGAGCTCGGCAAAGCGCGCGGCGATGCGACTCATGGCATGACTCCATAACCTCCCCCTTGTGGGGAGGTCGAAATGTCCGAGCGAAGTGAAGACTTTTCGGGTGGGGGGCCGGATGCGTGAGAGGCGCCGTCCCCCGGGAGCGCGGCAAGCTCCGACCTTCTCACAAGGGGAACGTGAATGAACGTTCTCATATCTTCTCCCCCAAGATGCTCGCCACCGTGCCCGCGTCCTTGTCGCCGCGGCCGGAGAGGCAAGCCGCTGTCAGCTTGTCCTTGTCCATCGTCTTGGCCACCCGCATCACATGGGCGATGGCGTGCGCGGATTCCAGCGCGGGGATGATCCCCTCCAGCTTTGACAGCGCGACGAAAGCATCGACCGCCTGCTTGTCGGTGACCGAGAAGTATTTCACGCGGCCGGTGTCGCGCAGCCAGGAATGCTCGGGACCGACGCCGGGATAATCGAGGCCGGCGGAGATCGAATGCGCCTCCAGAACCTGTCCCTCGGCATCCTGCAACAGGTACGAGCGCGCACCGTGCAGCACGCCGGGAGAGCCCTTCGACAGGGTGGCGGCGTGTTGGTGCGTGTCGACGCCCTTGCCCGCCGCTTCGACGCCGTGGATTTCCACCTCGGGATCGTCGAGAAAGGGATGGAACATGCCGATGGCGTTGGAGCCGCCGCCGACGCAGGCCGCAACAAGGTCTGGCAACCTGCCTTCACACGCGATCATCTGGGCGCGAGTTTCATTGCCGATGACGGTCTGGAAATCACGCACCATCGCCGGATAGGGATGCGGGCCGGCGGCCGAGCCGATGATGTAGAAGGTGTCGTTCACGTTGGCGACCCAGTCGCGCAGCGCCTCGTTCATGGCGTCTTTCAGCGTGCGGGAACCGGACTTGACGGGCCGCACTTCGGCACCGAGAAGGCGCATGCGGAAGACGTTCGGCTTCTGGCGCTCGATGTCGACCTCGCCCATGTAAACCACACACGGATAGCCGAAACGCGCCGCGACGGTGGCCGCCGCCACGCCGTGCATGCCCGCGCCGGTCTCGGCGATGATGCGCGTCTTGCCCATGCGGCGCGCCAGGAGAATCTGCCCGAGGCAGTTGTTGATCTTGTGCGCGCCGGTGTGGTTGAGGTCCTCGCGCTTCAGATAGATCTTCGCCCCGCCGACGTGGTTTGTGAGCCGCTCGGCGAAGTAAAGCGGGCTTTCGCGGCCGACGTAATTCTCCAGCAGTCCGTCGAGTTCAACCTGGAAGGCGGGATCGGCTTTGGCGGCCTCGTAGGCCTGCTCCAACTCGAGGATGAGCGGCATCAAGGTCTCGGCCACGAAGCGTCCGCCGTAGCCGCCGAAATGGCCGCGGATATCGGGTCCGGTACGATAGGAATTGGGCGTCGTCACGCGCGCGCCTCCATGGTGTTGCGGGCGGCCGATACGAAGGCGGCAATCAGCTCGGCGCTCTTGACACCGGGAGCGGTTTCCACGCCCGAGGACACGTCGACGCCCGGCGCGCCGGCGCTGGCGATTGCACGGGTGACGTTCTCGGGATTGAGGCCGCCGGCGAGCAGCCAGGGCCGGGCGAAGCTCCGCCCACGGATGAGCTGCCAGTCGAACGGCACGCCGTGGCCGCCCAGCATCACGGCTTCGGGGCTTTGGGCCGGCGTCTTGGCGTCGAACAGGAACATGTCGCAGGACTGCTGGTAGCACGGCACGGACGCAAGATCGGCACGCTGTGCCACGCCAAAGGCCTTCATCAGCGGCACGCCGAAACGCGCACGCACGGCCGCCGCGCGCGCGGGCGTCTCCCTGCCATGAAGCTGGAGAAGATCGGGCCGCACCGCTTCGATCACAGCGGCGATGCACTCATCGTCGGCATCGGCCACTAGCGCCACCAGCTTGAGCCGCCCGCGCATCCGCTCGGCCAGCGAACGCGCCGCCTCGAACGACACGTTGCGGGGCGACTTCTCATGGAAGACCAGACCCGCAAAATCGGCACCGGCGCGCACGGCCGCATCGGCGGCCCCAGCCGAGTTGATACCGCAGATTTTCACGAGAAGCGCCATGGGGGGCCGCTTATCGCTGTCACGGAGGCGGAAATCAAGTTGACCGCGTGGACAGGCCTAAGTGCCTGACACACCAAGCTCTTGCACGATCGCGCGGGCAGCGGTGGCGGGGTCCGGCGCGGCGGTGATCGGACGTCCTACAACCAGAATGTCGGCGCCGGCGGCACGCGCGGCGGCGGGCGTCATCACTCGGCGCTGGTCGGCCATCTCCTCTCCCGCGGGGCGGATGCCCGGAACCACGGTGAGGAAGCCGTGCCCACAGGCCTTGCGTACGGCCGCAAGCTCGTTTCCGCTGCACACCACGCCATCGAGCCCGCTTGCCAGCGCGAGGCGCGCCAGACGCTCGACTTGGCTTGATGCGGGCGCCTGCTGCCCTACGGATTGAAGTGCGGCGTCGTCGAGACTTGTGAGCACGGTGACGCCGAGCAACAGCGGCCGGGGGCGGGCCTCCGAGATCGCATCGACGGCGGCGCGCATCATGGCTCCGCCGCCCGAGGCGTGGACGTTGAACATCGCCACGCCGAGCCCGGCCAGCGCACGCGCCGCACCCGCCACGGTATTCGGAATGTCGTGGAATTTCACGTCGGCGAACACCGGCAGACCTTCTCCCACGATACGGCGTACGCCGTCGGGGCCGTTGGCGGCGATGAACTCGATGCCCACCTTGAGGCCGCCCGCAAACGGCTTCACCGCGCGCGCCAGGGCCACGGCGCGGTCGAGGTCGGGCGTGTCAAGCGCGACGAAAAGGGGATTGTGGAATCGCATCACGGGCAGTGTAACCGGCCCCTGCGGAAGAACGCGCGGTCTTTCAGAACAATCACATCGAGCCGTTGGTGTTGAGCCGCTCGCGCAGTTCCTTGCCCGTCCGGAAGAATGGCGCGCGTTTCTCGTCGACGGACACCGGCTCGCCGGTTCTCGGGTTGCGGCCCATGCGCGCCGGCCGCACCTTCACCGAGAAGGCGCCGAAACCGCGCAATTCCACGCGATGGCCGTCAGCCAACGCTTTTGTAATCTGGTCGAGAACAGTCGATACGATCCGCTCCACATCGCGGTGATAGAGGTGCGGATAGCGCGCCGTAAGACGAGCAACCAGTTCGGACTTGATCATCCCCATGCCCCTGGCAGGAACAGCTTGATGCACATTGCCAAAAGCCGCCCCGGCATGGGTTAACCCTAGTCAGAGCGCCCCGCGGCCGTCAACATGAAGTATCTGATATCCAAGCCTTTTCCAAGGATGTGACCGAAACCACTCAGAGGTCCAGGCCGGCGCTCCGGCAGGGGCGACTTACATGAGAAGTCAACGCGCAAGGCGGCGCAAGATCACGTGACGTTCCATAGTAAGTACCTGACAGTATTTCAGTTTTTGTTGAGCCTGGCGCAAACACCAGTGCGCCCCGGCGCGGCGGAGCTGGGGCGAGCAAAAACAGGACACCGACCGCCACCGCAATATTGTTGTTGAAAGCCCGGTGGTTAACGCGACCTGTGACAGCGGAATTGCGCGTTGCAACGGCTTCGGCACATGGAATCAGTCAGCGGCTTACGCGGCCAGACCTAAGGTTCTGCCCGCCCCGGCGACGCAGGCGTCAGCGACGAGAGGCGTCGGTAAGACGGGACCATTCCCCGGCGGAAGCAGGCCGTGCCGGGGCTTCCGCTGCGGCTTGATTCGGAGCCCACCCCTTCTCATTCCGTATACAGACCATCGCGTCAGCATTTGATGTATTCCGTATGCGGATTATATCATCACATCCCTGGTGCAATCTGTAAGCGGAACAGTTCCAAACAAGACCCGTTGTGACAAAACGCAGACATCGTTGCAGCATTTCGTCCGCCGTTTTGTTCAAATTCCAACAATCGCCGACACACACGATTCATTTCCATCCGTACAAACCTTGTGGCGCATCGCCTCACGAATGCGCGAATGCAAAACCAACGCGCCATCGCATGCAATCACAAAAGCTCGATGAACGGGGCATTTCCTGCACTCTCTCTCGCGCGCATAAGTGTTCCTACGCATACGCATCGCCGCATGGCGCTGAAGAAAAAGCTAACCAATAGCTACACACACTTGCTTCGTCGCAACCAGCTCTGTGTGTGTGGAGATCATGCCGACGACACCGACCCTGCAGAACGAGATCAGCTTCATCAACGGCCTCAATCCCGACGGCACCATTGCCGCGACATCGTTCCGGACGTGGAACTACAACACGCCCGCGACGTATTCGAGCTACGGCGCGGTGCAGAAGTGGGGCGGATCGACCGCGGGCAGTTCGGGCGGCACGGTAACCTATTACTTCAATCCTTCGTCGAATTGGTCAGCAACCGAGAAGTCGTGGCTGGAGGCGGGGCTGGCGTTGTGGTCGGCGGTGGCCAACATCACCTTCGTCCAGTCGACCGGTACGAGCGGGCAGATCGTCTTCACGCGCGGCACCGACAAGAGCGCGGAAACCTACACCAGCTACCGCACCAGCAATGCCACGCTGGCGGCCGGAAGCTCCCAGCTTGCGACGCTGACCGGCGCCACGGTTTCGATCGACACCAGCGTCGGCGGCTTTGGCCCGATCAACGGTTTCTCGGCCTACGGCGGCTATCCGATCGAAACGCTGCTCCACGAAGAGGGCCACGCGCTCGGATTTGGACATGCGGGCCCCTACAACGGCGCGGTCAACGGCGCCACGCAGCAGTACAGCCCCTACGACACGCGGCAGTGGTCGATCATGTCCTACATCGACCCGCAGACCACAGGCACGAAGTACTATTCGCAATACACGAGCTACGCCAATTACAGCGGCTACTACCCCACGACCCCGATGGTGCTCGACATCGCAGCCATCCAGCAGCTCTACGGTATTCCGGTGAACACCCCGCTCAGCGGCGGGCAGACCTTCGGCTTCAACTGCAACGTCGCGGGCGCCATCGAGCCGTTCTTCGACTTCACGAAGAACACCAAGCCCGTGATATCGATCTGGGACAAGGGCTCGAACAACACGCTCGACCTGTCCGGATTTTCGCAAGCCTCGACCGTGGATCTGAACGCCGGCTGCTATTCGAGCGTCGCTGGCCTCAAGAACAACCTTGGTATCGCCTTCGGCACCGCCATCGACACGCTGGTGCTGGGTTCGGGCGGCGGCACCGTCACCTGCAACAACGACGGAGACACCGTCGTGCTTGGTAAAGGCAACGATACCGTCACCGGCGGGACGGGCACGGACACCGTAGAGTTCTCGGGCAACTATGCCAGCTACTCGCTGACCAAGAACTCGGACGGCAGCATCACCGTCAACGGCAGCGGCACCGACAAGCTAATCAATGTCGAAACCCTCGAATTCGCCGACAAGACGATCGCGGCCAGCGTGGTGGGCACCTCCAGCGGGACCGGCACGACCAGCGGCACGGGAACAAGCAGCGGCACCGGCACCGGCACAACATCGAGCGGAACCGGCACCGACACCACCACCTGCCCCGCCGACCGCGATTTCAACGGCGACGGCAAGGGCGACATTCTGATGATGAGCACCTCCAGCGCCACGGCCCAGATCGACCTGATGAACGGAACGTCGAGAACGTCGTCCGCATCCTTGGGCGGGCCGGCATCGAGCGGCTGGACGGCTCTGCTCAGCGGCGATTTCAACGGCGACGGCAAGGCCGACGTCGTGTGGCAGAATAATTCGAACCAAAACATCGTCATCGACGAAATGAACGGAACCGCGAAGCTTTCCGGCAGCGGCGCCACCAGCATCAGCCCCGGCGCGGGCTGGAAGCTCCTGGGCGGCGGCGACTTCAACGGCGACGGCAACGCTGACCTCGTGCTGCAGAACGGCAGCCAGGTGGAAATCTGGCTGATGAACGGCACTACCGTCGCCAGCAGTGGCTTGGTTTCCTCCGCCGCGCCGAGCGGGTTCACCATGGTCGGCTCGGGCGACTTCAACGGCGACGGCAAGAGCGACATCCTTTGGCAGAATTCCGCCACCGGACAGCTGCTGGTGTGGGCGATGGATGGCAGCAGTCTGACCTCGTCCACAACACTGGCCACCAATCCCGGCTCGGGTTGGCGCGCTGTGGGAACCGGCGATTTCAACGGCGACGGCAGCCCCGACATCCTGCTCCAGAACACATCGAGCGGTCAGTGCGAGATCTTGCTGATGAACGGCACAACGCAGAGTGGCGGCGGCAATCTCAGCGCGAACCTGGGCTCCGGCTGGAAGGCAGTCACGATCGCCGACTACAACGGCGACGGCAAGAGCGACATCCTCTTCCGCAACCCTTCGACCGGTGCGCTGACGGAATGGCTGATGAACGGCACCACGACCCTGTCGGGCAGCGGCAGCACGTCGTTTAATCCAGGCACTGGCTATTACGCTGTCGCCGCGGTGTCTTCGTTGCCGGGCGTTGGGAGCGGCACGGGCAACTCCAGCAGCACAGCCACGTCCGACACCTCGGGCTCGACCAGCACGACCAGCACGCCCGCCGCGACCATCCCGGTCGACCAGCGGGACTTCGATGGCAACGGCAGCGGCGATATCCTCGTGATGAGCACCAGCGGTTCCAGCGTGCAAGTGGCGCTGATGAACGGAACCGCAAAGCTGTCGTCGGCAACGCTTGCCGGACCGGCAAGCTCGGGCTGGACGGCCCTTGAGACCGGCGACTTCAATGGTGACGGCAAGGCAGATATTCTGTGGCAGAACAATACGACGCAGGCCATCGACATCTACACCATGAACGGCACCTCGAAGGTTGCCAGCGGTGCCACCAGCGTCGCTCCCGGCGCGGGCTGGAAGGTGGCGAGCGTGGGTGATTTCAACGCCGACGGCGACATCGACATCGTGCTGCAGAATGGCAGTCAGGTGGAAATCTGGCTGATGAACGGCACCACCGTGGCCTCCAGCAGCGTGCTCTTCACTGCGGCGCCGAGCGGGTCGAAGGTGATTGCCACAGGCGACTTCAACGGCGACGGCGATGCCGACATCCTGTGGCAGAACTCCACCACCGGCGAAATGCAGGTCTGGACGATGAACGGGACAGGCGTGGCTTCCACCGCAACGCTCGCCAACCCCGGCTCGAACTGGCGCGCGGTGGGCACCGGCGACTTCGACGGCGACGGGCACGCCGACATCTTGCTGCAGAACAACTCCAACGGGCAGTGCGCGGTGTGGCTGATGGACGGCACGACCCAGATCGGCGGCGGAAACCTGTCTGCAAACCTCGGCACCGGCTGGAAGGCCGTCAGCGTCGGTGACTACAACGGCGACGGCATGTCGGACATCCTGTTCCGCAATCCGAGCAACGGCCAATTCACGGAATGGATGATGTCGGGCACGACCGTCCTTTCGGGCAGCGGTACGACGGGGTTCAATCCCGGCACCGGTTTCTACGCAGTGGCTGGCTGAGGCGCATCGACGGAACGGCTGCGGGGCGGTAGAAGGCTGGGAAACCACCAGCCTTCTGCGCACCAATGATTCACCGCCGCTCTTTCCTCCGCCACAGCGCCGCCGCAGCCGCAACGCCCGCGCTGATGGGCGCAACGCAGCGCACCGCCGCTATCCTGACCGATCCCGCCGATCCGCTCGCGCACGCGCCGCCCGTGCAATGGGCCGTCGGCGAACTCGAGCGAGCGCTGAAGGACAGAGGTTACAGAGTGCGTCATCTCTCGCGCGCGCGATCGCCGGTTTCCGACCTTACCGTGTTGATTCTCGGCAGTCAGAGCGAAGGCGCTGCGGTCGCCATGCGCGCCGATCCGTGGAACAAAGCTGATCTTGTGCTTCCCAACAAACCCGAGAGCTTTCTGGTCACCACGGTCGGCCACGCCAGCACGCCCATCCTCGCCACCAGCGCCGATGCCCGTGGTCTGATGTACGCCGTGCTTGAGCTGGCCGATCGCGTGCGCTACGGCGCCACCGCGCTTGGCACTCCCAGCGCTCAGCATCCCGCCAATGCCGTGCGCAGTGTGATGCGCCAGTTCACCAGCGAGGTCTACGACAAGCCGTGGTTCTACGACCGCGCGATGTGGCCCGAGTACCTCGGGACGCTGGCGGCGGCCCGCTTCAACCGCTTCGACCTCACCTTCGGCCTTGGCTATGACTTCCTTAGCAAGGTGGCCGATCCCTATTTCGTGTTCCTCTATCCCTTCCTGATGGCAGTGCCGGGCTACGACGTGAAGGTGACAAACCTCTCCCAGGCCGAACGCGACCACAATCTTGCCACGCTCAAGTACATTGGCGAGCAGGCGGCGGCGCATGGGCTCGATTTCCAACTTGGCGTCTGGATGCACGGATACAAGTGGAAGGACACACCGGACGCCAAATATGTGATCGCCGGGCTGACGCCGGAAAACCACGCAACCTATTGCCGCGATGCGATGACGGCGCTGTTGAAGGCGGTGCCCGCGATTTCCTCGGTGGGCCTGCGCATCCATGGCGAAAGCGGCGTGGCCGAGGGCAGCTACGATTTCTGGAAGGCGGTGTTTGTCGGCGTCACCGCCTGCGGGCGCAAGGTCGAACTCGACCTGCACGCCAAGGGCATCGACGATAAGATGATCGAGAACGCGCTGGCGACCGGCCTGCCGGTGAACATCTCGCCGAAGTTCGCAGCCGAACATCTGGGCCTGCCCTATCACCAGGCCGACATCCGGCCATCCGAAATTCCGGCTCCGGGCCAGAAGGGAGAAGGTCTGATGCTGCTTTCGGCGGGCCAGCGCAGCTTTACCCGCTACGGCTATGCCGACCTCCTGCGCGACGATCGCCTATACAGCGTGCGCACGCGCGTGTTCTATGGCACCCAGCGCATCCTGGCCTCCGGCGGGGCGGAATGGGCTGCAGCCTACGGGCGCGCGTTCGGCTTCTGCGGCATGACGGGCGGCGAGCTGATGGAGCCGCTCACCTTCCGCGGACGGCGCGGCAGCGCGATCCCCGGCACACGGCGCAGCGGCTATCTCGCCGCCAAGCTGGAACCCAAATACGACTGGCAGAAATACGATGCCTGGTATCGCAGCTGGGGCCGCATGCTGTTCGATCCCAGCAGCGATCCGGAGGAATGCCGGCGCAGCTTCGAGCCCGGCAAAGCGCGCGCGCTGGAGACGGCGTTGGCGGCAGCGAGCAGAATCCTGCCGCTCGTCACCCATGCGGTTTCTGAATCGGCGGCCTGCGATCTCTACTGGCCGGAAGTCTATTGGAACATGCTGATCGCAAGCGAAGCGCCCAAGTCGTACTGGGACACGCCCTCGCCCAGGACATTCCAGAACGTCACCGCGCTCGACCCCCAGCTGTTTTCGACCTGCACGGAATTTGCAGGCGAGCTGATGGACGAACGCTCGGGCAAGTACTCGCCCACGGAAGTGGCGGCTCTGCTCGAATCCCATGCCGCGGCGGTGGCGGCGGCGCTGAAGGCGGCCGAACCGAGTCGCTCGATCGAGCAGGAGCGGCTGGCAATCGACGCGGAAATCCAGCGGCTGCTGGGCCTGTTCTTCGCGGCGAAGCTGCGCGCCGGCGTGCTGTACGCGCTCTTCGAACGCACGCATCAGTTGGCACCGCTGACCTCGTGCCAGAAGGAATACCGCGGCGCACGGGAGCACTGGGCGAAGATCGTTGCGCGCGCAAAGGGCGCCTATGCCGCCGATCTGTCGATCAGCGATCGAGTCACCGAACGCGGGACATGGGCGGACCGGCTGGCGGACATCGATGCCGACCTTGCCCGTCTCGACGAATTGCTGCGCCCCGTCCCTGCGACCCTCAGCGACGCCGATCGTGCGGTACTCGACAGACTGGTGCGCAGCGCCAACGTGACGATTGAGAAGGAAACCCCCGCTTCGCTGACTCTGGTTGCGCCGAAGCGCGGTCCGCTTCCCTGCCAACACACCCCGCCCGCGAGTTACGTGCCCGGCAAAACGGTCGATCTCGGCATTGCGGTGCGCGAAGGGCTGACGCGCGCGACGATGTGGTACCGGCACGTGAACCAAGCCGAACGCTGGACGGCGGCCGACATGACCGCCGCCGCGGATGCATGGCACGGTAGCATTCCGGCGGCGTACACTGCCTCGCCCTTTCCGCTGCAATACTACTTCGAATTCCGCGCCGCACCGGACCAGGGGTGGATCTATCCCGGATTTAACGAGGACCTCTCGAACCAGCCGTATATCTTGCTTCAGCGAGCTTGAATTGCTCCTGTGGGTAAAGGGCGTGATACGAAGCGCGATCATGGCGGCAGTGTTCTGCTTTGCCGCAAGCGGGGCCGTTGCTCAAACACCGGTCAGCGCGTCCCCTGCTTTGTCCGAGACAGTTCGCAGAGAGGCCGATCGTGGCTTTGCCGGTTTGTGGCGAATCGCGGTTCCGGAAAGCGGTAGTATCGAGGCCTTCCACGACGCCCAATTCGGCCCGATGCGAAGCATGTATTGCCGCATCGAGCAAAAGCAAACCGATCTTAGCATTCGATGTCTCCAAGGCGGACTGCTGAAGACGGGAAACGGAACGGTGGACGGAAAGCACGTCCATCTGGCGTGGGGGAACATGATGCTGAGGATCGTCATCGACGCTACCGCGGCGAACGACGACAGCCTGGCGGGCACCTTTGCGGTGAAGCTCTCGGGAATTCGATACGACGACGCGACACCTTCTGTCAGCGAGAGGCTTGCGTCGCTCGCGGCAACGCCCGACGCCGCCGGCAAGTCCAAAGTCCTGGCTGGCGCGCTGAACCAGTTGGCCGCCGGCGCGCTGACCATGCCGCACGATGAAGACGCGATCAAACAGCACGGTGGCGTGATCGACAATCCCGGGAATATCCGCGCACTCGGCGCCATCCAATCGATGCAGTACGTGGGACAAACTAAACTGCTTTGGGGATCCGATCTGCTCAAAGAAGGGGTCAGCATTTACGTCGTCGAGTTCGATTCCGGCGAACGGATCTGTGGCCTGCACCAGCGCGACGACGGCGTGCTCGACGGCTTCATGTGCATTTAGGCCCTAATGGCACGAGCTGGCACGTGCCCGTGTTCGAAGCATAAAAGCGAGAAAGGCGCAGAGCGTGCGCCCCGCGCCTTCTGGATTGGTAGTGAGGCTTACCCCGCCCGCAGGCAGCGCTCCGCACGTCGCTCGCGCGTTGCCGCCACTCGCCCCCGCAAGGGGGAGCTTAAAGGGAGTGCCTTACTCTTCCCTCTCTTCTTCCTTCTGGCGCTTGCGCAGGGCGGCGCCGAGGATGTCGCCAAGGCTCGCGCCGGCGTCGGACGAGCCGTACTGCGCCACGGCTTCCTTCTCTTCGGAGATCTCGCGCGCCTTGATCGACAGGCTGATCCGGCGGCTGGCCTTGTCGACCTGCGTGACCAGCGCATCGACTTTGTCGCCGACGCCGAAGCGCTCCGGGCGCTGGTCGTTGCGGTCGCGTGCCAGGTCGGAGCGGCGGATGAACGACTTGGCACCGCCGTCAAGCTGGACCTCGATGCCGCCGTCGTTGACTTCGGTGATGACAACAGTGACCACCGCGCCCTTCTTCAGCGGACCCGCTTTCTCCATCGGATCGGACTCGAGCTGCTTGATGCCGAGGCTGATGCGTTCCTTCTCCACATCGACGTCGAGCACTTTGGCCTTGACGCGCTGGCCTTTCTGGTAGTCGGCCACCGCCTGGTCGCCCGGCTTGTCCCAGGCGAGGTCTGACAGGTGAACCATGCCGTCGATGTCGTCGGCAACGCCCACGAACAGGCCGAATTCGGTAATCGACTTGATCTCGCCTTCCACGGCCGATCCCGGCGGATGCTCGCGCGCGAACGCCTGCCACGGATTTTCCTGCGTCTGCTTGAGGCCGAGGCTGATGCGGCGCTTGTTGGAATCGACTTCCAGCACTTGCACGTCGACCTCGGCGCCGGGGGCGACGATCTTGGAGGGCGCCACGTTCTTCTTGACCCAACTCATCTCGCTGACGTGGACGAGACCTTCCACGCCCGGCTCCAGCTCCACGAAAGCGCCGTAATCCGTTACGTTGGTGACCTTGCCTTTGAAGCGCGCGCCGACCGGATACTTGGCGCCGACGCCTTCCCACGGATCGGTCTGCAGCTGCTTCATGCCCAGGCTGATGCGCTGAGTCTCGTGGTTGATCTTGATGATCTGCACGGTGACGGTCTGGCCGACCGACAGAACCTCGGTCGGATGCGACACGCGCCGCCAAGCGATGTCGGTGACGTGCAGCAGGCCGTCGACGCCACCCAGATCGACGAAGGCGCCATAATCGGTGATATTCTTGACCACGCCTTCCACCACCTGCTTTTCCTGCAGGGATGCGACCAGCGAGGAACGCTCCTCGGCGCGGCGCTCTTCAAGAACGGCGCGGCGGGAAACCACGATGTTGCCTCGGCGGCGGTCCATCTTCAGGATCTGGAACATCTGCGGCTGGTTCATCAGCGGACCGGCATCGCGCATCGGACGCACGTCCACCTGCGAGCCCGGCAAAAACGCCACCGCGCCGTCAAGATCGACGGTAAAGCCGCCCTTGACGCGGCCGAAGATCACGCCCTGCACGTGGGCCTGGTCGTTGAACGCCTTTTCGAGCCGCACCCAGCTTTCCTCGCGCCGCGCCTTGTCGCGCGACAGCACGGCCTCGCCCATCGCGTTCTCGACGCGCTCGAGATAAACCTCGACCTCGTCGCCCACATCCACCTTCGGCGCCATGCCGGGCATGGCAAATTCCTTGAGACTGACGCGTCCCTCGGTCTTGAGACCGACGTCGATGACGGCAAAATCGTTCTCGATCGCTACCACCTTGCCCTTGATCACCGATCCTTCGGCGGGCGACTGCGTGGTGAAGCTCTCCTCCAGCATGGCGGCAAAGTCGTCGCGGCTGGGGCTGGAAATGGACTGGTCGTGGACCTTGGTGACTTGCTGCTGATGGCGGGCCATGTTTCCTCTGATGGTTTCTTCAAACGTGTGTGCCGAGCCGGATCGCTCCGGCGGACTTCCGTGCGGGCGCACCCGCACAGCGGTGGGTTTCTGGCAAGTTCGGGAGGCCGAAACTGCGCCGCCGGGTCTCCTTTACCCCTTGGCATGCGAGTCCAGCGCATTCTCGCGACCGGCAAGGCCGGTGGGAGGGCAGCCACGAACGGGGGCGTCTATATCGATTTTCAAAGAAGTGGGCAAGCAGGCGCGCTCGGTCGGTTCAGCGGCCAAAGCGCGCCGCCCCAGGCAACGCCCGGATTCTCAGGATTTCCGCACAGCCAGCCTCAAGAGTGAGTGGCCGCGGCACGCCTGCGGCGAATGAATCCGCGGATCAGAACCGTGAGGATGGCCAGCGCGATGACCGGCAGCACGCCCAGCTCCACCGCATCGACGAGCCAGGCGGCGCAGACCAATCCTGCGCCGACGTCGATGCAGGCCCCTTCCAACGCGGCGACACCCATGAAAATCGCACCGGGGATGAGCATCAGGACTGTCGTGAGAAAACTCCGCCAGACGAACCGCGAGATTTTCTTCCACATCGCCGCACCCCCTATTTCCGGCAGCATTCCGCCGGCAAGGCCGCCGGTCAACCTGGTTTCAGGGCCGAGTGCAGAGCCTGTTCCACCGCAGGCGTGACCAGCGCCAGCGCCGCAGCGAACGCGCCGTCGACGTCGAGGTTCGACGTGTCGAGCAGCTTCGCGTCGGCCGCGGGCTTCAGCGGGGCGATCGCCCGGTTCCGGTCGCGCGCGTCGCGAGCCTGAATGTCGGCCAAGATCTCGGATTCCGGGGGCGCCTCGCCCGCCTCCGAAAGCTCCAACCAGCGGCGATGGGCACGCAACTCGGCCGCAGCGTCCACAAACAGCTTCACCGTGGCGTCCGGGCACACCACCGTGCCGATGTCGCGCCCGTCGATCACCGTGCCGGGCGGCAGGCGGGCGAAGGTGCGCTGGAATTCGAGTAGCGTGGCGCGTACCCCGGGATGGACGGACACGACAGACGCGAGATTGCCAACCCCTGCACCGCGGATCGCGGGATCGCCGCAGCGACGGTGATCGATATGGCGCGCAGCTTCAAGCGCATCCGCTTCGTCGCGCGGATCGCCATTGGCCTCCGCCACGCCCAGCGCCACGAGGCGGTAGAGCGAGCCGGAATCCAGATGGTGGAATCCGAAATGCGCCGCCAGCCGCCTTGCGAGCGTCCCCTTCCCCGATGCCGCGGTGCCGTCAACGGCGATGACGATGGACATTGTAGAGCCGTTCAAATCCTTCGCTGCGCGCGCGTCAATGTACTGAATTGACGCTGAATCGACAGCAATCATATCGTATCAGCACTGCTGCAACACCGGGGGGCTTGATGCGCTGCCGGCTGCTTTTGCTATTTGCCGCGACTTTCTGCACCGCATTCGCCGCTCAGGCGGACTGGCAATTCACGAAATGGGGCATGACGCTCGACCAAGTGCTCACTGCCTCGAAAGGCGCGGTACACAAGGTGCCTTATGATCACGGCAAGAATGTCTGGGATATCGATCGCGGCGCCGAGGGCACCTTGAGCCAAGCGGGTATCGCGTACAGGACTGAGTTCTACTTCGACAGCCGCGGCACACTGCAAATCGTGCGGCAGACGCCGGCTGACCTGAGCCAATGCCCTGCCGTGCAGAAGGCGGCAGAGGCTAAGTACGGCAAGCCCGTGGACACGCCTCAATTCGGAAAAAGCGTGCTGATATCTGCCGAGTACTGGCCCGACAAAACAGCCAAAAATGCCGTCAGATACACGGCGACGACGCTGATGGGGCGCTACATGGGTTGCTTCCTGTCTTTCGTGCCGCTGGAAGTCGCCGACAGCAAGGGCTATCCGCATTTCAAATAGGCTCAGGGGGAACAGGATGATCAGGCTTTGGCGCGCCGCAGCGCTGGCAGCTCTCGGCGGCTTGGTGAATGCGTCGCCTGCGGCGGTGGACGAGCGCTACGACTATTGCGTCTATCAACCACCGGCACCGGCGCAAACCTACGGCTTTGCGCATTGCGCCTCCAAGCAGTTCGGCGTGAAGAGCATTCCGATGATCTTCGTGGTGCCCGATGCCCACGCCCGCGCCGTCGTCGGTTCAAACGGGTTCACCGAAGACACCATGCAGAAGGCCCGCGACGGCGACGGACCGTCTTCGTATCTGATGGGGCGACTCTACGCGCAGGCCCAGGACCAGGAGGCCGCGCTGTTCTGGTATCACCGCGGCGCGGACGCGGGCGACGCGCAGAGCATGACCACGCTGGGCCAATATGCCCAGGGCGCACACAAACCCGGTGAAGCCGACAAGTGGTTTCGGGCGGCCGCCGACAAGAGCAACACGCTGGCCATGATCCAACTGGGCCTGATGTACGGCCGCGGCGAATATGGCGCCACGAAGGATCCCGAGGAGGCCGTGCGCTGGTACAAGCGGGGGGCGGCGCTTGGAAACATTCCGTGCATCCGCGAGCTTGCCAATGCCTACGCCAAAGGCGAAGGCGTGGAGAGGAATGCGGCCGAGGCGCTGCGCCTCTATCTGATCGCCGCGAGCAAGGGCGATCCGCTGGCAGAGTTCGCGCTGGCAAATCTTTACGAAACGGGCGACGGCATCACCAAAAACGAGGCCGAAGCCGCGCGCTGGTACCGCACCGTCGCAACCGACTGGACCTGGAAACCGGCGATGATCAAGTTGAGCGCGATGTATCACGACGGCCGCGGCGTGCCGAAGGACGAACAGCAGGCGGAGTACTGGCGGGCCAAAAGCCAGGAGGAACCGGTGTTCGTCATCCAGACGGCTCCGCCGAAGTAGGCCCCACGCAAAGCCGACGGTACCTTGAAGTCGACGCACCAAACAGCTAGATTGCAAGCTAGCTGTTTGGTGTCACACATGTCGGAAATCGGGGCTTTCGAGGCCAAGAACAAGCTCAGCGCCCTGCTCGATCGGGTCGAGAAAGGCGAAGAGATCGTCATCACGCGCCGAGGGATTCCTGTGGCCAAGCTCGTCCCCGCCAAGCCCACCTTCGATCGCGAAAAGGCGCGCGCGGCCGTGCGCGGGTTGTTGAAATTGAGGGCCAAATTGAAGGCCTCCCCCCTCACATGGGACGAAATCAAACAGATGCGCGATGAAGGTCGGCGCTGATGCCGGCCTTCGTACTCGACAGCTCCGTTGCGCTCGCGTGGTATCTGCCACGCCAGCAGACGGCGCGCACCGATACCTTGATGTATCGCATGATCGATGAAGGCGCGCTTACGACGACGCTCTGGCCCATGGAAGTGGCGAACGTGTTGTTGATGTACGAGCGCCGCGGTCAACTGACGACTGCCGACCGCATGAGTGCGATCGCGTTTTATGCCGGCGCTCCCATTGAACTGGACGACCAGACCGCCACGCGCGCCTGGGGCACGGCATTGGATCTGGCTCTTGCCCATGGGCTCACCGTGTACGATGCGGGCTACCTAGAGCTCGCCCTGCGCACGGGGATGCCGCTCGCCACCCTCAATGGCGCGCTATGCCGCGCCGCCACGTCTCTTGGCGCACCGGTGCTGGGATACTCCGACGAAGCGGACTGAGGCAGCGAGAGGGTCTGAAGGGAAATGGGTCACAAGATCCTCAGCCTTCGAACACCGCGCCCAAACCGCCCATCAGCGATTCGAAATCGGGAAATGACGTGGCAATCATGGCGGAGTCGTCGACGGTCACCGCTTCGCGCGAGGCGAGGCCCATTACCAGGAACGCCATTGCGATGCGGTGGTCCATGCGGGTCGCGACTGTGCCGCCGCCAGGCACGCCGTCGCCCCCGCGGCCCTCCACCACCATGCCGTCCTCCAGTTCCTGAACGACGATGCCGCCGGCGCGAAGCCCGGCGATGATCGCGGCGAGCCGGTCGCTTTCCTTCACGCGCAGTTCGTCGAGCCCGCGCATTACCGTGGGGCCTTCGGCGAAGGCGGCCGCTACCGCCAGCGCCGGAAATTCGTCGATCATGGAAGGAACGCGTTCCGGCGGAACCTTGGTGCCTTTCAGCGCTGAGGCGCGCACGACGACGTCGCCCACCCGTTCGCCGCCGGCCTCGTGCTCGTCGCGCACTTCGATATGCGCACCCATCTCCGTCAGGGTGTCGAACAGGCCGGTGCGGCGGGGATTGAGCAGCACGTGCTTGAGCAGAATGTCGGAGCCCGGAACCACCAGCGCTGCAACCATCGGGAAGGCCGCCGACGAGGGGTCGCGCGGCACGGCGACGCTGACCGCCTTCAGCTCGGCCTCGCCCATCACCACAATCGACTCGCCACCCGAGGGCAAAGGCTCGATCCCGATCTCGGCCCCGAAGGCCGCCAGCATCCTCTCGGTGTGGTCGCGAGTGAGAACGTTTTGCGAAATCGTCGAACGGCCGGGGGCGTTCAGCGCCGCCAGCAGCATTGCCGACTTCACCTGGGCCGAGGCCATCGGGACTGTATAATCGGCGCAGATCGCCTGCCCCGCGCCATGCAGCGTGACCGGCATCAGCCCGCCGGGCCGGGCGTCGTATTCGGCCCCGAACAGCCGGAGCGGCTCCAGCACGCGCCCCATCGGCCGCTTGCGTAGCGAGGAGTCGCCCGTGAACACGGCCGTGACCGGGCTGGTCGCCATGGACCCCATCATCAGGCGGGAGCCAGTGCCGGAATTGCCGAAATCGAGCACATCCTCAGGCCGGCGCCAGCCGCCCACGCCCGTGCCGTTCACCTTCCAGGCGCCGGGGCCCTGACGGACCACCTGGGCCCCGAATGCCCTGACCGCATGGGCGGTATTGAGCACGTCCTCGGCTTCCAGAAGGCCGGTAATCCGGGTTTCCCCCAACGCCATACCCCCCAAGATCAGCGCCCGGTGGGAGATCGACTTGTCGCCTGGAACCGTCGCCATCCCCCGCAAAGCAGGCGAATGGCGGCCCGTGAGCGGGCGGGCTTGAGGCATCCACAGTTCCTCCGGGGTGCGCGGCAGATTGCCTAGCCCAACCGCCGCAGCCGTCAAGCCCAGTTTTTTGGTGGTTGGCCGGCTCGGGGCCCGCCATGGGCCTTTGACAGACCGGGCCAACCGTGGCAGATGACCCGCCCTTCGGAACCGCACAGGAATATTGCATTGGTCAAAGCGGATCTTGGCACGAAGCGCGTCTGCCCGAGCTGCGGCGTGCGCTTCTACGATCTCTCCAAGCGGCCCATCGAATGCCCGAAGTGCCATTTCGCCTTCGAGCCCGAGGCCTTGTACAAGCAGCGGCGTCCGCGCCAGCCCGAACCGGCCGAAGCCGAGCCGCAGGTGGCCGAGCCCGAGGAAGAAGAGGCCGAAGAGGAGACGACGGAGCACGAAGAAACCATCGTCGAGCCCGTGGAGGGCGAGCCCGCAATCGAGACGGGCGACGACGAGGCCGAGGAAGAAACCGTCGAGGAAGAACCCGAGCACGCCGAGGCCGGCATGAGTGTGGTGGAGGGCGAAGACGCCGCCATCGAGGAAATCGAAGACGAGGAAGTCGAGGAGGACGAAGAGGACGACGGCCTGCTCGAAGAAGTGGAAGAAGACGAAGACGACGTCAGTGGCATCATCGACACTGACATCGAAAAGGACGAACGCTAGTATCGTTTCGATCCCGGTGCCCATTCCGGGGTCTTGGTCGGGGCCATAGCTCAGCTGGGAGAGCGCCTGCATGGCATGCAGGAGGTCAGCGGTTCGATCCCGCTTGGCTCCACCAGTCTTCGCTGCGCAGCAGTGAAGACCGCCACTTCGAAGCTCGCGTAAGCGAGCGAAAATGGGCGCTGGGTAGCGCGGCTACGACTTGGCAAGCCTTGTTCTCCCCTTCCCCCTCCACCGCAATCCGGCCGCTCCGTGTCGAACGCGTAATGCTGGCGCCACGAAGGCGTACGCTTTGCCCACGACAATGCCTGCGCATTCGAATTGGGACGTGCGATGTGGTTCGGTTTGTGTGCCTGCGTTTTGGCGACGTTGCTTGCAATCCCCTCATTCGCCGCCGCGCCCACGGCCGCAGGCTTCGTCGCGGCGGCGATCGCTTTGCAGAATCGGAGCGTCGTCTATGACGGCCGCTATCGCCGCATCGCCTATCCGGGGGGCGACGTGCCGGCCAACGTGGGCGTCTGCGCCGACGTGGTCGTGCGGGCCTACCGCGGCATCGGCATCGACCTGCAGAAGTTGGTGCACGAGGACATGCGCGCGCACTTTTCCGCCTATCCGAAAACCTGGGGCATGCGCCACGCCGACGCCAACATCGACCACCGGCGCGTACCCAACCTGGCCGTCTTCTTCCGCCGCAACGGCAAAGTGCTGAAGATCACGCACGACGCGCGCAACTACGCCCTGGGCGATATCGTCATCTGGAATTTGAGCGCGAGAGGCTCGCTGCCTCACATCGGCATCGTGACCGGCCGCTCGAACGGGCCGCGCCCGCTCGTCATGCACAATGTCGGCGGCGGACAGGTGCTCGAAGACGTCCTGTTCGCGTACGAGATCACCGGTCATTACCGCTACGGCTTTCCGTAAGCGATAACTTGGCAGTCGCCGCTCGCCCCGCCGATCGCCGGGACCGTCCGCACCGACCGACAAGACTTCGCCTGCCGCGGCCGCTAATCTGAGCGAGAACCGCTCGAATCGTTGCGCACAGAAAGGCCAGCGGGTTGGGTCAATTCATCGACGCCCGGAATGTGCCTTCGGGCACGGTCCTGCAGGCGGACCTGGCGATCCTGGGTGGCGGGCCCGCCGGGATTTCGATCGCGTTGGCGCTTGCGGGGTCGCCGCTGAAAGTGGTGCTGCTGGAAAGCGGCGGCATGACGTTCGACGCCAGGACCCAGGCGCTCTATGTCGGCTCGAAGGTCGGCGACCCCTATCTGACGCTGGAAGCCTCGCGCCTCAGGTTCCTAGGCGGCAGCTCCAACCACTGGGGCGGCTGGTGTCGGCCGCTCGACAAAATCGATTTCGAACCGCGCGCCTGGATGCCCTATTCCGGATGGCCGTTCGGCAAGCGGGAAATCGACCGCTTCTTCGTCAAGGCCCATTCGCTGTGCGAAGCCGGCACGCTGCTCTACGACAAGACGGAGAAGTTCGCGGGCGGGATGGGGCGCGTGCTGCCGCTGGGCCACGGTGGCCTCATCACGCGCTGGTTCCAGTTCTCCAAGACCCGCGACAGCAACCTACCCACGCATTTCGGCGAGCGCTATGCCGACGAACTCAAGCGCATCGGCCGTCTTAGCGTGCTCTTGCACGCCAATGCGACGCGCATTGGGCTTGACGCGTCGCGCGCCAGGGTCGAAGAGATCGACGTGGCGACGCTTTCGGGCCGCAGGTTCAGGCTGAGATCCGCGGCCACCGTGATCGCCATGGGCGCAATCGAAACCGCGCGTCTGATGCTCGCCTCGAACGACGTGGCGCCAGCCGGCGTGGGCAATGCGAACGACTTGGTCGGGCGCTTCTTCGCCGACCACCCCACCCCGCGCGACACGGCCACGCTAGTGCTGTTCGGCGGAAGGCCGGCGCCTTTCTATCTTGGCAACCAGACCGTGCACGGCGCCATCGTCCGCGCCGGACTGTTCCCGAGCGAGGCCTTTCGCCGTGCCAACGCGGCAACGGCCGCTTCGATCACGATCGACGACAAGACGGACCTAGACGATCTCGGCAAGGCGGCGGTGGCGGCGGTCGTGGGCGCCATGGGCATCGACGCCGCGGACCACGCCGCATTCTCACTGGGTGCCGGCATGGAAGTGACGCCCGACCCCGACCGCCGTATCACGCTCGACACCGACCGCGACGCGCTTAGCATGCCGCGGGCCGTGCTGCGCATGCGTATCTCCGATTCCGATTTCGCCCGTTTGCGGCAGACGCTGAAGGAGCTGGGACGCCAGCTTCTCCAGGCGCGCATCGGCATGCTGAAACTCAACCTGCGAACCCGCCAGGACTGGCTCGACGCGATGGACTGGGGCAACCACCACATGGGCACCACACGCATGCACGCTGATCCGCGCCAGGGCGTGGTCGACGCCAATCTGAAGGTGCACGGCATCGCCAATCTCTACGTGGCGGGCAGCTCCGTGTTTCCCACCTATGGCGCCGCCAATCCGACGGTGAACCTCTTGTCTCTGGCGTTGCGGCTTGCCGATCATCTGAAGGGAGTGTTGCGATGAACATCAGCCGCCGAGACGGCATCATCGCCACGGGCGCCGCGGCCGTGCTGATCGGCGTGGGCGTGAGCGGACATTACCTGCTGCGCAAGCGGCACGCGCCGAGCCCGTATGACGACCTGTTGACGCTGCTCGAGGACCGCGACGCCGACGCCCAGATCGGCGAAACGGTGCTGGCGGAGGCGGAAGACTTCGATCCCAAGACGATTGCGGACAACCTGCGCGCGCACATCGGCAAGCGTCCGCTCGCCGCTGTGCTGGCAAGCGATGTTGCCTACGGCCGCGTCGTGGAAGCGGGCGGCTGGGTGCTGCCGCAGACACTGGGACTGCTGTGCGCGCTGGCGGCTAAGGCCGAGACCTGAAGTTTCCTGATTGAATCCGGTGTGGCGCGGACAAAGAATGCGCTCGCATGCGTGGAGGCGCGCCGATGGGACCGGCCGACGTCGAAGCGGTTCTGCATTTCCTGCCCACATCGAGGGGCGGGCGCGAAGCACCATGCCGCGCCGTGGCCGGGTCGTGGCGCCCGCTGTGCGATATGGGACGCCGCGACGGCCTCAACGGCGTACTGGTGGAGTTCATCGGCCGCCAATGGGTCTCGCCTGGCGAGACGGTGAACGCGCGACTCCAGTTCCTCTCCCCTCAGCTTCAACATCGGCGGCTGTTCGAAGGCATGGATTTCAAAATCCACGAAGGCGCCGTCGTGGCGCATGGGCGCATCGAGAAGGTGCTGAACGCCGAGATGCGCAAGCCGGAATAGGCCGTTTAAGCCTCACACGCCACGGCGGGGACGAGGCCGCGCAGCGAATTGCCGAGCCTGACCCCGCCCGCGTACAGATCCTGCGGCATCAATACGGCTTCCGTGCAACAGCCTTGCTCCAGGAGTTCGCGGCGCAGCACGCCGTCGAGGCATCCCGACGCGAGCGGCGGGGTCACGAGCTTGCCCTCGCGAGCGACAAAGACGCTGGTCCGGCTTCCTTCGGCGACCTCTCCGCGCTCGTTGAGGAACAGCACCTCATCGCAGCCGAGCGCCGCGGTCTGGCGCGCACGTTCGCCATCGTAGAATTCCCGCCAGTCCGTCTTGTGCCGCGCCAGCGCATCGGTGGACGAAACGCGTTCAGGAGATATGGCGTATGTCCACATCGCCTTGGCTTCGCCGAGCGGTGCCGACGTGCACGCAAAGGCGCCGGATTCGTCGAGTGTGAGTCGGAGGCGGAGGTCTCCACCCGCCCCCCCACCCGGAGCGCTTTGCGCTTGCTCGCACGCTGCCGCTAACGCGACCCCGCGAGGGGGAAGGAAAGGACCGTGCAGAGCCTGAAGAGCACCTTCCAGATCGAACGAAATCGAGAAGTACTCCGCCGACGCCTTCATCCGCGCCAGATGGCGGTCGAGGCGGACAAAGCCCAGCGCCGGCGACCAGCGCATGGTCTCGATCAGCGCAAGCGGACGGCGGGCGGCCGCATAGTAGCGCGCCTTGAGGAGCGCTTCGGCGTATTCGCCTGCGGCATCGGAATCCTGCACTACGGCACCGCCGATGCCGAGCTCGCCCTGGCGGCCGGAAATGGTGAGGGTGCGGATCGCCACGTTGAAGCGCGCCGAGCCGTCGGGCGCGAAATAACCGATGGCGCCGCAATAGACGCCGCGCGGGCTTTGCTCCAGCTCCGCGATCACCTCCATCGCGCGGACCTTCGGCGCGCCGGTGATCGAGCCGCAGGGAAACAGCGCCTTCACTAGCCCTTCAGCGCCAACGCCCGGCTTCAGCTTGGCCTGAACCGTCGATACCAATTGGTGCAGCGTCGGATAGGTTTCCACCGCGAAAAGATCGTGCACTTCGACGCTGCCGATTTCGGCAATGCGCCCGATATCGTTGCGCAACAGGTCGACGATCATCAGGTTCTCGGCGCGGTTCTTGGTGCTTTCCTTGAGCGCCTCGCGCGCCAGAGCGTCCGCCACCGCTCCGGTCCCGCGCGCGGCGGTGCCCTTCATCGGCTTGGCGCGGATCGTTCGGCCCGCGGCGAGATCGAAGAACAGCTCGGGCGACAGGCTGAGGATGCGACGCTCGCCGTCGTCGACATAGGCACCGTAGCGCGCGGCGGAGTGCGCTCGCAGGCAGCGATAAAGCGCCAGCGGGTTGCCGGCGAAGGCAAACCGCGAGCGGAAGGTGAGATTGCACTGATAGAAATCGCCCGCCGCGATCAGCGCCCGCACGCGGTCGAAGCGCGATCGATAGGCGCCCTCGTCCCACTCGTGCCGCAGCGGCCCGGCATAGGCGCGGTCGGAACACCACACATCGAAGGCCCAAGCCGCCTCCTCGCCCTCGATCATCTCAGGGCGGTCAAACACTCCAAACCACAGCAGCGGGACGGCGCGGCAGGACGGCATTAGGGAGGCCAGCCTCGGCTCCAGCACGTAGCCGAGCTCGTAGCTGAAATAGCCCGCAACAAAATTGCCCTGTTGCTGGGCTTCTCCCAGCGCTGCGAGGGCGGGTGCAACATCCTGGCACTCATCCGCCCGAATGACGCGCAAAGGCCCGCCAAAGGCCCAAATTCGCCCCGCAGCGGCGTCGTCCAAGAGCAATGACGGTCCGGCCATAGCGCTGTTCTGCCCGCTCTCGGGCGCGCCGGCAACTCGGCGTTGCAACCGGGTAATCTGCCGCTAGGGAATTTCCCGGCCGCATCTTGAATGATGATCGCGGCACACCACATTGTATGGGTGACGCGGCGCCGCTTCGGGCCGCAGGACGGACAAGGCCGCTTGAAGGAGGGCTTTGGAATGAACAGGACGGTGTATTTCAACAGCCCATTCCTGCTCGGATTCGAACACCTGGAGCGGTTGCTGGAACGCACCGCCAAGAGCTCGGGCGACGGCTATCCGCCCTACAACATTGAACAGTCCGGCGACGACAGGTTGCGCATCACGCTCGCCGTAGCCGGCTTCAATCGCGAAGAGTTGAACGTCACGGTCGAAGACCGCCAGCTCGTCATTCGCGGCAAGCAATCGGATGCGGGCGACCGGAATTTCCTGCATCGCGGCATCGCCGCTCGGCAGTTCCAGCGCGCTTTCGTGCTCGCTGAAGGCATCGAAGTTGTCGGAGCGTCGCTCGACAACGGCCTGCTTTCTATCGATCTCGAACGCCCTAGGTCCAACACAATCGTGCGTACAATAGAGATAAAGGCGGGGCGCCTGGAGAACGAAAGGTCCGTGCCATGACCGAGAAAATCGTCGAATTCACCCCGGACGAAGAACGGATCGCTTATATCAAGCCGACCGGCAGCGCTGAAGCCCATGCGCTCGGGTTGATCCCGCCCGGCATCGAACTTCCGCCCGGCGGCAAGCTGTACGTGCTGCACGCCTCCGACGGCAGCGTGCTGGGATACACCGACGCCTACGACAGCGCCTATGGTGCCGCCGTGCAGAACGAGTTCAAGCCGGTTTCCGTCCACTGATCCAGGCGCCTGATTCGCAGAGCCGGTGAGCGGACTTCTGCTCGCCGGCTTCTTGTTTTCCAAGGCTGAGATGAATGGCGCTCTTGTCGGCGCGCATGATTTCCGCCAATCAACAGTGCGAAGGGCGGACCATGGCATGAAGCAGTCTTTCTGGGTCAAGACCTACGACGTCAACACCATAGTGCTCAACAGCCAGAAGCGGCTGGGGCTCACCGGGCTGCTCAACCTCTTGCAGGACATCGCATGGCTGCACGCCGAGCATCTCGGCTGGGGCTATGAGGACCTCATCAAGCGCAACACGATCTGGGTGCTGGTGCGCCAGAAGCTGATCATGACTCGATGGCCCGCCTGGGGCGAAGCGGTGACGATCAGGACCTGGCCGCGCGGGGTTGCAGGCGCACTGGCGCTGCGCGACTTCGCGATCATGACGGACGAAGACAAGGTGGGCGAATGCACGACAAGCTGGCTGACGCTCGACTGGCAGACGCGGCGGCCGCAGAAGATCGATCCCAGCACCTTCATCCTGCAGGACCGCCCGCCCGGGCTCAGCTTCGAGGCGGAGAAGATCGCGGTGCGCAACGACCTTAAGCCCGCCGCGAAATTCCAGGTCCGCTACAGCGACCTCGACGTCAACGGGCACGTCAACAACACGCGCTATGCTCAGTGGATCCTCGACGCCGCCTCGGCCGACGAGATCGCCACGCTCGAACTCGTCGATTACGAGGTCAATTTCCTAGCCGAGACGCGCATCGGTGACGAGATCGTTCTCGAACGCGGTGACATCGAGCGGCCTGCGTCCGGGCCGGCTTGGTGCCATTTCCAGGGCCGCCGCGCCGCCGACAACAAGGCCGTGTTCGCCGCCAAGCTGAGTGCACGCCGGCGCTGACCCAACGTCACTTGCGTTGCAAACATGTAATCCGGAAATCGGCCAGTCCGAACCGCCCGAATGCTATGACTTGCGCGTTGAACTACGAGCATCGGCGGAGAGCAGGATGAGGAAAACGCCGCTTGTTTCCAGCGCGGTAGCGCTGACGCTGCTGGCGGGCTGCGTGACGCAACCCAGCGGTCCCGGCATTCCGGTCATGCCCGGCCACGGCAAGTCGCTTGCCGACTTCCAGAAGGACGACGACGAATGCCAGCGCTTCGCCGCAGACCACGTGGCGGGACGAGCGGACACTGCCAACGACCATGCCATCCTTGCGGCCATCATCGGCGCCGGGCTGGGAGCGGCGCTGGGCGGGGCGGTCGGCGGCGGCCATGGCGCAGGCGTCGGCGCAGCGGCCGGCGGCGTCGCCGGAACCGCGGTGGGCGCGAATCAGTCGGCCTACGCGCAAGGAAGCCTGCAGCGGCGCTACGACATCGCCTACGCGCAATGCATGAAGGCGAAAGGCAACGACGTTCCGGATATGGACTATCGCCCGCGCTGGCACCGGCGCTATCGCGACGACTACTACGGGCCGCCGCCGCCTCCGCCGCCGGGATACTGAAAATCAGCGCCCGGGCGCGGGCTGGTTCAGCTTTAGCGACGCGCCGAGCGCGTTGAATTCGGTACCGAAGCCCGCGAAATCACCCGCCTTTAGCTTTTCCCGGGCGCGCTCGTAGTGATCGAGCGCTTGGCGCAGCGCATCGGATGGAACGGCCGGTGCGGCAGTGACGGCGCCTTGCGTAGCAGCCGGCGCGACCGCAGCAGATTCCTCCGCGGCCGGCGCGGGCGCGTTGAACAGCGCGGCGAGCGACTCGGCGAGCGTCTCCTTCATCACCACCTGCCCGCCGTACACTGTGATCACGCGCTTGAGTTCGGGCAGCTGGCCGCTGGCCGCGCGCAGGTAGAGCGGCATGACGTAGAGCAGCGAGTTCTCGATCGGCACGACCAGCAGGTTGCCGTGGATGACCCGCGATCCGGCCTGGTTCCACAGCGTGATCTGCTGCGACACCTCGGTGTTCTGGTTGATCAGCGCGTTGATCTGGAAGGGGCCGTAGATCAGCTTTTCCTTCGGGAAGGTATAGACGATCAGCTTGCCGTAGTCCGGCTCATCGCAGCGCGCCGCCAGCCAGGCGATCATGTTCTCGCGCTGGCTAGGCACCATGGGAAGCATGAGCACGAATTCGGTCTGCTTCTCGTCCGGCAGGCGCATGTTGATGAAGTAGGGATCCATCTTGGTCTCCTGATCTTCATCTTCCTGCGAGGGCTTGCGCGGGAACTGCCAGAGGTCTTCGCGGTTGTAGAACACCTCGGGCGCATCCATGTGATAGGCCCGGTACATTTCGGCCTGGATCTTGAAAAAGTCCTCCGGATAGCGGATGTGGCGGTGCAAATCCGCCGGCATCGCGGCGAGGGGCCGGAACAACCCCGGGAAGATCCGCGCCCAGGTGCGCACGATCGGATCGGCGGGATCGCTGATGTAGAAAGTCACCGAGCCGTTGTAGGCGTCGAGCACGATCTTCACCGAATTGCGAACGTAGTTGCCCCAGCTCTCGTCCGACGCCTTCGAATACGGGAATGAGCCCGATACGGTGTAGGCGTCTTGCATCCAGAACAGCCTGCCGCCGCTCACCACGATGTACGGATCGGCGTCGAGGCGCAGGAACGGCGCGATTTCGCTGATGCGCTGCTGGATGTTGCGGCGGAAGGCGACGCGGCTGTCCGTCGTGATATAGCGGCTCAACAGGATGTTGATGTCGCCGAAGTAATAGGCAAACAGCAGGCGGCTGCCCAAGCCGCCCACCGGGACGCCGTCGGAGCCGTGGTATTCGGTATAGACGTTGGCGTCGCCCTTGGGATAGTCGAACTCCGGCGTCGAGCCCTTGACGATCACGTAGGAATCCGGCTGTTCGCCGAAATAGATGCGCGGCTCGGTCACGACCGGACCGCCCGAGACGACCGGCGGAATGTCGTGCACATAAAGAACCGGCAGGCCCTCCGGCGTCGTCCGGGTCACCGGCGACATCACCACGCCGTTGCCGTGGGTGTAGAGCACGTGCAGGTTCACCCAGGTCTGCGCATTTTCCGACAGCCTGGTGGTGTCGAGCTCGCGCGCCGAGGTCATCACCTGCTGGTAGGTGCCGTTCAGCGTGTAGCGGTCGATGTCGGCGTCGTTGAACTTGTAGTAGGTGCGGATTTCCTGAATCTGCGCGTAGCTTGACAGCAGCGGCTGGTAATCCCACAGCCTTATGTTGTCGACCGTGGGCCGGTTGTTCTGCAACGACTGCCAAGTGAGCGTTTCATCGCCCGAAAACGGCTTCACCACGATGTTGTCGAGATTGTATGCTTCGCGCGTAAGCGCGATGTTGCGCGCGATGTAGGGCGCCTCGAACCGCAGCTCGTTGGGCTTGACGTAGACGCGCTGGAACAGACCCGTCGCCAGCGGCGCAATAAGGGCGGCGCACACGAACAGCGTCGCTGCGGCGAACAGCGGAACGCGCAATGAGCGGCTGCTGAGATTGGCGAAACAGGCGAGCGCACCACCGAGCGACACAGCTACGAGCAGCCACAGGATCGGGACCTGCAGGTGCACGTCGGTGTATCCGGCGCCGACCACCACGCCGTTGTCGTTGTAGGCAAGCAGGAATCGGTCGAGCCAGAAATCCCACGCCTTCACCGCCAAGTAAACGCCCAGGAGCACCGAGGCATGACCGACAACGAATGGGGCGACGTAGCGCCGCCGCTGGTCGATCGCGATGGCGCCATGCACCCAGTAGAGCGCCAGCGCGCCCAGCGCCGCAACAAAAAGGGTGAAGACAAGCCAGTCCTTGATCGCCTCGAACGCCGGCAGGGTGAACAGGTAAAAGCTGATGTCCTTGCCGAACAGCGGATCGGCCTGGCCGTAGGGCACGGAATAGAGGAAGCGCAGCGCAACGCCCCAGTTCGACAGTTGCGAAGCGGCGATCATAGCGGCGAGCACCAGCGCCGCCGCAACGATCAACAATCGCCAGGGAAACGCCCGGTACAGTCGTTCGAGCATCGCCGGCGGCGTCAGGCCCTCGATCGTGTTCCACGGCGACGGCACGCTCTTCAGCGTCGGACGGAAGCCCGCCAGATTCTGCGCGATCGCACCGTTGGCGTAGAGAATGGCTGCAGTGGCTACGAATGCCGCCGCGAACAGCGCGATCTTGGCTTCCACCGTGGTCCAGAAAACGCCGGCGAAGCCGAGCGAAGAAAACCAGCGCCAGTCGACGACGAAGCCGACGGCCATTCGCAACGCGATCAACCCGAGGAAGACCGCGCCGATGATGATGAGGAAAAACCTGCCTCTGGAAGTCACGGCACCGCTGCGATCCGTGGGAGATTCGCTAACCCGTCCAGGTTGATACACCCCGTCAGGCTTGCCGGGCAAGCAAACTCGCCGGCGTGTGCGCCAGTTGGCGGCATTCGCAGCGCCCTGCGGCCCGAAGATGATCCCGCCAAAGCCAGGGGGATGCCATGAACAGGACCGTCACGCTCACTTTGTTCGGCGCAATCTACGCCTTTGCGGGAACCGCCATCGCGGGACCGCCTCAGAACACCGCCGATTACCGCGAATGGGACCTCATTGCAGAGGCAGCAGCAAAGATACAGACCTACTACGTCCAGCCGGTGGCGATGAGCGAAATCTCCGACAACGCCGTCGCCGGGATGCTGGCGGGGCTCGATCCGCATTCGAGCTACATGAACCCCAAGCACTTCGCCGCGATGGTCGTGAACACGAAACACGACAGCGTGGGCGTCGGCCTGCAAATCAAGATCACCGGCGCCGGCCAAGCGAAGGTGATCGCCCCGCTCGCCGGCTCGCCCGCCGAGCGCGCCGGCATCAAGCCGGGCGACTACATCGCCGAAATCGACGGAACCGTGGTGCAGGACCTGCCTCTCGACACCGTGATCGCCATGCTGCAGGGAGTAAAAGGCTCGATCTGCAAGCTCATCGTCTATCGTCGCGGCGTCGAGGAGCCGATGGAGTACTCGCTTGCGCGGGAGGAAATCGTCAACGATCCCGTCCGCTGGGAACGCAAGGGCGACATCGGCTACATCAGCCTGAACGCGATGAGCGAGCAGGCCTCTGCCGAGGTCGAGAAGGCGGTGCGCGCGCTCAAGAAGGGCGGCGCCGTGAAGGGCTACGTGCTCGATCTTCGCAACGATCCGGGCGGGCTGCTGGACCAGGCCGTCGAGGTCGCGGACGCCTTCCTGGACGAGGGCAAAATCGTCACGACCCGTGGGCGCCACCCGGGCGACGAGCAGCGCTTCGACGCGCACGCCGGCGACGTCACCGACGGAAAGCCGCTTGTCGTGCTGATCAACGACGGCTCGGCGGCGGGATCGGAAATCGTGGCCGCGGCGCTGCAGGACCACAAGCGCGCCATCATCATCGGCTCGCGATCGTTCGGCGAAGGCACCATCCAGACCATCATTCCGCTGGGCGGGGACCGCGGCGCGCTGCGCCTGACGACGTCGTTGTTCTACCGGCCGTCGGGGCAGCCCATCCAAACCGCGGGCGTGGAACCGGATATCAACGTGTCCCAGACGCCGAAGGGCGCGTTCGCGCCCGCGCCGGTGCGCAGCGAAACCGCCCTGGCAAACCACCTGACGGGCGGTACATTGCAGGCTGCGGGCGGCATCATCTATCCTGACGCGGCAAGTACCGACGCGGATTTCCAACTCAGTTTTGCGCTGGACTACTTGAACCGGAAGAAATGAATCAGGCCGCCACCGAACTCGTGCCCGAAGGCGGCTCGGTCAGGATGGCATAGAGCGCCTCGGCCGTGGCGGCGTTGCGCAGCTTATCGCACGTCGCCTGATTGCGCAGCAGCCGCGACACGCGTGCGAGTGCCTTCAAGTGGTCCGCTCCCGCGCCTTCGGGCGCCAGCAGCATGAAGACGAGATCGACCGGTTGATTGTCGACCGCTTCGTATTCGATCGGCGTTTCAAGGCGCGCGAACACGCCCATGATCTTCTTGATGTCGCCAAGGCGGCCGTGCGGGATGGCGATGCCCTGACCTACGCCGGTCGTGCCGAGACGCTCGCGCTCCAGCAGAGTCTCGAAGATGCGGCGATCGGTGACGCTGGAGAGCTGCGCCGTCTTGTCCGCGAGCATTTGCAGAAGCTGCTTCTTGTCCTTCGGCTTGATGGACGCAAGGACTCGCTCCGGACTCAACAGGTCTGCGATTTGCATGACGGCCCTATGGTAACCTTCAGGGGGAAGGGACTCAGGGAAAACACCTATCCGAACGCGTTAACCGCACGCTCGTTGCGCAATTCTCTAGCCCGATTGACTGCTTTTTCTGGCATCGCAAAGGCACCGTGGACGGCCGGGCATGTCCGAAGGGCGCGGACCAATAGTCCTCACTTTTTTCGTTGTCAACGCTTGAATTCATCGGAGGGCGGAATTGAGGGATTCCTCGCCTTTGAGTCTGCGGCGTTCGACGGATGAGGGGATGCGCATAGCTTCGCGGTACTTTGCCACCGTGCGCCGCGCGATGTGCACCCCGTCGGCGGTAAGCATGGCCACGATGCGGTCGTCGGATAGAATGTCGCGCGCATCCTCGCGTTCGATCATCTCGCGGATGCGGTCGCGTACCGCCTCGGCCGAATGGGATTCGGAGCCGTCGAGCGATTGGATGGCAGCGGTAAAGAAGTACTTAAGCTCGAACAGCCCGCGCGGCGTCGCGATGTACTTGTTCGAAGTCACGCGGCTGACCGTCGATTCGTGCATGCCGATGGCCTCCGCGATCGTGCGCAGGTTGAGCGGTCGCAAGTGGCGCACCCCGAAGGTCAAAAAGCCGTCCTGCTGACGCACGATTTCGGTGGCCACCTTCAGGATGGTGCGCGCGCGCTGGTCCAGGCTCTTCACCAGCCAGTTGGCGTTGTTGAGGCATTCGGTGAGGTAAGTCTTCGATTCCTTGTCGCGCGCGCGCGCCGAAACCCTGGCGTAGTAGCGCGCGTTCACCAATAGGCGCGGCAGGGTATCGCTGTTCAGCTCGACCAGCCAGCCGCCGTCGGGACCTTCGCGGACCATGACGTCGGGAACGATGGGCTGCACCGGCTCTGAAATGAACGAGAGTCCCGGCTTGGGCGACAGCGCACGGATCTCGGCCAGCATGTCGGCGATGTCGGCAGCATCGACCCCGCAAAGCTGCGCTAGCTGAGCGGTGTCGCGGCGCGCCACCAAATCGAGATGCGCCACCATCGCCGCCATGGCGGGATCGTAGCGGTCTTTGTCCTTGAGCTGCAGTGCCAGGCACTCGGAAAGATCGCGCGCTGCCACGCCCACGGGATCGAATCCCTGCAGCACGGAAAGTGTTTCCTCCGCCATCTGCCGGTCGGCACCGAGACGGGTGGCCACCTCATCAAGATCGGCGCGCAGATAGCCCGCCTCGTCGATCGCATCGATCAGCGCCACGCAGATAAGGCGCCGGTCGTGATCGAGCGCGGCGATGGCGAGCTGTTCGAGCAGGTGATTCTTCAGCGTGGCGCTTTCCGCCACCGTCGATTCCAGGAGATCTTCGTCGCCCTCGAAGCGTTGCGCATTGCGGACGGTCGACCAGTCTGCGAGCGGCGCTGCGGGCGACTGCTGCGGGGCCTCCTCGGCGCCGTCGTAGAGGTCCTCGCCGGCGGCGTCCATGTCCTTGCACTTCGAGAAATCCTCACGCGCCAGCTCGCCTTCGAGAGTTGCGGGTGCGGCTTCCGGCTGCTGCGCCCCGCGTTCCGGCTCCGCGGCGGGCGCGCCCTCGTCGCGCTCGAGCAGCGGGTTCTTCTCCAGCTCCTGCTCGCAGAACTCCATCAGCTCGACGTTCGACAGTTGCAGCAGCTTGATCGCCTGCTGCAACTGGGGCGTCATGACCAGGGTCTGGCCCTGGCGCAGCTCGAGGCGCTGGCTTACGGCCATCGCAGAGCCTCCACGCCAGTAATCAGAAACCAGAAGTCAGAAATCAGAAAGCAGATAGAACGAAGCGTTCTGACATCTGACTTCTGATATCTGATTTCTGAAGCGATTTTCATAGTGAAAATCGCTCCCCCAGATAGACGCGGCGCACGTCCCGGTCGGCGACGATGTCGTCGGGTGTGCCTTCCTTCAGCACGTGGCCGTCGTGCAGGATGTAGGCGCGGTCGATGATGTCGAGCGCATCGCGCACGTTATGATCGGTGATGAGCACGCCGACGCCGCGATCCTTCAGGTGCTTCACCAGCTCGCGGATTTCGCCCACGGCGATCGGATCGATGCCGGCCAGCGGCTCATCGAGCAGGATGTAGGAGGGATGCGTCGCCAGCGCGCGAGCAATCTCGACGCGGCGCCGCTCGCCACCCGACAGCGCGATCGCCGGCGTGTTGCGCACATGCGTGATGCCGAACTCCGCCAGCAGCTCCTCCACCGAGGCTTCCAAGAGGCCCGGCTCGGGTTCGACCAGCTCGGCGGTCGCGCGGATGTTTTCCTCGGCGGTGAGGCCGCGGAAGATGGAGGCCTCCTGCGGCAGGTAGCCGATGCCCAGCCGCGCCCGGCGGTACATCGGAAGACGGGTCACGTCGTAGCCGTCGACTTCGATGGTGCCCGCGTCGACCGGGATGAGGCCCGTGATCATGTAGAAACAGGTGGTCTTGCCGGCGCCGTTTGGTCCCAAAAGGCCCACGACTTCGCCGCGGCGGACCGACAAGCTGACCGAACGCACGACAGGCCGCTTGTTGAATGCCTTGGCGATGCGCGTGGCGACGAGGCCCTTGCCCCCCTCGATGACTCGGGGACGTAGGCCGGATTCGGCGGGCTCGGCGTTGGTGGGCTCTGTCGTTGTCATGCGAGAACTGTGCCTATTTGTGCTTAAGGAACGATAAAACCTACGGATTTTGCTTTGAAGTCGCGGGCGTCGTGCCCTCATTTTTGGGCGTGAACAGCGCCTGGATGCGGCCGGGCTTACCCGCTCCGCCAGCCAGCGTCGCTTGGCCCGTCACCAGGTTCACCACCAGCTGCGGCCCGCGCATCACGTTCTGATCCTTGGTCAGCACGACGTTGCCGGTCAGCGTGATAATGTGCGGCGTGACGTCGTAGACGCCGCTGTCGCCCGTCGCCACGCCCGAGGGCGCATCGATTACGACGTGGCCCTGGACGAAGATCTTGTCCGGCTTGTCGTCAACCAAGTGCGCTCGCAGCACGTTGCAGCGCATGCGCACCTCGCCCTGATGCACGATGACATTGCCCGTGTAGACGCCGATTTTGGCGTTCTGGTCCATGGTGAAATTGTCGGAGCTCACGTCGATGGGCGCATCGGGATTGAGCATGCCCTTGGCGATGGGGGCGGTCTGCTCCGCCGCGGCCGGCGCCGCAAGCGCCATGAGCAGAATCGCAAATGCGAATAGTCCCCTCATTTTCGTTCCGCCTTGTTGGGATACAACGTCATGTGAACGTGACCGCTCAGCTTCACCAGCTTGTGGATGCGATCGAAATGGAAGCGGTCGGCGCTGAGCTTGCCCATGGGTCCGTGGCCTGTGACAGTCTGCTGGCCCTCCATGATGTCCTTGCGCGTGTCGACGTCGGCGCTCGGCGCGTGCAACTCGTAGCCGGAGTCGGTGTAGATCGACAGGCCTCCGGTAAGCCTCAAACTGCCGGCGTCGGAGTCGATGAAGCCGCGGCTTGCGCTCGCGCTCATCCAGCTCGCATTGTTGAACTCCATGTCGGCCTGGACCTTCTTCAGCTCGGCGCGGTGCTGGTTCTTGGGATCCTGCACGACCTCGGCGGATGTGACCGTGAAGTGGTTGCCCTTGTCGTCGGTGCCCGTAAACACGACTTTGGTCATGGTGAGGTCGTTTGCCACATTGCCGGAGCTTTTCATCGTGACCGACATCTTGTCCGGGTGCCGCGGAATGATCGAGTACGCCACGACCGAGGCCACCAGCACCACAGCGGCGAGTGGCAGCACACTTCGCATGAACGCCACGAAGCGGGAGTAGCGCAGCGCGTCCACCGCGCTGAGGCGCTGGCGCGACGACCAATCGCGGGTCGGCATGCGCACCGCCAGGTCCTCGCGTGCCGGCATGGGCTGGGCAACGGCGCTACGCGCCATCTCTTCCCGCGTCATCGAAGCCCCGCCTTCAGGCAATCGTGGATGTGGACGATGCCGACCGGCCTCTGACTGCGGCCCTTGGCGTCGAGCACGAAAAGCTGCGTGATCTTCTTCTCGTTCATCAAGGCGACCGCTTCGGCCGCGAGCTGGTCGGCGCGCACGATCTTGGGGTTTCGGGTCATGATGTCGGCGGCCCTGGCATCGCGCAGGTCGCGCAGCACGTTGCGGCGCAGGTCGCCGTCAGTGATGATGCCCACCAGCGCGCCCTTGCGATCCGTGAGCCCGATGCAGCCGAAATTGTGCTTGCCCATCACGGCGAGCGCCTCGGGCAAGCTAGCGCCCTCGTCCGCCAAGGGAAGCTCGTCGGCGCCGTGCATCAGGTCGACAACGCGGATCAGGGCGCGGCCCAGCGAGCCGCCGGGATGGATGTTGCGGTAATCGTCGGCCGAAAAATCGCGGCGCTCCATCAAGGCCAGCGCCAGCGCGTCGCCCAGAACCAGCATCAGCGTGGTGGACGTGGTGGGCGCCAGGCCATGCGGGCACGCCTCGCGAACATGAGGCAGCACCAGCGCGACGTCCGCGGCCTTGAGCAGCGTAGAGTCCTTGTTCCAGGCCATGCCGATCAGCGGAATGCGAAAGCGCTTCGCGTAGACGATCAGATCCGACAGCTCCATCGTTTCACCCCGCCAGGAAAGCACGACCAGCACGTCGTTGCGGGTCAATTCGCCGAGATCGCCGTGGCTCGCCTCCGATGGATGTACGAAATGGGCGGGCGTGCCCGTGGACGCCAGGGTGGCAGCGATCTTGCGCGCGATATGGCCCGACTTGCCGATGCCGCTGACGATGACGCGCCCTTTGGCCGACAACAGCAATTCGACCGCGCGCGTGAATTCCTCACCTAGACCGCTCTTGAGGAGCTTGAGCGCCTCCGACGCCGCATCGATCACGCGTCGCGACACCGTCAGATCGGCTTCCTGTTGCAGGGAACGAGGCGCGAGACCCTTGAGATCGACCGGACGCATTGATGTACCCAGATTGAGAGGACGCCGGTGCCCATGGCCGACGGGGAGAGCTAGCACCGCAATCGGGAAAGCCCGCCCTAAAGCGAAATTCGTGCCAAATGTGGCCAAAACCCCGGAAAGGTGCAAGGCGACTCGGTGGAATCGGGTAAACGCCTGACGTTAAATCCAAAAACAAGCGCCGCTAGTGCTCGAATATGTCCACCTCGGGCCACCCTGCCAGATCCAGTTCAACCCGTGCCGGTAGAAAAGCGAAACAGGCCTGGGCAAGTGCGGCGCGCCCCTCGCGCGCCAGCATCACATCGAGCGCGTCCTTGACGCGGTGCAGGTAGGCAACATCGTTCGCGGCATAGGCAAGCTGCCGCTCCGTCAGGTCTGGTGCGCCCCAGTCCGAGCACTGCTGCTCCTTCGACAGATCGATGGCCAGAAGTTCCTTCACGAGGTCCTTGAGGCCGTGCTTGTCGGTGTAGGTGCGCACCAGCTTGGACGCGATCTTGGTGCAGTAGACGGGCGCCGTAACCGTGCCGAGCCAGTGGCGGAACATCGTCATGTCGAAACGGGCAAAATGAAACAGCTTCAACGTCGCCGGATCGGACAGCAGCCGCCTGAGGTTGGGTGCGTCGTAGCGGCCCGCGTCGAACTGCACGGCATGGCAAACGCCATCGCCGGCGGAAAGCTGTGCCAGACAAAGCCGGTCGCGCCGCGGATTGAGACCCAGCGTCTCGCTGTCGATCGCCACGATCGGACCGAGGTCGAGACCGTCCGGCAAGTCGCTCTTGTGAAGCTTGATTTTCAAATCGCACCTTCGTGGCTAAGCCGGGTAGACATAAACCCAAGCATCGCCTTGATCCAACAGAGGACTGAAGGACAGCTCCGCGAGTTGCCGGCACGCGCCATGCAGGCAATACCTGCTACTGAGTGTCAAACCGGCTTTTAACCCTTGTTCGGGCGGGGGCCACGGCTCCTTCACCACCCCTTATTCTTAAGGCCTGCGCCGCAAAGCGGATTTCGTCGCGAAACCGCGAACCAACGCAGCGGAAGTTTTCAGCGCATACAAAGGGATTCCAAGCCGGCCTCAGGTTCTTGCGAGCGATTTGCGATCGGTCTGCTGCTGGGCCCGCCCGCCGGCGGAATGGTTGACCGCAGGCGATGCCTGCTGCGCGACGATGTCGAAAAATCAGGCGTCCGACAGCTCCATCTTCGCGGTCGGCGGTGAAGGCGGGGTGCGGTGGCGCTCCAGAAAGCCCGAGAACATCCACAGCAGCCAGAGTGTGCGGCTGCTGTCGGACCACCCGCGTTGGTGGGCGTTGAGAAGCCGGCCCACGATCTTCGGCTCGAAGTATTCGGCGAGCGCCGGATCGGAACCAACGCGGGAGGCGAACGCGGCCCCGAGCGAGCCGCGGAACCATTTGGCCAGCGGCACTGAGAAACCCTGCTTGGGGCGATAAAGGACTTCAAGCGGCACCAGCGGCTCCAGCGCCCGCTTGAGTACGATCTTGCTCTCGCCGGAGTCGAGCTTGAGCGGTCTCGGCAACCCCATCGACCATTCGACGAAATCGGGATCGAGCATCGGCACACGCACTTCCAGGCTGCAGGCCATCGACGTGCGGTCGACCTTGGTCAGGATGTCGCCCACCAGCCAAGTCTTGAGGTCTACATACTGCGCGGCGCTGACGGGATCGTCGGTGGGCGCCTTGGCGAGATGCTCCGCGATGACGTCCTGCGCCCGGTAGCCGGCGATGCCGCGCTTGAGATCGGTCGAAAACAGCCTGGCGCGCAGGTCGTCGGGCACGACCGAGACGTTGTGAAAATAGCCCTCCGCCGTATTGCAGGAAAGCTCGCGAAAGGTCTGGCGCGCACGCAACGGACGCGGCGCCCAGTCGAGCTTCGGATAGATGCGGCCCAAGAGGCCGAAGACGCCGCGCCGTACGCCGCCGGGAAGCAGGGAACGCAACGCCTCCTCGCGGCCGTGGAAGAGATAGCGCCGGTAGCCTGCGAACAACTCGTCGCCGCCGTCGCCTGACAACGCCACCTTCACATGGCGCCGCGCCAACTTCGATAGCCGGTAGGTGGGCAACGATGACGAATCGCCGAACGGCTCGTCGAACATGCCGGGCAGCGCTTCCACGGTTTCCATGTCGTCGGGCGAGACGACATCAACATACTGGCGGGTGCCGTAGCGAGCGGCGACAGCCGCGGCGTAGGCGCGTTCGTCGAAACGCGGATCGTCGAAGCCGATGGTGAAGCACGATACCGCATCGGGAACGGCCTCGGCCATCATTGCGGTGACCGCGCTGGAATCGACGCCGCCCGAGAGGAACGCACCCACTGGAACGTCGGCCACGAGCTGCGACGCGACGGCGGCGCTGAGCCGGTCGCGGAGCGCGCGCGCGCCCGCTTCCACGCTGCGCTCGGTATGTTCGGCCGGCCGCGGTTCCCAATAGGCGCGGAAACGGGGACTGATGCCGCGCCTCAGCATGAGCGTGCAACCGGCGCCAAGCTTGCGCACGCTTTTGTAGATGGTGCGCGGATCAGTGATGTAGCCGAAGGCGAAGAAGTCTTCTACTGCGCAAGGATCGACGGCGCGCGGCAGAGCGGGATAGGCCATCAGCGCCTTCAACTCCGAGCCGAACAGGAAGGTCTTGTCGGGCAGGATCGCGTAATAAAGCGGTTTCTCGCCCAGCCGGTCACGCGCCAGAAACAGCGTCTGCTCGCTCTTGTCCCACAGTGCGAAAGCGAACTGGCCGTGGATCTGGTCGACGCAGTCGCCGCCCCACTCCACCCAGGCCCGAAGAATCACCTCGGTGTCGGACTTGGTTCGGAAGACGTGGCCGCGGCCTTCCAGAACACGTTTAAGTTCGCGGTAGTTGAAAATCTCGCCGTTGAAAACGACGCAGATGCGACCGGCTTCGGTGAACATCGGCTGCTCGCCGGTGGACAAGTCGATGATCGCCAGCCGGCGATGACCCAGCGCCAGGCCGGGCTCGAAATGGAAGCCCTCGCCGTCCGGACCGCGATGGGCGACGGCGTCGTTCATGGCCTTGGCCATCAGCCGGTCGGGGGAACGCGTCCCCGCCATGTCGAACCATCCGGTGATCCCGCACATCGCCCCAACCCTGCCTACCGTTGCGCCCGCCTGGCTTGGTCAACGCGTCCGCCAAGGTTGCCAAGCGCCGCCGTCGCACGACGCAGGCGCGCCCGTGCCGCATCGATGTCGGAATCCATCACGGTCGAAACCGCCACAAGCGCTGCGCCGCTGCCTTGCGAGAAGGCTGTGCGCACGCGATCCAGCTTGACGAGGAGGCCGCTGGTGGTGAAGCGTCCCGCCGACCGGTAGGTCCACCAGACAAGCCGTGAGGTGGCGTTCGTCGCGATCTCAACCTCGGCGAAGCGCACGCGCTCATGGCCGAGCGGCGCGGCAACCTCGTCCTGCAACACCGGATGCCATTCGTCCTCATTCCACATCTTGTTCTGGGACGAAATCAGGTTGCGGCCCTCGATCTCGCCGCCATAGTAATCCACGAACACGTCGACCGGAGGCGCAAACGCATCGCCGCCGCGGATCGCGAAGGTGAGCGAGGCGTCGGCACTCGCATACACCGGAGCCCAGTCGGTCGAGACCGGTTCCATCGTCCAACCGGAGATCGAAGGCGGCCGGGAGAACGCGGCGACGTCGACCGTCGCGGCCTCGGCGCGCCAGGCTTCAAAGCCGGGCACGAAGGCGATCGCGGCAAGGCCGGCGAGCGCCGTGAGAATAAATGCCCGCGGCGGTGGTGGCGCGGCGCGCGGCGTAGCCGCGGAAGCGTCCTTTTCCTCCTTGTCCGCGAACTTCATGCCTACGAACATCAACGCAGCGAGGATGGCCACCGAGAAGCCCCAGCCGTACACGAGGTGATCGGCGCCGACGGCGATGGTGTTGTCGCTGAAATGAGCGAGCAGCACGATACCGAGCGCCCTGAAGCCGTTGCCGATGATCGGAACGATGACACAAGCCACGAGGAACAGCGCGATCTTGGTCCATTTGCGAAAAGTGAAATGCACGAACAGCGTGCCCACGGCGATCGTAGCGATCAGGAAGCGCAGGCCTGCACAGGCCTCGGCGACCTGATAGGTGCCGTTGGCAAGCTGGATGACGTTGCCTTCCGTGTAGTGGAGGATGCCCAGCAGGTTCAGCCAGATGTCGATGAACCAGGTGGTGAAGCGCTGCAACGGGGTGATGAGATATTCGCCCATCGGCACGAGGAAGAACAGGAACAGGCTGGCAAACAGTATCTTGCGGTAGACCCCGGGCCCCAGGATCGCCAGCGCCAGCACCTGCACGAAGGCGATGAAGGAAAGCTGCACGATCTCGTTGATCGAGGCGAGCGCGCCCGCGAAGTTGGCTGCGATCACCGGTACGGCGAGGACAAGCGCACGCGGGTAAACGGCCGGTGTCATCGCCATCAGCTCGTGCCGCTTGCCCCAGATCAGGTAGGCCGAAACGGGAATGATGAGAAAGCAGTGTGAGAAGGTCGGCGACACCCACCATACGGTGACGGCCGACATCACCGCTTTCCAGTAAAGCGCAATGAGGATCGCGATCAGCGCTGCAAGAACACAGAGATGCTGCGTCCAGGCGGAAATCCGGCCAAGCGCCGCCCCCGTGGTCGGATTCTGCGCGCTCATTCGGCCCCCTCGCCCAGCGCGCGCCCGCCGTTCCACGCCACCTGTCGCACCTGGCTGCGCAGTCCGCTTTCCAAGAGCCGGTCAAGCACCGCCAGATTCGCCGTCCAGTCGTAATCGCGTTCCGCGAGCAGACGGCCGTTCGCGGCAATGCTGTCGCGGTCGGGACCGGTCGCCGCGGCGATTACCGCGTCCGCAAAACGCTGCGGAGTGTCCTCGATCCAGAGGTCGACTCCGGGCGTGACGTCGAGTCCGCGAGTGGCGGCGACGGTCGCCACGACCGGCTTTTTCATCGCCAGGCCCTCGAGCACCTTGGTCTGGACGCCGCGTGCGAGCCGGATCGGCGCGACGACCGCCGCGGCATGCGCAACATACGGACGGACGTCGTCGACGCGTCCCGTGACTACGACCCCATCACGCGGCTTGAGCAGACCGGGCGCCGGCTCGGCGCCTACGACGTAAAATCGTGCCATGGGCAGTTTCGCGCGGATTTTCGGAAGCACCTCTTCGGCGAGCCAGATCGCGCCCTCGACATTAGGGCGGTAATCCATGGTGCCGACCATCACCACCGGAATCTCGTTTGCCGTAAACGGATCGGGGAACACCGCATCCAGCCGATAGCGCGCAAGATCGACGCCGTTGGCGACGCTGACAAGCCGTGCACGCGTCTCCGGGGCAAGACCCGCGAACGTCCGCAATTCGAACGGCGACACGAACAGGGTGGCGGCGAAGGTCGCGGCCGCTCGGCGCTCCAGCGCGAAAAGGCTGCGCGCTTCGCGGGCGAAAACCCACGACTGGGGCCAAACCGCGGTGCGCGCGTACTGGCGCCACTTGTCCGAATCGACGTCGACCATATCGAGGATGACGCGCGCAGGGTCCAAGTCGCGGCGCTTCATCACGAACGGTGCCATCGCCGAGCTGAACACGAACACGCGGTCGATCGCGTGGCGTTCGAGGATTTCGTCTGTCCAGCGATCGATGCGCGCGTCGGCAAAGTAGCTCGTCGTCAGCGGCTTGCCGCAAGCCAAGGCCAGCGCCATGCGCGCCAGCGCGGCGGGCTTGTTCAGTGGCACGAACAGGCACTCGCCACCGGCGATCTGCTTCAACGTTGCGGCGTGCGCCATGTCGGCGGGATCGTCCACGAACGCGGCCAGATACACGGTATGGTGCCCGGCCAGGTGCGTCAGCATATGGTAGGCGCGGATTTTCTCGCCCTTGTCCGGCGGATAGGGAATGCGATGGCAGAGGAACAGGATATTCATGCCGCACCGCCGAGGAAGACCTCGTCCATGCGCGTCCAGCGAAACGCCTTCAACAGGCGCGCGAGCTTGTCTTCCATGAGGTCGAGGTTGGTGTAGTGGCGGATGCGCGACTTGAGCGGAGCCTCAATGCGCGGCTGGCCGGGGTCGATCTCCCAGGGATGAAAATAGAAGACGAACGGGCGGCGGTCCTGCCGGCGCACGCTATCGAGCGCGAGCTTGCTCAAGCCGTAGGGCAGAAGTCGGAAATAGCCGCCGCCGCCGCACGGCCAATTGCGCCCCAGCCAGCGCAACGATGTGACCGGAATCTCCAGGAAATCTTCGCCGGACAGCGGATGAAAGGCGAAACGCGGCGCGTCGGTGAGGCCGTAATTGTCGTGCGTGATCGGATAGGTCGAGCTGCTGTAGCGGTATCCCGCCTCGACAAGCGTCTCCATCACCCACAGATTGCCGCGCATCACCGAGAAGCTGGGGGCGCGATAGCCCTTCACGGCGGCCCCGCCGATGTCCTCCAGCACCGCCTTGGCGCGTGCGACGTCGTTGCGGAATTCCGTGCGCGATTGCTCGTCGGCGCGGCGGTGCTCGGAGCCGTGCGAAGCAAGCTCGTGTCCGGCCGCCACGATGCGACGCACCACGTGAGGATAGCGCTCGGCGATCCAGGCCAGTGTGAAGAACGTGGCGCGCGCGCCATGCTCGGCGAACAGCGCCAGGATGCGGTCGACGTTGCCTTCCACCCGGCATTCGCGCTCGGGCCACGAGCTACGGTCGATGACGCCGAAAAAGGCCTGCACCTGGAAGTAGTCTTCTACGTCGACGGTCAGCGCGTTGGCGTCGGGCGCGGCGGCTGACGCGGGACGATCGCGCCATCCTGCGATGACGGTTGCGGGGTCACGCTCGAGGATGGCGTCCATCGCGCTACCCGCGCGCGGGACGGGCTGGATCGATCATATCCGCCAGGCCGACGGCCAGGCGGCGAAGCGACTGCTCCTGATGGTTGACGCGATTTTCCAAGGTGTCGACGCGAGCGGCGATGTTGTGCGGCAGGCCCCGATCCATGCGTTCCAGATAGGTGTCGTCCACGCCGTTCGACGGTTTCGGCGCCGGCGAGCTGCCGCCGTACTCCTCGCGCAAGTCCGCTGCGACGCGGGCGACATCGTCGACGTTGAAGTCGTGCAGGTTGTCGAGGAAGCCGAGCAGCAGCAGACGGCTGCACAGCGTATTGATTTGGCGCGGCACGCCACCGGTGTGCTCGAAGATGGCGCCGACCGCCTCTTCCGCGAACTTGGGATCGCCCCTCCAGCCGACGCGTTTGAGGCGATGCAGAAGGTACTGCCCCACTTCGTCGCGGCTCATCGGCCCTAGGTGATAGGAGGCAATGACGCGCTGGCGCAGCTGCTCCAGGTTGGGATGAGCGAGTGTGTCACGGAACTGCGGCTGGCCGACGAGGAAGATCTGGCAGGGCGAATGCGAGCCGATCTGGAAGTTCGACAGCATGCGCAGCTCTTCGAGCGCGCTGGCCGAGAGGTTTTGCGCCTCGTCGAGCACCAGCAGCGCCTTGCGGCCGTTGCGCTCCAGGGCTTCGAAGTAATCCTGCAGGCAGAGCAGGACGGCGTCCTTCTTCTCCGGCACGTCACGGATCTTGAAGCCGAAGCACACCATGCGCAGCAGTTCCACGCCGGTCAGCAGGGTAGTCACCACGTGCGCCGCCACCACTTGGTCGGGATCTACGGTGGCGCACAGGCGCTGAACGATGGTGGTCTTGCCGGCGCCGACCTCGCCGGTGATGACGATGAAACCCTCGCCGCGGCTGATCCCGTACAAAAGGTGTGCCATCGCCTGCTCGTGGACCTTGCTTTCGAAATAAAAGCGATGGTCCGGCGTCAGCAGGAACGGTTCAGCTTTGAGGCCGTAGAATTCGGTATACATCGTTGGTGCTGGTTCCGCAGCGCCTCACTTGTCCGCATAGCTGTAGTAATAGGGATAGGGCGTCGCCCGCTGCCATTCGGGCGACTTGTTGAACACCAGGCTGATGCTCGGGCAGCTGGCGACGCCGGCCAGAGCCTCTTCGACGTGATGGCGGGCGACCTGTCCCGCCGCAACCACCATGATGAGGTGGTGCACATGGGTCACCATGGCTGCGGGCTCGGCGGTGGCAAGCACCGGCGGCGCATCGATCACCACGACGCTTTCACGGAAGCGCCGCGATAGCGCCGACGAAACCTCGGCCATTCGCGCGCTAGCCAGAAGCTCGGGCGAGGAATCGTCGCGGCGTCCGGAAAACAGCACGTGCAAATTGGGCAGATCGGCGCAGCGCTTCAATACCTCATCCACCTGCTGACGGCGGCCGGTGAGCAGATCGAGCAGGCCTTCTTCCGGCGCGCCCTCGAAATATTCGGAGATCGACGCGCGCACCACGTCGCCGTCCACCAGGATCACCTCGAGATTGCGCTCGGCGGCGAGCCCGATTGCGAGGTTGAGGGCCGTATAGGTCTTGCCTTCGCCGGCCAAGGCGCTGGTGATCATCACCACGTTCTTCGTCGTCGCCTTGGTGGCAGGGTCGCGCGTCATGGGCAACAGCTTGCGCTTGATAGCGCGGAACTCGTTGTAGGTGACCGAGGCGCGGTTGTCGGGCGTCACCATGCGCGACTCGCGCAGCTTGGCGAGATTCAGCCGCAGACCGTGCGTTACATCCGCCGCACGCGACGGCGCGGCCCCGTCCGGATAGGAGGACCATCTGGGCGCGGCCGGAGCATCGCGCCGTTCCGCCACCGTTTCGGTCCGCGGCGCCGGCGCTTGAACGACGGGCGCTTCTGAGCGTTCGCGATCACGCAGCTCCATAGTGGGCTCGCGGCGCTCTTCCACGATTTCGGGCAGCTCCTCGGCGTTCGCCCGGCGCAGGCTGGCCTGCTGCATCGCGCGCTGAATCAAATTCAACCGCGGCGTCGGTTCACTCATATCAGGCTCCCGCCGGTCGCTGAGACGTAAGTATGGAAGAAGAACAAGACGATCAGATAACCGACGACGAGCGCACCGGCTCCCGCGGCGAAGAACGTCGTCGCCCTGCGTTCGCGCACGAGGTCGGCAGCCGTGCGCGCGATGGTGATGGCGCCCAGCACGGGCAGCGCGAAGGCTTGGCTCAACTGCTCCACCGTCAGGAAGCGGCCGGAAACCTGACCCAGCGCCACCGCACCCGCCAAGCCGGCTCCGATGCCACCGAGCAGCACTAGGAAATTGAGTGCGAGCCGGTTGGGCGCCGAAGGCCGGTTGGGAACCGCCGGCGGATCGACGACTCGGAACACCATCGATGACTGCTGATCGCCCGCCGCTTGCGTCATGTTTGCCGCTTCACGCCGCTCCACCAGCGCCTCGTAGTTCTTCTTCAGCGCCTGGTAATCGCGGTCCATGCTGTCGTACTGGCGATGGATTCCGATGGAATCGACGTAGTGCTTGTTGGCGTCGTCGAGACGCTTCTGTGCATTGGCGAGATGATCCTTGGCCACCGCCAAGTTCACTTCCTCATCGGCCAACTTGGTCCGCAGCATCAGATAGGTCGGATTGGCGACCGACTGCAGCGAAGGATCCTCGTCGGGGTTGGACCGATCCGCCAGCTGCGCCTTGAGGCGCGCCACGAGCTGCTTCTGCGCCACCACGTCCGGGTAGTCGTCGGTGTAGTGCGCGCGCAGCTCGTCCAGCTTGGCGCGGGCCATGCCGAGCTGCTGGCGCTTGTTGTCCACCGTGCCCGCGCCACCGACCGAAATCGGCGCCGGTCCGTTGATGTCGAGCGTGGGCTTGGTCGCGCCGAGCTGGGCCGCCAGACTGTTGCGCCGCGCCGTGAGCTCGTCGATCTGCCCCTGGGCCTGGTTGATCTGGCTGCGGATGCTGTCGAGGTCGTTGTCGCCCATGAAGACATCGAGATGTTGCGCGCGGAAATCGGACTTGCGCTTGTCGGCAGCGGCGATTTTGCGCTCATAAGCGGCGATCTGTGTGTCCAGGAACGAACGCGCATCGTCGGATTCGCGGCGTTGGTCGCCGATGTTCGAATCGACCAGCACCGAAAGCAGGGTCTGGGCGACGGATTGGGAGTAGTTCGGATCGGGGTCGCTGACGCCGATCATGTAGAGGTTCCTGGTGCCGAGCGCTTTGAGCGAGACCTTGCCAGTCAGATCGGCGACAGCGTCCTGCATCTGCGACGTCGACATCTTGTCCGCGGCGGGATTGGTGGCGCGCACCACGCGCTCGATGCTCGGCGCGGTCATCAGCGTGCGGAGCATGATATCGATTTCCTGCTGGGTGTTCGTCGAAACGACGAGGTCCTTCAGCAGCGGACGCATCAGCGTGTCGGTGTCGATGTAGACTTCCGCGGCGGCCTGATACTGGTTGGGGATCAGCGCGACGACAATCCACCCCACAAGGCACACGGCCCAGGCGATGCCCAAACCGTACCAGCGGAATTGCCAACCACCGCCCAACAGGCTGAGCAGCTGTAGCTTCCAGCTTTGCATCTTTTCCCTTTGTCCCGGTTCCGCAGCGCCCCCGGCCTCAACGAGACTTGCTCATTAAACTCTATGACCGATGGCGAACTCTCCTTATACTAGTTCTAGGATAGCCTCAAGGCAGCCGGATCATGGCCGTTACGTCAGCCGGCTTCGATCACTGAGTGTGAAATGAGGCGATCCGCGAGTTTGCAGGGCGTTCATATCTTGATTTGGGGAAACCACCACCGCACGAACCGTCGATCTTCGGCCGCGTGTTACGAAATTGACACTGGGTTGGATCGTTTTCGCGCAATAGGCAAACGCAATTTCGCGCTCATGGCGCGGTGCAACCGACGCCTCGCCGCGACGCATCGTAAACCTTGTCGGCGCGGTCAAATGATGCCGGATTCATGATGACCAAACAGTCGGGAAAACACCGCGGTGTCGGCTTCCACATGCTCCGCGGCTCGGCCTGGATGATCGCGCTCAGGTGGGCGATGCGCCTGATCGGGGTCATCAGCACCATCATCCTGGCCCGCATCCTCACCCCGCGCGATTTCGGCATCGTCGCTGTGGCGATGATCGTGGTGGGCCTTTTCGAGATGCTCACGCTCACGGGCCAGGCCGTCGCCATCGTGCGACACGAGGCGCCTACGCACGAGCATTACGATTCAGCGTGGACCATCTCGCTCATCCTGGGCATCGTCGTGGCGCTGTGCATCCTGATCGCCGCGCCGTTCACCAAGGCCTATTTCCACGAGCCTCGCGCCGTTCTCGTCATGCAGATCCTGGCTCTGCGGGCGTTCCTTGGCGGGCTAGAGAACATCGGAACCGTCGACTTCAGCCGCGAGCTGCGCTTCGACCGCTTCTTCGTCTACAACGTCTGCACCAAGCTCTTGCAGTTTTGCCTGACGGTCGTGCTGGCCTTCACATGGCGCAACTACTGGGCGCTGGTCGCCGGCATCCTGATGGGCCAGGTGAGCCGCACCGTGCTCAGCTATGTGATGAGCCCGTACCGGCCGCGCCTGTCGCTGGCGCGCGCCAGGGAGATCTGGGGATTTTCCGTGTGGACTTTCGTGCGCGCGATCGGCGGCTACTTCCAGACACAGGTGGACAACATCGCCATCGGCGGCATCGTCGGCGCCGCCGTGATGGGCCGCTACACGGTGGCCAAGGACATCGCCGCCAGCCCGACGCAGGAGATCATGAATCCGATGGTGGCGGCGCTGCTGCCGGTGATGTCGAAATACCGCGCCAACGCCGACGAGCTGCGCGCGCTCTACTCGAGGATGCTGGGATGGTCGGCGATCATCTGCGCTTCGACCGGCGTCGGCGTTACCATGGTGGCCGACGATCTGGTGCGCGTCGTGTTGGGGCCAAAATGGGTCGACGCCACCGAGCTGATCGGCTGGCTGGCGCTCAACGCCAGTGTGGCGGCACTCTTGAGCGGCACGTCCACCCTGCTCGACGTGCTCGGCATGCCCTTCGTCAGCGCGCGCATCCTGTGGTCACGGCTGATCGTGTTCACCGCCGTGGTCTTCGCTGTCGCTTATTCGACGCACGACGTCGTCAGCGTCGTCATCACGCGCCTTGTGGTAACGACGTTGTTCGTGCCGACCATCGTCGCCGCGGTGCGCCGCAAGACCGGCGTGCCGGGACGGGACTATCTGCGCGCGATGTGGCGGCCATTCGTGGCCGCAGGGTTCATGGCGGCGGCGATCTGGACGCTCAACCGGGTCTTGCCCTTCCAGGGCGCACCACGGCTGGTGCTTGACGTGCTGGCCGGCGCGGCGACCTATGTGGCGGTCGTGCTCGGACTCTGGGACCTGAGCGGTCGGCCAAAATCCGCCGAACAAGACATCCTGACGATCCTCTCCAAGGTTCAGACCAAGCTGGCGCGTTTCGGCAAATTAGCCCAGGCCGCGGATTAGGAACGGACCCACAAGGTTCGCCACCGGCAGCGGCAGTTTCTTCCACGCGGCA
>Ga0335085_10001053_pt1 | contig 65093 bp, 56 predicted proteins | sample Lox_Sample_45_FD_206712 | JGI IMG/M metagenome (GOLD analysis project Ga0335085, IMG submission 206712) | Soil microbial communities from Loxahatchee National Wildlife Refuge, Florida, United States - Lox_Sample_4.5 | ecosystem: Environmental > Terrestrial > Soil > Wetlands | place: USA... | reverse complement strand
CCGTGCTCCCGTTCACCAGCCCATACACCACCTTCAAATACTGGTTCCCGTTCACGCTGCTGTACTGAAACGTGAAGCTCTGCCCTATCCCTGCCCCATTCGACGGACTCACCCCATCCACCGTCGGCAGTGCCGCCTGCAATCCTCCGGTGTTCCAGCCCCCTACCAGCTGCCAGCCGCTGCTGTTCCCTCCCAAGTCATACGCCAACCCGTACACGTTCTCCGCCCCGGCAAAACTCCCCGCGAAACTTAACGCCGCCGTCAGCATTATCGTGTCGCCAAACTGCGTCACCGACGAGGCTTCCGCATCCAACGTGCACTGGCTGTTGCTCAACGTCCCCGCCACTCCCAGCCGCATCGGCCCCAGCAATCCCGTCCCCGCATCGTTGAACAGATATAGTTGCCGCCCCACCGGCACGTACTCCAACTGGCATCCTCCCGCCGGCCCGCTGCGCCCGTTCACCAGTCCATACAGAATGTTCAGATACCCATATCCGTTCACGCTCGAGTACCGAAACGTGAAGTTCTGCGCCGTCCCATATCCCGACGAGGGACTCACTCCATCCACAGTCGGCGCCACCGCCTGTAAGCCTCCCGTATTCCACGTCCCCAGCTGTTGCCAGCCACTGCTCCGTCCCGCCACGTCATAGGCCAGCCCGTACACATTCTGCGGCCCCGCAAACGCTTCCGTGAAGCTCAACTGAAGCCCCAGCCGTACCGAACTTCCAAACCGTACCGCCGTCGTCGCTCCCGCATCCACACTGCACTGGTTATTGCTTAACACCCCCGTTATCCCCGCCGTCGCCGGCCCCAGCAGCCCCGTCCCCGCGTCGTCAAACAAATACAACTGGTTGCTCCCCGGTACATACTCCACCCGGCAGCCCCCCGCCGTTCCCGTGCTCCCGTTCACCAGCGCATACACCACCTTCAGATACTGGTTCCCGTTCACGCTGCTGTAGCGAAACGCAAAGCTCTGTTCCTTTCCATATCCCGTCGTCGGACTCAGCAAGTCCACCGTCGGCGGCGCCGCCTGCAATCCTCCCGTGTTCCACGTCCCCAGCAACTGCCATCCACTGTTGTGTCCACCGGCATCGAAGACCAGCCCGTACAGCCGCTCTACTCCCGCAAATCCCGCCGCAAAACTCAACCTCACCGTCAAGCCGATCGAGTTGCCAAACTCCACCACCGACGAGGCGCCCGCATCCAGGCTGCAGCGGCTGTTACTCAACGTTCCCATCGCTCCCGGCGTCAGCGGCCCCAACACCCCCGTCCCCGCATCGTTCACCAGGTACAACTGGTTCCCACCCGGCACGTACTCCACCGAACATCCCCCCACTCCACTGCTGCTGCTGGCTACCATTCCATACAGAATGTTCAGGTACCCCGCACCGTTAACGCTGCTGTAGTGAAACGTAAAACTCTGCGTCGTCCCATAGCCGGAATCCGGCGTTACCCCATCCGCACGCGGCGGCGTATCCTGTATCCCCGCCGTGTTCCAGGTGCCTACCTGCTGCCAGCCGCTGCTCTGTCCCGCCACGTCGTAGGCCAGCCCGTACACGTTCTCCACTCCTGCAAAACTCCCCGAAAATCCTAACCCTACCGTTAACGTCACCGAGTTCGCCAGCGCCGTCGCCTTCGTCGCCCCCATGTCCACACTGCACTGGCTGTTGCTCAACGTCCCCGTTCCTCCCGGTGTCGCCGGCCCCAGCAACCCCGTCCCCGCATCGTCAAACAAATACAACTGGTTGCTCCCGGGCACATACTCCACCCGGCACGCCCCCGCCGTCCCCGTGCTCCCGTTCACCAGCCCATACACCACCTTCAAATACTGGTTCCCGTTCACGCTGCTGTACTGAAACGTGAAGCTCTGCCCTATCCCTGCCCCATTCGACGGACTCACCCCATCCACCGTCGGTGGACTGCTGCTTTGGGCGTTGGCTGGTTTTCCTGAAAGGACACCTAGGATCAGGGCTACGAACACAAAGACACTACTACGCATCAGAGAAGGAATGGCCTCCAGCGGCATTAAACTCTAAATGGGTTGAAAAACTCGGTAATATCTGACTGTTAGCCGAGTTGTAAATACACCTCAAGCGCAGACCTGCCTGTCGGCGCAAAGTCGACATTCGCGCCTTACTTCTTCAGTTCGCGCAAAATCACTACCGCATCATCACGCATCGCCTTTGTATTGTTGATGCACTCGTGCCGGCGTGCGGGCGCACATTCGTTAGGATCACTCCATCCGCTAAACTTATCTTCCCATCCGAAATGGCCGGGGTAAAATTCTAGGCCTGCTATTTCGCCCTGCTGAAGAAGTCGTACTTGCGCCCGGAGAGTCTGCTTCTGTAGATCTCTTGCATCCGCCGCCGAGCACCCATGGCACTTCTCGAAGTCCAGACGGTCGTAGGCGTAGACGCCTGCAATCACCTCAGCATTCGGGAAGTTTTCTTTGACCTGCTTTACGTAGTTCTCAAACCTTGGGCCATCGGCCCGATTGATGATGTAGAGGTGCACTGTATCAATTCGACGCCGCAACTCCGGTGGGAACTTGGGATTCGCGACCAGGGAGGCGATTTCCGTCTCATAAACAGTAATGCCGAACCTGAGCTTCGGATTATTGGACTTTACGTTATCGATGATCTGATTCATTAGTCGATCGCAATGAACTCCAGACGTATGGCACCAGGTATTGAAATGATCGACAAAGTCATCGAGATCGATCTCGCGAAGCTGCGGCTGCTCTCTGCTGGCCTTGCTGTAGAACTCGGCATAAGCGGGAGCTTTTTCGGGATCCGTCGGCAGATTGAGATAGAAATGGTCAGTGTGTTGCCCAGAGAGAAGGGCCGCAACTGTCTTCATACAGGCGGCAGGTTCTGCATTGCAGCTGCTTCTAGTTCCATTCACCCCGAGATCTTTGTTCCATTCCGGTGCGTTTTGACCATAAACGATGATGTTGGCTTCCCGGGCATAAATCGAGCCTATGCAGGACAAACATAGAAGTGTGACTCCGAGCAACGTCTTGGTCATCGTAAGCTCCTCCAGAAGATCTTCGCTGAAAAGCAATCTCAAATCAGATAGCTACAGACGGCGTTTGCATGTGGGCCCGTGTTTGCTCGCTTGGACCTATTTTCACAATCATTGCCAGCAGCACCCCAAGCACAAAATTATGTTGGATGGTGCGAAATGTTGCGAACATTTCTGCATAGGCCACCAACGTGAAGACGCAACCATGGAGAGCAACCCATATCACCATCATTTGAGACGAAAGTTCCGGCTTGCGAAAAAACGAGCGCCCCCACTGGTAAACCAGCAGGCCGAACACGAAGAGACCCGTAATTCCCATGGTCATAGACGAGTAGGCTATTTGATTGTGAACATAACCGGTGGTCAACGTAGTGTCGCCACCGACATCCCTTTCCAGTTGATAACCGACGCCCTTGCCTATTACCGGGCTCTGAGCAAATTGGGTAAGGGCACTCTCCCATTCGCTGAACCGGCTTTCCGTGCTGGTGCTGTCGCTGAGACGCGCTGAAACCAGTTCGACGAAATTGCTGCGAACCTGCGCTGAAGAAAGAAACACCGTCCCGGCCGCAAGGATCGTCACCGACACTCCAAAAGTGATGATCCGAGATGATGACCGCCGTGATCCATTGCGAATCGCCAGAAAAGCCTCGAGCGCGAGACTTCCCACCAGCGCGATAATGAGAGCCTTCGTAAACGTGAGTATAGCTGCCAGTGCCAATAATGCCGTAACAAGACCCCACCCCATCGCTGCGCGTCGCGATTCGGTCATCAGTGATCGCACAAATGCTACATTGGCTCCGAGAACGACAAAAGGAAATTGCAGAGGCGCGTAAAGCCATGTGACGCGAGCTTGTGTCACACCGTAAATTCCGAACGTGAATATTGCGAAAGCAATTGCAACGACCACCAGGTAGTTAAGGATTCGTTGATACTGCCTCATGCTCACCGGCAATGCCCGCACAACGAAAAAGACCAGCAGATACACAAAGGGGACGACGCCCTTCCCGTAAAAGAACAGCCGGTCGGTGATGTCTCCCTGATTGAATGCGACCGAAAGAGGCAGTCCGATACTGCAAAGCACCAGCCAGAGCGTGAGGCTCAATCCTATCCGATCTGCATGCATAGAGCATTGAAACGGTCCCTTTCGGAAATGTAGCCTCGCGAGCCAGCCGATCAGCACGGCCAAGGTAAATCCTGCGAAACCGTAAAACAGCCAACCAAATTCGGGAGTGGGATACAACGGTGCCGGAATGAAGAGCAAGAAACAGACCGCGAAGCCTATGACAGGACGGTTGACGCAGAGTAGGATGAGGGCCACTCCGAACATGGCACAACCCATGATCACGCTTGAGCTCATTGCCATCCGCTAAGTTACTCCGCTACTCCTAGAGCTTCAGCTTGACGATAACGCGACACTCGAGACCGTACCGTACCAACGATTTCTTGCAGCTCCGTGAGGGAGAACAACAAGCCCGCGCCCACATATACGCTGCCAGCGACCAGGAGTGCAATTGCTAACCGAAGCCCGGAGCGATTCAATAACAAATTCGAGACTGCCAGGTTCGCGGCTGCGCCAGAGATCAAGCTGAAAACGAGAATCCGAAAATGGCGGATCAACATTGGCCATACCTCGAGCTCCGGCAACGCCTTCGACAGCAGATATATAAGAACGGCGCAATCCAGGAAGGACGACAAAGAAAATGCGGAGGCCAGCCCCGGCACGCCCCAACCGAGCAGCAAACTGCTCAGCAAAATATTGGCTCCAAGTGTAGCTGCGGCCGTAATCGCAACTTGGCGGCTGCCTGCAAATGCAAATAAGGCGAAGGTCAGAACCTGAACAGCCGCCTGAAAGGGAACACCAAAACTGTAAACACTCAGTGCCGAAGTGGTAATTCCAACCGCAGTCTTGTCGAAAGCGCCTCGAAGGAAAACAACCTCTACAATCAGCCGCGAGAACAAAGCAAGGATAATCGCCGAGGGGATGACCACAAATGCCGTGTTGCACAACGCGCGCTCGATAATGCGAGCCCCTTCGCGGTTGCGCCCGGCAGCTTTCAAGACGGCGGTCTGCGAAAGGAGCACCACCCCTACAGAGGCCGCGGCAAACTGGGCAGGAATGCTTCCGACACTGGAAGCGAGACTGATAGCCGTCACGCTGCCTGAGAGCAGGTGCGAAGAGTAAATTCTGGCCACTGCCACCATCCCAGGCATAACGGCAAGGCCTATGCTGACTGGCAGTAACGAAGTCCAGAAACGGCGGGTCAAGGCCGGAACATTGCCAACGGAGCGAATTGTTGATTTCGGCGAGGATGGCCAGAGCGGTACCGCCAAAAGCAGCACCAGAGCAGCGATGCCCACATTCGCCACCGCTACAGCACTGGTAAGGCTCCAAAAACCAGCCGCCAGCATCACCGCTCCCATGCAAGTGCAAAATGGCATAAACAGCTGCCCAATGCCCGGAAGCAGAAACCGGCGTTCGGCGTGCCAATATGCGCGCAACACGGCAGCAAGAATGTAGAGATCGGTGGCGGGCAGCAGCCACAGCAAGATGTGTCGGGTCAAGAGCCTGCTCTGATCGTCAAGCTTGCCTCCAAAGGCATTCACAAAAGATCCACTGAATAGCACGGTCAGAGCGCTAATCACAGCCAGGGCTACCGCAATGGTTACAAAAAAACGGCGAGTGGCAGAGGGGGCATCGTCACCTGCCTCCACCAGGGCCGGGACACCGGCCGACGTCACCGCCACTGCCAATTGGCCGCCTAGAAGAATTACGATTTGACCGATGAAGTAGGCATCGAACTTCTCTCCCGCTCCAAGGGCCCGCGCCAATATGCATTGCTCGCTGAATCGCAGAAGCATGATCCCTGCGTTGACCAGTGCAAGAATCACCACGGCTTGCCCGCCCCGCGTTTCCTTCGCGCTGGTTACCATTCACGAACCGCAGCGTGCTTATCCGCCCACGTTATTGAGGCCATCCGACGATAGTCGCGCAGGATTACCCACCCGACGGCAAGGACGAAACCACTGAACATCGCTGCCACCACGATTGCGAAACGATTGGGTCCGGACGGCTTTGTAGGCGGCACCGCCGGGTCGATCACCTGTATCAGTGGAGCTTCCTTGGCTTCGTCAATGCGGGCGATTTCGAATTGCTTACCCAGAGCATCGAGTTCGGCTTCCCTGAATTTCACCTCGCGAAGCTTTGTCGCGTATTCCATCGCGGCGGAGGGCAATTGCGATATCGCTATGTCCATGGTGCCGCTGCGCTGATGCTTATCCGCTTTCGCCAACTGCTCCCTTAACGCCTGCTCCTCTTGTTCCGCAATTTTCAGATTTGGATTTTGATCGGTGGCATAGGAACGCATCGCTTGAACTTGAACTTCCTTGGACGCCAGCTTGGCTTCTAGGGCTGAGGTTCCTTCCACAATGCCTTTCGCTTGAGCATCGAGCTGGACGATTCCGGTGCTCTCCTGCACCTTCTTGAACTCCTCCTGTGCGGCAACGAGTTCCTCTTCGGCTTGTTTGTATTGGTTCTCGAAAAATGCGCGACGCTGGGCCGCTTCCGTCACGGCGATTCGGTTATTCAGCTTGTAAAGTTCCTCGACATAAGCATTCGCCACAGCGGCTGCGCGGGCTGGGTTGGAGTCATCGACTGCCACGCTGATGACGCCGCCCTTATCGGACCGGATATGGGTTTTCGCCGCTAACGATGCACGCAGGTCTTCCGGACGGCTTTTTCGGTAAACCGACTTTAGATCGTGCTGCGCGATCAAGTGATCCGCTATCGAACGGCTCTGCAAGATCGCGATAAAGACATCGTTTGGATCCTTAATGCCGGCCTCTCCCGCAACGAGAGCCGACGCCGCGCCCAGTTGAGAAAGGAGTGCACTCGCAATCGAGTGATTTTGCTGCGGCGGCATCAAGGTGGTGGTGGCGGTGTAAGAATTCGGCAACAGAAAAGCAACGATGAGTGCTGCTGCCATACAGACAGCGATAACTGCCTCAACCAATTTCCTGTCCCGCGCAATCAGGCGAACCAATCCAGCGCTGCTAAGGGGCTCCGATTCAGCAGCGCGCGGTCCGGTGGCTCTCGCCACCATCGTGGTGTCTTCTGTTTCTGGCATTCACTACTCCAACTTAAACAGCTGCAAACTTGGTGCCCCTCCGATTGCCGCATTCGCGACCTCAACCAGGTTTCACGGATGTAGAGCGCCGCGGAAAATTTAACTAGGGCGAAATCGTTTTCAGCGCCGCCACTCCGAGCGCAAACTGCGCGAATACCTGAGACCAGTCGCGCAGGCCGCGAAGCACATTCGTTGTCTTGACCCTTTCGGGCATCACAATTGCATCTCCCGGGAACAACGATGTGCCGTCGAAGCCGCCAGACCAGATAGAGCGGTGCGACTGCTTACTCACGACTGATCCGTTAGCCCTGACGATGAAGAGCCGTGACGAGTCGGCTTCGCGTGTGCCTCCACCTGCAAGGGTCAAGTAACGCGACACCGTGTTTCTTTGCGGTTGATAAAGAAATGAACTCTGGTTATAAACCGCTCCCACCACTCCGACAGTAGCTGGGATCGCGGGAACGAGAAATTGATCGCCATCTTCCAAATTCACCGCAGGCAAATCAGAAACCTGATTATCCGTTGGTTTCAGTTCCAACACCAGCCGGCCGCTCACTTGAACGGTCCGCAGCTTGTCGATTGCGGCTCGTTCGTATTGCAATTCTTCTTGAGCGGCGGTTTTCTCATCTGCTGTCAGGCCGGCGGTGCTGAGCCTGGCACGGCTGCGCAGGTCTCGTTCCGCGCTCTCAATCAGCTGATTCATCTCTTTCTGCTGTTCGATCTTGGTAGAAACGCGCGTGAATTCCGAAGCAAAGAGATAGGCCGATGGTGTGAGCCCGCCTGCGCGTACCACCAAGTCTCTGAGCGTTTCTCCTTGCTGAACGCGATAGATTCCAGGAGCCTTCACTTCTCCTTCGATCCAAACGAACTTCGTGCGCTTTTCCGCGGGGACCGCTAGGTCAGCCTGTGAAAAGATGGTGATGACGTCACCAGCCTGCAAGACAACATTGTCCTTTGATGCATGGTCCTCGATTGCATTCCCCAGATTGAAGGTCAGCAACTCTGAGCTCAAGTCCTGACGATTCAATCGTTGAATGACTGCATAGTCCCAGTTGATCTCAGTGGGGTTGCGAATGATCTGGGTTTTGTCACTCACCAGGCGACCATCGCTCCAACCCTTGTCACTTGAATTTGGCACCGGCGTCGGTTCAGGATTCTTCCATCCCGTCTCTCCGCGGGAAAACGTAGTTTGGCGCATCCAGTATTCGCGCGTGATCAGAATCTCTTTGGATGGGATCAGGTCAGAAACTCGCATGTCTTCGCGCCACGGATAGCGGCCAGGAACTGCGACGCTACCGCGAAGGATCACGGATCCCCCGACGCGGGGCGAAATCGGGAATACCCGCAAAACGTCTCCATCATGCAGCGTCTGTGCCAGTCCCGATTCGTCGAGCTTGATCTCTTCTATATTGCGCGTTTCGCGCCCTTGGATTCTCTCAAGAATCAAATGCGAACCGTCGGCTATGGTGCTTAACCCTCCAGCCGCAGCAATCACATCCCTTATCGTTGTTTTGTCGTCGATTTCGTAAATCGCCGGCAGGTTAACGCTGCCGATAACTGCAACCTGTTCGGCGACGGGTGGAATGTAGATTACATCTCCCGGAAGCAGGGTTGTGTCTCTCGACTTATCTCCCTTTCCGAGTAAGTCGTAAACATCGAATTCAGAAGCAATCTGATTGTTTCTCTTCAGTTGGATGTGGCGCATTGAACCGGTCGCATTGGGACCGCCGGAAGCGAACAATGCGGTCACGAGGGTGCTCAGGGAACTGATCGTGTAAGTGCCAGGGCGGCGTGCCTGACCGACAACAAACACTTGAATGGAGCGCAACTGGCCTAGCGTGACGTTCAAGTCGAAGTTCTTGAATACCCGTCCGATCTCGCCCTTCAAATAGTCAGTTAGGCGGTCGTATCGTATGCCCGAAACATTCACCGCCCCCACGCGAGGAACGTAAACCTGCCCGTTGCGGTCCACTGTAATTTTGGCGTTAAACTCCACCTGCCCCCAGGCCCGAATTAGTAATTCATCGCCCGGCCCAACCACGTAATCCGCCGGAACGGGAATGTGGTTAACCGGAGCAAAGGTACTGGGAGAAACCTCGAACAGATTGTGCCCATAAACGGCCAACCGTTGTCCGGTGGTAGTAAAGATGAATTTCTGGAACTCGGTTTTCGGCTCCGGAGCCAGTTGTGGGCACTTTGGGCCCGGACAAATTGGCGCCTCCGCCGCTTTTTTCTGTTGTGTGCCCTCGGCGGGTTCCCCCTGGGTATTTGCGGGTTGATTCTGTGGAGCAGGCTTCCGAATAGCATTACCATCTACATCCCAGTCGGTAGAGCCTGGGATCGCGCGACCTTGTGTTTCGTCCTGATCCGTCGGCGATCCCACATTCGTATCCGTGGCTTGAGGTTCCGTGGACTGTGGTTCGGTGGTCGTCTGCCCAAAAATAGGCGATGTCAGGAATAAAATCGTAATGCACAAACAGAAAAAATACGTTGCTCTAGTTCTCATCTTTTCTATCAAGGATCGTTGCTTTGTCATCATTATCGTTTAGCGCGCGAAATTACTTTCAAATTCCTCGGCCAGAAAGTGAACAGAACTGAAGTCGTCACATTCGACTGAAGGCCGGGCGCTAGAACAGGAGCGGTCCAACGATCATATTGCAGCAGACCCGACACTTCCACCTCGGGAACAACGCGCACGGTTGCTTTGACGGCGTAACTGTTCAAAGTCTCGCCGTCTTCGATGAAGTCCTTCGCCACTTTCTGATTACGATACTGGAATTGCAGATTGCTCTGGGGACTGAACCAGTAGGTGCTGAACGCCTGCACTCCTTTGCTTTCGCGGCCAATCCAGCTTCCCATCAGAAACGATTTGTTCAAATAAACATCGCGGTAAAAAACTTCCCAATAATAGAACTTGCCACCGTTGCTGTTGGTGATCCCGGGATCGGTGCTGGCCGCTTCCACTCGCAAATCAAGCTTCGGCAACTTCGGAAAATGCGAGAGATAGAAGCCCGGTTCGATAGCAGCGCGGCGTGGAGCATCGATCGGTGAAATATCGTCGTGCACCAATGAATCGCTATAGATCGTCAGCCAGTTTCGCAAACCAGGAACGCGATAGGAGAAATCAAATTGTCCATGTCGCACTCCAGGGCTGTTCCGCAGGCTCGCGCCCACCGATGTGCTGCTGGTGGTGCTGGTCAAACTGTTCCAGAACGTTCCGAAGGTCAGCGGTGTCAAGCCTTGTCCGGCGAAGACCGCAGTGCGGGAAAATCCGAATTCCAAATTCTCCGTTGGCTTAAAGCTAATCTTCTCGCCATGAATATAAGGATTTGGCGGATATTGATGTCCAGATAATTTGCCGAAGAAGAAATCGTAGCGAATCGGACCGATAAGCTTCGACAATCCGGGGACCCGCAAGGGAATAGTCCGGTTGATCTGCGCGATGTAAATCGGCTCGGCGTTGTCGCTCATGATCATGGCGCCACCGTCGTCCGGACTCCACCACAGGCTTTGCTTGCCGACGGAGATGCTATGTCCCAACAGCGTCAATGACGCGTATGTATCCAGCAACCGAAATTGGTTCGTCGGTGCGAACGGAACCGCCGGCAGGACAGGATTACTGTCGGCTTGCGCGATTGCCTGCCGTGCGGATAGCGGGTATGTATCGGCGCCGGGCGCATGCTGGTACTCGCCTCGCACATAAAAAGCGAATCGTCCAGTTTCGGCGCGAGAGGTAAAGCCGGTCACGTCATTGAAGCCACCCTGATACGGACGACCAAAATCATTGATAATCGTTTGCCCGAAGTGATAGCTGTCCGCAAGTGGCTGACCGGTTATGTACATCAGGCGCTGGTACAGCGTTTCAATCCGGATCGCGCGATTGTCCGAATTCTGCAGGTTCAGTTCGAAGGCAAACTCCTGGCGCAGTTGATCGACATCCTCTTTTATATCCGGCGAAACTCTCGCCTCCTGTGCCATCCGGTAATCCGCTTCGGCCACCATTTCGGCTATCGAGGTTCTGGTGTAAGGCCGCAGGTTCTGATAGGCATACCGCACCAGTCCTGCCGCAATCACTCGCTGAAGCACCGGATAAACCCAGCTATCCAACGGTACGTAGGTCGTGCCTCCATTTCCGACGTTCCATGTCGGCTTGTTGCTTATGAACGTTCCGTAAACATCGGTGTCGATACTGGGATCGTGCCGCACTCGATAAACTTCTTTTCCGATCGCGTATCCCGTCACAGCGCCCACAAAAACGTCAGAGAGCCAGTGCTTATCTCCCGTAACGCGAGCCATGCTGATCGCGGTTGCGCTGCCATAGGCCAGCGTCTTGCTCAGCCATCCTGGATACTCGGACGCAATCACCGAAGCAAAGCTCCATGCGATCGTCGAATGTGTGGAATAGAACGACGTCGACACGGGACGAAAGAAGTGCCCTTTACCGTCGCCTTCGTTGGGGCGTTCGCGCTGGAATGCGTACTTCATGACGGATGCGATCGCAAACGCATTCAACCCGGCTTCGCCCGCCAGGAGTCCTGTTTCTTCCTCATGGGGGTTCCCGTCCCAGCGGCCAAGAAAATAAAAGCTAGCGACAGCGCCTCCATATCCAGCCAAACCCCAATTCGCGATGTGATCGCTGAGGGCAATGTGATTGTTTCGAGAGATCTCCGGTTGCGTGGTGCGATCCGTCACGATGAGACCAGCGGTGATTCCTCCAACGGGCACCAGCCACTCGGCGTCGTCGGGCTTGACTCGAAACGGACTTGTCCACAATCTTTCCTGATCTTCCGCCAGATGTTTCAGGAAGACTTTTGGATTGCGGCTGTCTTCGATTGAACTCGCTTCATCCGCGCGAGCAACATTCTGGGCAGAAGCGTGGCCGGCAATCATGATGAAGAGGAAAGACAGTACTCTTTGAATGTGTCGGTTGGGCCGCAAATACTAAACCCGCCCGTGCCTAGGCAACGCACTCGATATCTTCTTCTTCAATCTCGATGCTAAACGCACGGGTGATTTGCTCCACGTTGACCACGATTCTTAAATCGTTCTTGCGCCGTACCAGTGTCCCTTCCGTACCCGCAAACGGCCCACGGACGACCCGCACCCTTCGTCCCTTTATCAGCCTTGAGCTGGGTAATGCTTTGCCGCCGGCCAAACCTATCTGCAGTTGTTCGATTTGGTCGTCTGGAATCGCGGATGGAACTGGGCCATTCCCGACCAACCGAACGACTCGCGGAAGTTCGAGCACCCTCACCCGCTCGGTTCTATCGATATGCACGAAAAGATAGCCCGGGAAAAGCGGCAAATGCAAAACGACCCGCCGGTCACTCCGTCGTCGGACAGTCTTATATAAAGGTAGATATTGCCTTATTCCGCATTGTTGAAGCTTCTCTGAAACTTTCTTCTCTTGATTTGCCGCAGTGTAAACCGCGTACCAACACGACGCTGCAACGGGTTCCCGTCGGGTTTCAAGCAGTGCCGAGGCGGACACAGGTACAGACATAGCTTCGCCCCATCTCTCCCATGTGGAAAATCTAAACTAGCCCTTTATTATCTTAATCTTACAAGGCGTTTAACTTAATCTTTAACACCAAACGGCAAATCAAGTTGCCCGCTGGCAAGATCGTCAAGCAATCTTTCGACGGCATAACGAACCAACGTTGACTTAGAAACCCGGCGATCTCGCGACAGCAACGCCAGCGCCTGTGCCTGTTCTGTACTGAAGTACATCGTAAAAGGCACACCACTGCGGTTCGCTCCCGCTTCATGAAGCGCACTTGATGCTTCCAATTGATCTGGCTTTTTGGTCAAGGTTAATTACATGTATTTACATGGCAGTATGTGGCAAGTCAATTCGTTATGGCACTTATTTACAAAAGAAGCTGTGAAAAAGGTCGAAAACACGCCACCCGAAGGTGTTGAATAGGTCTTCGCTGAGTACAAACTTACAACAATAGATTGCCATCAACCGTGGTAGTATCTCGCCGGAGTTCCGTCGATTATTCGCTTCTCCCTGCTTGAAAACGTTGGTCCGTGGGTGAATTCGATTCAAAACTGGAGAAAAGGCTCATGCTTCGTCGCATCCTGTTCATGTTAACGCTCCTTTCCGCTGCATTCCTTAACAGCCAAACTGCTGTTTCGAACGCAGGCATTCCGAGATTGGTCCGTTATTCAGGATCCCTTTCGCATTCCGCAGACAAAACATCCGGAGTGGTTGGCGTTACATTTGCTCTCTACAAAGAACAGGAAGGTGGATCGCCGTTGTGGCTTGAGACACAGAACGTCTCGGTCGATGACGAGGGACACTATTCGGTACTCATAGGAGCCGCCACCAGCGATGGGCTTCCGGCAGACCTTTTTTCCTCGAATGAAGCTCGGTGGCTCGGTGTAAAACCAGAAGGTCAAGAGGAACAACCGCGGGTGCTTCTCGTCAGCGTTCCCTATGCGATGAAGGCCGGTGATGCCGAAACTCTGAATGGAATGCCAGTGTCCGCGTTTGTCTTGAACACGCCTGGTGGCACTTCCAGGGCTACAGCTGCAAAGGTCACGCCAGTGCTCCCTTCGACTCCGGTGGCGATGGATATCTCCAGTAGCACAGGCACTACCAATCAAGTGGCAAAGTGGGTCAACTCCACCACGCTTGGCAATTCCTTAGTGTTCGACAATGGCACCAACGTCGGAATCAACACGACCAACCCGCAATCAACTCTGGACGTCAACGGAGAGAGTATTTTCAGGAGCTTCTCCACACTCTTTACGACCACTAACAACTTTGGCCCGGTATTTGAATTCACCAATGCAGCAAAACCAACTGCCGCGAGTTGGAGTTTCGGTGTCCCCGGCTTCGCGAACGCGACTTCTTTCTTCATTTACGATATCGCGAACCAGTACTCGCCTTGGACAATGGAACAGGGAGCCGGAGCAAATTCGCTGTATTTTAAGAAGGGCGGCAACGTAGGTCTCGGTACCAGTTCCCCGGCGAACAAACTCACGGTGGTCGGAACGATTCAATCCACTTCTGGAGGTTTCAAGTTTCCCGACGGCAGCACTCTTGCCACAGCCAACGGCAATTCTTCGGTAACCACTTCCGTTACGTATAACGGAACAACGTCGACCCAGATCGTCGACGCCGTTCAGAACCAGGCGGGTTTGGGCGATGGATTCCACGCGGCGGGGGTTCCTGCTGGATTACGTGGCGATTCCACCACCACAACCGGCTACGCCGCAGGTGTCTTCGGATCGGCTTCGTCAATTTTTGCCCCCGGAGTCGCGGGTGTAAACCTGTCGCAATGCGATCCCAGCGACTTACCACCTAACCAGCCGATCTGCAAATCCTACGGCGTGTTCGGGTGGTCAGTTCAGGCTGCCCGCGGCACTGGCGTTTGGGGGCAAGCCGACGCCACAACGGAAGATAACGTGGGCGTATATGGCCAAGCAGCAGGTTCGCTTGGCACCGGCGTCTATGGCTATGCCAGCAATTCGAGCAGTGGAGACGGCACTGGTGTTTACGGTTTGACCGTTGCACCGAATGGCGCGGGAATTTGGGGGAATGCGACGGCCGCTACCGGAAACACAGTGGCCGTTTATGGCAGTGTTGCCTCCACCTCAGGCGTCGCGGGCCAATTCGATGCGCCCACCACCGGCACCATTCTCCTAGGGCGCTCCGGAACAACGAGTTTCTCCAACGTGTTTCGCGTCGATTCCACCGGCAAAGGCTTTTTTGACGGCGGCACGCAAACGGGCGGCGCTGACTTCGCTGAGTCCGTCGACGCTGTCGGCGGAGCCACGAAATACGAGCCCGGCGATGTGATGATGATCGACGAAACCGGCATCCGCCGACTGGCACTTTCCGATGAGCCCTACTCCACGAAGGTGGCAGGAATTTATTCGACGAAGCCGGGCGTGCTCGCCACTCCGCACACGATGGATGCCCCCCGTATCGCGAACGAAGTTCCCTTGGCGATTGTTGGGATTGTGCCCTGTAAAGTGTCGGCGGAAAACGGAGCCATTCATGCCGGAGATTTGCTGGTCAGTTCATCGCGCCCGGGCTACGCGATGAAGGGCACCGACCGCGAAAAAATGCTTGGTGCGGTGGTTGGGAAAGCGCTCGGCTCACTCGACAAAGGGACTGGCACGATCGAAGTGCTGGTCTCGCTCCACTAGAGTCCCGTTCCGGGAACAACAAAGCCCCTCTCAAATGAGAGGGGCTTTTGTGTAGCTGGAAATTCCAAACTATGAAGAGCCGATCAATGCATGCCCTTCATCATCGGCACGGGCTGCGCCACTTCTTCTCCAGCTTTCTCTGCGCCCCATCCGCGCGACGACTGATCCAGATATAACAGGATCGCGCAGAGGGCTGCTCCCCCCAAAAGCGCGAAGCCGAGTCCCGGTTGTTTGAAGAGAATCTTGCCCATTCCGAACAGCGCAAAGTACACCATCCCCACGCCGAGGATCCACGCCATCAGGTTGCGGCCGAGATCGCGCGTCGGAGTCACGTCCGAAACCATCGCAGCCACCGGCTGCCATCCCCGCACATCCGGACGCACCTTACGATAAAAGCTCTTCAGGACCTCTTCTTTTTCAGGCTGCGTAATGAACGTCACCAGCAATGTAACGATCACGGTAATGAACGTCGTGGTGAGCGCCGACTTGGCGAAGATGACTGGACCGCTGCCGGAGAAAATCGGCTGCATGTGCCCGCCATCCGCCAGAATCTGCGAAAGCCGTAATCCCAGCGAGACCGCCATTGCCGTTCCCATCGCGGCGATTTCGCTCCAGGCGTTGATTCGCCACCAGTACCAGCGCAACAAATAAACAACACCGGTGCCGGCCCCGAGTTCGAGCACAAACTCCCATCCCGACTTGATCGACGTCAATAGCGCCGCCACGATCGCCGACGCAATCACCAGGATCACCGTCGCCACGCGCGAAATCGCAACGTAATGATCTTCACTCGCTTCCCGCTTAATGAAGCGGCGATAGAAGTCTGAAACCAGATATGACGCGCCCCAGTTCAGCTGCGTCGCTACCGTCGACATGAACGCCGCCAGGAATCCGGCGATCGCGATTCCACGCAGCGAGTGTGGCAATTGCTGGTTCAGCACCAGCATATATCCCGACTCTGGGTTTGCTCCCGGCGCGCGCAGTTCCGGATGCAACACGATCACCGCCAGGCCGGTAATGATCCATGGCCAGGGCCGGACCGCGTAATGGGCAATGTTGAACCACAGTACCGACAGAAGTCCGTTCTTCTCATCTTTTGCGCTGAAGATTCGTTGCGCGATATAACCGCCGCCGCCCGGTTCGGCGCCCGGATACCAGAATGCCCACCACTGCACGGCAATGAACACCACAAACGTAATCACCGGCAGCGTCCACAGGTTTTCAGCGGTGAATCCCTGCGAAAAGTCTGGGAAGAGCGATACTGGATCCGACCCGCCCGTGGCCGATCGCATTGACGACAGTTTCGCCAACATCACGTCCATGCCGCCGATGGCCTTCACAGCGTAGTAGGCGACGGCGATCACGATCGCCATCTTCAGGATGAACTGAAAGACGTCCGTCCACAGCACGCCCCACAGTCCGCCCAGCGCCACATAAAATCCGGTGAACGGCACCAGGAACAGTACGCAGACCAGCAACGCGTTGAATTCGCTCATGTGCAGCGTCACGCTGACAATGCTCACCATCGCCTTCGTCACCCAGCCAAGGATTAGGCAGTTCATCAGCAGGCCGAGATAGATCGATCGGAATCCGCGCAGGAATGCTGCGGGCTTCCCGCCATAGCGCAATTCGGCGAACTGCACGTCGGTCAGTAGGCCGGACCGACGCCACAGGCGGGCAAACAGAAAGACGGTCATCATTCCCGACAGCAGAAAGTTCCACCAGATCCAGTTCCCGGCAATTCCCTGCCGGTACACCAGGCCCGTCACCAGCAGTGGGGTGTCGGCGGCGAAGGTGGTTGCGACCATCGACGTGCCAGCCAGCCACCAGCTCACGCTGCGGCCGGAGACGAAGTAATCTTCGGTGCTCTTGCCTGAGCGCCCGCGAAAGTACAGGCCGAGGAAAAGGGTGATGAGTAGGTAGGCAACAACAGCAATCCAATCAACGAAGGAAAAGGCCATAGATGGGTCTCAAAATGGGTATAAGCGGGCATACTGTACGCGAACCACGCTGACTTGGCAATTCTTCACAAGCCGGTTGTGAGCTAAGGCCAAATCTCCCTGCCCCCGCTACACTATTGACGGCCCTCAGGTTGTTTGTCAGTGTAAAGGTTTGTGAAGGACAATCGACACCCCGATAACACTTCTTTACCGCACGGCGGCAGCTCCGCAAGCAAAATGGGGACGATGAATCACATTCTCGTGATAGACGACGATCGCGAGCTCGTCGACTTGCTCAAGGAATACCTTGTCCCCGAAGGCTTTACCGTCGACGCCGCCTTCGATCACGCTTCGGGCCTGACCAAGGCCCTTCGTGGTGAAGATGAACTTGTGATTCTTGACGTCATGCTTCCCGGCGGATCCGGCTTCGAACTTCTCAAGCGCATGCGTGCCGAGGCTTCTACCACCCCTGTCCTTCTGCTCACCGCCCGTGGCGACGCCGTCGATCGCATCGTCGGCCTGCAAATCGGCGCGGACGACTATCTGCCCAAGCCCTTCGATCCACGAGAACTGGTCGCCCGCATTCACGCCATTCTCCGTCGCACCCGTGCCCAGAATCGGGATGGCGATGAAGGATTGGACGAAGATACGACCATCCATGTCGGGGACCTGACCCTTTCGCCGTCTACTCGCACCGTGACTCTGGGCAATAAAGATGTCGATCTCACGACGCTTGAGTTCAACTTGCTGGAAGTCTTGCTGCGCCGCGCCGGAACCATCGTTAACCGCGAAGACCTCGCAACCTTGGCAATGGGTCGCCCGCTCGCTCCCTTCGACCGCAGCGTCGACGTTCACATCAGCAAGCTCCGCCGCAAGCTTAGCGGCCGCGAAGATTCCGAGTCGCGCATCAAATCCATTCGAGGGGTGGGATACATGTACGCCGCCTCCACCACACAATAGCCATGAAAAGCCGCCGTCTATTCTGGAAAATGTTCATCTCGTTCTGGATCGCCCAGACGGCATTCTTCGTCTATCTCGGCTGGAAAACACACCAGCTCACCCGCAGCGCCGGCCCACTCTGGATGCTGACTGCCCAGCGCACCATGCCCCTTGTCGGAAATGACATTGTCGGAAGGTACGAATCGGGGGGAATTCCCGCCGCAGAACAGGCACTCAAGAAACAGTGTGATGGTGACCGCATCAAAATGTGGCTCGTGGACCCGGCCGGTAACAGCGTTCGCGGCAAGGCTCTTCCGCAGGCCGTGATCGATGCAGTTCGCAAAACGCGCGAAGGATCAGAACCAACTGTAGATGTGGGTGACACTTCGACCGTCATTTCGCTCCACATCAAAGGCCAGCGCGGTACGTACACGGTGGTCGGCGAGTACGATACGGTTCCCCTCCTGCGAGGCGAAGGCATTTTCCGTCTCTTCGCCATCAGCATGGTGCTGGCATCCATAGCCTGCTTCCTCCTGGCTCACTATCTTTCGGAACCGATCTGGAAGCTGCGTCTCGCCACCCAAAGTCTTGCCAGCGGAAACCTTGACGCTCGAGTCGGCGAGAAGCTGGGTCGCAGGCACGACGAAATTGCCGACCTGGTTCGTGACTTCGACAGCATGGCCGAGCAGATTCGCGAACTGCTCGAAAACCAGAAACGTCTGTTGAGCGACGTCTCGCACGAATTGCGTTCGCCGCTGGCACGTTTGCGCGTCGCCCTGGCTCTCGCCCGCCGCCGCGAAGACGAATCACAGCGCGCGCTCCACGAGCGCATCGAAAGCGAAATCGAGCGGCTCGACGCCATGATCGGTCGCATTCTTACACTCTCCCGCCTCGAGAGCGGTCAGGCCCAATTGAGCACCACGCAACTCGATCTGAACGATCTGGTGGAAAATGTCCTGGCCGACGCCCGCTTCGAAGCCGGCCGCACCGGACACTCCATCGAGTTCGAATCCGATGCCCAAATCCAGCTTTATGCGAACGAAGAGCTCTTACGCAGCTCCATAGAAAACATCGTGCGCAACGCGCTTTATTACACGGCCGGAAATCAGCCCATCCAGATCAGCTTGTCGGCGAAAGACCGCCAGGCCATCCTCCGGATTCGCGACAATGGCCCCGGCGTTCCCGCCGAAGCTCTCGCGAAACTGTTCGAGGCTTTCTATCGGGTTGACGACTCCCGCGTAACTGCCACCGGCGGCACGGGCCTCGGCCTCGCCATCGCCAAACGCGCCATCTTGGCCCACAACGGAACCATCACTGCCTCCAATGCCTCGCCCCACGGCCTCATCATCGAGATCCGCCTTCCCGCCACCGCCGTTCCCAAAGTGGCAACCACCGTCTAACAAGTCCTATCGCGTGACATCGGCTTCTGCTACGCTCGTTTTTCACCGTTTTCCAACGATGGAGGCTCCCGTGATCTTCCGCTCTCTTTTCGTCTGTCTTCTTCTCTTGTCGTCGTTGGCCGCGCAAACCGCTGCCACTGCCCCCGCGAAGAACCCGGCTACAACCAGCACCGCACAAGCTCCGCCGTCAGCCAAAATCGATCCTGCAAAAGAAGCCGACATTCGCCGTCTTCTCAAGCTGGTGAAGGTCGATGCCCTTGCTCTGCAAATGATGGATTCCATGACCGTGAACGTCAGACCCATCATCACCAACTCCTTTCCCCCGGGTCAGTACCGCGAAAAATTGGTCGACCTGTTTTTCGAGAAGTTCCGCTCCAAGGCTAACCCGAATGACCTCATCGAAATGGCGGTACCGCTCTATGACAAGTACTTCACCGATGAAGAGATCAAAGGACTGATCAAGTTTTACGAAACGCCGGTCGGCCAGAAAGCGATCGCAACTTTGCCCCAACTAACCGCTGCGTTGCAGGAAAACGGACGCGCTTGGGGCGAACGACTCGGACGCGAGTCAATGGTAGAAGTGATGGCCGAGCATCCTGAATTGGCCGACCAGATGAAGGCTGCTGCCCTTCAGAACAAGATGCAGTGAACTTCCGGTTACAACTTAGGAGAGCTTCCTAAGTCCTTTATATCCGATCGAATACCGCAGCAAGGCCGCCGGCTGGCGTAATTCGACGCTCACCGGCCATCCCTCCCACAAACTTTTTGCTGTCATGCAATCCAAAGAGGCGTATCTTACCGTACACCAACTAGGTGTCGAGTGTGGGGTACCTAGCTTTTCAAATCTAGCTCGACGTCCCCTAACCAAAAGGAGAATACTGTCATGACAAAAACAATGCGGGCGGCTGTGATGGGTGCTGCTCTTGCTGGTTTCCTGACTGGATCTACTGCGATCGCGCAAGATCAATCAAGCTCCACTCCCCCTGCCCAGACCGACAAAAAGTCGTCCAAGAAAGCAAAAGTTGAAAAGCACGCCTGTAAAGGCCAAAACTCCTGTAAAGGCAACGGCGGTTGCAAAGCAGGCGATAATGGCTGCAAGGGCAAGAACTCTTGCAAAGGCAAGGGCGGATGCGCCACCGACGGGTCCAAGAAGTAACCGCTGTTGCGAGGAGGCTGTCGCTCGACTGTCCTCCTCGCCGCTTTCACTACGGAGCTTATGCCTGCGAATCGTTTTAACGGGTTTACCGAGTACGGAGTAGGAATCGGCCTTCGCATTCCGCACTACCAGCACATCCTCGAGAAGAAGCCTGTTGTCGATTGGTTCGAAATCATCTCTGAAAATTTCATGGTCGATGGCGGCCGCCCGCTTCAGGTTCTCGACCAGATTCTCGAGCAGTATCGCGTCGTCCAGCACGGCGTCTCAATGTACTTCGGCTCGTTCGAGCCGCTCAACCCCGAACACTTGAAGCGCCTCAAGACTCTGGTCAAACGCACCAAAACTCCCTGGCTCTCCGATCACCTCTGCTGGGGCAGCGTCGACGGCACTTATTCCCACGATCTCTTGCCCATGCCGTATACGTTCGAAGCCGCCCGCAAGACGGCGGAAAAAATCCGCCAGGTGCGCGATTTCGTCGAAGTTCCTGTCTGCGTCGAGAACGTCTCCAGCTACGCCGAGTTCCACGTCTCGGAAATGACCGAGTGGGAATTCCTCACTGAAGTATCCGAGCAGGCCGACTGCGGCATTCTCTTTGACGTCAACAACATCTACGTCTCGTCGCGCAATCATTCGTTCGACCCGATGGACTACGTCAACAACATCCCCCACCATCGCGTCGCCCAGATTCACATCGCCGGACACTCCAGGTACGAGAAGTACATTCTCGACACACACGATCATCCGGTAATCGATCCCGTCTGGAAGCTCTATGAACGCGCCATCGAATTGATCGGCCCGACCGCCACCCTGCTCGAATGGGACGACCGCATTCCGTCTTTCGATGAAGTCCATAACGAAGCGTTGAAGGCGAAGCAATACATTCCCGCGCCCGCGCCTCGTATCGAGACCCGCTCTGAGGTTTTCGCGTGAATCTCGACCAGATTCAGCGCGCCATGTTTCATGCGGTTCGCCAGCCGCTCACTCCCGGCGAACGCATGCGCGCCAAGGCTCTCGACGGCACCTCGCTGCGCGAAACCGCCGGCCAGATCATCAAGCCCAACGATCGCCTCACGTCCTTCGAGCGCCTCGAGATCTACAATCGCCAGTACTGGTTCCGCATCATCTCGTCGATGTGCGACGACTTCGATGGCCTGCGCGCCATCCTCGGCGATAAACAGTTTCACGGGCTCGTGATCGCCTACCTGACCGAGCATCCCTCCACTTCGTTCACGCTGCGCAATCTCGGATCGAAACTCGAAACCTGGCTGCGGGATCATCTTGAGTATGTCGCCGGTCTCGAAGATCTTTCGCTCGACATGGTGAAGCTGGAGTGGGCCGAAGTTGAGGTCTTCGACGGACCCTCTTTGCCGAAAGTTACGGCCGAAGAACTAACGCAGATGGGACCCGATCCGTTGCTGCAACTGCAGCCCTACATCCGTTTGTTGAAGTTAACCGCCCCGGTTCACGATCTGCTGCTCAAGCTGCGCGACCGCCGCCGCAACGACGATGCTCCCGTGCGCAAGCTTCCGTCGCGTTCTCTGCCGAAGGCGCAGAAGACCTACCTCGCCGTGCATCGCCTCGAAAATTCCGTTTACTTCAAAGACCTCTGTCCAGACGCCTTCGCCATGTTGAGCGCTTTGCAAAAAGAATGCACGGTATCGGAAGCCATCGAGGCGCCCGAATGGTCGGGGCGTTCGGAAGAAGAAATCAGCGCCGCCGTCCGCAACAACTTCGCCAACTGGGCGTCGCTCGGCTGGTTCTGCAAACCAAGTACCGAGTAATCGGTACTGAATCTATTGGCAACTGGTCACTGGATTTGGAATTTACTGGCGACGGATACTGACTACTTTCTTTTCAAAACCATCAGCGTCCGGTCGTCGTCGTAATCCGTCTTCCCGCAAAAGGCCCCGACCGCCTCCAGTAGCTTCATCCCGAACGTCTCTACTGTATCGACCGGAATCGCGGAAGCCAGCGTCTTCAATCCTTCGTATCCCAGCTCGTTCCCTGCCGGATCACACGCCTCCGCGAATCCATCTGTGTACAGCACCAGCATGTCGCCCTCGCCGAGTTTTACGGCGGTCTGCGTGTAGTCGGTGTCGGCGATCAGCCCGATCGGCAACCCTTCGTGCGTCATGGCGTGTTCTGTCGCGTCGTGCAGCATGTCCCATGTGCCGGTCGCGGCGTGAAACCATAACACCGGCGGATGCCCCGCCGTCGTAAACAGCAATGTCTCCGTCTCGCGCAAGTAACCCAACACCACCGCCGTCGCGTACTTCCCCTGCGCTTTCAGGATGTCGGCATTCAATTGCCGCATCAGCTCCGACTGATCGTGGGTATTGATGTGGCTCGCGATCAGGTTCTCCAAATTGACGGCCGCCTCGTTGAATTCGCCACCGTGCCCGCTCACGTCGGCCAGCACCACGCGATACAGGTTGTCTTCCCCGCACGCCGATAGGTAATACACATCTCCGCCGCACGTTCCCGGCGGAAACGCGCGACAGAACACCCACCCCACGATCCCGGTAGAATGCAGACTTTTCTCCGCATTGCAGTTCCCTCCCCACACCTGCATCCGCGAAACATGGGTTGAATCGAAAATCGGATTGCTGGCCGCCGCCATATAACGTCACCTCACCCACAAGCATTCTCATTGTATGTGAAATCGCGACGGAAGCCGCTCAAACAGCCGCACGGAATCGGCTCGTCCTCTCCTGTACAATTCGTGCGAATGAACCGCTGGGCCATTACTGGCGTCGCATTGCTGCTCCTGCTTTCGCTTGCCCTGCACGCCGAACCCGTTTCCAAGCTCAAAGCGACCGACTACGTTAACGACTTCGCCCACGTCCTCAACGCCGACACGATCTCGAAAATCGACGTCATCGCCAAGCAGATCGACGACCAGGCCCATGCCCAGATCGCCCTCGTCACCGTCAACACCCTCGATGGCCGCGACATCGAAAGCTACTCCGTCGATCTCTTCCATCAATGGGGTATCGGACAAAAATCCACCAATCGGGGTGTCCTGATCCTCTACGCCATTCAGGACCACCGCGCCCGCATCGAAGTTGGCTACGGACTCGAGCCCATCCTTCCCGACGGAAAAGTCGGAAGCTTCCAGCGTGAAGCCGTTCCGCTCATGCGCAGCGGAGACTACAACTCCGCGCTTCTCCTCGTAACCAGTCGTGTCGCCGACGTCATCGCCCAGGACGCCGGCATCAAGCTTGCCCAGCCCGCCCCGGAGCCGGTCGAAGACCACACCTCCGACACCTCCGACACCTTGGGCCTCGACGGCGCCATTGCCGTCGGCTTCATCATTATCGTAATCATTGTGATCATTTCGATCATCCGGCGGGGCCTGGGCGGTGGCGGGCGCCGCGGAGGCGGTTGGGGCAGCGGCGGATTCTGGACCACTGGCGGTTGGGGCGGTGGTGGATTCGGCGGCTTCGGTGGTGGAGGTGGCTTCGGAGGCGGTGGCGGCTTTGGCGGAGGCGGTGGATTTGGCGGCTTCGGTGGTGGCAGTTCCGGTGGTGGAGGCGCCAGCAGCAGCTGGTGAAGCGAGGAATTATGCTTCCTGAAAAAACGATCGACGAATTCCTGCAGCGCGCGCGTGCCGCGGCCGGCGACAACCTCGACTCCGTCGTCCTCTACGGCTCTGCCGTCAGCGGCAACTTCCATCCCGAGTTCTCCAACCTCAACCTCTTCTGCGTTCTGCGCGACACTTCCCTCACACACATCGCGGCCCTGCATCCTCTTTTCAAGTGGTGGACCGAGCAAAAACAACCGCCGCCGCTGATCATGGGACGCCGTGAGCTCGCGAATTCCGCCGACGTCTTCCCCATCGAACTAACCGACATGCAGCGCTATCACCGCATCCTTTTCGGGGACGATCCCATCGCCGGCATCCAAGTCTCTCCACAACTGCACCGCGCGCAGGTGGAATACGAACTGCGTGAGAAACTGGTTCTGCTGCGCCAACACATCGCACTCTCCGCCATCGACGAAAAGCGTCTCTGGGATTTGCTGTTGCGTTCCGCGCCGTCCATCGTTACGCTTTTTCGCCATGCTCTGATTGTTCTCGGAAACAGTGCTGATACCAGTGGCCGCGACGCCCTGCACACGCTGGCCGCGAAGATCGGTTTCGATGCTTCGGCCATCGAGCAGGCGCTCGAGATCCGCGAGCATTCAGCTGATTCTCGTAAGCTGAACGTTAACGATTTGCTGTCGAAATATCTCGCCGCGGTCGAGCAGGTCATCGCTGCCGTGGATCAGCCCGCGAGCTGAATCGCAGTCTTTACCAGGAGATCTTATGGCTAAGTTCCTGATCGTTCTCGGCATCATCGCACTGATCGTCGTCATCTGCGTCGGGCAGTACGTTGGGGTTCGCAACACGCTCGTCACCAAGAACGAAGCGGTCAAAGCCGCGTGGTCGCAGGTCGATATCGTCCTTCAGCGCCGCGCCGACCTCATCCCCAACCTGGTCGAAACGGTGAAGGGTTTCGCCAAGCAGGAGCAGACCGTTTTCGGCGATATCGCAAACGCGCGTGCCCGCCTGCTCTCTGCCAACACGCCACAAGACAAGATCGCCGCCAACCAGCAGCTCGATGGAGCACTCGCCCGCGTCCTCGTCCTTAGCGAAAGGTATCCGGAGTTGAAGTCTAACGAGAACTTCCTGCGCCTGCAGGATGAACTCGCCGGCACCGAGAATCGTATCGCGGTCGAACGTAAGCGTTACAACGACACCCTCCAGGACTACAACACTTATCTGCAGATCTTCCCGCACAACATTTACGCGCAATGGTCGGGTTTCAAACCCAACGACGCTTACTTCGCCGCCTCCGAACAGTCGCGGCAGGTTCCCAAAGTCGATTTCGGCACTACCAATTCCGCCCCCCAGACCAACCCTCAACCCGCCCCGGCCAGATAAGAGCTAGATAAGAAAAGACAGAAACAGCCCGGAGCGGACGAAAGGAAGAACCTGGATGGCAAAAGCGAAAGAGTTCACCGTCACCATCGAAGACAAGCCCGGAGCGCTGGGCAAATGTTGCCTCGCTCTGGCTGAGCGCGGAGTCAACATCCTCGCCTTTCAGTCTTATGTCGAGGAAGGAGAGAGCCTGGCGCGCTTTCTCGTCGACAATCCCGCAGCCGCGAAATCGGTCCTCGGCGGGCTGCGCATGATTTTCGAAGAAACGGAAGTCGCCGTCGTTCGCGCGCCGCATCGTCCGGGTGAGTTCGGACGCGCCGCCGCCAAGCTCGGCGAAGGCAAGATCAATATCGATTACTCGTATTGCGGCATCGAGCCCGGCTCGTCCGAGGGCATCATCGTCTTCGGCGTCGATAACCTGACCAAGGCCTCAGCGCTGCTCGACGAACTGCACGCGTGATGCAGCATCGCCAGGCACCACACCGCGATCTATCTGCGGCGACGTCGCGCGCCGATGAGCCCCGCTAACCCCGATCCGAGCAAAGCCATCGTCCCCGGTTCCGGCACAGCGGGCGTTCCGACCGGCGAGTCGAGAACAATATCGCTGTTCCCCAGAATCGAATCATCCGACGCCGCGTCGAAGGCCACGGGCAAATTGAATGGCCCATCCTCTATTTGGCTTGCCAGCGGGAAGAATGCTCCCAGCGGATTGCTCGAACCCAGCGCGAACATGGAACTAAACCCTGCAAACGCGAACGTCAACTCTTCCGTCGGAAACTGTCCTTGCTGAACCATGTCGCTCGCGATCAGCACATCCGAGAGATCCAGTTCTTCATACGGCGTCGTCGTGGAGTACGAAGTCTTGAAGAAGTCGATGGTCACGGTTGGGATGTGCTTTCCCTGCGCCGTCGCCTGGAAAAGCAGCGGCGTAGATTTATCCACCATCTTGCTGACGTTTATCTCGGAAATATTGACCTTGCCCGCTTTTGTCGATCCCTGCGCCGTCGAATAAACGCCTGTGAGATCGAACGCACTCGCTGTCAGGCCGATATCGTTCCCGATCCCGCTGACGCTCATTACGACTTCGATGGAACTCGCGCTGGAGTTTGTCGCGCTCAGTGCGACTAGAACCGCAATCAGGGCCGCCACCTTGGTTAGCCGTCTGGCCATAGCCACCTCGCCCGAAACGTTGAATTTTGTCGGGATATTGTGCAACTTCCCTGCCAGCCTTGCTCAAAAAAAAGAAAGCCTTTAGGGAATTCGCACAGGCACTCCTTGCGCAGAACTTTGCAACTCTACAACCGGAATCGCCCCTTGGATAGGAAGACTTTGGCTGCTGAAAAATCAGGAAGGGTAAGAAATGGTAGGCCCGAATGGACTCGAACCATCGACCTCATCCGTGTCAAGGATGCGCTCTAACCAACTGAGCTACGGGCCTATGCCTATTCTTCGATTCTACTTGCCATCTCCCAATGCGGCAAGCCCGCCATTCTCCTGCCACGATTACTCTCGTCTTCCCATCACGATTACTTACGATTTCATTGCCTCGCGAGCCACTCACGTGTACTCTTAGCACTCCCCTGCAGGAGGCAATCGTGAAAAAACTGGGCCTTGCTCTGTTCCTGTGCCTGGCCGGCACCACTTTGGTTTGCGCGCAATCCACGAACCCTCCTGACGCGCCGCAGCCGCAGAAGTCCAATCGCAAATTCTTCTCTTTCTCTCCAACGCTCGGCACGGCCAACGACGCCCGCCGCATGACCGCCGGCGACAAGTTCGAATTGTTCGCCCTCAACACCGTCAATCCGTTTCAGTTTGTAGCCACCGCCGCCTGGGCCGGCATCGCCCAGGCCGATGATCGTTACCCCAGTTGGGGGCAAGGCGCCGAAGGCTACGGCAAGCGCTACGGCGCCGCTTACGCCGATACCGCAAACTCATATTTCTTCGGAACCTTCCTCTTCCCGGCGGTCCTTCACCAGGACCCGCGCTACTTCCGCAAGGAAACCGGCAGCTTCGGCTCCCGCCTCGTCTATGCCGGCACACGCATCTTTGTCACCCGCACCGACAGCGGCAATCGCGCGCCCAACGTCTCGCTGTGGATGGGATCGATGGCCGCAGGCGGCATGTCGAATCTCTACTATCCTCGCGCCGATCAGGGCGCTGCTTTGACGGTCGAACGCGGAGGCATTAACCTCGCCACCACTGCCGGGTTCAACATCGCCCGCGAGTTCTGGCCCGACGTCAGCCATCACTTGTTCCACCACAGCAAATAGCGTTCGAAACGCATCCCCGGGAACGAACCCGCGCATACGTCGAGGTGTGCTCAGATGTGTTTGAAAAAATAAACTTAGAACCGGTGCCCCATATCTCCCTGCTTTTGGGAGATGTGGGACACGGAGGGTCGATTGCGAACTCGACCCTGCGCGCCCTTTGAATGTGGGCCTAGTCGATCGTGATCGAGCCCGATCCCGTCGTCACTTCCACGTTCGGTCCGCCGCCACGAACTTTTCCACGAACGCTGTGGTGGTCGCCCATGCTCGATTCCATCGTGATTGGCCCCGACACGTTCACCGATCCCGACCCCGCATGCGCATCCACGTCGTATCCGACGTTTGGCGGAATTTGAAGGTCCACGCCACCCGATCCCGCATGCAATTCCCAACTGCCGCGCGGCGTTCCCGATACCTGGATGTGTCCGCTGCCGCTGTGGGCATACAGTTTGCCGTCCACGCCATTCAGTTCCAGGTGACCGGAACCGGTAGTCGCATAAACTTCGCCTGGCGCCGTCACCCGCAACTCCAGGTGTCCGCTTCCCGTCTCGCCGTGGAAGGCTCCGCCAATTCCGTCGGCGTTGATCGACCCGCTGCCGGTCTTCACTCGCGCCGGTCCGTCGATCTCATGTAACTCGATGCTTCCCGATCCCGACGACGCCTGCGTCTCCGCTCCTACCTGGCGAACCTTCACCGACCCCGATCCCGTCGAAACCGACACTGGCCCTTTCACCATTTCCACCGTTTGCGAGCCCGATCCCGTCGACGAATCCACCGTCGTCTGCTCCGGCACCTGGATCTCGTAATTGATCGAAAGATGCCGGTAATTCTCCGGCTTCATAATGCGGATGGTATTGCCGTCCTGCTTTACCGGCGGATTCTGTTCGACGTCCTTCACATCCCCTTCCGAGCCGCCGCCCATCATCCAGTGATTGGTGCGAATCTCGGCGTGGATCACCACGCTTCCCGAGTTCCCGCGCGTCACGTTCACGCTGCCGCTCGAGTTCTCCACGTCCAGCTGCACCGGGCCGCTAACGTTGAAGTTACGATCGAACCGGCCCTGCGCGTCCTTCGCCAGGACTCCGTCCACATTACTGAAAAGAATTGCGGCCGTGATCAGGCCCACAATGGTGAGAAGAATCTTGTCGCGATTGTGCATGGTTGGCCTCAGCCTCCCGCCCCTGTTCAGGAGAGTGTACCTCGAAAGTTCAAGGGGTGTTCAGGCTGGAGGACCCGGAACACCCCAACGTGCTGCTCCCAAGGGGTGGGTATTTACTGCAGCACTACTTGATCGCCTTCCTTCAGTCCGCCTAACACTTCCGCTTTCGCGCCGTTCGAGATGCCAAGGTTCACGGCAACCTTCTTCTTGCCGTCCTTGCCGTTCGGGTCGGGGACTTCCACGGAGGCCTTCTTGTCCTTGTCGTAGATCACCGCTCCTTCCGGAATCTGCAGCACATTCTTATGCTCTTCCAGGATGATCTCGGCGTTCGCCGTCATCGCCGCCTTCAGTTCGCCGCCCGGATTGTTGATCGACACCCGAACCTCGAACGTCGTGACGTTATCTTTCTCCACCCCCATCGGCGAAATCTTCGTAACCTTGCCGGTAAAAGTCTTGTCCTTGAACGACTCCACCTTGATCCGCGCCGGCTGTCCCAGGTACACCTTGCCGATGTCGCTCTCGTCCACTTTGCCCTTTACGTAAACTTCGCTGGTATCGCCGATCGTCATTACCAGCGTTGCCGACGAACCCAGCACCAGGATCGAGCTCACCGCATCGCCAACTTCCACGTCGCGCGACAGCACGATTCCGTCCATCGGGGAATAAATCGTCGTGTAGCTAAGCTGCTCTTCCAGCTGTTTCAACTGCGCGTGCGAGCTCTGCACCTGCGCTTGCGCCTGCACGATCTTTGCCTTCAGCACGCCCAGTTGCGCCCGCGCCACGTTCTGCTTGTTGATCGCCAGTTCGTATGCCTTCTGCGCATCGTCGAGGTTCGACTGCGACACCACGCCGTCTTTGGCCATCTTTTCCGCGCGCTGGTAGGCCCGCAGCAACATCGGGATATCTGGACCTTCCGCATCCACTTTGGCGCGTTCGTAGTCGGCCTGCGTTGAGACCAGGTTGGCCTCGGCCGCATCCACATTCGCCTTCTGCGACCGCACCTGCGCCTCGATCTCCACCTTGTCCAGGTCCGCCAGGATCTGCCCTTCCTTCACGTGATCGCCGTACTCCACGTACAGTTTCTTCACGATGCCGCTGGCCTTCGACTTGATCTCCACCTGCACGATCGGCGTCACCTTGCCCGTTGCCACCACGCTCTTTGCCAGGTCGGCCTTTTCCACCTTCGCCAGCTTCGTCGGGTCAATCTTCGTGCCGCCACTCTTCGCTGCGACCAGTACGCCCACGAACAGAAGTACCAGGACGATTACGCCCACAATCCAATAAATGCGTTTCTTCTTTTTCTTACCGTTGCCGTTCGCCACAACCGCCTCCTGTTGGGTGCTGCTGCCGGGTCACTGAAATACGCCGCTGGTGACAGATACGCCGGTCAAATTGATTTTGTTCCGAGAAGATTCGGGATTCTCGAATTTTCGTCCCTGCTATCGATTGTCTTAGACCTTGAGCTTCCAAAAAGGAAAGCAGGAAAGTTCTCTGTAGATGGAAGTTCATTCCATTTTGAAATTCAGGTTACAGCGTCACTGCGGCGCCACTCAGAGCCCATTCAGTATCTCAGATCGAGCCTCCGCTCGCACGCAGGTATTCACCTGAAACCAAAGAGGTTAAACACGACAGGTATCCCTCGGTTCTCCGTCACAGCGTTTTTCCGCACCACGCGCTACAGTCTACCCGTTCCATGTCCCTTCCCATCTCCAACCTCGGCTTCGAGCTCGGACTCCTCCTCTCCAGCTTCTTCTTCCTCTTTCTCGGACTGACTTCGCTCTCCGTCGCCGCCATTCGCCGCCGCAGCGGTGTGCGCATCCTCTTTTGGATCGGCCTCTGGAGCGTGATGTTCGGACTGAACGACTTCGTCCACTCCAGCCTTATCGGCGCCATCTTGCCCGCCGGACTGCGTGCGCTGTTTCCTGCGGTCATGGCGCTGATGGCCTACCTGATTCTGCCCGTGGGTACGCTCTCGTTCCTCGAGTTGAGCCTCGGTCGATTGCGTCGGCTCTTGCAGTCGCTCTTCGCCATTGACCTCGTCGTCGCCGCCGCCGGCCTTTATGTCTTCTTCACCTCTGGCAACGGAGAAGCGTTCAAGTTCCACAACAATCTTCTCGCCGCCTGCACCACCACCATTCTCGTCACCGTCCTCGCCGTGCCGAAACTATCCCGGCGTTATCTCGCGATTGCCGGTCACCGCGTGCTCACCATCGGAGCCATCCTCTTCGCCGTGCAGGCGCTCTATGCCAACCTGGCCATCATCGTGGATTGGCATCAGCCTGCGCTCTTTAGTTCCTATGGCTTCGCCATCCTCCTTCTCACGTTCGCTTACACCGCGATGACCATGATCACCGCCAGCGAGGGCCGCCTCCTTTCGATCGACAAGGAACTCGAAATCGCCCGCCAGCTCCAGACTTCCATTCTGCCCACCCGGCCCCCGGAACTCCCGGGTCTTCTGATTTCCGCCGCCTATGAGCCGATGACCGCTGTCGCCGGCGACTTCTACGATTTCCTTCCTTTCGGCGACCACCTCATTGGCTTCATCGTTGCCGACGTCTGCGGACACGGCGTCCCCGCTGCCCTTATCGCCTCCATGATTAAGGTAGCTGCGCAATCGGTGAACGGTTGCGCCGACGATCCTTCCGAAGTACTGCGTCGCCTCGGCACCACCCTCTCCGGCCACGCCCACGGACAATTCATCTCCGCCGCCTATCTCTCGCTCGACACTCGTACCCGCACCGCGCGTTACTCCGCCGCCGGACACCCGCCTCTTCTGCATTGGAATCGCGCGCAATCGAAACTCACGCGCATTGAAAGCAACGGCCTTCTCTTCGGGGTTAAGCCTGATTGCGTTTACCCCACCCGCGAACTCGCCTTCGAAATGGGAGACCGCTTCCTTCTCTATACCGATGGCGTTACGGAACCCGAGAACGCGTCGGGCGAACCGTTCGGCGACCGCCGCCTCGAACAGGTTCTGCGCACCCACCAGTCGGCGCCCGCTCCGCAGATCGCCCAACAGCTTCTCGACGAGGTTCGAGCCTGGCAGCCCGCACCTCAAGCGCAAGACGATATGACCCTCATCGTCATCGATGCCGTTTAATTTTTGTCATGTCGAAGCTGCGACGCGCCCACCGGAGCGGAAGCACAAATATCCATCGGCCCCCATTTGTCGTGTCGAGCGGAGCGAGATATCGCTCCGCTCTCGAAAACTGCAGCTTACTTCCTGACTGTCGCCGCCGTCCGACGCTCCTGCTCCGCTTCGCCCCGCCGTCCCTCTGCATCCAGAATCGCTGCCAGGCTCCGGTGATACCCCGGCGCCTTCGGATCTGCTGCGATCGCCTTGCGCGCCCATTCCTCCGCTTCCGCCACGCGATTCAGCCGCAGACTCACCAGCCCCATGTTGTACAGGATCAGTCCCTCCTGCCCGGGCAGCGCCGCCGCCAGCGCATGTTGAAAATCCGAGTACGCTGCGTCGAATTCGCCGATCGTATATTCGTGGATCGCCAGCCCCTGCCACGCTTCCAGGCTCTTCGGATCCCGTCGCGCCGCCTCCCGCAACGTCTCCATCCCGCGCTGTTCGTCCCCTTGCTGCAGATACGAGACCCCCAGCATCACCCGCACATCCGTCCGCTCCGGCGCGCTATTGACCGCCCGTTCCATCAGCGAAACATCGTTGTCCCACTGTGCCGTCCCGAGGAATGTCGCGATCGCGAACACCGTGCAGATCGCCGCCGTCAATCCCAATTGCATCGGTCGCGATGCGATATATTTCCGGATCGCCATCGCCAGCCCCGCCGACGCCGCGAACGACGGTAAATAAAGATACCGGTCGTGCGGCTGGACCATCAGCACCATCGCCACCGGAGGCGCCATCGTCAGCATGAACCACGCCACCAGCAGGACACCCTCCGCGCTCCGCCGCGCGAAATGCCACACCACCGCCGCAATCGCCACCAGCGCCAGCGCCGGCAACAGGACCAACCTCACCGAGAACTGCCGCGCAATCAGATCCGGATAAAACACGCTCAGATGAAACGGAAACGCCAGGTGCCGCAGGTACCACGTCCACGCCAGGGGCTGCGTCCACAACGTTTTCGGCACCGAGATTCGATTCGCAACTTCCGTCACCCCGTGCATTACGTGATAGCGCACGCCCCAGTAAACTCCGCTCGCCGCCGCAAACGGCAGCACCGCCACGATTGTCTTCCCGATCCGCTCGCCGAATGGCCGGTCGCGCCGGTCCCAGAACTCATACGCGGCGAGAATCGCCGGCCCCACGATTGCCTGTTCTTTCGAAAACAACGCCAGCAGAAACCAGAACAGCGCGGCGATCGTCCACGCCAACCTTCGCCTTTCCGAACGACGCGCATTCCAATAACAAATAAATGTCGCAAAAAAGAAAGCCGCAAACAGCGGCTCACCGCCCCCGGCAATCCACGCCACGTCTTCCACCTTCGCCGGATGCAGCGCAAAAATCGCCGCCGTGATCGCTGCCGCCCCGTCATCGCGCAGCAGCAGCCGCGCGAATACGAACGCTTCCGTTACCACCACCAGATGCAGCAAAATCGTCGCCAGGTGATACCACCCCGGCGATCCGCCCAGCAGATGCTTCACCGCCGCAAACCACACCATGAACACCGGACGATAGAAGTTCGCCTGGGCGTGGTAATCCATGAACGCCCACAGCTGGTGCGTGAAGTACGCGGGCACCTGTCGCCACGAATCAAGCCACGGATTCAGCGCAATTTGCAGGTGATCGTCAAAAACAAAATCGAAGGTGATCGTCCGCAGATAGACGAGGAAAGTCACCGCCAGCGCCACCCGCAACCAAATCCCCGGCCTCTGATACCAGGGAACGACTAGTTCAGGGGCGACTCTTTGAATGTTTTCTTCTGCAACAGGCACAGGCACAGACAAGAATTAACCGATCCTCTCCGCCAGTTCTATGAGAAAGAATACTCGGGAACTCCTCAGTAACGGCGGTCCCACAGTGGCTGAATGCCCACTGCTGACCGCCGACTGCTAAAACTGTAAACTTCTTCCATGCTTGGTTCCCTTCTGCTGCGGGTCTTTGCCGTCGCGCTGCTCGTAGCGGTCAATGCATTTTTCGTCGCCGCCGAGTTCGCGCTCGTCAGCCTGCGCCTCTCGCGCATCCAGCAACTCGTCGAAGCCGGACGCACCGGCGCTCGCACTGTCCTCAAGCTTCACCAGAACCTCGACAGTGTGCTCGCCGCCGTTCAACTCGGCGTCACCCTCGTCGCTCTCACCCTCGGCTGGATCGGCGAACCCGCCATCGGCTACCTCTTCCAGAACTGGCTCGGCTACGCCCACGTCGGATCGCTTGTCTCCCACATCATCGCCATCGCGCTCGCCTTCCTTCTCATCACGTATGTCGATGTAATCCTCGGTGAAATCGTCCCTAAGGCGCTCGCCCTTCAGCGCGCCGAGCGCGTCGCCCTCGCCGTCGCCGGTCCTCTCGATTTCTTTATTACCCTCTTCCGCCCGTTCCTGAAAATGATTCGCGTCTCGGCAACGTTCGTTCTGCGCGCCTTCGGCATCAAGCAGGTCGCCGGAGGCAAGCCGCATTCGCCGGAAGAAATGAAGTACATCGTCACCGGAGCACACCAGCTCGGGCTCATGCAGGAAGCCCAGGAAGAAATGGTCATCCGCGCGCTCGATCTCTCTAACGTTATCGTTAGAGAAGTCATGACTCCCCGCACCCGTATCTTTTCGCTGCCCGCTGACCTCAGCCTGCGCGACGCCCTCACGCCCGTCGTCGAGGAGCAGCACTCGCGTGTCCCCGTGTACGATCCCGTTCGCGGCCCCGAATACATCATCGGCCTGCTCTACTCCAAGGACATGAGCCGCTGGGCGCGCCTCCGCCTCACCTACGCCACCAACGAGTGGTCCAGCCGCCTCGATCGCATGAAGATTCGCGACATCATGCGCGACGTCCTCGTCGTTCCCGAAACCAAGCCCATCACCGACCTGTTAGAAGAATTCAAGCACTCCCGTCGCCACCTCGCCGTTGTCGTTGACGAATTCGGCTCGACCGCGGGTGTCGTCACCGTCGAAGACGTCATCGAGCAGGTCGTCGGCGAAATCGAGGACGAGTTCGACATCACGCCCCAGCCCCTCACAGCCGGCGCCACCATGGTCCTCGATGGCTCTGTCACCATTCGTGACCTCGACACCATGTACGACCTCTCGCTGCCCAAGGACGAAGGCTTCGAGACCCTCGCCGGATTCATGATGGCCCGTCTCCAACGCCTGCCGCAGAAAGGTGACTTTGTGGAATCCGACGGCCGCAAATTTACTGTGGAAGAAATGGATGGCCTGCGCGTGGCTCGCGTGAAGGTAGAAACGGTCCCCGCAGTAACGGACTCCAAGGGAGCCAAAATGAGTAAATGAGTAATTTAGTAAATGAGAAATTGCGGACCGGCGGGCTTTCAATTACAAATTGCAAATTACAAATTTACTGATTACTTAAACGCCACCGTTACAAACTGCGGGCTCTCACTCCCCACCTTCGACACCTTCGCCGGAGTTCCCTTCGCCACCCACGCCACATCGCCGGGTTTCATCTCCAACGCCTTCGCCCCACCGCACTCGCAGCTGAGCTGTGTTAGAGGTACTAGTAGTCGTGGATCTCCCTCATCGTGCACGACAACACTCCTCGCTCTTTCCACAAGGAAGTACGAATGCACCTCTACTGCATCCGTTCGCACGTTAGAACTCTCGCCAAGCTGCCCAGTGATCCGTTCCAGACCGCACCCCTCCGGCTCCTCCGCCGGCACTCCCGGCCACGTCGCCCCGCACACCACCTTCGTGCTCGCCTTCTTCACCTCGATCGTCAGGTTCTCAAACGGCGTGTCGCTCAGAATCGTGATCTTGTGCGCAAATCCGCCCTTGGCGAACTTCACCGCGCCGTCATCCAGCTTGACCTCCGCCGGAGCCGCGCCTACTTTCTCGTTCGTGAAGTCCACCGCCCCGATCTGCACCGACACATAATCCAGGTCATGCGCGTGCACCAGCGTTGACTGCTTCGACGGCACCACCACGTGGAACACCCGCGTGTACTCGTTCTCCAGCACCAGTTGATGATGCGACTCTGCCGTGATCGCAACCGGCTTCTTCTGCGCCGCCATCGCGATCGCCAGCCAACAAATCGCCAAAATGCACCTGATCGTCTTCATGAGCCCCGGATTCTACGCGCATTCCCACCGCTGACAACCAATTTCTGCCGGCTCCGCTTTCCAAATCCGCAATTACCAATTACAAATTACCCATTACCCATTGTTTCGCTCCGTCACATCCCGGCTCCTCTACACCATCCCCGTCCTCTGGCTGGTAGTCTCCGTCGTCTTTTTCCTGATCCACCTCGTTCCCGGAGACCCCGTCCAACAGATGCTGGGCGAAGGCGCCGGCACCACCAACCTCGAAGCCGCCCGCCACGCCTACGGACTCGATCTTCCGCTTCACACCCAGTACATTCGCTATTGGAAAGGCATGTTCCACGGCGATCTCGGCCAGTCCATCCGATTTAACGACAGCGTTACACGCATCGTCGCCGCGCGCTACCCGTACACCCTGCGCCTCACGCTCGCATCCTTATTTGTCGCCATCGTCGTCTCCATCCCCGCCGGGGTCCGCTCCGCCCAACGCCGCAACCGTTGGGACGACCGCCTTCTCGGCTTCGTCTCGCTTCTCGGACTCTCCTTCCCCAACTTCGCCCTCGGCCCCATCCTCATACTCTTCTTCGCCATCAAGCTCGGCTGGCTTCCCGTTTCCGGCTCCGGCTCGCTCGCGCATCTCGTCCTGCCGGCCATAACCATGGGCGGCGCGCTCGCTGCCATCCTCACCCGCATGGTCCGCACCGCCATGCTCGAAGAGCTCTCCCAGGACTACGTCCGCACCGCCCGCGCCAAAGGCCTCCCCGAGCGCACCGTCGTCTATCGCCACGCCCTCCGCAACGCCATGATCCCCATCCTCACCGTCATCGGACTCCAGTTCGGAGCCTTGCTTGCTGGCGCCGTCGTCACCGAAACCATCTTCTCCGGACCCGGTGTCGGACGCCTCCTCGTCCAGGCTATCTCCAATCGTGACTATTACTTAGTCGAGGGCTGCATCCTCGCCATCGGCCTCACCTACCTCGCCGTCAACCTGCTCACCGACCTGCTCTACACCGCCGTCAACCCCCGCATCCGCCAATAGAATCCTTGTGTAGCGCGGACGCCCTCGTCCGCGGCCTTGCCTTTGACTTTTTGCTCTGTGTAGCGCGGACGCCCTCGTCCGCGGCCGTTGCCTTTGACTTTCAGCTCTGTGTAGCGCGGACGCCCTCGTCCGCGGCCTTTGACTTTGACTTTATGCCTTGGCGCCAACGCCTTCCTCCCCACTTTTCGGGAATATTCCAGCCATGAAAGTGTTTAAGGAATGGGGTCTTCTTTGTCATTCCGCACGGGCTTCTCCCCTGCGGAACCTGACCATCCAATGCGTGAGCCAAATCACAACCGAATGTGCGGCGTCGGGTTACAATAGCTGGAGTTTAAAAGGGGACTGATATGTTAGGAGAACTCGGAGTACCGGAACTTTTACTGATCCTCGGCATCGCCCTGCTGCTCTTCGGACCGCGCAAAATCGGCGAACTCGGCAAGGGACTCGGCGAAGGCATTCGCAGCTTCAAGTCCGCCATCCGCGGCGACGACGAAAAGAAGCCCGAAGAAACCCCGAAAACTACCCCCGCCAGCTAAGATCAGGTCGCACGTATCGGCGGCTTGCTGCTCACGGAGCCGCCTCGCACCTTTCGTGTAGATCGGGACAATCGTCCTGTAACCCTGTTGATGCGCACCGTTTTCGACGGGCGTGATTTTCGTCCCGATCCTCTTCGCTCTGCCCACGCTGAATGCCTTCTCCTGGTGATATTCAGATATCCAGCTTTCCGGCTAACCTGATTTCTTCGGCCCTCACTCCCCGCTCTCTCAGCTTCCGCAGGCTCACCGCGTCGCTCCGCTTCGCCAGCCGTTCTCCAGCACCGTCTTTCACCAGTTCGCAGTGATACCACTCGGGAATCTTCCACCCCAGCGCCTCATAGATCAAAATCTGGCGCGCCGTCGACTTCAGCAGATCCTCCCCGCGCACCACTTCCGTGATCTTCATTGCCGCGTCGTCCACCACCACCGCCAGCTGGTAGGCCGGAACATCGTCCCGCCGCCAGATCACGAAGTCCCCGAAATCTCGTCCTGCGATATATTCCCGCGGGCCCATCCGCCCGTCTTCGAACCGCACCACTCGCCCATCCGGCACCCGGAACCGCCAGTTCACCTCTGCCAATATATCGCTGTGCGATATATTTCCCCGGCACTTTCCTGAATACATCGGCTCGTCGTTCGCCTGCGCATCCCCTTCGTGCGGCGCCCCCGCCGCCTCCGCTAAATCTTTCCGCGAACATGTGCACGGGTAAATCCAGCCGCCCTCGCGCAGTTTCCACCACGCCTCCAGGTACCATTCCCGCCGCTCGCTCTGCACGTACGGCCCGCACGGCCCGCCCACATCCGGACCCTCCTGCCACTCCATCCCCAGCCAGCGCAGGTCTTCCATCATCGCCCGCGCATATTCTGCCTTTGACCGCTGCGGATCCAGGTCCTCGTTGCGGAATATCAGTGTACCGCCAGCGTTACAGGCCCGTTCGTAGGCCGTCCAGAAGGTTCGCGCATGGCCCACGTGCATCAACCCGGTCGGCGACGGCGCGATTCGTCCGCGATATCCGCTCACAGCCGCGCTGCCTTCCACTCGTCGGCGAGCATGCCATAGATCAGGCTGTCTCGATACTCGCCCCACTTCTTGATGTGTTGCCGCTCGCGTCCCTCATACTTCATTCCCAGTTTCTCCAGGATGCGCACCGAAGCCGGATTGTCCGGATAGCAGACGGCGAAGATTCGATGCAGTCGCAGGTCTTCGAACCCGTAGCGCATCACCTCCCGCGCCGCCTCGCTGGCAATGCCGCGGCCCCAGTACGGCACTCCGATCCAGTAGCCGATCTCCGCGCGATCGTGGTCCGGCTCCATCATCAGTCCAATCCCGCCGCACAATTCGTCGCTCTCGCCCACCACAATCGCGAACCACTTCATCGTCTCCTGCGAAAGCCGATGCAACATCGCCCGCGCGTGATCTTCCGTGTACGGATGCGGAATCCGCAGCGTCATCGCCGCCACCTCGCGTGCGCCGGCCAGCCGCACCAGAGCCGGAATATCCGCCTCACCATGTTGCCGCAGCCGCAATCGCGCGGTTCGAAGTTCGACAGGAGAGTTCATGCCTTGGTGCCACCATTCTACCGGTGGTTCCCGCCCCTCGCGCCCCGCGCTACAATCAGGCCAAGGATGTGGTGGACAAGGTAACTCTGGCGTCTCGCCGGCGATCGTGAGGGTTTCCCCTCTCGGACAAGCCCAACGCATCTAAGCTGGTCGGGGGGCCAACTTTGCTTGAACTGTTCTGAGCTCATCTACGACTGGAACAACATTCCCGGTCCCGATTTCAAGCCCAAAGGCCCGGTCTATCTCGACGACGAATCCCTTCGCGACGGTCTGCAATCGCCCTCTGTCCGCGATCCTTCCATCCCGGAAAAACTCGAAATTCTGCACCTGATGGAAGCCCTCGGCATTAACTTTGCCGACATCGGACTCCCCGGCGCCGGCCCTCGCGCCTTCTCCCACTGCGAAGCCATCGCCCGCGAGATCGCGCAGCAGAACCTGAAGATCCGCCCCAACTGCGCCGCCCGCACTCACGAAAACGACATCAAGCCCATTGACGAACTGGTCCAGAAAACCGGCGTGCCCATCGCCGTCGCCATGTTCATCGGCTCCAGCCCCATCCGCCGCTACACCGAGAACTGGACCCAGGACTTCCTCCGCACCACCACCGAACGCTCGGTGAAGTTCGCCGTCAAGCACGGACTCGACGTCATGTACGTCACCGAAGACACCACGCGTTGCGATCCCGAGACGGTCCGCATGCTTTACTGCACCGCGATCCATGCTGGCGCCAAGGCCATCGTCATCGCCGACACCTGCGGCCACGCCACGCCCATGGGCGTCATCAATCTCATCCGCTTCATCAAGCGCGAGATCGTCGATCCCTCGGGGCAGGACATCCGCATCGACTGGCACGGTCACTGCGACCGCGGCATGGGACTGGCCAACGCCGTCGCTGCCCTCGTCGCCGGAGCCACCTGCGTTCACGCCACGGCGCTCGGCATCGGCGAACGCGTCGGCAACACCCAGATGGACCAGATGCTTGTAAACCTGAAGTTAATGGGCGTCGAGCCCTGGGACCGCCAGGACCTCACCCGCCTCAAGGAATATTGTGAGAAGGTCGCTGCCGCCACCGGCGTCGAGATTCCCAAGAACTATCCCGTCTTCGGCGACGACGCCTATCGCACCGCCACCGGCGTCCATGCCGCCGCCGTCATCAAGGCCTTCCGCAAGAACGATCTCGAACTCGCCAACAACGTCTATTCCGGCGTCCCGGCGCATTATTTCGGGCTGGAGCAGATCATCGAAATCGGCCCCATGAGCGGCCGTTCCAATATCGTCTACTGGCTTGAAAAGCGCGGCATTCCCTCGACCGACGAAGTGATCGACAAGATTTACGCCCGCGCCAAGGCCAGCGACCGCGTCCTCACCGAATCCGAAATCCTCGACTGCTGCCGCATCCCGGCCTCCAGAATCGTCTCCTGAATCGCGTCATTCGGGACTGGTAATTATCCATCTTAAGGTGGCATAATTATGGAATGCAGGAACTATTCACCTTAAGCGAAGCTGCGGCCATCGCCGAAATTTCTCCAGACACGCTCCGCACTGCGCTCGAGAAGAAATCGGTGAAACCCTCCCGCCGTCAGCGCGTAGGACGCGCGGTCCGCCACAAGTTCTCTGAGGCTGACATTCTCCTGGCAAAGGTGCTCGTCGACTTCCCCTTCGCGCTCAGCAAACAGGACAAACAATCTCTTGCGCAGGTACTCGTCGCTGGCGCCAGGCGTTCTGCTTGCTGGTCGCTGCGTCGTGCTGAGTTGGTTTACCAGTGCGGTGAAATGCGGCTTTCCATTAACTGCAAGCCGCTTCAGCAAAAGATCGAGCGCAACCTCGCAGCGTACCGCGCGGGTCAACGGCGAGTCGTCTCAAAGCCAGGTGTCCTCGGTGGCGAACCAGTCTTCCGCGGAACTCGCATCCCGCTTCAACATGTCGCGGCCTTATTTCGCAAAGGCGTGGCGGAGCTGGAGATCCGCCAAGACTTCCCGCACCTCACCTCTCGGGACCTCAACTACGCTCGACTCGCCTCCCGTTTTCTCGAGAAACCTGGACGCCCGAAAAAAGCGCTGAACTTTCAGAAGCAAACGAGAGCTGCGTAAGAATGCAGCTCCTGCTCGACGAGCACATCTCACCTGCGCTGGTTGCGCGCCTCGCCGAGATGGGTGTCTACGCTCAATCCGTTCCGCACGTTGGGCTTGGCGGCCGACCGGACGCTGAGATTTGGCGCTTCGCTCTTAAACATGACTTTGTGGTTGTAACGACCAACGCCCGTGACTTTATCGAATTCCTCGACGTCGAAGTTCATCCCGGTCTGATCGTGCTGCGTGAAAGCGGACTCAGTCGGGAAGAGCAATGGCAACGCCTAGAACCTGTTGTGAGACATGTGCTTCGGCTCGCGGACCCAGACCTGCTCCTGAACAAGCTCGTCGAAATCAGCGCCCCGGGTCGATATGTGATTCGTGAGTTCCCCAAATGAGACCTTCCGTCCCGTGCCTCTCCGGGCCGGTAATTTTAGTCTCGACGTTGGCTCCTATTTCGCCACAAACACCAGGTCCGCCCGAAAAGGACGCCCCTGCCCATTCTCCATCACCGGATTGAACTTCCATTGTTTCAGCGCTGCATACGAAGCCATGCAAAGTTCGTTCGGTCCCGGACCCTGGATCATCTCGATCAAACTTCCCTCATGGTCAATCGAAACATGAAGCGTACAGGTCGTGCCCTCCGGGAATTTGCCCTTCGAAATCGCCGGATCGACAATGTTGCTCGCCAGCTTTCGAGCTTCCGTGTCGCTCAGCGGATCGGCTGGCCCGTACGAGCGAAGATTAAAGTCGAAGTTCATGATCCCTTCCGCTTGCACCGGAACTCCGTTTTTCATCGCAGGCTTGAATTGCCACTTCGTCACCTGACGTCGCAGCGAGTCCATCGCGCGTTCATTGCCGCCGAACAGCGGCAGAGTCTCGCGTACCTTTCCCTCGCGGTCCACCGAGAGATACAGGCTCGCCGTTCCCTTCATCTCGCCATCGAGCACTTGCGGCCAGATGATTTCCGGATTGCCCGCCGCAAGCCCCTTCAGTTCGGCTTCCGACAACACTGCGACCTTCAGCTGACTCTCTGCCGGCGTTGCCTTCGTAATTTGAAACACTTCAGCATCGAGTCGCGGCAGCGGCTCGAGTTTATTCACTCTTGCGACGAGCGTGGTGCCACGCTCCGGAGAAGTGAGCAGCAGTCGGGCGACACGCCGCTCTCCGAAATTCTCATAGCTTGTGAAGTCCACCGGATGACCTGGCGCTCCCACCATCTCCATCAAGCCGTCACGGCCCCGCATGCAGATATTTTTCCTCGGCCCGAAACACACCATTCCGCTCTCCAGCGAATCGCCATTGGCCTTGGTATGAATCTGGTCGCCAGGCCGTAGCGACTCCAGAATGCTTTCGGGATCGATCATCGCGGTCGTCAGCGTTTCCAGGGCTAGAGGAAAGTAGTTCCCTTCGTGGTCGTCCTGCACCTGCGTGCCATTCACAATCAGCGTTTGCGAGAAATCGTCCGACTTGATTGTCCGCCGCCACTTGTCGGGAGCCGCCCAATACAGCTCCACCTCGGTCTTCGAGTCGGGATCGTCTTTGTCCGTAATCGTCGCCATCAGGTGGAACGGCGGACTTCCCGGCGCAATCAATGTCGGCTGAACCAACACTGGCTTCTGTGCTTGCTGCCCCCGCGCCGGTCCGCAGAGAATCACCGGAACTATGAGAAGCAACCGCCAGTCAAACCACGCCCTGCAATGAGCTCTCGTCATTTGCCGATTGTTTCACTTTCCTGGCGTTTCTTTAAGCTGAGATTTGGGTTCCTTCCCAAATCGGTCCCAGTGAATATATATCGTTATACGATATATATTCCGACACCCCTCATCTTTGATCGATCGGGGAGGCTTTTTGCCTTTATCCGGGTTAAACTACCGCCAGAGTGCGCAGACTCGTTTCGGTCGCCGCAATCCGCGTTGTAATATCAATACTCCTTCTTATGCCATCTTCTCCGGCCCAGACCGGCGCCACCATCGAGCCAGAACTGTCGCGAGCCGCGCGGCAAGACGTTACGCGCGTCGCGGCGCTGCCCGAAGTCCATGCCGCGATGAGCTGGTTCCGCTCGCATGCCCGCGACCTGGTCGACGAGCAACTCGAGCTGACGAAGATTCCGGCGCCACCGTTCGGCGAGCGTGATCGCGCCGAGTGGCTGCGCCAGCGTTTCATCGATGTCGGCCTGGTCGACGTTCACCTCGACGAGATCGGCAACGTCATCGGCCTGCGGCCCGGAGCCGACGCCAAGTCGAAAAAGGTACTGGCGATCACCGCGCACATCGACACCGTCTTTCCCGAAGGAACGCCGATCAAGGTGCGCCAGGAATCCGACCGCCTCTTTGGACCGGGCGTTTCCGACAACGCGGCCGGTGTGATCGGGCTGCTCGCGACCGCCGAAGCCATGAAGGCCGCCGACATCAAAACGCAGATGCCGATCCTTTTCGTCGGTAACGTCGGCGAGGAAGGCGAAGGCGACGTGCGCGGAATGCGCCACCTGTTCGGCGATTCCGACTGGGCCGACGCAATCCAGTACACGCTGGTGCTCGACGGCGCCGGCACCGACTCGATCGTGACGCAGGCGCTCGGCAGCAAACGCTTCCAGGTCACCGTCAACGGCCCCGGCGGCCACTCGTGGAGCGACTTCGGCGTTCCCAATCCGATCGTGGCCCTCGCGCGTGCGATCGAAGAGTTCAGCCAGGTCACGGTTCCCACCGATCCGAAGACGACTTTCAATATCGGAATCATCTCCGGCGGAACCTCGGTGAATTCCATTCCCGAGTCGGCGTCGATGAAGGTCGATCTGCGCTCCGCGTCATCGGACGAGATCGTCAGGCTCGAGAAGCAATTGCGGCTGACGCTCGACCAGTCCGTGATGGAAACTTCTCTCGCGCCGAAGCGGAGGCGCGACGGAGCGCCCGTACTGTCGTACGAAATGAAGCTGATCGGCAACCGCCCCGCGGCGGAGTTGAAACCGAACTCGCGGTTGCTTGCCGTCGTGCAAGCGGTGGATCAGCAACTCGGAAACCTGGCGCGCATGCAGCGGGCATCGACCGACGCCAACATTCCGCTCTCGATGGGCAAAGAGGCGGTGGCGATCGGCGCGGGTGGAACCGGCGGCGGCGCGCATACGCTGCACGAATGGTTCGATCCGACCTCGCGCGACCTCGGCCTGAAGCGTATCCTGCTCAGCGCCGTCACGCTGGCGGGAGTAGCGCCCGCACCGAAAAAGAAGTAGATTTCCTGCCGAATGAAAATCCTGTCCATCGCAGTCCTGATCCTGTCTGCTTCGGCTTTAGTGGCCGAGAAACGCGAGACCGCCGACACCATCTTTATCAATGGCGACATTTACACCGGCACGGTGCTGTCGTACGAACCTGGCGTCAAGGCGCCTTCGACGGAACGCGTCCAGGCGATCGCGGTAAAAGATGGCCGCATCCTTGCCATCGGTTCGAACGCCGAGATGAAGAAGTTCCACAGCGGCAAAACACACACGGTCGATCTCGGCGGACACTTCGTGATGCCCGGCTTCAACGACGCGCACACGCACGTGGCCGAAGCGGGACGACAAAAGACGAACGTCGACCTGGTGGGCGTGAAGTCTCTCGACGAGATGAAGGCGAAGATTGCCGCGCGCGCGCAGACCGTGGCGCCCGGCGAATGGATCGTCGGGGGCGGCTGGGATCACACAACATGGCCGGGGCAGAAGCTGCCGACGCGGCAGGATATCGATAGCGTTACAGCCGGGCATCCGGCGTACTTCGATCGCGTCGATGGACACATCGCCGTGGCGAATACAGCCGCGTTACAGGCTGCGGGCGTGACTGCGCAAACCAAAGCGCCTGAGGGCGGGGCAATCGACCACGACGCCAGTGGCGAGACGACTGGAATCTTTCGCGAGTCGGCCAAGGAACTGATCGTTGCGAAGATTCCCAAACCGACGGCGGAAAAGCGGCGACAGGCACTGGCTTTGGCGTTTGCCGACGCCGCTTCGCACGGCATCACCTCGGTGCAGGATTACTCCAACTGGGAAGACTTCCTGGTGATGGAAGAGATGGAGCGCGATAACGCGCTGCCGGTTCGAGTATCGGAGTGGCTGACGTTCCACGATCCGGTCGACGTGCTGCAGGAGCACCGCTCGCACCACTCGCATACCGATCCGATGCTGCATACGGGAATGCTCAAGGGTTTCATGGATGGTTCGCTTGGATCACGGACGGCGGCGCTGCTGGCGCCGTATTCGGATGATCCGAAGAACATGGGCCTGCCGCAGTACAAACCGGACGAACTCAACGTGATGACGCGCGAGCGGGTGAAAGCCGGCTTCCAGATTGGATTTCACGCCATCGGCGACCGCGCGGTGGCGATGGCGATGGAAGCGTTCACCGACGGTGAACGCGAGGCGCGGGAGAACCAGCTCAAGCAGTCGGACACCTCGGCGCCAGTCGATGATTTCCGATTCCGCATTGAGCATGACCAGGTGGTAACTGCCGACCAGGTGGCGCAGTACGCAAAGCTGGGCGTGATCGCCAGCGTGCAGCCCAATCACCTGCTCACCGATATGAACTGGGCCGAAGAACGCATCGGTCCGGAGCGCGCCAAGCACTCCTATCCGTGGGGAGATTTCCTGAAGGCGCGGGTGATGCTAGCGTTCGGAACGGATTATCCGGTCGAGCCGATCGGGCCGTTTCGCGGCGTCTACTGCGCGGTCACGCGTATGAATGAGGCGGGAACGAAGTCGTACTTTCCCGAGCAGAAGCTTACGATCCACGATGCGCTGGCGGCTTATACGACAGGCTCGGCCTATGCCGAATTCGAGGAGAAGGATAAAGGGCTGCTCGCGCCGGGGATGCTGGCGGATTTCGTGGTGCTCGACCGCGACCTGACGAAAGTATCGGCGCACGATATTCTGGAAACCAAGGTGCTGCGGACGGTGGTGGGCGGAAATACAACGTACGAGGCCACAGACACTAAGACTGGCTCGTCTGATTCGGCTGGCAGCCAGCGCAAATGAGCTGATCCCGTCGATCGCAAAGACCGTAAAATAGAAGCATCATGCGGGCGGAGCCCACGTGGCGTGAGCGGGAGACGGCCCTGGTCTGGGGCACGCCGATGGTCTTGTTTGCCGCGCTGGGATTCCTTCCTGTAACGGTCTCGTTACTCATCTGGCCGGTGTTCGGACACGCGCGGATCGTGGGCAGCGTGCTGCTGGCGTTGATCGCAGCCAGCATTGCCTCAGGCGTGTCGCGACTGGCGGTCTGTCTTGGCCGCGATTTCGATGTCCTCTCGCTCTTTGCCTGCGGCGCGGCCGTGGTGCTGGTGGTGATCGCGATGTGCGCCGGAATCGTGCTGGCCAGCGTGATCAGCTGACCAGCAGAACTGGTTTCCCTGCTATTTCCGCGCCGATTGAAAGACGGCGAAGACGGCTCCCTGCGGATCGGCGACCACGGCGAAGCGGCCGACGTTCTCCATTGACATGGGGCCAAAGTACACTTGCCCTCCTGCCTTCTTCGCTTTGTCCAGACTGGCGTCGCAGTCGGCTACCTGGAAGTACAGGAGCCAGTGCGGCGGAAGGTGGGGATCGCCGGGCTCGTCGGGTGGAATTCCGCCAACGTATTCGTCGCCATTCTTGATGTGCACGTAGCCATTGAGGTCGTGCTCGGGCTTTTCGAATTTCCAGCCAAAGAGCCGGGTGTAAAAGTCGGTGGCCTTGGCGGCGTTCCCGGTATTCAGGTCGGCCCAGCAGAACGAGCCTTCGCCCTTGGCGGTGACGCCGCTCTGGCTCTTCGCCTGCCAGAGACTGAAGACGGCGCCAGTGGGATCTTTGACGACCGACATGCGGCCGACTTCCATGACGTCGAACGGCGGCATCAGGATGGTAGCGCCGAGTTCGGCGGCCTGGCGCGCCGAGGCGTCGACGTCGTCGGTGGCGATGTAGAGCATCCAGTGTGGCGGAACGTTATGCTGCCGCTGGTCAGGGCGCAAGGTGTAGGCCGCAGCTGCGTCTTTGCCATTCAACTGAAACATGGAGTAAAACTCGCCGGGGCCCATGGGCGCGTCGAAGACGGTCCATCCGAAGAGGTCGCCGTAAAACTTCTTGGCGGCGGGCTGGTCGGTGGTGGCGAGCTCCATCCAGCAGAATGAACCGGGCTTGATCAGGCTGGTGGTCATGGCAGGAGATGGTAAACCCGCGGGGGACGGTGCGGCGATTGTGAAGGAAAATTCATGGGGACAGGCACACGTAGGGTGGGGAGGTTGGGTAAGGCGTCTCCGGCGGCGTTAGGTTGAACCCTTAACGCGGATGGATGCGGATGCACGCCGATTTTTAGAGAGTTTGGTTCGTGGTGGTTCCGTCTGCTCCTTTCTTGCGTTCCGTTCTTTTGACAGCGGAGCTTCGCTCCGCCCGACGGGCAGGAATGCCCGTCCCACATGGTTCCTGTGTAACTGCAACGTTACTTGGCGGCAGCCTCCTTCAGATGGGCGAGGCAGCCGTAGGGGTCGACGATGCGTTCGCCCTTGTAAGCAGCCGGCTGCGGGAGCTTGCCGGCTAGCGGAGCTTCGCTCGGCCCGACCGGCAGGACGGCCTGTCCCACATGGCTCTCTGGCTTATCAACTTTGAGCTTGCGTTCGGCGATGGGCTGCTGCCTGGCGGCCTGTTTCTGTTCGCGTTCTTCCTGGCGGCGCTGGCGCTCGGCGGCGGTGAGTTCCTTGGAGGCCAGGCGCAGCAGGTTTAACATCACCGTTACAGACTTGAGATCGAGCTTGCCGGCCAGGAAGGCCTGGTAGAGGTGGGTGGCGGCGATCTGGAGGGAGGCGTGGGAGTCGAAGAAGGGCGGCTGGTAGTGGCGGTCTCCGGGGAGGGCCGAGGGCTGGTGGAGCTTGCGGTGGAAGTAGCAAAACGGTGACTGGTGGACGGCGATGGCCTGACAGGGGCGTCCGTCGTCGTGGGTATGGGAGCAAAGTTTGAGGTCGTTCATCAGTTCGGTTCCTTTCCGAGTTTGAAAAAATGCTGCAAAAACGAAACGCCCGGAGTCGTAGAATCAACGACTTACGGGCGGTATCGCGGTCCATATAAGAAAACAAAGGGGTTACCCGGCGCCGAGTCACCGACGGCCGGAAAAGCGAAAGGCTGGATGGGGAAAATGTCCCCAAACCAGCCTATAAGTTCAGGATACAACTTTGGCGGGGGCAGCAGTGCCAAATCGGGGGAAATTATATTGTCATTGGAATGAGATGGTTAGGGGGAAATTGTAAGAATTACAGACTTGACAAATCTAGCAACTGGTTCGTTGACGATGGCAAATAGTTCCGGAATGGGAAGGTGGGCGGCCAGGGACGCTCGATGGCGCAAAGGGGCATCGGGGGCGGCGGAGAAAAAGAGAAATGCAGATCCCTCGCCCAACGGACGGGCTCGTGATGACAAAAAGGCGGCGGCAGCGGTGGTGGTGGCCGTGCGGTGATGGTGGTGATCGTAGTCGTGGTGGTGGTGGTGGATCGAGCGATGCTGGTTCGAACGAAGGGTCGCTCAACGCAGTTCGCGAAAGAGCGGAGGTCGCAAAGCGCCGCGGAGCTTCGCTCCGCCCGAACGGGCAAGAATGCCCGTCGCACACACAAGAATGCCCGTTCCACACGCAACAATGCCCGTCCCACACATTGACCCGTCGTCGGCGGACGCGGAGAAAGGAGAGAAGCCAGAACCTGCGCCTGGTGACAGGAAAGCAGCAGGTTGCTTCAGCTCTGATCTTGTAACTCTCACCTTACAACCTGCTGGCGCGAGAACCTGTCGAACCGGCAGATCGCGACAGCTTGTCTGGTGGAGTAGATATGCGCGTACTGACGTCAGTCGGTTTAGTGGTCCTGTGGCTCGGTTTGAACGCAAATGCAGCAACGCCCGCGGTGGGTCCGGTGGTGGTGATTGCATTTGAGAATCATGCTTATTCGTCGGTGGTTGGCAGCGCGGCGATGCCGTATCTAAACAGCCTGATCAAGGAATATTCGCTGGCGGCGAACTTCTATGCGACGGCGCCGGGTTCGGTTCCCGACTATTTCATGCTGACGACGGGCGAGACGGTGTCGTGTTGCACGTCGTATGCGGGTCCGTACACGGGCAACAACCTGGCGCGAGTGCTGATTAGTGGCGGAAAAAGTTGGAAGGTCTATGCGCAGGGGATCCCGAGCGCGGGCTACCTGGGAACTGGATATTATCCGTATGTGAAGTATCACAATCCGTTCGCATATTTCAGCGACGTGGCGAGCAGCGCCGCGCAGCGGGCGAAGATTGTTCCGCTGACGCATCTGTCGGCGGACATGGCCAACAATGCACTGGCGAATTTTGTCTACATCGTGCCGGATAACCGGCATAACGCGCACGATTGTCCGGGGGCTTCGAACTGCACGGACTTCGACAAGCTGCAGGCGGCGGATTTCTTTTTACAGGATTATGTACCGATGCTGTTACACACTCCGGCGTTCGAGAAAAACGGGCTGCTGGTGATCTGGTGGGACGAAGGAAATTCGTCGACGGAGCACACGGCGATCACGTTCATTGGGCCGCGGGTGAAGAAGGGTTATCGGTCGGGAAAGCTGTACAAAGACCAGAACCTGTTGCGGACGATTATCGAAGGGTTGGGACTGCATTCGTTTCCGGGAGCGTCGAATGGAGCGGCGGACATGGGGGACATGTTTTAGAACCAGTGGTTAGTGGTTAGTGGCTAGTGGTTGGTGGTTAGTGGTTGGTGGCGTGATTCAACCCAGAGAGGACAGAGCGACGGAGAAGAAGTGTATGTCCTTGTATACGCAGCGCTGAAGCGCTGCCTCACCCGGAAGGCAGCGCTCTGCCTCCGAATGCGAGCCAAAATACGCTCTACAACTTGCGGAGTGGCTCCGGGAGTGCCGAGTTCAGCGAGTAGGATCCGGGACCGGTGAACAAAAGCGCTAGAGCAATGAGGAATTCTGTCAGCGCGAATTCGTAGCCGCCATTGGCGACGCTGAAGCCGTGCGGGAGGTGAACCAGGAAGATGGCGCCGATCATGACGATCATGATGCAGAGGGCTCCGAAGCGGTGAAAGATGCCGGTGAGGAGGGCGAGTCCGCCGCCGACCTGGGCAAGACCGACGAGGTATCCAATGATGACCGGAGCGTGCATATGAGCGGCGAAAGCGGCAGGGCCGGGCCCGCCAAAGGCTCCGAAGAGGATGGCGCTGCCGTGGTAGAGAAACACCAGCGCGGCGGCGATGCGAAGAATCAGCAAAGCGAGATTGAAGCGGGAAGGGAGCGACTGGGGGTCCATGGATAGTTTGATGTTGAAAGGGTGCAGGCGGTTACAGAAAAGCAGTGAGCAGTGGTTAGTGGTTAGTGGTTAGTGGTTAGTGGTTAGTGGTTCGGCGATCGATGTGAATTGAGTGTCGCGGGGATGGTTCGCCCTTCGACTCCGTTCAGGGCGTCGCTCACCATGACAATCGTCCTTTGCGATTGAGGGGAAGAGAGCACCGGGAACAGAGCGTAACGTCATAGTTAGTCGTCGGCGCAGGCGGACTCTTTTTCGCTGCAGAACTCGTCATCCCTGTGTTGATTTTTCTGGTAGAGGAACAACATGCGTCGAGAAATGTTGGTGACGCGATCGAGGCTGCCGGAAACGACATTGACGAGGTTACGGGCGTCCGTATCGAGCGACGAGTTGTGGCTGAGCAAGTACATGGCATTGACCGCGACGGCGAGCGGGTTGTTGATTTCGTGGGCAAGGGTGGCGGTGATCTGGGCGGCGGCGGCGCGGGTTTCGGCTTCGTGGAGCGCGGTTTCGGTTACTTTCTGATGAGTGAGGTCGCGGCTGATAGCGAGGACGAATTCGACGGCTCCGGACTCGTCGAGTTCGGGCACCATGCGAGTGCGGAACCACATGAGCCCGTCGGGCGAGGAGAAGAGAATTTCGAAACGGCGTTCATGGCCGGTGGCGAACACGTCGCGAAGGTTGTGATCGATGGCACTGGAGGTTTCGGGGTCGTCGTCGAGTTCGGAGTTGGTCTTGCCGAGGAAGTCGTGCGCAGGCCGTTGATGGAAACGCGCGGTGGCCTCGTTCACGTAGACGTAACGGAGCGCGCGATCGAAACGCGCAATGGCGTCGGGCGCGTGATCGAGCAGGACGCGGAGGTCTTGCTGGGTATGGCGGTCAGGGCCGCGCGAAGGATGTGGGGGCGATGACTGGAATGTCATTTTCGGTCTTGCGGAAGTGGCGAACTTCGAATCGCACAAGAACCTAAAGATGGCGAAATTGGACTAAGGGGTTGGCTGTAATCCAAATCGCGATTAGTTCGCGATCACCGCCGGCGAGACTCCGGCGCCACGTTTTCGATCCGACGATGGGAAAGGTCTATTCTGAATGCATGAACTCGGGACTGGTAAAGATGCCGGCGACGGAGATGGCCGCTAAAGTGGCCGCGAAAGAGGTGTCGCCGGTGGAGTTGGTCGAGGAACACCTAAGGCAGATCGAGAAGCTGAATCCGAAGCTGAATGCGTTCGTGGATGTGCGGGCGGCGGAGGCGCTGGCGGAGGCGAGGGCGGCAGAGAAGGCTGTCATCAACGGTGACGCGCTGGGTCCGTTGCACGGGGTACCGGTGTCGATCAAGTCGTGTATAGATGTGGCGGGAATGAAGTGCGAGGCGGGATCGAAACTGCGAGCAGGGAATGTTCCGAAGAAAGACGCAGTGCTGGTGCAGAGGCTGAAGGCGGCGGGCGCGATCGTGCTGGGAGTGACGAACACTCCGGAGTTCCTGATGGCGTGGGAGACGGACAACCTGCTGTACGGGCGGACAAATAATCCATGGGACGTGACGCGGACGGCGGGCGGGTCGAGCGGCGGCGAGGCGGCGGCGATTGCGGCGGGGATGTCGGCGTGCGGAGTGGGAAGTGACGGCGGAGGGTCGGTAAGAGTGCCGGCGCATTACACGGGGATCTGCGCGCTGAAGCCAACACCGGGACGGATTCCAGCGACGGGACACTTCCCTTCCGGCGCGGGGCCGTTTGCGTGGCTGGGGCAGGTGGGTCCGATGGCGCGGACGGTGGGAGATCTGCACCTGATGCTGGGAGTTCTATCGGGATACGACATAGGCGATGCGGTGAGCGTGGCGGTTCCGCTGGTAGAAGTGGAAGAGCAGGAACTGAAGGAGATCCGTATCGGATATTTTGAGGATGATGGCGAACACACGGTAACGGAGGAGACGCAGGCGGCAGTGAGGACGGCGGCGCGACGGTTGCAAGATCAGGGATTCACAGTGGAGGAGTTTCGTCCGCAACACCTGAAGCGAGTGCATGAGTTGTGGCTGGACGTGTTCGTGCGAATGTCAGGGATGTTGTTTGGTCCGATGGTGAAGGGACAGGAGCACCGGATATCGCCGATTCTGGCGGAGATGCGGCAACTGCAAGCGGAATTGCCGGCATTCACGGCGGAGGAATTGTTGACGTCGATCATGGAGCGCGACATCGTCCGCGAGGCGGTGCTGCGGCAGATGGAGGAGTATCCGGTGTGGCTGTTGCCGGTGGCGCCAGGGCCGGCGTTCAAGCATGGCGAGATCGGGTGGACGCGCGAGAACCATGCGGCGACGTTCGTGGAGACGTTTGCATATACGCAGTGGTTCAACCTGCTGGGGTGCCCGGCAGCGGTGGTGCCCATGGCGAAGTCGAAAGAGGGATTGCCGATCGGGGTGCAGGTAGCGGGAAGGCCGTGGGAGGAGGCGATGGTGCTGGGGATATCTGGATATCTGGATAGCTGAATATCTGGTTAATGGGGAGCTGGATAGCTGGATATCTGACCATTTTGCGAACTGATGACCTGACAATGGGAATGTCGAAATCCCCCGGTCGGTTCAACAGATCAATGGTCGGCAAACGATCGGATAACCAGATGTTCAGATAACGAGATGTCCAGATGATCTACGCGGCGCGGGCGAGGGCGGCGTGTCCGGCGATGGCTTCGCGGAGCATGGCGGAGAGTGTGCCGGAGAGGACCTTCATGTCGGGGATGAGGCGGCTGACGTCGGCGACGAGGAGATTGTCGTGGATGCAGTCGAGGATAGCGGAGCAGGCAATGCGATTCTCTTCTACGAGCATGGCGGCGGTGAATCCTTGTTGGTGGCGGAGGCGGCCGTGGGTGCGACTCCATTCGATTACCTCTGACGTTAGCAAGGAATTGCCCGACGACATTTGATCGGCAAGATAGCGCACGAACACTTCAATAAGGCTTCGGCGCTCATCTTCGGCGAGGCTGGGCCGGGGAATGAGCAGGACGCGGCGCTGCTCGTCGAGGATCTGGTCGGCGATTTTGCGGGCGTTATCACGAAGGATCTGCGCCAGGGTCTTGGGACGGGCGAGCTGGCGCGGGGTGCGATTGCGCAACTTGGTTTCGATGGAGTCGACGAGTTCCTGCACGCCGGCGGGCTTGATGAGGTAGTCGTCGACCTGGCTGCGAATGGCCTGGAGCGCGGTTTCGAATGCAGGATAGCCGGTCAGGATCAACGTAACGCAGTTCGGCTGGGTGCGGCGCATGGCGCTGACCACCGTGAAGCCGTCTCCGGGACTGCCAATGTTGAGGTCGGAGATGAGCACGTCGAAGGGCTTGGCGGCGAGTTCGTGGACGGCTTCGCCGACGCTGGCGGCGCAGGTGACGTCGAATCCGTGGAGCTGAAGGATGGCGGGCAGCGAGGCCCGGATGGCGGGTTCGTCGTCGACGAACAGAATCTTGACGGATTGCGCCATAAATTGCCCTCGAGTTCTAAATGCTTGGATGCAGGAGAGCAGGTGTGGACGAACTCTGAATCGAGCTGAAACGAGATGCTGTGTAAAAGTTCCTAAGGTGCGGTGGGCTTTGAAGTGTGAACCTATTCCATTCGAGCCTTGAACGACATCGGGGTCCTTCGGCTCGGACGTGCGTCCTCGCTCAGGATGACAGATTCAACTGGTCTTCAAGGGCATCGATCCGTTCGGCTCGGGTCCTTCGGGTCCGCTCAGGACAGGCTGCCCTCGCTCAGGATGACAATCTATGTTTTGGTGTAAGAAACGGAGGCGGGTGGGGACTCCGGACTCTTCCGCGGCACTTTTGCGATGGTGGGGAAAGTTCGATCATTCCAACGGTAGAACCGAGTGGTGAGGCAATCGGCTCCGGGTCCAGAGAAAGAGGAAACGGAGGAGGAAACGTGCGGAAGTGGATTGGATTGTTGCTGGTGTTGGTGATTGTTCCGGTTTGCGCGCAAGACACGGCAAACCAGATTGAGTTGGGAGAGAACCTGACGCTGGGCATGACACAGGCTCAGGCTCTGGCGGAGATCGGCAAGCACTACCAGGCGAAAGCAATGCAGGATGCCTCGCACTTCGTGGTTTTTCAAAAGCCGGCGGAGGGTGAGAAGGCGAAGTGGGAAGGCATTCTGACGTTCAAGTCGGGCAAATTGGTCGGGGTAGAGCGTTTGTGGGCGTACGACGATGACGAGCGCAGCGTGGCGCTGACGAAATCGCTGTTCGGCGCACTTACCAGCATCGTTCGAAGCGGCAAGAGCACGTGCGTGGTGGAAGACGATGTGAGCGACACGCCGGACGCGCAGGGCGAGACGATTTACCTGAATTGCGGGAAGCGGTCGATCAAGATTTCGGTGGCCAAGGTGGAAGGCTACAAAGAAGATACATCGGTGAGCGAGCTATTGGAGCAGTAAGCTACTCGCCATTTCCCATATAGCGATCGCTGATGGACATGGCGTCTTCCATAAGGCTGCGGACGCTGGCGGGCGACTTGCGCTTATTGAGGTCGCGCGCCTCGTTCTGGCGGGCAAGAAAGACCCAGAGCAGGGGTCGAATGCGGTCGATGGCGTTTTTGAGCTGATTGAGATCGTCGGGCGGAGAAAAAGGGTCGGGAAGATCGCGGTGCTGGGGACTCTCGACGGAGACCCCAAGCGATTCGGTCAGCCAGTTTTCGACGCGGCGCAAATCCGCGATCAGACCTTCCAGGACAACCGGACGACTCTCCATGAATCCACCCTGAAAACCCCACGAACGCTCTTCAACAGCATGAACTTAACCCGGGCGGTACAGGCGAGCAAGTTACCTTCGTAAGATCGCATGGGGCCAGGAAAGGTGCTAAGGGGAAATCCGCTTAACGATAAAGGTAAGCGGCCTCGCTCATGCGAATTGCGCAGGGGTACATTTAGCGACGAGCAGAGTGATGTCATCGAACTGCTCGTCGGCACTAAAGCTCTTCACATCGTCGATGATGGCGGAAAGCAGCCGTTCGGCGGAGAGTTCGCGATGCTGGCGCAGGGCATCGACGATCCTGCCCTGACCGTATTCCTGCCCGGACCGATCGACTGACTCGGTGATGCCGTCGGTGTAGAGGGCAAGCGTGTCTCCGGAGGCAAGCTGCGATTCGGCGATGGTGCAGGTCCATCCGGGAAAAAGTCCAAGAACGGTGCAGGTGGCGTCGAGCAGCTCGACGGCGCCGTTCTGGCGCATGAGAAGTGCGGAGAGGTGACCGCAGTTGGCGTAACGCAAACGTTGGCGTTTGTCGTCGTACTCACCGAAAAAGAGGGTCGCGTAGGCGCTATCGTTGGTGTTCTGGTAGAAAAGCTCGTTGACGGATCGCAACAGGCTTTGCGGCTCGTCGATGGCGATGGCGCACTGGCTGCGCAGATTGGCCTGCAGGTTCGCCATGAGGAGTGCGGCGGCCATGCCTTTGCCGGAGATGTCGCCGATGACGAGGCCGATACGATCGCTGCCGAGATTGAGGAAGTCGTAGTAATCCCCTCCAACCTGGCGCGCCTGAATGCAGGCGCCGGCGTAGTCGAGGGTGGCGAGCGGTGGAAGAAATTGCGGGAATAGCCGAGCCTGCACCTGGCGAGCGAATTCCAGTTCCTGTTCGGCGCGGCGTTCGCGCTCCTCCTTCTCGGCGGCCTGGCGGCGGCGTTCCTGAATCTCGCGAGCGACATTGTCGAATCCCATGAGGGCCACGACGTTGCCATCGGGGTCAGAGAGACTGGTAAAGGTTCCACCCCAGGGCGGCGTGGTGGGCTCGCGATGAAAGTGGACGCCGCGCGCCGACCATTCCCTGTACTTGGCATGAACGTCTTCGGTGATAAGGACAACGCGCTGCTCCTGCTCGATCATCTTGTACTGGTCCTGATCGGGGCGCGGGGTGACGAGTCCGATGAAGACGGGGCCGTCGGGTGGCGCGACGGCGACAAAACGCTCGCCGGAGGGGAAGGTAAAGTCGATGAGGACTTCGAAACCGAGCTTATCGACGTAAAAGCGCAGGCTGCGTTCCTGGTCGCGCACGAACAGGGGAACGTGATGAACGCTGAGATAGGGATCAGTGGCGTTGAGACGCAACGAGTAACGATCGCTGGAGATTGGCGACTGGGTGCCGGCCATGGGTGGCGATTATAGCGGAGGGTTTGGCGAGACGGCGGCGGAGAATCGGCAAATAGAAAAGGCCCGGAATGCCGGGCCTTTGCGCGTGCATGAATGGGTTATTCCGGACGGAGCCGCAACGGCTGGTCGAGGCGGAAGGTGAGCGTGCTTTCGGACGGGACGTGAACCGACTTGCCACGGGTCAGGACCTGGGTTCCCGCACCCGCACCTGCGCCAGCGATGGCGCCGATGGCTGCGCCTTTTCCGCCGCCGGCAATGGCGCCGATGAGGGTGCCGAGAACTGCGCCTCCGCCGACGTATTCACCGGTGCGCTTGTTCTTGCCGATTCCGGCGTTGCCCTGCTGCGCTATATCTTCGGTACTGACTTCATAGTTGTGGCCAGCGACCTCGATGGATTGCAGGTCGAGCGCAAGATCGGATGTTCCGGTGGTGCCTCCGCTGTTAGCGCTGCGAATGACTAGCTCGGCGTTGGCGCCTTTCGGAATGACGACGCGACCGGAGTCGGTATCCATGACATCCTGCGCGATGCTGGCGGCGAAGGTCTGCCCTTCGTTCGCGGTTTTCGAGTCGATGGTGTCAGTCGTAATGACACTGATCTGGGTTCCGGCGGGAAGCGTGACGCGATCGCGTCCGTTAAACTTGCCGGCCCCGGGTTCGAGATCGCGGTCGGTGTAGTCGTTGGTGTTCTGGGGCGGCGGAGGCACCGGAGCGGCAGCAGGCGCGGGAGCGGCAGGCGTGTTCAGCTCGATGTTTCTCACCTCGGAGCGGGGGTAGCGATGGAGCGTCCCGCCCTCATCGAGCGTGATGTAGTTCTCGGAAACGCTGTCGAGGATGCCGTCGTGGCGGCTTCCGTCGCGCAGCACCAGGGTGTCGCCCAGACACAGGCTGCAAGTAAGAAGAAGGAAAAAAGCGGTCTTCAGCACAATTCACCTCTCGATTATTGAGATGCACGTTTCGACGGAAGCGACAGGTCGTTGGAGCGTATATGAATCACTAACACAGCTGGGACAGAATTGTTGCCGGGGCTCAGGGGTTGATTTCGACCTCGGTACCGATGGGGACGAGTTTCCAGATCTCTTCGATTTCGGAATTAGAGACGGCGATGCAGCCGTCGGTCCAATCGTAGTTCGCCTGAAGCGATCCGAGATAAGCGAAGCGATCGGGGACGCCGTGGATCATGATATCGCCGCCAGGGCTAACGCCGAGTTTCCGGGCGCGTTCGCGATCAGCGGGATCGGGATAGGAGATGTGAAGCGAGAGATGGAACTTGCTGTGCGCGTTGCGGGCGTCGATGCGGTAACGGCCTTCGGGAGTGCGATGATCGCCCTGTCGCGTTTTCGGGCCGACGGAGTGAGGTCCGAGGGCGATTTTGTAAGTCTTGATGACGTGGCCGTTATGGTAAAGCTCCATGGTACGGCGAGCTTTGTAGACGACGATGCGATCGGCCTGGGGCGAGTTCGAGGCGTGGGCGAAAACCGCGAGGAGTAACGGAACCGTTAGAGCGACGCCTGTGCGACAAGTGGTCAGGATGCTGAAAATCCTAAACATGTTTGGTTGAAGCGCCTCTTGAGTGATCCAGTTAGTGCCGCATTGTCGGGGTCCTTCGGCTCGGCCGTGCGGCCTCGCTCAGGATGACAGCATTGTAATCCCGCAATTGCACTGCACTCATGGCCTGGTTCGGGATAACAAATTAAGAGTGGTGCGTCTCAGCCGATTTCGATGGTCCAGCCTTCCTGCTGCTGGCGCTGGTGGAGCCAGCGATCGAGCGCAAGTTGCGATTCGACCGGGAAATGAATGAAACGAAGACCAGCTTTCTTCTGGACGTCGGCCCAGGCGACGCGGGCCTTGGTTTCGACGATGTCGTTGGTTTCGGGCAGCGGGAAACGCAGCTCGAGTTCGCCGGAACATTGCAGCGGATTTTCGATGCCGCTGACGCACATGCCACCGGACGAAAGATTGATGACGCGGGCCTGGAGTTCGAGTCCCTTGGTGTTCTTGATGGTGACGGGAAGGTCGATGCCGGCGCGGAAATAATGTTGCTGTTCGCGATTGAGAACGCCGAGCGGACCAGCCTCGTCGTCGCGATCGTTGTTCAGGTTGTAGAGCTTGAGCTTGCGGCTGAGCGTGCGGCGGGAGATGCCGAGTTGTTCGGCGGCTTTGCCCTGGTGTCCCGCGGTCTGTCCGAGCGCGCGAAGGATGGTTTGTTTTTCCAGTTCCTCGAGATCGGTGACGGTGCTCTGCACGGTGATGCGCGCCGACTTGTGCAACGGCGCGGCGGAGGTGACTTCCACCGGCTGCGTGGAACCGATGCCGATCTCGGGAGGAAGATCGTTGGGCCGCAATTCGGTGCCTTCGGCGAGCATCGCCGACTGGATCACGACGTTGCGCAATTCGCGAACGTTGCCGGGCCAACTGTAATTTCGCAGGACAGCAAACGCCGCCGGAGAGAAGGACAGTCCGGGACGCTGCTGTTGCAGGAAGAAATCGGCGAGGGCGACGACATCCTCGGGCCGCTCGCGAAGCGGCGGAATACGTAGCTGAATCTGTCCGAGGCGGTGATAAAGATCGCTGCGGAAGCGTCCGCTTTTGACGGCGACCTCGAGATCCTGGTTGGTGGCGGCGATGACACGAGCATCGACCGCGACTTTGCGGTTGCCGCCGAGACGATAGTAAGGAGCGCCATCGAGGACGCGCAGCAGCTTGACCTGGACTTTCGGCTCCAGTTCGCCGATTTCGTCGAGGAAGAGCGTGCCTGCGGTCGCGAGTTCGAAGAGTCCCTGCTTCATGGACTCGGCGCCGGAAAAGGCGCCCTTCTCGTATCCGAAGAGCTCGCTTTCGACGAGGTGCTCGGGGAGCGCGGCGCAGTTGAGATCGATCCATGGCTTGTTGCAGCGCAGAGAGTGATGATGAAGCGCGCGAGCGATGAATTCCTTGCCGCTACCGGTCTCGCCGGTGATCAGAACGGAAGCGTTACTGCGCGCCACGCGCTCGACCATCTGCATGAGCTTGCGCATGGAGTCGTTGCAGACAACGGCGTCAAATCCCTGCACCTGATATTGCGAGGAAACCGCGGAACCCGCCAGGTTGTTTGAACCGACTGCCAATTCGGTACCACTCCTTCACGATGTCGTCGGGGACCGATATCAAGAGAGCAATCGAGCAGCCAATCGAGATGGTGAGAATTCTGCGCGACGGTTCATTGTCCGACTGGTTGGGAAGACGCGCCAGTAACGGCGGTAACAAAACGGGACAGTTTGTCCCGAAAGGAGGATTTGAGGGCGACAGGATGTCGCGACGGCGGCTTCCCAATTCGGGAAAGGTCAGGCGAATGAAGAGGTTAGCGTTGGCGAGGTTTTTGCAAGAGAAGGAACCGCTCCTGGGAAACCGGGACATCTCGAAAAGAAGGATCCAGCCGATGAAGAAAACTGAGACCACCGAGATGCTGGAACAACAGCTGAATGAAGAGTGTTCGGCGGCATGGGGCGGGGCAAGGACGGCGACGCAAAACGTCGCGTTTCGAGTCATTGAAGTGGTAGACGACGTGAACGGGGGACGGGTTCCGATCTGGGGACCGTGTCCGTTGACGGAGGAAGAAGAAGCAATCCTGCGCGGACTGACGCAGATGAACTAAGCGGAAAAGCCGCGCAGGGAACAATAAATGAATAAGTTGGAAGCCTGGAAATGACCCTCGAGATTCCGGGCTTCCTCGGCCGTTCCGCGGCATCAGCGCCCGCGGACGGCCGTCTTCAAAGTTGAGTCAAATTGTCTCATTCTGAATTCGTGCGGCACGACAATTTGACGTAATTGGTCTTGCTGACTTCCGGACCCTGGTGGGGATCGCCGTAAGTAGTTGAAATAACAACAGAAATGATTTTGATCCGCATGCACCGTCTGGCCACAGGCGTGCGGTATAGGCACTGGAGCTCAGTGTAATGACCTTGAAAGCCAAGGTTTATCTGGCGAGCGTGTACCTGGTCGGCCTCGCGACGTTGGTGGTGACGATGTCGCAGTGGCAAACCGTCGACCTGGGCCGTTTCGTCTGCTATCTGCTGATCGCCCTGCTGGCCTCGGGACTGAAGGTGAGCCTGCCGGGGATCAACGGATCGATGTCCGTCAATTTCTTCTTCATCATCCTGGGCGTGATGGAGTTGAGCATTCCCGAGACGGTCATCATCGGCTGCGCATCGAGCCTGGTACAGAGCTTCTGGCGATCGAATTCCAAGCCAAAACTGATTCAGCTGACCTTCAACATCGCCAACATGGCAACGGCGATCTACGCTGCCAGCCTGGCTTACAAGTTCACCGACACCTATACCGGCCACACGATTGCCTTGATGCTGGTGGCGGCCGCTTGTACTTATTTCGTTACAAACACGGTGCCGGTAGCGATCGTGATCGCGCTGACGGAGAAGAAGAGCTTCCAAAAGATCTGGGCCGAGTGCTACTTCTGGTCGTTCCCGTATTACCTGGTAGGCGCGGCGATTTCAGGTTTGGTGAGCTACATCAACAAGTTCGTAGGCTGGCAGACCTCGCTGCTGGTCTTCCCGGTCATTTACTGGGTCTATCGTTCTTACCGCCTTTACCTGGGCCGACTGGAAGATGAAAAGCGGCACGTAGAGAACATGGCGGCGCTGCACTTGCGCACCATTGAAGCGCTGGCACTGGCGATCGAAGCCAAGGACCACACGACCCACGATCACCTGCAGCGCGTGCGGATCTATGCCATCGAGCTGGCGAAAGACCTGAATCTCACGGATGAAGAAATTGAAGCATTGCGTGCGGCGTCGTTACTGCACGATATCGGCAAGCTGGCGATTCCGGAACACATCATCAATAAGCCGGGCAAGCTGACGCCGGAAGAGTTCGAGAAGATGAAGATCCACCCGATCGTGGGCGCGGAAATTCTCGAGCGCGTGAACTTCCCTTACCCGGTGGTGCCGGTGGTGCGCGCGCACCACGAAAAGTACGACGGGTCGGGCTATCCTTTTGGATTGAAGGGCGAAGAGATTCCGATTGGGGCAAGAATCCTGGCATGCGTGGATTGCCTGGACGCGCTGGCGTCGGACCGCCAGTACCGCCGAGCGCTTCCACTGCATGAGGCGATGCAGGAGGTTGCACGGCAATCGGGAAAGTCGTTCGATCCGCGAGTGGTGGAAGTGCTGCACCGGCGCTACGTGGAGTTGGAGCAACTGGCGCAGCAGAAGGCGCAGCTACTGGAAAAGCGCAAGCTTTCGACGGACTTGAAGATTACGCAGGGTGCGGCTCCGGCGGCGGGGTTTGCCCATCCTCCGCGCAATACCGATCAGACCAGCGGAAGCTTCCTCACCTCGATCGCAGCGGCACGGCAGGAAGCGCAGACGCTGTTCGAGCTCAGCCACGAGCTGGGCAATTCGCTGAGCCTCGACGAAACGTTGTCGGTGTTATCGGTGCGGTTGCGCAAGCTGGTGCCATTCGACTCGATTGCGATTTACGTTCTGCGAGATTCGAAACTGATTCCTGAATACGTGAGCGGCGACAACTTCCGGTTGTTCTCGTCGCTGGAAATCCCGCTGGGGCAGGGGCTTTCCGGGTGGGTGGCGGCGAACCGGAAACCGATCGTGAATGGCAATCCGTCGGTCGAGCCGGGATATTTGTCCGATCCGGCAAAGCACAGCTCGTTGCGGTCGGCGATTTCGGTCCCGCTGGAAGGCGTGAGCGGCGTGTTGGGTGCGCTCACCTTGTACAAGGCCGAAGCGGATTCGTTCACGCAAGATCACCTGCGCGTGTTGCTGGCGATCAGCTCGAAGGTGGCGCTGTCGATTGAGAACGCGCTGAAGTATCAACAGGCCGAGAGCTCAGCGACCACGGATTACCTGACCGGCCTGCCGAACGCGCGCTCGCTGTTCCTGCATCTGGACCAGGAATTGTCGCGTTGCAAGCGCACGGAAGCGTCGGTGGCGGTGATGGTTTGCGACCTGGACGGATTCAAGGCGATCAACGATCGCTTCGGACACCTGGAAGGCAACAAGGTTCTACGGGTGTTCGCCAATGCGCTGCGCAATGTTTGCCGCGAGTACGACTACGTGGCGCGTATGGGCGGCGACGAATTCATCATTATCGCGCCGGGATTGACGCGCGAGGCAGCGGAGGAAAAAGCCGCGCTGCTGAATGATCTTGCGGTGGAAGCAGGACGCGAAGTCTGCGGTGAGGAACTGCTTTCGCTGAGCGTGGGGACCGCGTTCTTCTGCGAGGACGGAATGGACGCCGAGCAACTACTGGCCGAGGCCGACCGCCGGATGTACATCGTGAAGCAGATCCATCACGAAAAACTGGGTGTGGCGGAACCGAGCGATTCTTCCGGCATCGACATCTCCGTCAACTGAGGCAATGCGATGCTGAAGTTACTGGCACGTCACCTGCTACGAATCAGTGTAACGCTGTTGTTAGGCGGGCTACTGGCGGCGACGCTGATCCGGTTCGCGCCGGGATTCGATACCGACGAGCGGCAGATGGATTCACGGCTGAGCTCGGAATCGGTCGAAGCGCTGCGCCAACAGCGATCGGCGCAGGGCAACGTGCTGAAGTTTTATGGAGCGTTCCTGTCGGCGGCGGTGCGAGGCGACTTCGGCCAGTCGGAGACTCTGGATCGTCCGGTGCGGGAGCTGGTGGCGGAACGTGCGCCGGTCACGCTGAAGTTAATGGCCTATGGGCTGCTGGTGGGATGGAGCCTGGCGCTGGTGTTCGCGGTGTCGGCGACGATGGCACGAATCGCAGCGTGGGACGTGGCAACGACGGCAATGGCAGGGCTGTTTCTCTGCATTCCGTCGGCGGTTCTGGCGCTGGCGTTCGTGTTCGCACGGGCGCCGGGATTTATCGCGCTCGGACTGATCGTGTTCGCGAACGTGTTTCGCTACTGGCGCAATCTGCTCGACAAGAGCTACGCGATGCCGCACATCCTGACGGCGCGCGCCAAGGGGCTGGGGACGTTGCGGATTTTGTTGTGGCATGTGCTTCCGGTATCGGGGGCGCAGTTATTGGCGGTGGCGGGAGTTTCGGTGAGCGTGGCGCTGGGTGCGTCGATCCCGGTGGAAGCGTTGTGCGGGATTCCGGGAATCGGACAACTGGCGTGGCAGGCGGCGCTGGCGCGTGATTTATCGCTACTTGTAACGCTGACGTTGCTAGTGACAGTGGTGACGCTGCTGGCTAATACGACCTCAGACCTGCTGGGACAGGCATTCAGGACGCAAAGAGCGTGAAACGGATTCGCCAAATCGCATGTGTCGTTCTGCTGGCTGTGGCGGTCATGAGCCTGGCGGCGGAGCTGTTCGCGCCGGCGAATTATGCGACGCAGTTTCGCGATGAGCTTCCGAATGCGGGTCCGTCGAAGCTGCACTGGCTGGGGACGGACGATCTAGGTCGCGACCGATTTTCTCGCGTGCTTTACGGCACAAGAGTTTCGCTGTTACTGGCCCCGACGGCGGCGCTGTTATCGACGCTGCTGGCGGCTTTCATCGGCACGCTGGCGGGCTACCGTGGTGGTGCGTGGGAAAAGGTGGCGATGGCCGGCGCGGACTTATTTCTTTCTCTTCCATGGCTATTCCTATTGTTAATGGTGCGGGCGATGCTGCCGCTGAATGTTTCTGCGTTTACTTCGGTCGCCGTAACGTTCTTATTACTTGGACTTTTAGGATGGGCGGCATCAGCGCGCGTGGTTTGTTCGGGCGCGCGGGCGATCCGCAATTCTGATTTCGTTTTGTTGGCCCGGGCTTCGGGCGTAAGCCGCGTTCGATTGCTGATGCGGCATGTAATGCCGAACCTGAAGCCGGTTTTGCTGGCGCAGTTCTGGATTTCGATTCCAATCTTCATTCTCAGCGAAGCGAACCTGGGGATTTTAGGGCTGGGCGTGGCGGAGCCGCTTCCCTCGTGGGGAAGCCTGCTGCGGGAGCTGGAATCGTTTGCCAATTTCAGCAACGAGTACTGGCGGCTGGTGCCGCTGGTGTTGCTGGTGATCACTGTGACCAGCTTCCAACTGATTCTTTCGCGTGACGAGGTTACCGCATGATTCGCAAGTTTGGATTCATTCGATGGATTGCCGTTTTGGCATTGTCTTCGTCGCTGGCGCTTGCGCAGGGCGGCGAGTTGCATTTCTGCCTGAAGTCGGAACCGAAGACTTTCAATCCGGTGTTGACGTCTGACGACTCCGAAGAAGTAGTTCGTTACCTGACGGGTGGAGTGCTGGTGCGCGTAAA